>Ga0335071_10000931_pt1 | contig 31573 bp, 35 predicted proteins | sample Lox_Sample_15_FD_206724 | JGI IMG/M metagenome (GOLD analysis project Ga0335071, IMG submission 206724) | Soil microbial communities from Loxahatchee National Wildlife Refuge, Florida, United States - Lox_Sample_1.5 | ecosystem: Environmental > Terrestrial > Soil > Wetlands | place: USA...
AAGCCGCGACACCTTCGGCATAGTCGTATGCTCAGTCATACGACTATGTCTTCGCGCCTTGCTCCATCAGCGCAAGACGGCCCTTACCGAAGGGATACGACGAAACGACAACGCTCACGTCATCCCGAACTCACGCGCGGGCTTCCGCTCGGTCTCGAACACGCCTTGTGCGGCCTCGATATTCGCAGCGCAGCGCTGCAGCCAGCGGGCCACGAGGACATCGACCCGCGCGGCAAATCGCATTTGAACCGCGGCCAGCACGAGCCTCGGGTCAAAACTCTGATCGGATGGTCTCTTGACGTCGCTCTGGGCGTTCATCGTGCCCTCCTGCCGGTGCGGCGGAGGGAGCGGCCCTGCGCCGTGAATTACACTCTTGTTTTGCGGATCAGCCCGACTTCGAGCTGAAAATTCGAAACCCCTGTCGTCACGGACATGCACGACCAATCGGCCAGCCGGACAAGCGGGCGGACGCGGGCGGCAATCCCTGCGATGTCTGTGCGTGTGTTGCGCATCGGGGTCCTCAAGAGTGCGGGCAATTCACCCGCGACGAACATCAGGATCTAAGCGCAGAGAAAGTTCAGCGCGTCAAACTTTTTCTGTTCACGTGGCGTGAAAGCATTGGGTGCCGGCAATTTTCGAACGCCGGCGCAGTCGACAGGGTTCGAAAATTTCAGCAAGCGCGCGGATGAGCAAGCGTAGCCCGGATGAGCGCAGCGATATCCGGGACCCATCCCGCATGTCGCTGTGCTCATGCGGGCTACACTTCTGCCACACATCGACGGCGGCGCGTGTGGTGTGCCGCAGGAGCGGCCCGGTCAGGCTGTCTCCCGAGCGTAATGCAGCACCAGCAGGTCATCGTGCGAGCAGGGAGCGATGGCGTATGCACGGCCTTCATCATTGCTGAACTCGACGAGCGACGAGCTGTCGTCCAGCTGTTCGACAATGGTGCCGACCTGTCCCCGGGCCAGCTGATGGGCAGGAATATCCGTTAGCAGCGCGACCGCGTCCAGTAGCGATGGCCGCTCGAAAGTCACATCGTTCTCCGCCTGCATCACAGCACCCAACAGGTAACGAACTTGGCGCGCTCTCGAGAGTCCTGGATCGCTTCGCTCGCAATGACGTCGGGTGGTGGGCACGGCGCAAGGGCGCCTTTGCCCACCCTACATTGCCGCTATTTCTTCTTCGCGCCGACGCGGCTGATGCTCTTGATGGCGAGGGTCGGGCGGCCGGATTTTTCGGCGATCTCGCGGTCCTGCTCCATGATGTAGCCGCGGGCCGGTTCGTCCCCATCCAGGCCGCCGAGCAATTCCGCCGGTACGCGGCGGTTGGAGCGCTGCGTATCGTCTTCATAGGTGACGTTGAAAAAGGCGAATTCGCCTTTCGGATTGGTTCCAGGTTTTTTCGGCATGGCTGGCTTGTCCTCGATCTCGGCGCCCCTGTCAAAGTAAAAAGCAGGCCTCGCGCCTTCGTTATCTCCGCGCTGACCATGCGACGAACAGGAGTTTCTGGATGCCCTCTGCCGATCGGCCGGCGACCCGGCTCGCCACACGGCTGTCATTTCTGGTGGCCGGCTTCGGCATCGCCTGCTGGGCGCCGCTGGTGCCGTTCGCAAAGCAGAGGCTCGGCGTTGGCGATGGCACGCTCGGCCTGCTGCTGCTCTGCCTCGGCATCGGCTCGGTCGGCGCGATGCTGGTGACGGGCATCCTGAGCGCGCGCTATGGCTCAAAACCGTTCATCATGGCCGGCGGGCTTGGCCTCGCCGTTCTGCTGCCGCTGCTGGCGGTGGCCGGCTCGCCGCTGACGCTGGCCCTGTCGCTGCTCGCCTTCGGCGGTGCGCTCGGCTCGATCGACGTCGCCATGAACATCCACGCCGTCGAGGTCGAGCGCGCCGCGGGGCGCCTGTTGATGTCCGGCTTTCACGCGCTGTTCTCGATCGGCGGCTTTGCCGGATCCGCCGTCATGACCGCATTGCTGTCGCTGCAGCTCGACCCGCTTGTGAGCACCCTTGTCTGCTCGGTGCTGATGCTGGCCGCGATGGTTTTGGCCTGGCCGCGTCTGCTGCGCCGGGTCGAGGCGCATGACGGGCCGCTGTTCGTGGTGCCGCATGGCATCGTGGTGCTGCTCGCGCTGCTCGCCGCGGTCACCTTCCTGGTCGAAGGCGCCGTGCTCGACTGGGGCGCGCTGCTCGTCATTGGCGCGGGCCTGGTCCCGGCGGCGCAGGGCGGGCTCGGCTACATGCTGTTCTCGATTGCGATGACCACGGGCCGGCTCGCCGGCGACGCCGTCGTGGCGCGGCTCGGCGATCGCGCCACGCTGCTTTGGGGCAGCCTGCTCACCGTAGCCGGGTTCGTGGGCCTGCTGCTCGCGCCGGTCGCTGCCATCGCGATGGCGGGCTTTTTGCTCATCGGTTTTGGCGCCTCGAACCTCGTGCCGATCCTGTTCCGCCGCACCGGCACGCAGAAGGTCATGCCGGTCGGCCTAGCGGTCGCGGCGATCACCACGACAGGCTATGCCGGCATTCTGGTCGGTCCCGCCGCCGTCGGCTTCGTCGCAAAATTCGCCGGACTGCCGGCCGGATTCTGGATGCTCGCCGCGCTGATGCTGCTCGTCACGCTCTCCGCGCGCGCCGTGACAACGGAGGGTCGGTAGGGTGGGCAAAGGCGCGTTTGCGCCGTGCCCACCATCTCTCGTTATGCTACCAAATGGTGGGCACGCGGAGCCTGTCATCGGGCGGCGCTATGCGCCGACCCGGTGGCTTAGCTCACCCTACAACAGCCAAAGGGAATTTATCTGATGACCACGCGTAGGGCACTTGTGAGTTTCGCCTGCATCGCCATCCTGACCTCGCTGAGCTTCACGGCGCACGCCGCGACCTGCGGCAACGGGCCGGGAGGTTTCGAGGCCTGGAAGCCGCAGTTCGCCCAGGAGGCCAGGGCCAAGGGCGTCGGCGGTGCGGGCATTTCGGCGCTGATGGGCACGAATTATGCGAGCGCGACGATCGCGGCCGACCGCAGCCTGCGCAGTTTTTCGCTCTCGCTCGATGCGTTCATGGCCAAGCGCGGCGCCCCGGCCATCGTGTCGCGCGGCCGTCAACTCAGGCGCTCGCAGGCGGCGATGTTTTCATCGATCGAGCAGCGTTATGGCGTGCCGGCGGGGCCGCTGCTCGCGATCTGGGGCATGGAGACCGGTTTTGGCAGCCAGCGCGGCAACCAGAACATGCTCTCCTCGATCGCAACGCTTGCCTATGACTGCCGGCGGCCGGAGTATTTTACGGACCAGCTCTACGCGGCGCTGCAGCTGATCGATCGCGGCGCGCTGTCGCCGGCGCAGCGCGGCTCGATGCATGGCGAGGTCGGCCAGACGCAGTTTCTGCCAAAAAACATTTTGGCCTATGGCGTCGGCAATCTCGACGTCGCCAGCAATGCGCTCGCCTCCACCGCGAACTTCTTGAAGGCCCATGGCTGGCGCGCCGGCGCCGGCTACCAGCCGGGCGAGCCGAATTTTGCGGCAATCCAGGAATGGAATGCCGCGCAGGTCTACCAGAAGGCCATCGCGCTGATGGGCCGCCAGATCGACGGCGGCGAGTGAGCCTTCGGTGTCGTCCCGGACAAGCGCGCCTGCGGCGCGCGCCGATCCGGGACCCATAACCACAGGCTTTTGTTGTTCGAAGGCCGTCTGCCAGATGTGTTCACGGACAGAGTCCGCGGTATGGGTCCCGGCGTTCGCCGGGACGACAGTAAAATTACCCCGCGCCCGAGCCGCCATCGGCGATCAGCGACGCGCCGGTCATGTAGGTCAGTTCGGGCGAGGCCATCGCGACCGCGAATTCGGCGATCTCCTCGGGCCGCGCCATCCGCTTCAGGCCGGCGACGTTGGCGCGTCCCCATTGTGCCGCGCCGATCTCCCAGGCCGCGTCGGGCATGTTCTCCATGCCGGCGACGCGGCGCACCAGCGCGGTATCGGTGGTGCCCGGCACGATTGCGTTGATGCGGATGCCCTGCTCGCCATAATCCAGCGCGGCGGAGCGAACCAGGCCGATCAGGGCGGATTTCGTCGCGGTATAGACGCTGCGGCGCGGGCTGGTGCGATGCTCGTTGGACGAGGAGGTGACCAAAATCGTGCCGCCGCCGCGCCTCAGCATTTCCGGGATCTCGTACTTCATGGCAAAAAACACCCCGCGCAGATTGGTGTCGATCACGTCGTTCCATTCCGCGGCCGAGAATTCGTGCAAGGGCTTTTCGATCGTGATGCCGGCATTGTTGAGCGCGATGTCGACGCCGCCAAAGGTCTCGACCGCCTCGGCGACGAAGTCCTTCACCTGCGCCTCCTCGCGCACGTCGGCCTTGACATAACGCGCGCGGCCGCCGCTCGCCTTGATCTGGTTCTCGAGCTCGGCACCGAGCGACTCGCGCCGGCCGCAGAACGCCACCGCCGCACCCTGCCGTGCGAAGGCGACCGCCGCCGCCCGGCCGATGCCCGAAGTGGCGCCGGTGACCAGTACGACTTTTCCGGCAAAGCGGGTCGCCGCTTCGACGATGGTGGGCGCGGGTGCGCGGCTCGCGCGCGCCATCGCGATGCCGCCGAAAAAGCCGGCGGCGGCGCCCAAGCTCGCTCCGCCGGCGGCGCGCAGCCAGTGTCGGCGCGGTGGATTGTCGAGATTTTTCGGCTCGCTCATGATCGTCAGCCCTGACAAGTTTTCGCCAGCGTGATATTAACACTGACAACATAAAGCTAGCCCATGATATTAACACTGTCAACATGAGTGCAGGAAAGAACGTCGGCAAGCCCGGGCGGACGACCGCGCGAAAAGCGGCGCCGGTGCGAAGCTATCATCACGGCGATCTCAGGAGCGCGCTTGTCTCCGCCGCGGCCGCCCTGTTGGAGCGCGATGGCGCCGAGGCGCTGTCGTTCCGCGCGGTAGCGCGCGCCGCCGGCGTATCGCAGGCCGCGCCCTATAATCACTTCGCCGGGCGGGAGGAACTTTTGGCGACCGTCGCCGAGCAGGGATTTCGCGCACTCGAAGCCGCACAGATCGCGGCCGCCGACCGCGCCGGCCCCGGAGCGTCGCGGGTGATCAGCCTCGGCATGGATTACATCGCCTTTGCGATCGCCCATCCGCAGCTCTACCGGCTGATGTTCGGGGTCGGCGTCGCCAGCTGGTGCGCCTACCCCACGGTCGCCGAAGCCAAGCACCGGGCGTTCGAACCGACGCGCGCCGTGCTCGCGGCCTATCTTGGCCCGGACACGCCGGCAGCCACGCGCGAGGCCGCCGCGCATGCCGGATGGGGCCTGGTGCATGGCCTCGCGATGCTCCGGCTCGACGGATCGGTCGCCGGCGGCGCCGGATCGGATGACCTGCAGCGCGAAGCCGCCGCGATCGAACTTTTTGCAGCCGGTCTCGGGAGGATGGCCACCGCTCCCTGATCGCAAAATTGCCCCATGGCTGACAATGATCCCAGCGATCTTTTTTGAGGCCGGCGATATCGGCGCAAAGCCCATCGCCCGCATATGAGGCAAGCCATGAGCGCACCCGAGCTCACCGTCTGGTACAACACGCGCTGTCCGGTCTGCGACAACGGCATCGACTGGCAGCGGCGCAAGCTGATCGAGTTGGTCAAGGAGGGCCGTCTGGCGTTCAACGACATCAACGCGGAGCCCGATGCGCTCAAAGCCTACGGCGCTTCGCTCGACGACGTGCGCCGCCGCCTGCATGCCACCGACAGTGACGGCAAGCTCATCGTCGGGGCCGACGTCGCGGTCGCGCTGTGGAAGATGACGCCGGGCCAGGGCTGGCTCGCCGCGCTGCTCGGCAATCCGGCGACGCGGCCGGTCACGCGCTTCGCCTACGACCATTTTGCCGACGCGCTGTTTTCCTGGAACAAGCGCAAGGGCCATTGGTGAGCCTGCACGGAATCTGCTGAAGATCTGTCCGAACGGTGCGCGAGCCCGTCCAGGAATGGCCTCGGGACGGATCAAGAACGCCAGCCATGAATGATTGCAGCAATGATTTGCGAAAGCGCGCGGACAGCGCCGCCGCGCTCTGGGCGCCACTAAAACCTTTCATCGCGGGCGAGGCCCGGCTCGGCCGTGCCATGGCGAGGCGCCGCTGGACCGCGGCGTCTTATGAGTTTCTGCGCTTCGGCGTGAAGCAGGGCTGGGCCTGCCTGTTCGGCGGCATTGCGGTGACGCTGATGATCGGCACCTTCAGCTTCTATCCCGCGGGCGCTCCGCTGCCACGCTACGATGTCCTGTTTCTCGCGATGCTCACGGTCCAGGCCATCCTGCTCGCCACGCGGCTGGAGACGTTTGACGAAGCAAAAATCATCCTGATCTACCACCTGGTCGGCACGGCCATGGAGATCTTCAAGACCGCGGCCGGCTCCTGGATCTATCCCGAGCCGAATTTCTTCCGCATCGCGGGCGTGCCGCTGTTTTCCGGCTTCATGTATTCCTGCATCGGCAGCTATCTCTGCCGCGTCTGGCGGCTGTTCGATTTTCGCTTCACCCGCCATCCCTCGCGTGCGGGCCTGATTGCGCTCAGCGCCGCGGCTTACGCGAATTTCTTTCTCGATCATTATGGCATCGATCTGCGCATCGTGCTGTTCGCCGCCGCCGCGCTCGCATTCGGCCGCACCACGGTCCATTACAAGGTCTGGCACGTCCACCGGTCGATGCCGCTCCTGCTCGGCCTCGTGCTGGTGTCGCTGTTCATCTGGTTCTCGGAAAATATCGGGACCTTCACGAAAACCTGGCTCTATCCGGCGCAACAGCACGCCTGGGCCATGGTGCCGATCGCCAAGCTCGGCTCGTGGTTCTTGCTTCTCATCATCAGCTACACGCTGGTCAGCCTCATCAATGCGCCGCGGCAGATGACGACGGATATTGCGCGGCCGTCGGGCGGGCGCGAGCCGGAGCGGGAGGGCAGCATGGCGTTGCAGCAACGAAGTTCTAGGATCGCTGTACGCGCACCAGAGCATCCGCTGTTCGCGCCGGCCTGCCGCCGCGCGGACCCTTGCCATCAGGCGGCCGTCCCGCCGTCATGATCGCGGTGCCCATCGCCACGGAACCGAAAGTGACGAAGAACGATCCCAGGAGCAGGCCGATTGCAATGCCGGGCGAGCGGTCGGCGAGGATCAGGTCGCGCAGGCCGCCGGGGTTCAGCACCAGCAGGCCGCCGACCAGCAGCACGGTGACCGCTGCCCCTGCGGCGAGATTGATCGCCAGCAGCCGCAGCAGCGCGTTGCGCCAGATTTTCGGTTGGGGGGAGCGGCTTTCCTGCATCATCTTGCGCGTCCTGAAGGCCCCCCGGCGAGCGAGACTATCATCGCGCAGCAGGCGTGCAAGTGCGCCCGCATCGATGAACTGCCTAGGCTGCCTGATGCGGGACGGTGTTCTGCTTGGCAATGACGCCTTGCCACAACGCTGCGATGCTGCGCTGGGTCTCCGGCGCGACGAACACGTGACCCTCGTTGTCAAAACCGCAGAATCGGGCCGTGGCATCGCCCCGCACCTGCGCAAAAGCCTGGTTGATCATGCCGAGGGCCGTCATCACCTGTTCGATGTTCTGCAGCCGTGCATGATGCAGGATGTCGATCAGCCGGAAGGCCAGCATCGCGGGCTGTCCGAAGGAGATTCCGGGCCGCGCGAATTCGAAGAAGACGTTGACGGCGGGCAGCACGCCTTCGATCTGCGCCAGCACGCGGGCCGCCTGTTCGACGCTGCAGGCAACGAGATGGGCGGCCTGCACGGGCTGCGCCGTCACCGGTGCATCCGCGGCGAGCCCGAGCGAGGTCATCACCTCGTGCTCGATCCAGCGCCTCACCTCGGGCGGCGCATTGCGGATCTGCTCGGCGGTCAGCGTGATTCCGGTCATGGCGGCTCTCCTTGTCCGCGCAGTCTAGGCAAACGGCACGGTGCGGGTTTGACGCGGATCAAGTGCCTCTCAGGGCGCCACCAGCTCGACCCGGCGGTTCAACGCCCGCCCGCCTTCGCTGGCATTCGAGCCGACCGGCGCGAGAAAGCCGAGACCGGCCGTGCGCAGCCGCGGCTGCACGATGCGGTAGGTCCTGACGAGTTCGGCGGCGATTGCATCGGCGCGCCGCTTCGACAGGTCGAGATTGTACTCATAGGTACCCTGGTTGTCGGTGTGGCCGACGATGAAGACGTTGAGCTGCGGCTGGCTCGTGAGCAGCTTTGCGATCTGCTCCAGGGTCGGGCGGCTTTCCGGCTTGATCACCGCCTTGTCGGTGTCGAAATAGATCCCGTACAGTGCGATGTGACCGGCGTCGCCCAGGCCCTTCGCCATCGCTGCCGCGTCAACCATCTTGTTCTCGATCGCGCCGAGCTCGGCGACGACGAGCTGGGCCGTGATGTCCTGGTTGTTCTGGCTGACGATGACGCTCGCATAGGTCTCGCGCCCGGCTTCGGCCTTGCGGGCCGCGACATAATGATAATTGAAGCCGTCCACCCACATCTGCGGTACCGGCAGCACGTCGACCGCCTCGGTGAAGGGGATGCCGCCGCAGCCATCGGTGTCGCAGCTCAGCAGCGTCTCGAAGCCGGCCTTGGCCAGCTGTGTTTCGAAATTCCTGGAGACTTCGAGAATCGAGGGGCCGGGCCGGGTGCGATAGGCGATGCGCGTGATGCGGCCTTCCAGCCGTCGCGCGTCGGCCGGCTTGTCGTCCTTGAAGGCGGCCGCCTGCAGCCGCGCGGCATCGAAATCCTTCACCACATAGCCCGTGATGACGCTGCCTGCGAAACGGCCGATGCCGGGAAAATCCCTGGCGCCGGCGACATCGCGGGTCTGCGCATGCGCAGCGGGCGGGGCCTGAAGCGACAGCACGAGCAGGAGTGCAAGCGAGCTGGCAATGTTGCGCGCGAAAACCATCGGCATCTTGAACCCCTCCAAAATCGTGACATCAGCTCAATCGGGATAAAGGCGGGCGGCGGGACCGGCCATGTGGCAGATTGTTCCAAATTGCGACCGTCCGCGATAGAGGGCCGTGGACGGAGCGCGCGCGGGCGATCCGGTGTGCTGGCAGATCGGGGCGGATTGAACGATAATCGGTCGTTATTCCGCCGACGAATTGCAGGGGCGAAAGATGAACATGGTTGCCAACAGGATCTGTTTCGAAGCAACGGAGAGGTTCGCGCGGCACGCCGCCTGACATTGACATCCCCATGGGAAGGACTGCCCGAGATGAACGGCTTTCGCCTGCTGATGCTGCTGTGTGCCCTGACCTCCGCAAGTCCGGCGCTCGCCGCCCGCTGCGGCGGTGATTTCAACACCTTCATCGCGAATGTCTCGGCCGAAGCGCAGGCTGCCGGCGTCTCGCAGGGCGTGATCTCACAGGCGTTCGCCGGGATCACGCAGGATCCGGCCACGCTCGCCTTCGATCGCCGCCAGCGCTACACCTTCAACAAGAGCTTCGAGCAGTATGTCGCGACCCGCGTCGGTTCGGTTCGCATCAATGGCGGCCGCGCCATGCTGCAGCGGCACGCGGCGCTGCTTGCCCGCATCGAGCAGAAGTTCGGGGTGCCGCGCCAGATCCTGGTGGCGATCTGGGGGCTCGAGACCGATTTCGGCAGGGGCGACATGGGCAAGCAGCCCGTAATCCGGACCCTGGCGACGCTGGCGCATGACTGCCGCCGCTCGGAGCTGTTCCAGGCCGAGCTGCTCGCGGCGCTGAAGATCGTGCAGCGCGGCGACCTGCCGCTGCGCGACCTGATCGGCGCCGGGGCCGGCGAGATCGGCCAGACCCAGTTTTTGCCGTCGTCCTACGTCAAATATGGCGTCGATTTCGACGGCGACGGCCGCGTCGACCTGCGCCACAGCGTGCCCGACGTGCTCGCCTCCACCGCAAACCTGCTGCACACCAACGGTTTCGAGATGGGCCGCGACTACGGCGAAGGCAGCGCCAATTTCGACGCCATGCGCGAATGGAATCACGCCGTCATCTACCGCAAGACGATCGGCTATTTTGCCGATCAGCTGGTCGGGCGGTGATGAACTGCTCGTGTTGTTCACGCCGCAGCCACAACACCGCTGTCGTCCCCGCGAAAGCGGGGACCCATAACCACAGGCGGCCGTTGTAAAGCAAGGACGGCAGGACAAGCACCTTGCCGTCACACGGACATCACGCGGTATGGGTCCCCGCGTTCGCGGGGACGACAGCGAGATGAGTTATTTGCCCGCACGCTGCCGGCGGCGTGCCAGCACCGACCAGTAGCTCGCGGGCAATAGCCGCTGCACGATGTCGAGGATGCGCGCGTCATTGCCGATCAGGATGCGCGGCTTGTTGTGCTCGATGCCGTCGATGATGCGCAGGGCCGCGGCGGTCGGCGTGGTCCTGGCGTTCTTCTCGAACCATTCGATCGACTCGGCACGGCGGGCATTGTCGGTGACGCCGACCCCCATCCGCGCATTGCGCGCGATTGCCGTGGCGACGCCGCCGGGATGCACGACACTCAGCCGCACCGGGCTGCTGGCCATCGCGAGCTCATGGCGCAGGCTTTCCGAGAAGCCGCGCAGGGCGAATTTTGCGGCCGCATAAGCAGTCTGCCCGGGTGGGGCGATCAAGCCGAAGACCGAGGACAGGTTGACGATATGGGCTTCGCGCCGGGCGGAAAGGCCTGGCAGGAAAGCGCGGCAGGCGTGCACCGCGCCCCAGAAGTTGATGTTGATCAGCCAGTCCATCTGTGCCTGGTCGATCTCGGTGAAGGCGCCGAACAGCGCGACGCCGGCATTGTTGATCAGGATGTTGAGCGCCGGATGGGCTGCGGTCGCCTGCCGCGCAAAGTCCGCGATCTCGCCGGGGTCGCCGACGTCGACGCGATGGATGCTGACCTTTCGCCCACGGCCGATCTCGGCGGCGACCGCCTCGAGGCCAGCCTCGTCACGGTCGGCGAGCGCAAGGTCGCAGCCGCGCGCGGCGAGCTCGATGGCAAGCGCGCGCCCGATGCCGCTGGCCGCCCCGGTCAGGGCTGCGGCGGCGCCGCGGATGGTGGTCATGCGTGGTCCTCCGACGTCTCCGGTGGCAACGCTTAGCCGGCACCGCGACGCGCTGCAACTGAAGCGCCGGCGGCCGCCCGGCGAAACCGGTGGTGCCAGCCCGCCAATTGGCGCATCATGCCGGCCGGACCGATCGGAGGACACCATGTCGCTGGCCTTTCTCATCACCTCGCTGGTCGTGGTCGCCTCGCCCGGCACCGGCGTGCTCTATACGCTGACGCGCGGTTCGCGGGCCTCGATTGCCGCAGCCTTCGGCTGCACGCTGGGCATCGTGCCGCACATGGTGGCGGCGATGCTGGGCCTGGCCGCCATCCTCCACGCCAGCGCGCTGGCATTTTCCACGCTGAAATGGCTGGGCGTGCTCTATCTGCTCTATATGGCCTGGCAGACCCTGCGCGAGACGGGCGCGCTGTCGATCGACGAACGCCAAAGCCCGCGATCGCATGCGAGCGTGATCGTGCGGGCGATCCTGATCAACATTCTCAATCCAAAACTGTCGATCTTCTTCTTCGCCTTCCTGCCGCAGTTCATCGACGCCGGCGAGACCCGCGTGCTGGCGCGGATGCTGGAACTGAGCGGCACCTTCATGGCGATGACTTTTGCCGTGTTCGTCCTCTATGGCCTGTTCGCGGCGGCGGTGCGCGAGAAGGTCGTGTCGCGGCCAAAAGTGATGGCCTGGATGCGGCGCGCCTTCGCCTGCGGCTTTGCCGGCCTCGGCGCCCGGCTGGCCTTTGCGGATCGGTAGCATGCCTGCTGGACGAAGCCGGCCCTTGAATCAAAAAGGCGGACTCGAAGGAGCCCGCCGCTTCTGAGAGAGGTCGCCGATCTCGTCGGATGGCCCGGGCGGAGCGAGACCCCACCCGGGCTCAGGAAGGCTACTTCGCCTTCTTGGCTTTCTTGGCCTTCTTCGCCTTCTTCGCCTTCTTCGCTTTCTTAGCCATAGTATCCTCTCAGGGTTTAATGGATTGAAACGCGACACGAGAGGCATGCTCGGCGGAGGGCCAGCCTCGCAACATCCTCGATTGTAATCGAAAGCAGATTCGCGAGCCGCTGCCCCGCGCTGTCACGCCGGTGTCATCGCGTTATCCACAACTGTTATGCATTTTTGATGCGTTTTCGCTGAAAATTGCAGTCGCCTCGCGCCGGGCCGCGGGCGATGCCCGCCGCTGCACGGTTAATCCGCCGCCAACTCCCTCTTTATGATTTCAAAACCACGCCGGGATCTCACGGAGCCGCCTTGAGATTCCGTTAATTGCCGTTCTCCCATTGTAGGGCTCCAAGAACTGGGAGGGGGCGGCCCGCACACCGGCCGTAGAGGGACAGGACAATGCGTATCCGGGGGTCGCAATGCTGAGCGTTCCGACGCTTTGGACGGTGTTCGTCGTCAATTTCTTCGCGCTCGGCCTGATCTGGGCCTATGTCGTCCACGCCTATCCCAAGCTGGTGGCGGCGCGCTACTGGGCCGGCACGGCGCTTGCCGCCATCGTGGGGGCCATGCTGGCGCTGCTGCGCAACGAGACCTCTTCGCTGCTGCCGCTGTTGATCGCCGGAGCGTTGATGGTGTTCGCCAGCTGCCTCGCCTGGATGGGGACGCAGCGTTTTTACGGCCGTGCCGCCTCCTGGCGCGCCAGCTTCGGCCTCGTCGTCGTCACGGCGGCGGTCCTGATCTACTTCATTTATGGCTACGACAGCCGGCTGATGCGGATCACCGCCTTTTCGATCGGACAGTCGCTGCCGATGCTGCTGATGCTGAAACTGCTGCTGGCGCCCGAGCACGGTCGCGGCAGCCCCGGCGCAAGGCTGGCCGCAGTTCTCATCATTCTCTTCGTCTGCGTCGACGCCGCGCGCATTGTCGGCAGCCTGCTCGGCATGGACTTCACCTTCGGCCAATCGAGCCCCGCGGCCACCGTGACCGTGCTGATGGGAATGTTTTTGTCGATGTCGATCAATTTCGGCCTGCTGCTGATGGCGGTCGAGCGGCTGCGCAGCGAGGTCGCCGAGCTTGCCTTGCTCGACGACCTGACCGGCGTCGCCAACCGGCGTCACCTGATGCAGCGGCTCACCGAGGAGTGCGCGCGGTCGGAACGCAGCGCCGTGCCGTTCTCGCTGCTGGTGGTCGATCTCGACGGCTTCAAGGCCATCAACGATACGCACGGCCATGCCGCCGGCGACGCCTGCCTGCAGCATTTCACGCTGATGGCCCAGACCCGGCTGCGGCCGGGCGACATGCTGGCGCGCTCGGGTGGCGACGAGTTCTGCATCGTGCTGCCGGCGTCGACCTTGCGCGAGGCCGCGATCATCGCGAGGCGGGTGCTGCAGGTCTGCCGCGACGACGCGGAAGCGAGTGGCGGCCTTGACATTCCGATCGCGGTGTCGATCGGGATCGCGCAGTGGACCGGCGAGGTCGCGCTGTCGCCGGAACGTTTGATCCTGCACGCCGACGAGGCGCTCTATGTCGCCAAGAAGGAGGGCAAGAACCGCTACGCCGCCTATAGTTCCGCACCGCCGGTCTCGCCGGACGCGGATGGCGAGGCTGCCGAGCGGCTGCTGAAGCGCGTCTGACGTGCTACCTTGAGCGCTCCACGAGGGGCGTCAGTTCATGAATCCACGTCTGCTTGCGGCGGCATTGCTGGCCGGCGCCTTGTCCGTTCCGGTCTCCGCCCAGCAGGGCGACATTGAAAGCATCGCGCGCGTCTCCGGCACGCCCGAGATTCCCGGGCTGAAGATGGTCTGGCTCGCGCCCTGGGGCGACGTGACGAAGTCGCATCCCTGGAAGAACATCATCGTGCACCAGACCGAGGGGCCGGCGGGCTCGGCGCGCGGCGGCGCGCAGGAGCAGGCGAAAAATCCGACGCGGCGCGGCGTCATGGTCTGGGTCGAGACCGACGGCACCGTGTACTGGGCGGTCGGCGAGACGCTGGTCCCGACCCACACCGACGGCGCCAACCGCAACGACAACAAGTATGTCGACAACGGCAAGACCTATCACCAGGTCAACAAGGACACCTCGATCGGCGTGGAATTTGCCGGCAACTATCCCGATGTGACGCGCGGTCCGACAGAGGCGCAGATCGCCGCCTGGCGCATCCTGGTCGGCGTGCTGCGCGCGCGCTACCGGATCCCGCTCGACCACGTCTATGCCCACAACTGGATCGACTTCAAGGACGCGCGCTATTGCGAGGGCTGTGCGCTGGCGACCATGGCGCGGCAGTGGGGGGAATAGCCATGTCGTTTGCTGGATTACAGACGGGCTTTCGGCTATAGTTCAGTCCGTGAAAACCCAGACCATCGAAGTCGATGACGTGACCGCGGACGCACTCAGGCAACGGGCGGAAGAGCGCGGTGTGAGTGTTCCGGCGCTGCTGGCGGAATTGCTGGCGCTCGAGGCTGCTCCTGCTCGGGCGGGCAACGACGAGATCGCCGAATTGGACCGCCGCTGGAAAGCCTTCGAGGCACAGGAGGATGTGGCCTCGAATGATGACGTGGTGCGGTGGCTCAAAACCTGGGGAACCCCGGCGTTCCGCAACTGGCGAGATCGATGAGGCTCGAATGGTCGGATGAGGCTCTCGCCGATCTCGATCGATTTGTTGAATTTCTCGACCGCCAGCATCCATCGCTCGCCGCGACCGTGGCAAGCGAGATCATTTTCCAAAGTGCATGTTCTAATCTTACTGCGTCACAAAGTCTTTGCGTACGCGCCGCGGGACGCGGTGCTCGTGGCTGTGCCCTCTCCCCGTTGGGGAGAGGGCTTCTCGCCGCGTCAACGAAGATGGATGGGTGAGGGCCCCTCACCCGACCGAGATTGTTGCGAGCGCAGTGCAGCCCTCTCCCCAGCGGGGAGAGGGCACAAATATGCGCGTCGCCACTTCTGACGCAGTAGTACTACCAGCCATCCGCGGCTCGGCAGGCCCATTGCCGGGCGAGAGGAATATCGGCAAATCGTTCTCGAGGTTCTCCGCGCCAGATACGTATTTCAGTATCGTTTCGATGGAGAGCGACTCGTGATGCTGCGGGTCTTCCATGCGCGCGAAGCTCGTGAGTGATCCTCATTGGGCCGGAGGCCCACAGTGGTCCCAGACTCGTCGGCTGTACGCCGCCGGAGGTCCACAATCCTGGCGCACTGTTCGCGGCTTATAGTCGGCGAAAAGCGAAAACCCGCGCGGGGAAACTTGCAATGTCAGCACTGGCAATCCGGCCGATCGCAGCGGGCCGTCGGCAGCTCTTTCAGAATGGCGGCATCGGCACCGCGCAGCTCTTTCCGGCCGCCATGCTGTTGCTCTACGCCCAGGTTTCGGCGGCCGTGGAGGCGCCGGGCAAGCCGGTCCTGGACAAAAACAATTTCTACCTGTCGTCTGCCGGCTTTCGGGTCCAGGTCGCCAACGATCCCGCGGGGCAAAAAGCGATGCGCGCGCTGCCGGCGCACCGCTTCGTCACCGAAGGCGTCGGCGAGGCCACGCGCTATTACTATGCCGAGCCGCAGCGCTGCAACTGCGTCTTCGTCGGGACCCGGCAGGCCTATGACCGCTACCGCCAGATGGTCAGCCTGCCGCTGACGTCGACCGTTTCGAGTCCCGACTACAAGACCCAGGCCGGCGTGCTGCTGAGCGGCCAGCCGATGCGGCAGAGCACGAAGGGCGATCCCACCAATCTGTCGGACTATCTCCACACGCTCGGGTCGTCGTATTGAGGGCTCGCAGGGCGGCTGCGGACCGCCAGCCGCGACGGGGCTCAAACAAAAAGAGCCGGCGTCGCCGCCGGCTCTCGATTATCAGCTGATCCGCCTCAGAACCTTAGTGAGCGGCTTCCAGAGCCGCCGCTTCCTGCCTTGCAATCGCGCCCTTGACCGCGGACTGCACCTTCTCGAAGGCGCGGACCTCGATCTGACGAACGCGCTCGCGCGACACGCCGAACTCGGCCGCCAGGTCTTCCAGCGTCATCGGCTCGTCGGCCAGGCGCCGCGCCTCGAAGATGCGCCGTTCCCTGGGGTTCAGCACGCCCATCGCGCCAGTCAAGGCGTCGCGGCGATGGTCGTATTCCTCGCTCTCCGCCATGATGGCTTCCTGGTTGGGCGAGGTGTCGACCAGCCAGTCCTGCCATTCGCCGGCCTCGCCATCGTCGCGGATCGGCGCGTTCAGCGACGCGTCGCCGCCGAGGCGGCGGTTCATGTCGACGACGTCCTGATCGGTCACGCCAAGGCGCTTGGCGATGGTCTTCACCTGATCCGGGTGCAAGTCGCCCTCATCCAGCGCATTGATCCGGCTCTTGGCCTTGCGCAGGTTGAAGAACAGTTTCTTCTGATTGGCCGTGGTGCCCATTTTCACGAGCGACCAGGATCTCAGGATGTACTCTTGTATTGACGCCTTGATCCACCACATGGCGTAGGTGGCGAGACGAAAACCCTTGTCGGGCTCGAACCGCTTCACCGCCTGCATCAGGCCGACATTGCCTTCCGAGACGACCTCGGAAATCGGCAAGCCGTAGCCGCGATAGCCCATGGCGATCTTGGCAACGAGCCTGAGGTGGCTGGTGACCAGCCGATGCGCCGCGTCGCGATCGTCATGCTCGCGCCAACGCTTGGCGAGCATGTATTCCTCCTGCGGTTCCAGCATCGGGAACTTGCGGATCTCGGCGAGGTATCTTGATAGGCCGGATTCTCCATTCAGAACCGGCAGTGTAGCTGTGCGGGCCATTCAGCGCCCTCCAGTTGGTTCAGGCCCCCGATAGCGGCGGACCTGGCAGGCGGCCGCTGGGTTAAAGCCGGCCCGTCTGCGATGTTCCGCGTTGGATATTCAACGCAGATGCAACATTACACTAAACGGCCCGTGATAGGGAAGGATTGCTGACGTCACGTCCCCGTGTGGCTGCTATAACCAGCTGGAATACCTAGGCTTTTCAAAACCCCCTGCGTCATAGCGCCGCTTCCAGAGCGTGCTGCAGGGTTAGCAAATCCTGAGGGAGAATCGATTCCCAACGCAGGATTTCGCCCGTTCGCGGGTGCTCGATTACCAAAAGGTAGGCGTGGAGGGCCTGGCGGCCGAGGGCAGCCAGCGCCGCCTGCGCCTGCGGCCCGAGGTGAACAGCCTTGGTCTTGAAGTGCGGTCCGTAAACCTGATCGCCGAGCAAGGGGTGACCGGCATGGGCGAGGTGGACCCGGATCTGGTGGGTGCGTCCGGTCTCCAGCCGCAGCGCGAGCAGGGAGGCGACGCCCTTGCCGTCCCGGCCGTCAAAGGTCGCGCTGATCTCCCAATGCGTGATGGCCTCGCGGCCGCCATCGCGCACCGCCATCTTCTCGCGCGCGTGCGGGTGACGGTCGATCGGCGCGTTGATCGTGCCGTGCGGGCGGCTCGGCACGCCCCAGGCGAAGGCGAGGTAGCCGCGCTCCATCGCGCCGGTGCGGCCGTGATCGGCGAACTGCGCCGTCAGCGAGCGATGCGCGAGATCGTTCTTGGCCACCACCATCAGCCCCGAGGTGTCCTTGTCGAGCCGGTGCACGATGCCCGGGCGCCTGACACCGCCGATGCCGGACAGGCTCGCGCCGCAATGGGCGATCAGCGCATTCACCAGCGTCCCGGTCTCGTGGCCGGCGGCCGGGTGGACCACGAGGCCGGCCGGCTTGTCGATGACGATGATGTCGTCGTCCTCGTAGACGATGTCGAGGGCAATGGCTTCCGCCTGGGGCTCGGCGGGGGCGGCCTCGGGCACGTCGATTGTGATCGTCTCGCCACGTCCGACATGATAAGCGGGGTCGCGGATGGGGGTGGTTCCGACCTGCACGCGGCCGTCCAGGATCAGGGCTTTCAGCCGCGACCGCGACAGGTCTTGGAGGCGCACGGCCAGCACGCGATCGAGCCGGGCCGATCCCTCGTCGCCGGCCACGGTGACGATAAGCCTGTCTGGACGCTCCTGATCGGAATCCTGGGAAGAGATCTGCATGACCGATACTGCCTTGCCCGAACCGACCCCCGAACAGGCAAGACTGTTTGCGCGGGTGCGGCGGATGATGCTGATTGCGGGCCTGACCACGGCTTTGGCTGTCTCGGCCGTGCTGATCGCCATCGGCTATCGCCTTTTCCATGAGGAGGGAAGCCCGGCGGGAGGCGATTTCACGGCGATGCTGCCCAGGGGCGCGAAGATCGTGGCCACCGCGGTCACGGGCGACCGGCTGGTGGTGACGCTGGATGTCGGCGGGATGACCGAAATCCACACTTTTGATGCCCACACGCTAAAGCCGGCCGGACGGCTGCGGTTCGGCTGGGAACCTTGACCGCATCCGCGACTGCGGTCTGCTCGCCCCTTGCGGGGAGGGGCTATCGCATATGAGTGCCGCTCTCTTTGCCTCCCCCGCTTGCACCCGCTTGCGGGGGAGGTCGCCGCGCTTGCGCGGCGGGTGGGGGCCGCCCCGGGCTCAACTGCAGCTTCTTTCGCAAAATGCCCCCCACCCCAGCTCTCCCCCGCAAGCGGGGGAGGGAGCGCACCGCCAGCGTTCAAACGCCATATGCGATTGCCCTGCCCTTGCGGGGAGGGGTCGGGGGTCCCCGGGCTCTGCGTCCCTCGAATCGATGACGATGGGCGCAGTTCGCTCGGCAATCACCTCGCTCCGCCTTGCGGCCAGCCGATTTCGATTGTATGTCCTGAGGCCTCGCGACGCTCCCTTCGTCTAGCGGTTAGGACGCGGCCCTCTCAAGGCTGAAACAGGGGTTCGATTCCCCTAGGGAGCGCCAATCATTCTACGACCTAGCGTCAAAAAACGAACTCGCGTGGTCGGGCCGACCAAAGATCGGCGCGCCTCCGTACTTGCGGGAACAAAAGAAGCACATATGCCTCGGCGCAGCCCGGCCTTAAGAGGTGTCGGGACGTTATTTAGGATCGTTGAAATCCGATGTTCACCACTGAAATCCTGCAAACCATGGTCACCGCAGGTGGCCATATTGAAGTTCTGCGCGGTCCAACCGCTGAGTACATCACTGTTTGCCGGCCCGATCGGACTGCATTGCTCGAAGGTAACTTGCCGCGCGAAATGCTCGACGACTTGCTGAAGCAGTCATATGTCCGCCAAGTCGGCAATGAGGACGAGAAGCGGGTAACCACTTTTCGCTTGACGGCCGACGGGAAAAAAGTGGGTACCAAGAAACAAGCCCAGGGCTGAACGGCTTTGTTGCATCGCTACGATTTAGGCTTGAAGCGGAAGGCTACCTCGGGGATGGGGCGTCGCCCCGCTGAATAACTTTTCGCTTCACCACCGTCCAGTCGTCACCTTCCTTAAGTTCGATGCGTAGTTCTCCCGCCTCTACTAAGGGGACCTGCATGTTCGGGGTAGCGAGGCTAAAAGGTCCGGGGACTACCGTAGCGATGTGAAACCTCATTTCCAGGGGGGGCACTTCTCCTGGGACAACAATGCGAATGTCTGCGTCTTGCTCGCCCGTTTCCCTGATATCGACTTCAAACCAAAACGCCAACTCGATCACCACGGGAAATGACGGGGAGACGATATTGCCGGTGTAAACCCCAACGAGAAGCTCCTTGCCGGAGACTTCGCGACGAACGCTGTCGCAAACAATTACCGCGGTTATGTCCGAAGCTTGCATTATCTGATCGCCACAGAGGCCGTTGAACTGCTCGCCGCACTCAGTGCAGGCTTGACTTCGATCTTGTTCAAGTCAGGTTTCTTCGCGATCTGCTCTGGAATCTGCACGCTTACGGTCTGGACGAGAGGATGAATGTAGTTGGACGGCGATCTGTCGCTAAACCGAACGATCCGGTGATCCATTTCTGCGCCCAGCGCCAGGAGAACGTCGCTCAACGTGTCCAATTCAAAATTAGAAGGCGCGGAAAACCATCGAGTGATTTGAGCGGGATCCTTACCGATGAGGTCCGACAGCTCTTTTTTGGTTATGCCTGTGCGCTCCGCCTCATCGGCAAAGAACGCAACGAGATCAGTGAAAACACGATTCTTCTGGCGTTGGCGATAATATGCAACGTCTCGACGACTCGGTTGCTCATGCTTTGAAGTATTTGGCATTGACTGCACCCGTAACTAGATCGTGGATATTGCCGGAATTGACCGGTTGATACGTGTGGAATAGCTGAGTCCACACAGCGCGCGCAGTTCTTTTGACATTCTTCCATTCGCGCGACTGCCAGCCGCCCAAGGTCTCGCGAAGAGCTATGTTCGTGGCCACAAATACGTCCCGGTCCGCAAAAAGTCCGAGCACTCGAATTGAAGGCTCGGGCCGAACGCTTCTAATTTCCCAGACACAATCCTCTGCCGGGTAGAGACGAAAGAGGTATTTTGGATCGACCGCACGCCCCTCGGCAAAAAGTTCAAGATCGGCCTGGAGAGCACCCATCCGTTCTTCCATCTCGGGGTCTTCATGTGTGATCGCCAACATCGCCCTGATGTCCTCGCAGATGAACATAGCGCGATGGGGCGCTGTACCTGCCGCTCTAGGAATCAAAGGGAAAAGCCGCGTTTCCTCTACCCTCCAACGGATTTCATCAGCTATTGACATATAAGTCAATTATCTTGGTTAGCAATACGGGGGGCGAATCCTATGGTCGTTAATTCTTTGTGAAGAGAAGCCCAGAAGCAAGCGTCGGCAGTGTTTGAAACGCGCCGGGCGGCCAAATCTCGCATCTCATCGTGGTTCGACAGCAAAGAGGATCAGGCGGCGAGGCGCAGATCTGGCTCGCCTTGCTTCGCGGGTTGCCGATGATCCGCCGCAGTTCGGCGTGGGTCACACGTGTCAGTGCAGGCGTTTCGGCGATAACGGGTTTGAATCTTCGGGCGTCGCGCTTGAAGCGCGAAGATCGGCACGGACGAGCTGGCGCACATCGTCGATCATCATTCGCAGGTCCCTCTGCTCGCGCAGCACCTCGCGACCTTCATCGACATCTTGTTGCCGGCCGTCGACGAACGCTTGCTCGATGATCGCAAGGATAACAGTGCGCGCCTCCGCCAGACGCGCTTCAAGAATTACGGTGACAGTGCATAAAACTTTTACGCGGAGTTTGAGTGCACTGTCACCGTAATCGCGGCACTGGAAGAATATGCTTTGGACGTCGAGTTGGGCAATCAGTCCTCGGGTTACAAGATATGCGGCCCGCGCGTTTAGCGTAGCTCTCGCACCGTCTCGTAAGACGCGATCTTCTTGATCTGCGGTGCAAGCTCGTCTTCGGCCGTTTCAAGATCGAAGCGCGCCTGCATGTTCATCCAGAACGCAGCGCCGGTCTTGAAGAATTTGCCGAGCCGTAGCGCGGTATCGGCCGTAACGGGCTTTTCTTCGCGCGCGATGCGTTCGATCCGGGTGCGTGGCACATGCAGCGCGGCCGCGACCGCGTAAGGGGTGAGCTTGAGCGGGACGAGAAATTCCTCCCGCAGGATTTCGCCGGGATGAACCGGCGGAAGTTTCTTGGCCACTTGCGATCTCCTGTTCCGTGGTGGCATTCGGCCGATCCGGGCTAGTGATAGTCGACGATCTCCACGTCTTCTGGACCCGCATCGGTCCATCGGAATACGACCCGCCATTGATCATTGATGCGGATCGAGTGCTTGCCCGCCAGATCGCCCTTGAGAGCCTCGAGGCGATTGCCGGGAGGCGAGTTCAGGGCCTCGAGACGATCAGCGGAGTCCACCATGATCAGTTTTCGGCGAGCTACCCTGGCGAGATTTGCCGGAAAGCCCTTCGGGACTAAGCGGCCCTGAAGAATCGGCTCGGCAAATTGCCCCTTGAAGCTCCTGATCACAATCTATACGTATCCCATCGAGATACGCATAGCAAGGCCTTCGTATCCCGATGAGATACCAGCGGCGGGGAATCTGCCAAGCCGTTTTTTGCGGAAGCCATCACTTCATCTCGTCCAGCAGCTTCCGCGCTTCACCCAACAACGCCTGAATCCGCCTCCGCTCGGCGATTGCATCCCTGGTGAACAGGCCGTGCTTGCGCGCATTCTGGTTTGCCTTCGGCGCCCCGGATCCCCGAGCGCCACCGTGCATGCGGCAGCGCGTCTTGCCGCGCACCGACGGCGAGCGGCACGCGCCGCCGGAGCGGGTTTTGGCACCACAACGTGGGCTCGCCAGCATCGGGCCGGTATTGCTGATGTGATCGCTCATGCCTGTGCGTCCCGCTTGGCATCAGCGGAAGCACGCCGCCGCCTCGAGCCCGCGGCCTTCGGTGCATTCCGCGCCACGGATGCCGGGCTCTTGTCCGATACGATCACGCTCGCATGCTGCGTGACGTTGCCGACAATGGCGTTGCCGCCGTCTCCGACCGAGACGTTCTGCACGGTGATGGCGGGCTCGCCATGGCTGCGGTGGCGGTTCAGCGCCTCGATCTGGGCGGGAAACGTCCGGGCGAGCCTGCCGAGTGCACGCGCGGCGCTGTCGTGCTGGGCGAGGTCGTCGGCGTCAGCGAGGTGATGGGCGCATCGCATCGCCATCACATGAACCGCAACCATCTGCGCCACCAGCATGGCCTCGACGGAATCCCGCGGGCGGATGCTCTTCACCATCGAGATCATGAAGGAGAGGTTGACCTCGTCGGGACTTCCGCCGCTCACACTGGCCCTGACCAATTGCCGCAGGATGCCATCCATCGCTTCGCGATCGGCTACCCCCAGCGCGCTCGCCATGAGCTGTTCGCCGCGTTCCGGATCAGCATGGTCGATGGAGAATCCATGCGACGAGAGCCTTATCCGCGGGGTTGCGGCAGCTTTGGCCCGGTCGGTTGCGGCGATCGCCGTTGGCATCGTGAGGTCCGGAGCGGTGTTCATGTCGAGAGTCCCTGGTGCGCGCGCGGTCCGGCCACGCGCAGGCGATCGTTCGCTTGCGGCGGCCAGTGCAGTTTCAATGGTGGGTTGAGGATTTTCGGCCGCAATCGCAACCGACGCGCCCGCCATCGCGGAGCGACGGGCGTTTGCAGGATTTCGGAATAATGAAAAAATGGCCCTGATTTGCCCGACGTGTCAAGCGGCTTTTCCGAATGCCGGCGGGCAGCGGCTCCTTTGCATGGGGTTGTTTTCGATATTTTGGGAGCGCGCACGCCCGTGGAAACGTCACCCGCAAGGCAACGCGCAACACTCGTGGTGGCGGGTGCATGGCCGACTGTAGATAAATATGTCGCGGCGCTTGACAGCGTTATGGCGCAATCTCAACTACAGGAGAGTTCGTCGTCTTGTTCTGAGTGGAGCGCCACACGCGAAACTCGCCATTGTGCTTCGAAGCAAACTTTTGGTTTTTGTCCCACTCCGGTTATCAGTGGTCCGAGGCGAGGCAGCTGCCGCGCGCGGCGCCATTGCGGCAATATCCGTGCTGCGTATAGGTAGGCTACGACGCACGCATGGCGGGTGGTCGCCGCGACGCAGTCGGGGGCCACGGCATAGCAATCTCTTTTTCCATGACTGAAGATCGCACGAGGTCCCGCCGGGCCAGCCATCCACCGCCGTCCGACCATCGCGAACGAATCGCCGTGGCCGCGCTGGCGCTGTTCACGACGCAGGGGTTTCACGGCACCAACACCCGCGAGATTGCCAACCGGGCCGGCGTCTCCTCCGCAGCGATCTACACCGCCTATGCAAGCAAGGAAGCGATTTTTGGCGAGCTTGCGCAGCAATACCGGGCGCGGCTCGACGACTTCATCGACACCACGGTCGGACGGCTCAAGGACCCGCTCTCGAAACGCGATCTGCGGGCGTTCGCGTCGGCGATCTGGGCCAAGATGCGGGACGAACCGGAAATTCTGTTGCTGGTCCTGATCGACGTGATCGAATTCAAGTTCCAGCATTTCCAGGGCGCATTCGACAACCTCCCGGCGCGGATGCGAGCGATCGTCGGGCCTGCCTTGACGGCGGTGAAGCGGCGGCCGGGATGGCGCGGACACGATCCAGCGTTCGTGCTGGCGGCAGTCTATCATTACTTCTTCCATTTTGCCCTGATCGAAAAGCACATGCGCGGCAACCAGCATCTGGGCGTCGCCAACGAGCTGGCCATCAAGCGCTTCGTCGATCTGCTGTTCGGTGGGCTGTGGTCGCGACTTCCCCGAATCGATGGCGGTGCGTCGCATCAGGCCGACGAAGCACGCGCCGAGCCGCAGATGCGCGACGAGGCGGTGCGGGATCGGATCGAATTCATCAGGCTGCTCTGCGGCCGCTTATGGCACGCGCCGCCGAACATGGCCTCCAGGTCGGGCCGCAAGGGCAGGGACAGCATCAAGGTGCCGATGCTGTTCCTGCCACAGATCGCCCGCAACCGGCCCGATGACAATCAACTCGCGATCGAGGCCGCGGCGCTCGAGCTTTTCACCACCCAGGGTTTTCACGGCACCAATATTCGCGACATCGCCGTCAAGGCCGGCGTCTCGCAGGGGACGATCTACACGTTTTATGCCAAGAAGGAGAAGATCTTCGAGAGCCTGGTCCGCAACTACCAGGCCTGCATGCTCGCCTTCACGCGCCAGGTCGTCACGCTGCTCGAGGATCCGTTTTCACGCAGCGATCTGCGCCTTCTGGCCACCGCGGTGCGATCCATCGTCTACGACGAGTCCGCTTTCCTGCTGCTCATGTTCATCGACGTCATCGAGTTCAAGAACCGGCACTTTGCCGCACTGTTTCACGACATTCCCGGCCAGTTCCGCTATCTGCTCGGTCCGGTGCTCGACAAGGCGAAGCGCCGGCCCGGTTGGTGCGGGCAGGACCCGGCATTCGTGCTGGCGACGATTTATCTGTTTTTCTACAATTATTTCGTGATCGAGCGACACATGCTGGGCAACCAGCATCTCGGCCTGCCGGAGCAGGAGGCGATCGAGCGCCTGATCGACGTCCTGTCGACCGGACTGTGGGGCCAGGGCCCCGAGGCCGCCTAGCCGGCGCGTATTCGTTGCAGCGCCACAAAGCGCCATCTCAACTCCCGCGTGTGCGACCTGACCGAGCGACGGATCGGCAAGACCGTCGACGCGAGCGTACGCAGCCAAAAAACCAAACGCTCATTTTTATGAGTGACTGATCAGCTCCCGCCTGCTATGTCGTTTGCGGGGCGGAAACTTGCTTCAACATCATCAAGACCAGGGTCCTGCCCCATAACCATAAAATCGGGTGAGGGAGGGTAAGGTCATGACACAGCTTTTGCGGCCGCTGATCGGCGCGCCGCGACGGGCTCTTGCGCTGGCGATCGCCATGTCGGGCGCGCTGCTGGCGGCTCCGTCGTTCGTGAGCTCTGCCGGCGCCGCGTCGCCGCCGAATTTCATCACGTTCGAAAGCGGGCAGGTCCGGCCGCTGGCCAAATCGCCCGATGGCAGCACGCTGTTCGCGGTCAATACGCCGAATGGAACGCTGGAGGCGTACCAGATCGGCGTCGGCTCGCTGACGCAGACCGCCCATGTCCCGGTCGGCCTGGAACCGGTCGCCGTCGCCGCCCGCAGCGACACCGAGGTCTGGGTCGTCAACCACATGTCGGACAGCATCAGCATCGTCTCGCTGGACGGCACCCCCCATGTGGTGCGCACCTTGCTGGTCGGCGACGAGCCGCGCGATATCGTCTTCGCCGGCCGCAGCGGCCTTGCTTTCATCACCACCGCCCATCGCGGCCAACAGCGCACCGATCCGTCGATCGCCAACGTTCCCGGCGCCGGCGACCCGCAGCTCACCACGGCGGGTGTCCCGCGTGCCGACGTATGGGTGTTCGATCCGAGCAATCTCGGCGCCACGATGGGAGGAACCCCGCTCCGGATCCTGAGCTTCTTCACCGACACACCGCGAGCGCTGACGGTCAGCCCCGACGGCAATACGGTCTATGTCGCGGGCTTCGAGACCGGCAACCAGACCACGACCATCAACGAGGGGCGCATCTGCGACGGCTTCAACCCCGCACAGGGCTGCCTGCTGATCGACCTCTCGATCAGCCCCGGCGGCAATCTCGGCCCGGCCACCGACACCTCCGGCGAGCCGGCGCCAAAGGTCTCGGAAATCGTCAAGTTCAACAATGCGACCGGTCACTGGCAGGACGAGCTCAGCCGGGTGTGGGACAACTCGGTGCGGTTCAGCCTGCCGGACACCGACGTGTTTGCCATCGATGCCAATGCGCTGACCCAGACCGCCGCCTTCGCCCATGTCGGCACCACCCTGTTCAACATGGTGGCCAATCCAGTCAGCGGTCATCTCTATGTGTCGAACACCGAATCACAGAACCAGGTCCGCTTCGAAGATCCCAAGCGGACCGCCGGACACGCCGTGACCGGCCACCTCGCCGAGGCGCGCATCACGGTCATCGCCGGCCAGGCGGTCACACCCGTTCATCTCAACAAGCACATCAACTACAGCCTGCTGCCCGGCGATTCGGGTTTTGACCCGAGCCAGGCGCAGTACAGCCTGGCGACGCCGACCGACATGACGGTCTCGGCCGACGGACGCACGCTCTACGTGGCTGCTTTCGGCTCCAGCAAGATCGGTGTGCTCGACACGTCAGCGCTGGAGAGCAACAGTTTTGACCCGACGATCGCCAGTGCCAGCTACATTTCGCTGAGCGGCGGCGGACCGAGCGGTGTCGTGCTGGACCAGACCCGCAACCAGCTTTACGCCCTGACCCGCTTCGACAATTCGGTGAAGGTCGTCAATCTCGGTTCGCGCGGCGAAGTCGCGAGCGTTGTCCTGAACAATCCCGAGCCCGCCTCGGTCGTCCAGGGCCGGCCGATGCTGTACGATGCCCGCCCGTTCGGAAGCAACGGCGAGGCCTCGTGCTCGAGCTGCCATACCTTCGGCGACAAGGACGAACTCGCCTGGGATCTCGGCAATCCCAATGGCAAGGTGACGTCGAACCCGATCCCGGTCAATCTCGGCGACCCGCTCTCGGTCGATCTCGGCAAGTTGTTGTTCGGCGTGACAACGCCTCTCAACGGAACCAACGCCGTCAACGTGTTCCATCCGATGAAAGGGCCGATGACCACGCAGACCCTGCGCGGGCTCGCCCACGCGGGGGCGATGCATTGGCGTGGCGACCGCGCCAATGGCGTCTTTGGCATCGATGCGACCAATGAGAACCTGTCATTCAACAATTTCCAGGTCGCGTTCCAGGGGCTTCTGGGGACCGTCAATGCGCCGACAGCGGCGCAGATGCAGGCCTTCACCAACTTCGCGCTGCAGGTCCAATTGCCGCCCAATCCGGTGCGCAATCTGGACAATTCGCTGACGGCAGCGCAAAGCCGGGGGGCGGCGTTCTACAGCGGCCAGCGTCCCGCCGACGGGCTCGACGTGCCGGGACTCGGCAAGGTTCTGGGCCTGACGGCCTTCAGCTGCAACGGCTGCCACGCGCTCGATCCGGCCAAAGGCCAGTTCGGCACCAGCACCAATGCGAGCTTCGAAGGCATCGACCAGATCTTCAAGATTCCGCACCTGCGCAACATGTACACCAAGGTCGGCATGTTCGGCATGCCGGCCGTCTACTTCTTCAACAGGCGGGACACCGGGAATCTGGGGCCGCAAGTCCGCGGCTTCGGCTTCACCAACGAGGGCTCCGTCGACACCATCTTCAGCTTCTTCAATGCCCTGGTGTTCAATCCGACGCTCAACAGCGGCTTTCCGCTGGTGAACCCCGATGCCACGCGGCGCGACGTGGAGCAATATGTGCTGGCGTTCGACAGCGATCTCGCTCCCATCGTCGGTCAGCAGGTGACGCTGGGCAGCGCCAACCTCAATACCGGCGCTGCCCGCGTCACCCTGCTCGAGCAGCGCGCCGGGGCACCGTTCACCTCGCTGGCGCTGGGCGGCCAGGTGACCGAGTGCGACCTGGTGGCGAGCGTCGTCGCGAACGGCGCCGTCGTGAGCTATCTGTATGCCCCGGCGTCCGGAGCCTTCACGGCGGCCGGCGGGAGTTCATTGACAGACGCCGCACTGCGCGCGATGGCCGCGGTTCCGGGCAAGGAAGTGACCTTCACCTGCCTGCCACCCGGCTCCGGCACCCGCGTGGTCTCCAGTCAGTAAGCCGATCGCGACCAGAGCATGATGAGGTTTGCTCGAATCGGTTGACCCTGGTTGTTCACCTCTCCCCGCTTGCGGGGAGAGGTCGGATCGCATCTGAGATGCGATCCGGGTGACGGGGACTCTCCAGGGGCTCGACACGCCAACGAGTCCATGCGCAATGTCCAATACGAACATGATCTGTATCGCTGCGCTCCAACATCCACCGCCTGCTGAGAGGTGACCCGCGGCCAAGATGCGGGAGCAAGACTTTTCCGGCCGCACAGTTGACGACGACGAAATACGCGTCAAGATTGTGCTCGCGTTGCGGGAGGGAAAAGTGCAGCAATCGACATGGTCAGTTCCGGACATGGCGGCCGGGCGTCTCTCCAGCGACATCGTGCTGCGGCCCGCGCCGGGCGGCATCAAGGGCTGGCTGATGGCCTTTGCCCTCGAGACCGGCCTGCCGCTGCTGTTTCGCCTGCTGCGCCGGCTGCCATGGAACGTCCGTCTCGGCGTTGTGTTTGCGACGCGTTTTGACGAGGTTCGCGAAGTCCTTCGCAACGATGCGGCGTTCCGCGTCGCCTACGGGGCGAAGCTCCACGTCATCACGGGCGGCGAGCCGTTCTTCCTCAGCATGGACGACACGTCGCAGTATCGTCACGATACCGAGACGCTGCGAAAGGCCGTGCGGGTCAGCGACATTCCGGCCCGCCTCATTCCCGAGGTGGAGCGTCTCGGCGAAAAGTTCGTCAGCGACGCCATCCAAAACGGCAACGGAGAGATTGAAGTCGTCGACCTGGTTCGCCGCATCACGTTCGGGCTCTATCAGTCGTATCTCGGAATTCCCGATCCGCCGGGTATAGTCCTGCCCGTCTGGCTGATGCGGCTGTTCGAGTTCCAGTTTGCCGACGATTTTGACGATCCGGAGCTGCGCAAGGACGTCGACGCCGACGGACTGGCGCTGCGAAACCATATCGATGCGCTGATCTCGGCGCGAAAGGCGGCAGGCACGGGGCCCGACGACGTGCTCGGCCGCTGCGTTGCCTTGCAGGCGGCGGACCCCTCAAGCCTCACCGACGTGCAGATGCGCACCTCGCTGCTCGGCATGATTTATGGCGGGCCGCCGCAGCCGCCGATGGGGGTGCCGCAGGCGCTCGAGCAGCTGCTGCGCCGTCCCGATGCGCTCAAGGGCGCGCAGCAGGCCGCGCGCAGCGGCAGCGACAAGCTGCTCGCCGGTTTCGTCTTCGAGGCGATGCGGTTCGATCCGGTGGCGCCGTTCCTGCGGCGCGTTGCCAAGCAGGATGCGGTGATTGCGGCGGGCACGCCGCGCGCGGTCACCGTTCCCAAGGACAAGACCGTGCTGGTCGCGCTCAGCTCGGCCATGATGGATGAGCGGCGGGTGCCCAACCCGACGCAGTTCGACCCGCGCCGCGCGCCCGACCAATATATCCCCTTCGGTCTCGACCATCATCAATGTTTTGGCATCCACATGAACTATGCGCTGCTGCCGCGGATGCTGAAGGCGCTGTTGCAGCGGCCGAACCTGCGCCGCGCGCCCGGAGCCAGGGGACAGCTCAGCAAACGCGGCCCCTTCGCCGACCAACTCTGGGTCGAGTACGAGTAGCGAACGTCCCGGCGGAGTGTTGAGCTCTTCGAAGCCTATCATCTTCGCAAGCCGCGCAATGATGGGTATTGCTGCGCTCCACCCATCCTACGCTTGCTGTATCGAGGTTCGGGGCCGCGTCACTCTCGGGACGCATTGACAGCCGCCATACCCGATAGCAAGGTCGCTCAGCCCCTTGGCGTGGCCCGCATCTCGGGCGCGCCGGACAAAATTCACCTGGAGGTCCAGTCGTGGACAGAAAAATCCTGCTCGCCGCCGTCTGCGCGGTGGCGCTCGTGGCGGCTTCGCCCGCTTCCGCCAAAACCCTGGTGTTCTGCTCGGAAGGCAGCCCCGAAAACTTCTATCCCGGCGTCAACACGACCGGGACCTCGTTCGATGCCAGCGAGCCGGTCTACAACCGCATCGTCGAGTTCGAGCGCGGCGGCACGCAGGTGGTGCCGGGCCTCGCCGAGAAATGGACGATCTCGGATGACGGCACCATTTACACCTTCAACCTGCGCAAGGGCGTGAAGTGGCATTCGTCAAAGTCGTTCAAGCCGACGCGCGACTTCAATGCCGACGACGTCATGTTCTCGATCGAGCGGCAATGGAAGGAAGACAATCCGTATTTCAAGGTGACGAGCACGAACCATTCCTATTTCGGCGACATGGCGATGCCGAAACTGCTGAAGTCGGTCGAGAAGGTCGACGATTACACCATCAAGATCACGCTCAACCAGCCGGAAGCCCCGTTCCTCGCCGATCTCGCGATGCCGTTCGCGGCCATCCAGTCCAAGGAATATGCCGACGCGATGCTGAAGGCCGGCACGCCGGAAAAGATCGACCAGGATCCGATCGGCACCGGGCCGTTCTATCTGGTGCAGTATCAGAAGGACGCCGTGATCCGCTACAAGGCGTTTGCCGATTTCTGGGGCGGCAAGGCCAAGATCGACGACCTCGTCTATTCGATCACGCCGGATGCATCGGTGCGCTGGGCCAAGCTGCAGAAGGGCGAATGCGACGTGATGCCTTATCCGAACCCGGCCGACCTCGATGCGATCCGGAAGGATCCGAACGTTACGGTGCTGGAGCAGCCGGGCCTCAACGTCGGCTATCTGGCGTTCCAGACCCAGAAGAAGCCGTTCGACGACGTGCGCGTGCGCAAGGCCGTCAACATGGCGATCGACAAGAAGGCGATCATCGACGCGGTCTATCTGTCGACCGGCATCGCGGCCAAGAATCCGATTCCGCCGTCGATGTGGTCGTACAATGACGCGGTCAAGGACGATCCCTATGATCCGGAAGCTGCGAAAAAGCTGCTGGCCGAGGCCGGATATCCGAACGGTTTTGAGACCGACCTGTGGGCCATGCCGGTGCAGCGGCCCTACAATCCGAACGCCCGGCGCATTGCCGAACTGATGCAGGCCGACCTCGCCAAAATCGGCGTCAAGGCCGAGATAAAATCCTATGAATGGGGCGAATACCGCAAGCGGATGCAGGCCGGCGAGCACCAGATGGGCATGCTGGGCTGGACCGGCGACAACGGCGATCCCGACAATTTTCTGCACACTTTGCTCGGCTGTGCCTCGGCGCAATCGGGCGGGTCGAACATCGCAAAATTCTGCTACAAGCCGTTCGACGATCTCGTGCTGAAGGCCAAGACCGTCAGCGATCAGGCCGAGCGGGCCAAGCTGTACGAACAGGCGCAGGTGATCTTCAAGGAGCAGGCGCCGTGGTTCACCATCGCGCATGCGGTACAGCTAAAACCCATCAACAAGCGCGTGGTTGATTTCAAGCTGTCGCCGTTCGGACGCCACACCTTCTATGGCGTCGACGTCAAGGACTAGCGCCTGATGAAGCTAGGTTCGTTTGTCGCCGCAGATGAGGTGCACCTCTCCCATAGGGAGAGGTCGGATCGCATCTCTGATGCGATCCGGGTGAGGGGTTACGGTCTCTCGATGGAGCTGCGGCCCCTCACCCGATTTGCCCTCAGCGACGCTTCGCATCGCTTAGGG
>Ga0335071_10000932_pt1 | contig 31540 bp, 27 predicted proteins | sample Lox_Sample_15_FD_206724 | JGI IMG/M metagenome (GOLD analysis project Ga0335071, IMG submission 206724) | Soil microbial communities from Loxahatchee National Wildlife Refuge, Florida, United States - Lox_Sample_1.5 | ecosystem: Environmental > Terrestrial > Soil > Wetlands | place: USA...
CACCAACGCCGCCGGAAAGAGAATGAGTTTTAGTGTGCGGAGTCTAGACATGGGTAGGTGGGAGGCCAGAGGTCAGAGGTAAAAACCCCTTCCTGGCAACCTTCGAAATAGAATTCAACGCGATTTCACAATGCATAGGTTCTTGGGCTTTTACTTCTGCAATCTGGCCTCTGACTTCTGCAATTTTTGATTTCTACCTCTGACCTCTCACCTCCAACCGCTGACCTAAAAGTTTTTCTTCAGGTCCATCCCCGAGTAAAGCCCCGCCACCTGATCGTACCCATTGAACATCAACGTCGGTCGCTTAAGAAACTCTCCCAATCGCCGCTCTTTTGCCTGGCTCCAACGCGGGTGATCAACATTCGGATTCACATTCGAATAAAAACCGTACTCATGCGAGTTCGCGAGTTGCCAGCTGTTCAAGGGTTGGTCGCCCACAAAGCTGATCTTCACAATCGACTTCGCGCTCTTGAATCCGTACTTCCACGGAATCACCATCCGCAGCGGCGCTCCATCCTGATTCGGCAGCGTCTCGCCGTACATGCCAAAGCACAAAAGTGCCAGCGGATGCTGCGCCTCATCCAGCCGCAAGCCCTCCACATAAGGCCACTTCAATACATCGATCCGCTGTCCCGGCATCTGCTTCGGATCCCATAGCGTCGTGAACTCCACATACTTCGCCTTGCTGGTAGGCTGTGCCCGCTTGATCACCTCACTGAACGAAAATCCAATCCACGGCACAACGATCGACCAACCCTCCACGCACCGGTGCCGGTAAATTCGCTCCTCCGCCGGAGCCCACTTGATAATCTCGTCGACATCCAACTCCAGCTTCTTCGCGACATGCCCGTCAATTGTCACCTTCCACGGACGCGTCTTGAAATTCTTTGCCAGCGACGCCGGCTCATACTTGTCGGTAGAAAATTCGTAAAAGTTGTTGTAGTTGGTGACGTCTTTATAAGGCGTCTGCTTCTCAGTCGTGCTGTATGAACTCTTCTGCAGATTGTTGATCTTGTCGTTAGCCCGAACGATCAACGAAGGATTCCACACTTCGCGAAAAGCCGCGCCAGTCAAGGCGGCCGCCCCAGTCAAAGCCGCCCCAGCCAGAAACTTCCGCCGATTGAGATAAGTCTCCTTAGGCGTAACCTCCGACCACAGCACAACAGAATCTTTCCGAATCAACATTCCTCACCCCAAAAAGAAGTACGCGCTCAAACCAAAACTGGATGGCCCCACAAGACCTTCCCTGGTAATAGGACGCGGATAGGCGTGAAAAAGTTTCACTGGCGGGAAGATGCTCAAAACACGCGGTCTACGCGCCATTCGCCGCTAATCTTTCACTTCTGCAATCTGACTTCTAACTTCTGACTTGCTTCCCGCACTCCCCACAAGGACAAATCTCCCGCAAATACGCCCACGAATAAAGCCCCAGATCGTGGTTGTCGTTCCACGAAAACTTCAGCGCATATTTCCCCACCGCCTCTGCCGCCAGAGCCTTCACCGCAGGCTTGAACATCGGCAAAGTCCCCGGCGCAGGCTTCTCCGACTCTCCCGGCATCCGTCGAGCCTTAGTACGTTCGTCTTCGCACAAAGCGCAGGGACAAGCATCCCGCAAAAACTTGAACGTATACGCCGAATGATGCCCATCCTTCCAATCAATCTCCAACCCGGCCCCAGAGCTCAAATGCACCTTCACGCCCTTAGGATCGTTAGCCAGCCGGGGAGTTGGATCCGCAATAACCATGTATTCAGTATAGACGGTGTGGCGCGGGCGCCCTCGCCCGCGTAAGCAAGAGGAGACATGCCCAGGCGGCAAGAGCCGAATGGTGCCCCACTCAAGCCTTTCGTTGGCTTGAGCGGGGACTTCAAAGAACCTCGGAAGTGACGAAGATGATCCGGAGACCGCTGACCAGTGACCGATTGGCGGTCAGCAAGCTTTCGACAAGAAGACAAAAACAGACAGCGGCTATTTGTCAGAGGAGGGAGAGGACAGCCGCGAGATCGCAGCCACCATCATCCCGGAAAGAAATTGCATGGTCGCCACGTCGTTGTTGTCGAACGCATGCGCGGTAGACGACAGCACCTCAAACACTCCCAGCGTCCGGCGGAAGTGCCGCAAGGGCGCCACCAGAATCGACCGTACTCCCAGCCGCCGGCAAGTCGCCGAGTCCACCCGCGGATTCGTGTCGGCGTCGTTGCACATCAGAACTTCGCCGGTCCGCACGCAATCCGCCGACAACCCGCGATCCGTCTGCAGCCGCACGCCCAGATCCGGAGCCGTCCGTCCCGCACGCGCCCGGCAAATAATCTCGTCGCCCTTGCGCAAGGCAATCGCCGCGCCAGTAGCGCCGGTCAACGCCTGTGCCTTCTCCGCAATAATGCTGATCCCCGGCTCCAGATCAAGCTCTCCTGGATTCGGATTCACCCACGTCGGCCGCGCTCCATTCGGCCCATGATGCCGCACTCGCAAATGGTGCCGCCCCGCAAACACCGGCGAGCCAACTTCCTCCGCATCCGCAAGCTCTTCCGGCATCTCCACATTTTGTGGGACCGTGTACAGCAGCGACCGCACCAATCGGTCCAGCTCGGCGTCTTCAATCAACCGCGCGCGCTGTCCGCGCACAGACCCGCCCAGCACCCGCGACAAACTCAGCACCGCCTTGCTTCCGCAAGCCAGGCAGCACGGAGTGTTGTTCGCGCTGATCATTTCACACTGCACGCAAAACACTGCCGTCGGGAGCGACACGAAATTAACGTCAACCGCCCTGAGTGTTCCCTGCATGTGAGTGATTCCCTTCAGACCGATCGGGGAAAAATGAGAGTACTGATTGTCGCGCGCGCGACCAAGTGACCGCGCTGGTTCCGCTGTGGATAAACGCTCCGAGCTTTCAAACCCGGGCTCCGTGTTAAGTTGATTGCATTCGATGATCGCCGAACCGATACCGCAGGCGTACGATGCTGTCGGCAGAAGGGTTGTGCGGCCTTTTGATCGTCGCAAGGGACCGCAGCCGACCTTTCCGCTCGGGCGATACGTAAGCCAGCCTCTGAGTGTCGAGTGTCACTCGCTGACGGATATCCGTCGCTTTCTCTCTAAATGCAAATATGTCTCCGACAAGAAACTTTTTGGAAAGGATGACTACTGGCAGCCTCCGGAGGAGTTCGAAAAGAGAAGGCAAGGCGACTGTGAAGACTTCGCATTCTGGGTCTGGCGCCAACTCATGAATATGGGCTTCACCGCCCGTATCGTCTTCGGCCGGCATGGTCGGTACGGAGCGGGACACGCCTGGGTAGAGTTCTGCCAAGACGATCGTTGGTTCTTGCTCGAGCCGCTAGCGTGGATAATGGGAGAAAGACTGCCCCGCCTCAGCACCCTCAGATACCATCCACGATATTCTGTAGCTTGGGATGGCGAAAAGCTTTCTTACTTCGCCCATCAGAATCCTCCGTATTCTCCGTCCTTGTCGGCCCTCGCGCAGCTCCTGCCCGAGTATTTGTGGATACGGAGCGGACTCTGGACTTCCGTCATCGTGAGAATTCCACGCTTCCTGTGGAGATTGCTGAAGCGCGTCGTCAAGAGTTCTGATCGAGGTTTGGAGAGATCGAGCAAATGACTATAATTCCTCCGACATGTCCTTCCTACGCTTCCTAATGCTGATTGCTCTCATCGTCTGGCTCGGCGGAATCACTTTCTTAGCTTTCGTCGAAGCGCCCACGGCCTTCCATCCCGGCCTTCTACCCACGCGTCACATGGCGGGCTCTATCGTCGGCCACTCGCTCGACGTTCTCCACTGGATGGGCCTGATCTCCGGCATAGTCTTCCTGATCGCCTCAATGACGTACTACCGCATGACCGCAGGTCGAGCAAAGCCGTTGGCAATGCGCAATCTCCTCATCGCGCTAATGCTGATCCTCACAGCAATCTCGCAATTCACCATCTCCCCAAAAATGCACGCCCTGCGAGACCAAGCGGTAGTAATCGACAATCTGTCTCCGACAGATCCAATCCGCGCCGAATTCAATCGTCTCCACATCTGGTCGGAAAAATTCGAAGAAGCCGTCCTTCTGCTAGGCCTGATAGCAACCTTCCGCACAGCCCAGGAATTGAAATAGAAGACGGCTTTAGGCTCTGGGCGTTGGGCTTTAGGCCCTCGCTCCGATCCCCCGAGCCCAAAGCCGCTTTTCATTTATCCTGATAAGTACGCTTCTACCGAGAACCGAGAACTGAGACCTGATTCATGAAATCCGGCATCATCGGCCTACCGCAAGTAGGCAAGACATCGTTGTTCGGCATTCTCACCAAGCTCCATCTCTCCGAGCACGCCTTCGCGAATCCGCGCGAGGCGCATATCGGAGTCGCCAAGGTCCCCGACGACCGACTCGACAAGCTCGCTGTGCTCTACAATCCGAAAAAGCTCACGCACGCCTCCGTCGATTACGTGGACGTCGGCGCCATCGGACAGGAAGCCCTCAAAGAGACCGCCTACATCGGCCATCTTCGCCAGGTCGACGCGCTCATCCACGTGCTCCGCGCCTTCGAAGACGACGCCATCCCGCACGTCGGCCCCATCGACCCGCTACGCGACATCAAGAATGTCGAATTCGACCTCATGGTCAGCGACCTCGGCCAGATCGAAAAACGCCTCGAGCGCCTGGAAAAAGATTTAAAGAAGATGAAGACGCCCGACCTCGAAAAAGAAAACGAGCTCCTCATCAAGGCGAAGGCCCACCTCGAAACCGAAAAGCCGCTGCGCGAAATGGAAATGTCGCTCGAAGACAAGAAGCGCATCCGCGGCTTCATGTTCCTCAGCGAGAAGCCGATGCTCTACGTCCTCAACGTCGGCGAGAGCACCGAACTGGGCAAAGACCTCGAAGAAGCGGTCGCCAAATATAAGCTGTCCGAGGTAGCGTCGCGCCCGAACGCCGGAGCCAGCGCCATCTGCGGCAAAGTCGAAGCCGAGCTCGCCGAAATGACCGACGAAGACGCGGCAGAGTTTTTGTCGAGCTACGGATTAAAAGACAGCGGCCTCTCGCGCCTGATCCGCAAAAGCTATCACCTGCTGGGCCTGATCTCCTTCTTCACCGCCGGCGAAGACGAGTGCCGAGCCTGGACCATCCCCGCCCAAAGCCGTGCGCAGAATGCAGCCGGAGCCATCCACTCCGATTTAGAAAAGCACTTCATCCGAGCCGAAACCATCCGCTGGGACCAACTGCTAGAAGCCGGCTCCGAAGCCAACGCCCGAGCCAAAGGCACGCTAAGACTCGAAGGCAAGGACTACATCGTGCAGGACGGGGACGTGATGCACATCAGGCACTCGGGATAGTGAGGCGCGGCCCGGACGTTCTCAAAACGATATGGGCGGTCAATTAGCGACAAGACGATGTTTCATCAACTGACATGCTGGTTTGAGCGGCCATGGATGAAGACTGAGTCATAAGACGCGCAACTCGAAGGAAAAGGGGGCTGTTGTGAATGAACCATCGCTCTCCGTCGCGTTTTCTGGTGGGAATACGCACAGGGCGAGATGACAATGAGTGCAACAGGAATTTTTTCGCCAAGTACGAGCGACCCATGGCTGCCACAGACTACCGACGGGATCGAGAAGGGAATTGCTCTTCGATTAATTGACAATCAACGACGATTGCTCCTCCGCGGATCGGATCGAAACTTCCTCCGTAGTCGCCGCAGTCCAACAGGTTGTCCTTGGATGATCTTCGTCCCGAATAAACGTTAGTGAGAAAGCGAGCGCCTTGCCAGTCAATCCGAGCTAAGGCATCAGCGTTCAGATTTAGTTCGTTGAATTCCGCAGTCTCACCGGGGTGAATCTCCTGCCTCACATTTCCTAAATCTACATCTCCTGATTTGATGTCTAGATACCGCGCTTCCGTTCCCTGCTTCGGATGACCTGTGAAGTACAAGCCAACGACAATCGTTTCCTTGTCGTCGATGAGCTTCTTCCTTGCTGCCTCAGAGAGTCGCACATCGACACTGAATTGCGACGAGGTGGGGCGTTGCGGAGCGACATTCTTATGCTCGCCCTCCGAATGCCGATCACTACATCCAAACAGCAGGAGCAGCAAGGCCAGCGGCAATGTGGGATATCGCATGAAGCGTCAAGTATAGGACGGATCTGCGTCTTGATTGGAGAAATCAAGGCGATTGTGCTCAAAATCCTTAGTGAAATGGGTTTGCCAGTAGGGCCAGATACTTGATACCAGGTATTCACCGCCTCCGCCGCTTCGCTCCAGCCTTCTCTTCTTCAACCACCGCAAACTGTATCTTCTTCTCCACCGGATCGATCCGATCCACCAGCACTCTCACCCGATCCCCGAGGCTGTAACTCTTCCGCGTCCGTTGCCCAATAATCTGCCGCGTGTTTTCGTGATACGTATACCAGTCGTCCTCCAGCGTTTGCAGGGGCACCAATCCCTCGACAAACAAATCGGTGAGTTCAACGAAAAATCCAAACTTGGTCACGCTGATAATCAGCCCGTCGAACTCTTCCCCGATCCGCCGCTCCATGAACTTTGCTTTCTTCCATTCCATCAACTCGCGCTCGGCATCGTCAGCCCGCCGCTCCGACTGGCTGGACTCCTCCGCAATAGCATGAAGCTCCTCAACAGAAATCGACCCACCCAAAGGCGCGTGTGATGAGCGATGCGCGTCGTGATCGCGGCGCTTGGACCATGGCGACGGCGCGCCCTCAGCGGCTGAAGCCGCTTTCTTTTCTGGCCTCTTATCGGCACGACTGAGGTCGTGCCCTTCCCGGTCTTGTCCTTCCGTTCTCGCTGGAGAGAGGCCGATCGGAACCTCTCCCTCCATCTTTTCCGCCGACTCCCGCAGCACATCCTTCAATATCCGATGCACAATCAAATCCGGATACCGTCGAATCGGCGAAGTGAAGTGCGTATAAGTCGTCGCCGCCAGCGCAAAGTGCCCGGCGTTCTCCTCCGAATACCGCGCCTGCCGCAGCGACCGTAGCATCAGAAAACTCAAAATCCGCTCCTCCGGCTTGCCCGCAATCTTCGCGGTCAGCTTCTGATACATCCGCGGCGTGATGTGCACTTCCTTCGGCACCTCGATCTCGCGCACGCGCTTGCCCGTCCCATGCGCCGCGCGCCGGTCCGTCTTCATCTGCATGCGCTCAATCGGCAGCGCCCCCACGCCCAGCGAATACCCAAACGTCGCGGCAATCACCTCGAAGTCGTAAACCCGCTTGGCATCCGGCTTCTCGTGAATTCGGTAGAGCGACGCAATCCGCTTGTTCTCGAGATAATGCGCGACACACTCGTTCGCCGAGAGCATGAACTCCTCAATCAGCCGATGCGCAAAATTCCGCTCCGACCGCGTAATGCTCTTCATCAACCCAAATTCGTCGAACTCAATCACCGGCTCCGGCAAATCGAAGTCGATCGAGCCGCGCCGCTCCCGCTTGCGATTCAGAATCTGCGCCAGGTCGCGCATCAGCTCAAAGTGCCCGACCAGCACCGCATATCGCGTACGAGCCTCAGAATCGCCCTCCAGCACCGCATTCACCGCGGTATAAGTCATCCGCTCCGCCGACCGGATCACGCCCTCGTTAATCTCGTAGCCGGCAATCTCTCCGCGATGGTCGATCTCCATCGTGCAAGACACCACCAGCCGATCCACCTGCGGGCGCAAACTGCAAATATCGGTAGAAAGCTCGAGCGGCAGCATCGGCACGGCGCGGTCGGGAAAGTAAACGCTGGTCCCGCGCAGCCGAGCCTCGCCATCCAGCGCCGAATCCGTCGTCACATACTGCGCCACATCGGCAATGTGAACCTGCAACTCATAGTTCCCATTCGCCAACAGCCGCACATGCACAGCGTCATCAAAGTCCCGTGCCGTCTCGCCATCGATGGTGACGATAGGCAATGCGCGATAATCCCGCCGCCTGCGTAACTCAAGCGCAGAAATCACCGGCTCAATCGCCTCAGCCTCAGCAATCACCTCGGCCGGAAACCGGTGCGGCAGATGAAACTTGCGGATCATGATCTCCACGTCGACGCCGAAATCATTCTCCTCGCCCAGAATCTCAATCACCCGTCCCCGAGGATTCTGTGTAGCGCTAGGCCAATCTGTAATCTCGGCATCAACGACAACGCCGTCGAGATCCACCCACTCCGTATGCCGAGCCGCCTGATCGCCAATGACGCGGTCGCGAGCGGGAGCTGTCTTTTGTGGCCGGCTAGAGTCTTTAACCGCAGAGAACGCAGAGTGCGCGGAGATTTTTCTATTGTTTTTCTCGGCGTCCTCGGCGCTCTCGGCGGTGAAAGGTTTTGGGTATTCCATTCCCGGAGGAATAACAATCTCCGAAGAGACTTTTTCATCAATGGGTTTCACATAATTCCGCCGCCGGTCGTAGTGAAAAATCCCGACGACGGTAGGATGTGCCCGCGAAACCGACCGCACCACGCGTCCCTCCGCCCGCCCGTCGGGCCGAAAAGCGGTCACCTCCACCAGCACGCGATCCCCATGCATAGCCGACGAAGTAGCGTGCGGAGGAATAAACACATCCCCCGACAGCCGAGCCTTCAAGCTCGCATCTAGCGTAGCCGCATCAGGGATCACAAATCCAAACCCATCCCGATGCATACTCAACCGCCCCACCAGCATGTTCCGCCCAATCTTCTCTGATGGGGCCTGCGGAATCGCATACCGCCCATCGATTTTGACCAGCTCACCCTTGCGCACCAACTCATACAGCCGGTCAGCCAATTCCCGGCGAGCCTCTCCCCGCGCCCCAAACTCATGGAGCAACTGCTTGTGCGTAGCCGCCTTCTTAGGCTGCCGCGCAATATGTCGAAGGATGGAAGAGTCGGTAAGCATCAGTTCTCAGTTCTCAGTTGTCAGTTGTCAGTTCTCAGTCTTCCGATTCCTCGCGCAGGTTGCTGAGAACAGAGAACCACGAACTGAGAACTTGCCGCGCAGACTAACGCAGATATTTCTCTTCGAGAATCCGCCGATGATGCAGCTCATGCCCGGCAATCACGTAGACGATCGCGCGCGCCGTGATCTCTTTATGATTCGCCGTCCCCCTCTGCTCCGCCGCCTCCGCATCCAGATGCCGGATCAACTGAATCGTCGCGTTTCGAATCGTCATGAACTCCTGCAAGAGATCGTCAACGGTCCGCCGCCCAAACTTGCCACCCGCGATGTAGTCGTCCTGCTCAAATCCCTCAATCGGGGTCCTGTCCCCGCGCGCAATGCGCAGAATGCGGTAAGCCATAATCCTCTCGGTGTCGTTGACATGGCCGAGCACTTCTTTGACGCTCCACTTTCCCGAAGCATAGCGAAACTCGGCCTTCTCACCGCTGACTTTCGCCAGCAGATCGCGCGTCTCCTGCGCCTGTTTCTGCAAGGTCGTAACAATGTCATCGCCCTTAACCAAAGAAATGTACCGCTCATAATACGGATCGTATTCCGAAGCCGCAGGACGGTGAATGCCAGTTGCAATTGCGCTCATGAATTTCTCCAAGATGATGTGCTGAATTCCCCGGTCCTCATATTACCGCGCCGCCTTAGGTGCAAAGGCCGCTGAGTGCGCATCGGGAAAGAAAAACTCCGCGTCCTCTGCGGTTTTGGTTTTCTCTGGGTATGCCCACTTTCGTGCTAAGAAAAAATGCCCGCCACCCGGCAACGATTACCCACCACCCACCGTTGTCCGCCTGACACAAGAATCACGAAAGCCACGGAATCCCCTACAAAAAGCTGGATTTCCACAGCTTCGCCGCTACCTCTCCGGAGTAGAATCGTTTTGGCCACCGAAGTGCGGCGTGGTCGTCATTCCCTTATCAGGAAAGGATTTCGAGCACAATGTGGAAGCCCACGAATCAACCCGCGACCCCAGGCCGGCCGGCAGAGCCGGAACGTCCGGTGACATCGACTCCTATGCCATCCCCCATGGCCAGTGAGCCTCCTTCCGCCCCACGTCCGACCGTGACCACCACTTCCGACCAGGCCACGATCGGCAAGTCGCTAGTCATCAAAGGTGAGGTCACTGGCTCCGAATCTCTTTACATTGACGGCCGCGTCGAGGGATCGATCAATCTCTCCGGCAATCGCGTCACTGTCGGCCGCAACGGAGTGGTCTCCGCCAACATCAACGCCCGCGAAATCGTCGTCCTCGGCAAAGTCCGCGGCAATCTTACCGCCAGCGACCGCGTCGACATTCGCAGCGACGGTTCGCTCACCGGCGACGTAGTCGCGGCCCGGATCTCCATCGAAGACGGCGCCTTCTTCAAGGGCGGCATCGACATCCGCAAAGCCGGAGGCAAGCCCGAGGAAGTGAAAGCCACCTCCTCGTCAGTCTCCGCCGCCGAACCGGCAATCGCGGCAAGAGCGTAGACAGATCTCGCTGTCCGTCCTTCGCTATTGGCGAATGGCGCAAAGCATCAGGGCATCCCGACTAGGGATGCCCGTTGTTTTTCTTAGTCGTGTAGCGCGGGCGCCCTCGCCCGCGAAAAAGCATCTCTGCTATGGTTCACTTCCCGACGCTAGAGTCTCCGCACTCTGTCCCTCAGCCACGCGTGGATATGCTGTCGCCTTTCTCCGCCGCAGATCTCCCGGCAATTCCGATCGCAGCAGCCACAACCCAGCCGCCACGGCTGCGGCCCACGTCAATGAGCCGAGAGCGAGAGCTTCAATATCTGCGGTCCGACTACCATTCAGCGGCACAATCCGCATCACTTCGTAACTCAATCCCGCCGAAAGCACCCCAACCGCGGCCGCCTTCACCAATTCTCTGCAATTCAACCCGCCCAAGGGCACCATCCCGCGCACATGCAGCAGCAAGGCAATGACGACAGCATTCGCGGTGATCCCGATATCCGACGCAATCGCCAGTCCCGTCACTGACAGGGTGTGAAACAGAACGGAATACACCGGCAGCGACGCCAGCGTAATCACCGTCGTCGCCACCATCGGTGTCAGGGTATTTCCCGACGCATAAAACGCCCGCGCATACAGCCCCTGGCTCGACCACATCGCCAGCGACAGTGAGAACCAGAAAAAATACAGCCCCGTCGATTCCGAATCCGCAAACGTGAAATGTCCGCGCCGATACACCAGATCGATCAGCGGCACCGCAATCGCCATCATCCATCCCGTAAACAAGAGCGAGGCCGCGGTAATCCGGTACACCGACGCATTCACCGTCGCGGCAAATTCCTCGAACTTCTTCTCCCCATACAACCGCGAGAAGAAGGGTAGCGAAGCCTGCCCCGTCGCCTGTCCCAGAATCGCAATCGGCACCGCAAACAGCCGCTTCGCGTAGTTCAGTCGCGCAATGTCGCCGATTCCGCTCGAAGCGAAATACCGCAGGATCCAATCGTCCGCCGCCACCAGCGACACGCCCAGCATGAGGGGAATCGACAGCCGCACCCACTCGCGAAAGGCGGGGTTCCCCACGTCAAACGAGACGCGATAACCAACGCCAATGCGCGCGGCTCCAATTGCGTTAATAAGGAACGGTCCAACTACGCTTCCGGCGAGCGCGCCATACGCGAGCGAAGCGATGCCGAATTGCCGTCCGCCAATCACGCCGCCGCCAATAATGAAGACGTTATAAAGCAGCGGTCCAAACGCTGGCAGCAGAAACAGCCGGTGCGAAAGCAGCACCGCCGACACCACTCCGCCAACATAAAAGAAGATCTGCGCGGGCAATAGAATCCGCGTCAGATGCACGCACAAAGACAACTGCTCTGCCGTGAACCCATGAAACATCCACCGGCAGAACTGCGGCGTGAAAACCTCGGCAGTCACCGTGCCGACAAGCAGCACGCTGGTCATCACCGTAATGATGATGGAGAAGGTCGTCTGCGCATCGCGCTCGCGCTTCTCCGCGATAAACCTGGTATAGATCGAAATAAAGGTAATCGCGGCCGATCCGCCCGCGACAATGTAGTTGAGCCAGTCCGGAAGGGTGAAGGCCGCGACGTAGGCGTCCGTTTGCTGGCCCGCGCCGAACGCGTATGCGATATACGCTTCGCGGATGTACCCGATCACGCGCGAAAGCGAGATCGTAGTCATCATCAGCAAGGTCGCCGAAAGAGCCGTATGCTGATGCGACGGCCGAAGAAATCGCAACAAACGCATCACAGGCAGGTTAACGCATCGCGTGCCGTAGAAAGACGCAGATCGCCCGCGTGAACCGCGAAAGATAAGATGACCGGTAGGGGGTGACTGGCGAATGGAAATTCGAACGACGGATCTAGTTTCTCCCTAGTTCCTGGCCAAGCACGCTTGCATTAGTTGCGAAGCAGAGCGCGGTCTCCGAGTCGATCGTGCCCGCTCGCACCAGCTTCGCGATCTCAGCGTCGAAATGCTGCATGCCTTCGCTTTCGCCGACCCGGATGCAGTCGAGCAGCGTGCGTCCGGGGCGCTCGCCCTGCTCGATGCAGTCGCGAGTCCTCGAATTGGATTTCAAGACTTCGGCAACCGCAATGCGCTCATCGGCGTCGGCCCGCGGAATCAGGCGCTGCGCGATGATATAGCGGAAGGTCTTGGCGAAGCGCTCGCGCACGGTCTGCTGCTCGCTCGCGGCAAACGATCCGACGATGCGCTCGACGGTCTTCAGGCAGTCGACCGTATTCATGCTGGAGAGAATCAGGTGGCCGTTCTCGGCCGCCTCGAGCAGAATCTCCATCGTTTCGCGGTCGCGAATCTCGCCCAGCATGATCACACGCGGCGCTTGGCGCAGCGCGGCCTTCAGCGCCATCGTGAAATTGGGCGCATCGCTGCCCAATTCGCGCTGATGGACAGTCGACTTTTTATGTCGATGCAGAAACTCGATCGGGTCTTCGACAGTCAGGATGTGATAGCAGTGCTGCTCGTTGATGCGGTCGATGAGCGCCGCCAGCGTCGAAGATTTGCCCGACCCGCTGCCGCCGGTGACGAGGATAATTCCACTGCGCACGTGCGCCGCATCTTCCAGATGCGACGGCAGGCCCAGCGAGCTGAAGGTCGGAATAATGGTTGGAATGACGCGCATGACGACAGCGCAACTGCCGCGCTGGATGAAGACGTTGACGCGAAAGCGCGCCGTGCCCGGCAATCCGTAGGAGACATCGCACGAACCCTGCTCGCGCAGCGTGTTAAGCGCCTGCTTGTTCGTGCCGATCACGTCGGAGGCGATGCGGCGCGTGTCGTCGGCGCTGAGCGTGCTTACGCCCGGAAGTTCGACCGTCGTCAACTGCCCGCGGATTTCAACTTGCGGCGGACGGTTGGGGGAGAAGATGAGATCGCTGACCTTGGCAGACGAGCGCAGCATGGCGGCGAGCAGGACCGAGGTCGGAATCGAGCCGCGGCCGTCCATGCCTTCAAAGGGAATCGAAATGGTGGAATTCCCCGGAGCTGCCATGATTTGAATTTAGCGCGAGAAGAGTGAAGGAGCGAAGGACAAGTAGGACATAGACCTAGGTAATGGAGAGGTCGATGGCCGTTAGCGTTGGTCGTTGGGCTCTCACTCCGAATTGGCGTTCAGCGGCCTAACGACCAACGACTAACGACCAATGACCGGCGAAAGGAAAGGCGCGGCTTTAAGCCGCGCCTGATTTTCAGCTGATTCCAAAGCTCCCTACTTCTTCTTTGCCGGAGGTTTCTTGCTGCCGAAACTGGTTTCAATGGAAGCGCCGACGCTGGCCAGCATGTCCTTGGAGGTCTGTGCCATTGGACCGTTGGGATCGAGCTCCAGATATTTCTGGAAGGCTTCGACCGTGCCCTCTGGCGCCACCATCTTATTGTCTTTGCCGATCGTAGCCTTGCCGATCAGGTTGATGCCCTTGTAGTAGTAGGCGAGCGCCTTGTTGGGATCGGCGGCGATAACCTTGTCGAAGGCTACGACCGCTTCGTCGACTTTGCCGGCGTTGGTCAGGACCGCGCCCTCGTTGAAGTAATAGGTCGAGGCGCCCTCGGGAGACAGTTGCGCCGCCGTATTGTAGGACGTGATGGAATCATCGAGCTTGCCTGCCTTGGCCTGCGCTTCACCCAGGTTGTTGTAATATCCCGCCAGCTTCTTGTTGTTCTCCGGATCTTTGGCCGCCTGCTCGGAGCCTTTGCGCAGTTCAATCGCCTTCTGGTAGTCGCCGACCGCCGACTCGTAGCGCTGCTTGCGCTGGTCAGGATCGGTTTGCTTGGCGCCGGACTGGCGGTAGGCGTCGGCAAGGCGCGCCCAGATCAGGTCGCGGTTGGGATCGATGCCATTCGCTTCGTTGAGTTTGGCGATGGCGGTGTCGAAGTCGCCGGCCTTCGATGCGGTGTCGGCCTCAGTGATCTTGGCGTTGAGCTGGCCGACTGTGTTGTTTTCTTTGGCAGCCTTTTCGCGCTGCTCCTGTTGTGCCTTGAGCTGCTCTGGTGTCAGGCCCTGACCGGCAGCGGCACTTGCTTGCTCCTTCTTAAGATCGATGTCCACGGGTGGGTTGTCGCCGGAACCGACCGTAATGCCATTGATATGAAAAATCTCTTTGCCGTCCTTGCTCAGCTTGATGTTGTATTTGCCCGTTGCGAAGCCGAGCGAGAAATACTCGCCCTTCTTGTCGGTCTTGAGCACGGACTTGCGGCCCGTGTCCACGCTGCTCCACTCCACTTCAGCGCCGGCGATCGGCTTGCCTTCGACGTCCTTGCACGTGCCGCGCACGCTCGCAGTTTGCGCATGCGCCAGCGGAGCCGTCAGGATCGTGGCGAGCGCGAAGAGAAGGGGGAGAATAAAGAACTTACGCATAAATGTGCCTCCGGCGAAACCTTGAATTTACCTGAAACAGATATCCACAAATAATGACCGTGTTGCCGTGCGGCTTTGAAACCGCACTAAGTTTGTTTCCTCTGCCCAGCGCGGACCGCAGCCTCGGCATAGGGAATAGGATCCTCGGCGCCCGCTTCGCAAAAAGCGCGCAGGCGCAGCACGCAACTGTCGCATACGCCGCAGGCCCGATCCTCGCGCTGATAGCATGACCACGTTAAATCGAACGGTGCCCCGAGTTCAAGGCCAAGCCTCACAATCTCGGCCTTATGCATGGCAATGAGGGGCGTTACGACCTCGATTTTGCCGTCTTTTGTGCCCGCGCGTATGACCTCATTGAAGGCGTGGTAGTAGGCAGGACGGCAATCGGGATAGCCGGAACTGTCGGGCTCAACCGCGCCGATGTAGACCTTCGCGGCGCCCAGAACCTCGGCCCAACTGACCGCGACAGAGAGGAAATGCGCGTTGCGGAAAGGAACATAGGTGACAGGAACCTCTTTGCCGAGCGTGTGCGATTCGGGGACAGCGATCGTTTGGTCGGTGAGGGCAGATCCGCCGATGGCGCGCAGGGCCTCGTTGCGAACCACAAGGCGGTTGCGGATTCCGAGGCGTCCGCAAATGGCTTCGAAAGCGCGGCGTTCCCGGAGTTCGGTGCGCTGTCCGTAGCTGACGTGGACGGCCGCGGCGTCATGATCGCGTGCGGCGAGGGCGGCGCAGACACAGGAATCCATTCCGCCGGAGAGGAGGACAATCGCCCGGGATGGGGAACCGGGGGACATTGATACATCAATTCTATACAAAGGGTTGGAGAATCTACTCAGACGCCCTTAGCCGCAGGGTCCCAGATGAACTTGTGCAATTGCAGGCTCAAGCGGGCGGGAACGTTGTCGGTAAGGATCCATTCGGCGAGTTGTTGCGGATCGAGGAGACAATGTGAGGCGTCGCGTGCGCCCGTTGCATCTTTCTCAAAGGCTGGGGAGAAGAGAATAGCGTTCACCTTAGCCGCGATATTGTGCAGACGCACGAAGTCGCGGGCGAATTCGTAGTCGATGCGGTCGGCAAGGACGAACTTAAGCTCGTCATGTGGCTGAAGGGAGTTCAGATTCTCCATCGCGAACGTGTCGGGCTCGCCTGAATGGGGACACTTTACGTCGACAATCTTAATGACTTCTTTTGGAACAGCGGCAAGCGGACGCTCGCCACTGGTTTCGACCAGAACCTTGTAGCCCTCGGTGATGAGGCGCTGCATGAGCGGGACTACTTCGCGCTCCTGCAGCATTGGCTCGCCTCCGGTGATCTCGACGAGGCACTTACCAGTAGGCAGCTGCCGGTCGCCAGTTTGTGCGTGTAGCTTTTGGACTTCTGCTGCGATCTCGTCGGCCGACATCTTGTAGCCGCCGTAAAAGCTGAATTCGCTGTCGCACCAGGTGCAGCGGAGGTTGCAGCCGGTCAGGCGGATGAAAACGCAGGGCAGGCCGGCATACGTTGATTCGCCCTGGAGCGATTTGTAGATCTCAGTAATTTGCATGGAAGGAAACTGTCAGCCATCAGCCGCCAGCAATCAGCTAGACCTCATTCCGAATAAGTTGCTGTGGTGGTGTCCGTCTCAAACACCGTTACGTCCTTGACACGCACGCGGCCGTTGGTGACATTTTTCAGGCGGGCGTTGGTTTCGTCGTAGAAGTACTTCGACAGGTTCTCGGCCGAGGGATTGAGCGTCGTAAAGGGCTCGATCTCGTTGATCATCTGGTGATCGAGGCGGTCGATGACGTGCTTCATGACCTCTTTCAGGTCCTTGAAGTCGAGGAGCAGGCCAGCCTTGTCCAGTTCGGCGCCAGCGAGCGTGACGCGAACCTTATAGTTGTGGCCGTGCGGGTTCTCGCACTTCCCCTTGTAGTTGCGGAGATAATGCCCGGCGGCGAATGTGTCTTCTACGGTTACTTCGTACATGAAAGCCCAATCATCTGGAATGAGATCATTGTACCTTCTGAGGCCAGAGGGCACATGATTCGAGTGCCGCCGAACTGGACCGGCCTCTCACTCCATGCGTCGCCTCGCTCGAATCGCGTTGGGTGGGGGATCGGCGCCACCGATCACTGAATCTGTGGTTTATCTGCAGTAGTCTTCAAAGAAGGAGGATTCGATGATCGCTCGCCTTTGGCACGGTAGCACCAAGCCCGAACATGCGGATTCTTATGAGTCTATGTTGAAACCCGAACTCCTGCCCGGCCTCAGCCAGGTGCCCGGATTTCGAGGCAGCTATTTGCTTCGCCGGCCAAAGGGTGACGAGGTGGATTTCATCACCATCATTCTGTGGGAGTCTCTGGAGGCACTGAAAGCCTTCGCCGGCCCGGATTACGAAGTTTCGATTATTCCTGAAGAGCGAAGACGCTACCTCAGCCGCCACGATGATCGAGCCGCTCATTATGAAGTTGTGGCCCGTCAGTAGGTGCTTTCGGGCAAGGCAGTTGGTGGTTTTGAGCGTAACGGGGATGTTTTCACCAATCGTCTGCCTCCTGTTCACGGGGCTTCTCAAATTACAGGGTGCGATCGGCGAGGGCTTTGTTGGCAATAAGTAGAAAGCCCTTGCTACGCGCGTCCTTTTCAACCGATTGAAACAGGGCCTGCGCTTCGGCCTTCCTTTCAGATTTCGCTTCGATCTCAGCTAAAGCCAGTGTGGCATCCAACCGAAGAATAAAAAAACCGCGTTGTCGTGTCTCCTGGATGACCGCGCGCAACTCCTTGGCAGCGGATTCCCTCTGTCCTTCCGCAGCGAGCACTTTCGCGGATACCGTCTTCGTCTTAAGTCGAAGCGAGGTGCTTTGATATTGATTCGCGAGTTGAGTCGCTTGTGCGATTTCGCGTTCTGCTTCTGGCAGCCTGTCTAATTGGAGGAGAACTCGCGCCAGCGTATCGTGGGCGCCGGCTTCGTCGCCGATTTGTTTCTCTCTCTTATACTGCTCCACTGCGGAGCGGGCCAGCGGTTCGGAATCCGCAGGCTTGCCCGTGGCCAACAACAAACTTGCCTGATCCAGGCGGGTTTGGGCCGCGTTCGATTCCTCGCCCTGCTTGGTCCGGATCGCGAGTGCTTCCTCGTAGTCTTTTTGAGCCGCTGCTATGTCCCCCTGATGGCTGAGCGCACCGGCGAGACTATTCAGCGCCTCGGCAACATCACTCGAATTACCCGACTGGCGCTGGTACGCGAGCGATTCCGCTAACAGGTTCGTGCCTCCGGAGAGGTCACCCTGATCGATGAGAACAGTGCCGATGTTTAACTTCATGAACGCGATGGCGTCCTTCTCATCGATCTCCTGGTACACAGCCAGGGATTCTTCGAAGTACTTCCTGGCGCCTGAAAGATCACCCTCGCGCAAAACGAGACTACCCAGATTAGTCAAAATATCGGCGACTCCACGTTGGTTGCGGACCAGATGCTGGGCGACCAGAGCCTGTTCGTACATGGCCTTTGCCTGCGGAAGATTTCCCAGGTCCATCATCCCGACCGCGATGTCATTCAATGTCGAAGCCGTATATCCCTCGTTTCCGAGTGCACGAAAGTCGTGCAGGGCTTCTTCCAGGATCGCGTTCGACTCCGCGATCTTTCCCTGGCGCCAGAGGATGTCGCCCATGCGATAGCGAGCGCGTGCGACGCCGTACCGGTCCCCAGCCTGTTCCAAAATTGCCTGGGCTTCTTCATCCAGCGCCAACGCGCCTTTGGCATCATCCTGCCGGCTAGCAGCCAGGCTTTGCATAAGCTTCGCCTCCGCCAGCAACATGCGCATTCCGCGATTTTGGGCCTTGCCGGCAGCATTGAGGGCTGCTGCCTTCGCACCTTTGTAATCTCCTGCCGCACTGAAGGTTTGGGCCTCTTGCAAGTCGATGCGGGGATCGTCGGCAATTGGTCTTGGAAGACGGCGCAGAGCCTCGAGCGCTTGCAGGCTTTCTTGTTCTTTTCCGTCTTTCGAGAGTGCTGCGGCTAGGCGCAAGCCGTAATCCAGATTGTCCGGAAAAAATCGGGTCAGGGCACGATAGGTCTCTGTCGCTTTCGGCCAATCGTGGACTAGCTGGCGATAACGCCCTTCGATCAGGAGTTGTTCTTCTCGCGAGAGCGATGACGAAAGGTCGAGCGCTCGCTTTGCTTCTTCCTGTGCGGTGGCTGTGTAGCCAAGCGCCGCCCAGGCATCGGCAAGTGCGCCGTGAACCGCCGCATTTCCCGGTTCCGCGGCGACGGCTTTTACGAGCAGATCGCGCGCGCCGAGATAATCGAAATTTGCACTCTTAGCGCGGCTCTCTGCATACAGGCGCATGGCCTCGCCCTGCGAAGGTAGCAAAGCTTGGGCCTGGTTCGCTGCTTCCGTCGTCAGCGCTTGCGCTCCTAGCTCTCCACGCAACTTGGTCCCTGCCTGCGCCGCAACTTCGAACAAGCTTCCTTCGGTTCCGCTGAAGGCTTCGCGGGCGATGGTGTCGCCCGAAACCGTATCCTGCATTCGGACATCGAACCGGATTCGTTTTTGATCCTTCTCTTCGATCGGTGTGTAGGAACCGAGAACGACGATATCGGCCCCGGAATTCATCCGCAGGTTTTCCAATGTCGTCTGCGACAAACTGTCTGCATCGGCGATTCGCAAATCCCGCTTGGCGCGCGCAACGTCGTCCTCGGATACGATTCGCAAACTGCCGCCGGCAGCGAGTTCTGTGCCTAGCATTTCACCAAGAGCCGCCCCGAGCCAGTCGTCCTGCGGGCGTCCCGGAAGATTCCGGAATCCAATCACCGCAACAGAACGCCGAGCGCTGACTGGCAGAGGAGTCATGCCACCAGCCTTGGCCGACTGCGGGCGGGCCGATCGGAACGTATATGCGGCGCCTCCGACCAGCGAGAGAGCCAGCGCGGCCGCTATCCAATAGCGAACTCGACTGGAGGAAGCGTTCCTGCTCGCTTCAACCTGGGCGGCCTTGATTTCGCTGGCCGGGTTTAGGGCGCTGTCGGGAAGGCCGGAAGGCGAAGAGCCGCTCTCCACAACACTCACTGGCGCGATAAACCGATACCCGCGCCGGGGAACGGTTTCGAGAAACCTGGGATTATCCGCCGTGTCGTTCAGGGCAGAGCGCAATTTGCGCACTGAGGTGTTCAGAACGTCGTCGAATTCGACGAAGGTCTCAGGCCCCCAGAGAACTGCGCGAATCTCTTCCCGGGTCACAAGTTGCCCCGGGTTCTCCAGAAGCAGGATCAGAATCCGAAAAGGCTGCTCCTGGAGTTTGATCCGGATTCCGTTTTTGGTAAGTGTCCCCTCCGAACTGTCTGCCTCATAGGCTCCAAATCGGAAGATCTTGCTGCTCGACGATGGCTGGCGCACGAGTGGTCCCCAAAAACATGTTGCGGGAGTGTAGCACATCTGAGATCAGAAGTGGGGATAAAGCTCCTATTCACAGCGAGTTGGGCGGTTAGCTTCGTTTTGGAAACAGTTTCGTTGCCAAATTCTTTCGACCCCCGCATTGTGCACATGCAAGCCAGCGGGGACCTGCTTAAAGAACGAGGGAGAGCAGGTCCTCCGCTGACCAAAGCTCAAATGAACAAGGAGCTTCACCCAAAAGAGGAGAGCGTCATGAAAAGCCTGAAGACTCAGCTAAGGTTCGTCGGATTCTGGTCGCTAACCCTGTGTCTGCTGACCAGCGCATACGCGCAATACAACACCGCCACTGGGACGGGGGCGCTTCATTCCGACACTTCGGGCTACGTCAACACAGCCGACGGAGTCAACGCGCTTTACTCTAACACCACAGGCTACTGGAATACGGCCGCTGGGGTGGACGCGCTCTATACCAACAGCGCAGGCATTTACAACACGGCAATGGGGGTCAACGCGCTCTACTTCAACACAGGCAACTTCAACACGGCGATGGGAGTCAACGCCCTCGACAAAAACACCACGGGTTACGATAACGCGGCGGTGGGGGTCGGCGCCCTCAACTCAAACACAAGCGGCTATCAAAACACGGCGATGGGGGTCAACGTTCTCTACTCCAACACAGATGGCTTTCTGAACGCGGCCTACGGATTTGGTGCTCTCTACTACAACACCCATGGTTACGACAACACGGCCATCGGGGGTTACAGTCTCTTTCAAAACTTTGGATCTTACAACACGAGCCTCGGTGTTGGGGCGCTTCGCTACAACACCATTGGCAGTGAGAACGTGGGCATCGGTATCACGGCGTTGTTGCAGAACATCGGGGGAAGCGACAACACTGCCATAGGCTCGTACGCCGGTCCGGACAGTGCCTCCCCCAACCTCAGCTACGCCACAGCCATCGGCGCGAATGCGGTGGTCAGCGAAAGTAACGCCCTCGTACTCGGCGGCCCGCGGGGAAGCGGCGCGGATGTGTACGTCGGAATTGGCACTGCCACGCCGTCTAACATTTTGACCCTTGCCCAAGGGGGCGGGGCTGCAATCGGCGATGGCTGGAGCACATACAGTTCGCGCCGCTGGAAATCCAACATTCAAACCCTGCATGGAGCACTCGACAAGGTTGAACGGCTGCGCGGCGTTTCCTTCGACCTGAAGGCAAACGGCAAGCATGAAGTGGGTGTGATCGCCGAGGAAGTCGGGGCCGTGGTTCCTGAGGTCGTCACCTGGGAAGAGGATGGCAAGAATGCCCAGAGTGTCGATTACAGCCGCCTCACCGCTCTACTGATCGAGGCCACGAAGGAGCAGCAGGCGCTCATCCGCGATCAGAAGGCAGAGATCGCGGCGCAGCAGGCGCAGATCACCCTGCTCACCCGTCAGGTGAAAACAGTCCAAGCCGTTCTCAAGGCGAGCGGACGAACCGGCTCCGCGATGCGCACGGTCAAAGCGGAAGCCTTGACGATGCACCAGTAACGACGAAGGCGCGCGCGTTCTTCGTGGGGAAGCAGCGCCCAACGTTCGCAAGAACTTCTATCCCAGGAGAAAAACAAAATGAAACCGCACCGCTCTGTCATGTCTCTGGCTCTCACGCTGGCGCTCAGTCTCTTCGCCGTATTGCTAACCTCGAACGTTCTGGCACAACAGGCCGACGTTGCTACGCCAGCAGCCGGCAGCAATGCCGTGCCGCGACTGGTCAACTTCAGCGGCGTGCTCAAGGACGGCGACGGACACCCGCTCGCGCAAACCAGCGGCGTGACCTTCCTGTTCTATAAGGACGAACAGGGCGGCGCGCCCCTTTGGCTTGAGACGCAGAATGTGACTCCGGACAAGACTGGCCGCTACTCGGTGCAACTCGGGGCGTCCAGCAAGGACGGTCTGCCAGCGGATGTGTTCGCCAGCGGAGAGGCGCGGTGGCTGGCGGTGCAACCGGCCGGTCAAGCGGAGCAAGCGCGGGTAATACTTGTGGCCGTGCCCTACGCCATGAAAGCTGCGGATGCTGAGACGATCGGCGGTTTGCCGCCGTCAGCCTTTGTACGTTCGAAAGACAGCGATTCGCTGAACCACACAGGAGACAGTCCCAAGGCAACGACCAAGGGTGTCAAGACCGCCTCGCCTTTTGGGACGGCCAACTATCTGCCGGTCTGGACGAGCGCCAACATCATCCAGAACTCAAACTTGTTTCAGAGTGCAGGTGGCAATCTTGGTATCGGGACGGCCTCTCCGGCCGCAACGCTCGACGTGCATGGTACGGGGAATTTTACGGGGTTGATCACTTTTGCTTCCGGACAGACGTTTCCGGGCGCCGGCACGATCACGGGCGTGACGACGGGGAGCGGAAGTGGGCTGACCGGCGGCGGAACCAGCGGCACGCTCAATCTCTCGCTCACCAACACCTGCGCCAACAAGCAGGTGTTGCAATGGAACGGATCGTCGTGGGGTTGTGCCAACCTCTCTGGCTCAGGCACGGTCACCAGCGTCGGCTTGAGCGCTCCGTCTTCTGACTTCACCGTAACCGGTTCGCCAATCACGACCGCCGGTACGCTAGGCCTCAACTGGACTGTCGCCCCGACCAGCGCGAATACTGCAAACGCGATTGTGAAACGCGACGCCTCCGGCAGCTTCAACGCGGGGATCATCAACGCATCGACTAACTCGACTACTTCCGCAGTGACCGCCTCATCCTCCAGTTCCTCACTCGGAGCAGTCGCCATCCATGGATTCGATACCAATACCGCAAGTACCTTTACTGTTGCGGTGCAGGGCAACTCCAGCAGTCAGATCGGAGCCGGTGTTTTGGGAATGAAAGCCTCTTTGAGTAGCACCGGCCAGAGCTCCATTGGCAACGTGTCCCCGGGAGTGTGGGGTGACAGCCCTACCGACACCGGCGTGTACGGGACGTCGGACGTCCTCTGGGGTGTGTATGGGCTGTCAAACTACGTTGGAGTGGGTGGGACGTCATTCACAGGAGTCGGTGTCGAGGGATCTTCTCGCGACAGCATTGGAGTCGAGGGCTTCACTCACGAGGGTAATGCTCTTTGGGGCTATAACCAGGCCACGGCCGGTGCAACTGATACCAATTCAACCCTGTTGCTAATCAACAACAGCCCAACTTCCCATTACGTGATCTATGCCGAAGATATTCTTGGCGCCCACTACGTGAGAACGAGCAGCGTAGGCGATCTCGCGGCCACAGGCTCACTCGTCGGAGCCTCCAAGAACTTCAAGATCGACCACCCGGTCGATCCCACCAATAAATACCTGATGCACACCTCGATCGAATCACCCGACATGAAGAACATGTATGACGGTGTGGCGACCCTCGACGAAAATGGCGAAGCCCGCGTCGAACTGCCAGGCTATTTCGAAGCTCTAAACAAGGACTTCCGCTATCAGCTGACTTCGATCGGCGCGCCCGGTCCCAATCTCTACGTGGCCGAAGAAGTATCCGCGAACCACTTTGGGATCGCCGGCGGCAAGCCGGGAGCCAAAGTCTCCTGGCAAGTCACAGGCATCCGCCACGATGCCTGGGCCAACGCGAACCGCAGCCCCGTCGAGGTAGAAAAGACGGCAAGGGAACGAGGCCTCTACCTGCATCCGGAAGCCTTTGGCGAGCCCGTCGAGAAAAGTGTCACTTACCGCAACCCGGCGGCAGGCAAACAATTTCTCGAGATCCCCCAAAAGCACTCGCAAAAAGTTCCAGTTAAGCAGTCGGCAAAACAATAACGCTTGCCTGCTGGGCGCGATGAGGTAAGTCCGCAAGGGCATCCCTCGCGCCCCCGGAAGTTCTACAAAATCAAAAATCAGGAGAATGGTCACATTATGAAGAACAACATTGTTCGCGTCGTATTAGCTCTCTGCATAGCCGCACCCTTTGCCCATGCCCAGGACCTCACCATCGACGATTTCACCACAGGCAAATCCGCCGTGCTGAAGTACAAAAGTGGGGCGACCAACACCGGTACCCAAACTGGAGCCACAGCCCATCTGATCGGCGGCACTCGTACCACCAACTTCAATATCGCCACCAATCCTTTGCAGCAGACTTCGACCTTCCAGTTCCGTCCCGATGTCAAGCACAACCAGTCGGCTTACATTCACAACGTCGCCTTCCTCGTCGGTTCGCGGGAAGATATGGTCTACGGGTACGGCGCACCCATGCATGCCGATTTCAGTTCCTACAGCGGCGACCCCAACGGACTCATCCGCGTCAATTTTTTGGGTCTGACAGGAGACTTGAATTTCAACATCGAATTGTTTACCGGCACGATCTATGCGCAAGGCGGCTGCAACATCACTGCCAATCCGGCGCCCTTTATCATCGAACTGCCGCTGAGCAAATTCGTCGATAACGGAATCAATTACGCCGATATCAATCTCATCGACGTGATCACTCAGTCAGGAAGCCAAATCGGCGGAATCGAATTTGCCATCACCTCGATCGAGGTATCGAAGACCCCAAAGCCTGGCGCGCTACCGTGCCAAATCTGAGAATGCAAGCCAAGGCGCTCCGCCCAATCGAAACACGATTTGGAGTCGGAGCGCCGTCGTTTTGCTGCAAAATGCCCCTCCTGAAGGGATACACCTAAGGATACCCAAATTGTTGGTCAGCTTTTGCGGGGATACAATGGCGCGCAAGGGGGCGAGGCGACATGCCGACGATTGAGGGAAAACAAGCGGAGATTTGGATCACCGATTATGTGAATAAAGCGGGAGAGCTTAAGGGCGTGCTCAGGGCCGCGCGGGCGCTCGTCAAAAAGACGCTCAAAGGGGCGGAAGAGTACGTGACCATGGAAGATTCCGTCGTCCGATTCGAACGGGGCCCCTCTGCTGCTACATGGCCAATAAAGAGCACGTGACATTCGCCTTCATGCGAGGTGCGGCGTTGCCCGATCCGAAGAAGCTCCTGGAAGGAACCGCGAAGGGTGCGCGACACGTCAAGCTACGCACTGTTGCTGATGTGAAGAAACCGGGAGTAAAGAAATTGATTGTCGCAGCAGCGAAGCTGAATAAGAAAGACCCACCCTCGGGAGCGATGGTGGGCATGAATAAGAGAAGGCGAAAAGAGTAACTGAAGACGCAGCGGGGCGATTTAAGCCGCTGGCTTCATTGATTTGGCAAGTCTCGGCTTGCCCACTCGGCGATCGCGACGTGGCTGTTTTTCCAGGCCTCCCATACGGACCGGCACCAGCGATCGATCATCGCGGAGCGTTCCATCTCGGGCGCGGCAATCACTTCAATGGCGGTAGTTTTCCCACGCTCCTCAGGGATCGGGAAACCCGGCCAATCCTTCCTCCCCGGGCCACGGCCGCGCGGCTGCGCCAGCCGCATATGAACTTGCTGCACCTCGCGTCCAGTCATTCCTTTGTCCAGATGCAGATAGAGTCCGATCAATGCGAAAGCAATGCTGATCGGCCGTGACTTTTCCGTTGCGTGCTGTGCCGCCCACGCGTCCACCACGTGCTGGTGGATAAACTCAGCATCGCCCAGACCCAGCGTCCAGGCAGTGAGTTGCTCGAAGGCCCGTTCTTCTTTTTCGCACATCAACACTGGATTATATGTTTGATAGTTGTCACTATCATGGATCGACGGGCTGCATTTCATGAATCAAACTGAGATCACAATTCGCGAAGCACATGAGCAGGATCTGGAAACGATTCTCCATCACCGGCGCTCAATGTTTCGCGATATGGGCGAAGGGAGCGTCGAGCAACTGGATCGGATGGTAGAGGTGGCGCGACCGTGGCTGGTGCGGGCCTTGGAGAATGGCTCATATCGGCACTGGTTGGCAAGCGACGCTTCGGGACGGGTTGCTGCTGGAGGAGGGGTTCTGCTTTCACCCTGGCCGGCGAATCCATTTGATCCTTGCGTCGAGCGGGCCGTGATTTTGAACGTCTATACAGAGAGAGAATTTCGACGGCGCGGAATTGCAGCGCGCGTGATGCAAACTATTGTTACGTGGTGTGAATCCTACGGGCTGCGCGCGGTGAATCTGCATGCGAGCGAAGAAGGGCGCGCGCTTTACGAGAAGATGGGATTTACGCAAACGAATGAGATGAGATTAAAGTTTCGGGTTTAGGCCTTCGGCTCCCGCGCGCAAAAGCTCGGTTGAAAGCTGAAGCCCAGATCCTAGAGCCGAAAGCCTAAACCCTATGGTGTCCACGCTGTCCAGACTTGGACATGCCTTGTTTTGAAGGTGTTATGCAACCAAAGGGCCATTCCGTAAATTCGTGCTAACGTTCTGGTTCCGGTTCCGTCTATATCTGTGCAATGCGAGGTAATTTCGCTTGTAGAGGACGCTGACGGAACATGCCGGCCGATTCGTTCGTAGTAACCATTCCGGTTGGCAACACAGCCCGAACGATTCGGGCACAAGAGGAAACCCGAACCCACAACGCCACCGTGAGGGGCGCATTGGCAGCGCAGGGCAACCGCATCGACGACACGAGCCTGATTCGTGAGGCGCAGCAGGGAAACCGTGCCGCGTTCGAGGTACTCGTTCGCCACTACGATCAGTCGGTGTTGCGGCTGGCGCTGCATCTGACCGGCTCCGAATCCGACGCACAGGACGTTTACCAGGAAGCCTTCCTCAAAGCCTACAAAAACCTCGGCAGTTTCCGGTTCGAGTGCTCCTTCTATACGTGGATTTACCGGATCGTGACCAACCTGTGTCTCGATCATCTGCGGAAACGCAACGTGCGGAAGGAAGACTCGCCTGTCGCGACCGACAGCTCTGGCGAAGAGTACAGCGTGATCGAGCAGTTTGCGGATGCGCGGCCGGGAGCGAGTCCGGAGCGCGATTTGATGCGGCGCGAGTTAGGGAAGAAAATTGGCGCCGCGCTGGCCAAGCTGACGCCGCGCGAGCGCATGGTTTTCGAGTTGAAGCATTACCAGGGCCTGAAGCTGCGGACTGTCGGCGAGATGCTGAATACGACGGAAGAGACCGCAAAGAATACGCTGTTCCGCGCCACGCAGAAGCTGCGGATGGCGCTGGCGGAGATGAGATGAAAGAAAGCTATGAGCTACGAGCTATGGGCCTTGAGCGAACAAATTCGAGTTGCTCCGAGCTCATAGCTCATGGCTCAGAGCTAAGAAGGTACGCAAATGAAATGTGATTGGGTACAGCAAAACATACTTTTCTACGTTTATAACGAGCTCGAGGACGATGCGCGCTACGAAGTCGAGCAGCACCTGGCGCGTTGTCCGCAATGCGCGACGGAGTTGAAGGCGGCGCGGGCCTTTCACACGACCATGTCGCAGCATCCGGTGGCCGAGCCGTCGCCGAACCTGCTGACCTCGTCACGCATGCGGCTGCAGGAGGCGCTCGAGACGACGTCGCAGGGCGGCTTCTTGCATCGGCTGATCTTCGAACCGCGAATTTGGCTGCGCCAGATTCGCATGGCTCCCGCGATGGCAGCGGTCATTTTCATCGTTGGTTTCGGCGGCGGAATTGGCGCTACCTATAACTTTATGGCGAATCGCCCGCCGGTCTCCGACATCGGCCAATTGAACCCCCACACCCAATCTGCTCCCGTCGAAGCTTCCGCCATTACCGGCATTCGTTCAGTGACACAGGACCCCAGCACGAATCAGGTCAGCATCAAGTACGACACGATTTCCACGCAGGAGGCGCAGGGGTCGATGAACGACCAGCGCATCCAGCAACTGCTGCTCTTTGCGGTGCGGAACAACTACAACTCGGGCGTGCGCATGGATTCGGTAGATGTGCTCACGCAGGCGCCGAACGATACGCGGGTGCGGGAAGTACTGATGTACTCGCTGCAGAATGACACCAACCCCGGTGTGCGGGTGAAGGCGCTGGATGGGTTGAGCGGCTTCGTGCGCCAGGATCCGCAGGTGCGAGACGCAGTTTTGCAGGCTCTGGTCAGCGATAGCACGGATGCGGTTCGCCTGCAGGCATTGCGGCTGGTTGAGCCGATGAAGGCGGATAGCAAGGTACACGCGGTTCTGATCCGATTGGCAAAGACAGATCAGAATGCGTCGCTCCGCTCCCAGGCAAGGACGATGCTGGAACAGATGCCGGAATTGGATTAGCAGAACCGTCGTCTGTCGGCAGTCAGAAGACAATTGCCGGCGAGTGACGACTGATGACCGACGACTGACGACAAGGTAGTAAAGGAGAACATTCATTGAAGCAAGCACTCAAACTCGCTGGCGCGACCACACTGGTGCTCGCGCTTGCAACACTCGGTCTGTCGCAGGATGGCCGGATCTACCGCGAAGGCGGCAACTGGGTACAGGAAGTCAAGGGCGAACTCACGGGCGCAAAAAATCTGAAGGTGAAGCTGGACGCAGGCTCGATTAAGGTTCAGGGCGGATCGCAATCAAATATTACGTACGTTCTACATCGCCGCGCGTTTACATCTTCGGAGCAGAAAGCCCGTCACGAGTTCGAGTCGAACCGCATGGTCGCATCGGTCCGGGGCGACACGGCATTGCTCATCGCGCAGGGCGTCGGCGAAAACCGGCGGTGCTCGGACGATCTGGTTGTCACGGTCCCTCGGCAGACGGAATATGCGCGCGTTGAAACGGGCGGCGGCAATGTGAATGCAACTGCCATTGCCGGACGTGTGGAACTCGAAACGGGTGGCGGGACGATTCACGTTGACGACATTGGCAACGAGGTAAAAGCCGAGACCGGAGGCGGCGCGATTGAGATTGGAACCGTCGGCGGAGACGTGAGCCTCCAGACCGGAGGCGGCAACGTGAAGATCAACGCCGTGAAGGGCAATATCAAGGCAGAAACCGGCGGCGGAAATCTTGTGGTTTTGTCCGGGCTGCAGGGTGCGGTGCTGCAAACCGGCGGCGGCAGTATCCGCCTGGATAAATGCAGTGGCCGCGTGAAGGCCTCGACCGGCGGTGGCAGTATCGACCTCGGCGAGATCGGCGGGCCGGTGGAGATCGAGTCAGGCGCTGGCAGCATTCGTTTGGCTTCCTCGAATGGCCGCGTGGAAGCGCAGACGGGCGGCGGCAGCATTCAGCTTGACCGCGCGACTTCGGTTCGGGCGGAAACAGGCGCGGGCGGGATCGTGGTCAAGCTGGTCTCGTCGTCGGACATGAAGAGCAGTTCGACGCTGCTGACCTCGGCCGGCGACATCACGGTTTATCTATCGAAAGACATTCCGATCACGGTCCGGGCGGCGATCGATATGGCTACCGGGCACACGATTCGCACCGACTTCGGCGACATTCACGTTTCGAACCAGGGGAATTCTCCTTGGCCGCGCAGCGTGACGGCGGAGGGCAGCCTGAATGGCGGCGGCCCGGTGCTGAAGGTCCGCACGAGTTCCGGGAATATCAGCTTCTTAAGGTTGGCGCAGAAGTAGAAGGGCGGTTGTTGGTCGGTAGTCTTTGGTCGTTGGCAACCAAAGCTGTGAGCAATGCCTCATGGCCAGGCAATGAACCGCGAACGCCTAACGACTACCGACTAAGGACGAACGACGAAAGATCAAAGCAGAATCTACCTGGGGGAACCTATGACACATCGCTTCCTGCTTGGCATGTTGGTTTTGTTGCTTGTCATCAGCGCGCCCGCCGCCCAATTGGCGACCGAAGGAACCGCCGAGAGTTGGGTCTTCAGCTCGGATGAAGGCGGAAGCAGTTCCTCGTACCTCGGCGTGGATATTGCTGACGTGACCACAGAGCGGCTCTCGGAGCTGAAGCTGAAGGAAGAGCATGGAGCGGAGATCACGATGGTGGATCAGGATGCGCCCGCGGGCAAGGCTGGGCTGCATGAGCACGACGTGATCCTCAGCGTGAACGGGACACAGGTGGATAGCGCAGCCCAACTACGGCGAATCATCAAGGAGACGCCGGCGGGGCGTGTGGTCGCGCTGGGCATCAGCCGCGATGGCCAGCCGATGTCGATCAAAGTGCAACTCGCCGACCGGAAGAAATCGATGTCATGGGCGCCAGAGCCGCGCGACTTCAAGTTTGAAATGCCCCAGCTTCCCGCGATACCCGAAATCGACATTCCCGTTTCAGTGGTGATCGCGCATTCGTCGTTGCGCAGTGGCCTGATGGTCGAAAACATTACACCGCAGCTTGGCGAGTTCTTCGGCGTGAAGGGCGGCAAGGGAGTGCTGGTCCGCTCCGTGGAGAAGGGTAGCCGCGGCGAAAAGGCGGGATTTCACGCGGGCGACGTCGTAGTAAAGGTCAACGATCAATTAGTGCACGATTCGTCGGACTTCACGCGCGCGCTGCGGGAATCGAGGGGCGAGACCGCTACGGTGACGGTGGTGCGCGACAAGAAAGAACAGACCTTCACATTGACGCTGCCCTCAAAGAAAGATTCGGGGAAGCTACTGGAAAATGCGCTGGACGTCGACGAACTGACGGCTCAGCTGAGCACCGCTGGAAACTCCCTGTCGCAACTTACGTCCGATGCGTACAAGAAGTCGCTCGAGGAGGCGGCGCGCGCACAAGAAGAGGCAAAGAAGGCCGCCGAAGAGGCTCAGGATGACTGCCGCGAGAGCATGGACGACGACCAGCAGAATATCCAGGAACAAATGCAGGACCAGCAGGAACAATTCCAGGAGCGCCAGGAAGAGCTTCAGGAGCAACAGAACGAACTCCGCGAGCAGATGCAGGAGCGGCAGGAAAAGCTGCGCGACGAACAGAAGATGATGCAGGACCGCGAGAAGAAACTGGAGCACGAAATGTCGGGCGAGTGGACCGAAATCTAGGCCGATTGCAGATTGCAGAAGTCAGATTGCAGAAGTGCGTGAGCAGTGGCGGGCCCCTAGCCTGAGCTCACGGTCAGCGGCCGCAGGTTTCAACTTCAGTGGTGAACGGTTAATGGCCTGAGACTGGGGCATGTTGCGCACCGTTCTACTTCTTCGTTGATTTTCCGAGGTCTGCGACCCATGACCGCGGCCCTCTCAGCCATCGCATCTGCCTTCATATGCTGGCTCCAAGCGGCGAAGTGGTTACTCAAGTACCCTCCTGGCCCGCAAGTGGCTTGTCCTCATTCCACGACGGTGCATTAACCACGGTTACCTACCGTGGCCGGGAGAGTGTCGCTAAGCTTGAGATGCGATGCCTTTGCGCGCACTGTTGTTCTCCAAAGATCCGGAGACGAATAGCGTCCTGGCCAACGTCTGCCAGGGAGCGGGCGTGCGCCTCGAGGTGTGCGACGACATCTTCACCGCCATGGACAAGGTGAAGAAAATGCCGTTCGTGGCCGTCTTCGTAGACTGGTCGAGCCAGCCCGAAGCCGGCTTTCTGGTCAAGCGCGCGCGGGAGTCGGGACCGAACAAGGACTTCGCCGCTGTCGCCATCGTCAATCGCGATCCCTCGGCTGCGGAGATGAATGAGAACAGGCTGCAGTTCCTGCTTCATCGTCCACTGGCCGCTGAGGAA
>Ga0335071_10000934_pt1 | contig 31518 bp, 24 predicted proteins | sample Lox_Sample_15_FD_206724 | JGI IMG/M metagenome (GOLD analysis project Ga0335071, IMG submission 206724) | Soil microbial communities from Loxahatchee National Wildlife Refuge, Florida, United States - Lox_Sample_1.5 | ecosystem: Environmental > Terrestrial > Soil > Wetlands | place: USA...
TTCTGTCGGGCAGAAAATGAACCTTGGTCCCGGTCTTCACTTTCGCTACGCCGGTCTTCTTCAGCTTGTTGGTCGGCTCACCCTTGGAGTACGTCTGCTGCCAAGTCGCGCCGTCCCGCCAGATTTCCAGTTCCAGTTCTTCGCTGAGCGCGTTGACGCATGACACACCGACCCCATGCAATCCGCCGGAAACTTTATAGGACGAAGAATCGAACTTGCCGCCGGCGTGCAGCTTGGTCATAACGACCTGCGCCGCCGAAACTTTTTCGCCATCGATTTCCATGTCGTCGACAGGAATGCCGCGTCCATCGTCGACAACCGTGATGGAGTTGTCGGTCTCGATCGTGACTTCGATCTTGGTGGCGAAGCCGGCGAGCGCCTCGTCCACGGAATTGTCGACCACTTCGTATACGAGATGGTGCAATCCCATCTCGCCGGTCGACCCGATATACATCGCCGGGCGTTTGCGCACGGCCTCCATGCCGCCCAGCACTTTGATGGAATCGGCGTTGTAGTCATTGCCGTTGCCGCCGCCGTTTCCGGCCGGACTGATCGGCGTCACTTTTCCGTTTTTTGTCTTGGGTTCGATGGGAGTATTGATCTCTTTGGTGGCCATTCCGCTCCGCGAAAATGTCCTGCGTCCGTTGTGATTTTGGCCTTGCTAAAGTCCTGGAAATTCGGCTGGAACTGCTGCCCCGCTCTGCTACCTGAGAATCCCCTTCAATCAGACTTCAAGTTATTGAAATTTCTGATACTTAGGGTCATCTTCGACTTAAGAAAGTATATCACAAAATTGTGCATTCCGTACGCCTCACAAAGGGTCCGAATCGAGGGAGTAAAGCGTCCGATTCCGCATGGCCATCCGGACACGTTGGGCACGATTTTGTCCGGGTGAATCTCCGTAAATTCTCAAGGCTGACGGTCATCCTCGCGGCACTTCAAGCAACTTCCAGACGGTATGCACGACGTCAGCGACGAGAAGGCCGATTACACATGCGGTCACGAGCATCCGCTGATGGGTTTCCATCAGATCCGCCAGCACGCCCGAAGTAAAAACAAATAGGAACGGCACGGCAGCCAGGAAGAATCCCGCACCTTCCAAATGCGGATGCGCGACGCCCAGGGCGAGGAGAAGAAACCCGACCAACAGCGGCCCGGTGTTGCCGAAGTAGCGCGTCCGAGGCCACATCGCGTAGACGGCCAGCGTAAGGGGCAATATCCATACGAAGGCGGGGCAGGCGCGTCCCATTTGAACAAGCACTTGCTTATAGACGCCCCACACCATGAAACCACGGCCAGTGGCGCCCCAGAAGACAGCATGGGACATGCTTCCGGCGAATGCGTGCGGATGAAAAAAATAGAAAGCGAAAAGCATCCCTGCGCTAACCACAGAGGCCGCAATCCAGATGACCAGGCCAGCCTGCCTCCGCACCGGTGCGACGTAAAGCAGAAATGCCAGTGCCATCGGGATGAGCACCACGAACGGAAATTCTGAACCGACCGCGATCGCCAGAGAAATTCCCAGCAGAACTATCCGGCGCCAGTTCCATAGCACAACTTCGCGCGGAGCATACAGCGTGTGCGCCACCGCGACCGCCGTAAAGATCGTGCCAAACGCTCCCCAGGCTACGGTGATTTGAGGCTCCGTGTGCCAAGCCGCGCTGGCCTGAATAAACGCAGGGGAAAAGCAGTACAGTGTCAGCGCGATCATGCCGCCGGAATTGCCACACAAGCGGCGAGCGACATACCACAGTGACGCACCCAGAAAGAGTCCACACGCAAGGAACGGCAGCCGCGGAAGCCATCGCCAGTAGACCGCCCATTCCTGGTTCAGGTCGCGCGGCCACCCAAACAACGGCGCTGCGGAAGTCAGATAAAGGAGCGGGGAGCGCTCGGGGTCGAAACTACCCGATGCGACCAGCGGATCCTTATCGGCGGCGATGCCAGGCTCGCTGAACGGCGCTCCCGCGATCCCGCGACCATGCCACTGTTTCCACCCTTCACCAATGCGAATGGCTTCGTGCGCCTCCATCGCGGCCTGTCCACTCAACTCGGCATGGACCAGCCAAACACACTGGCACGCAAAGGCAAATAGAAGAAGCGCGGCGAAGAATTGAGGACGTCCGAAGCGTTCGCGGGTGAAATAGGGGGGCATAGGGCCCAGCCGAGTGTTTTACCATGTCGGAGATCATTTGCGGCAACGTTGTGTTCATTCGCAGCGAATTGTTTTATGAACGATGAACAGCAAGCTGGCGAGAAGCCCGCGCCGATCGGTCCGCAGTTTGCCGTCGCGGCCCAGCCTTCCTACACGCGTACGCTCTTTTTCGACGCACAGGGCCTACGCCCCGGATGGGGATTTGCCTTCTACGCTATTCCCTTCTTCCTCCTGCAGCAGGCAGCCGTTCAACTGGCCTGGGCGCACGACTTCGGAGACAGCGGCCTATGGTCGATGCTGCTCGAAGAACTCGGTGACCTGATCGCCGCAGTGATTCCGGCGATTGTCCTCATGCGCGTAGAGCATCGCAAGTGGGGCGTCTACGGTCTGCCGATGAGAGGCGCTCTCGGGCCGCGTTTCTGGACCGGAATGCTGTGGGGCCTCGCGGGAATCAGCCTGTTGATGCTCGCGCTCTATGGTCTGCATGCGTTCACCTTCGGCCACGTGCTGTTGCATGGTCGCCGCTTGATCCGATTCGCCGGCTTCTGGGGCGTTTACTTTCTGGTTGTTGGACTGTTCGAAGAATTCTTGCTGCGCGGATACAGCCAGTTCACTCTTGCGCGCGGGATTGGCTTCTGGCGCGCGGCCATCGCCCTTTCCTGTCTCTTCGGGCTGATCCACTTGCGCAACGGTGGCGAAGAATGGCGAGGAATCTGGGCTGCAGCGGGACTCGGCCTTTTCTTCTGCCTCACGTTGCGGCGGACGGGCAATCTCTGGTTCGCCGTTGGATTTCACGCGGCGTGGGATTGGGGTGAAACCTTCTTCTATTCCGTGCCCGACAGCGGCATGATCGCGCCCGGCCATTTGATGAGTTCTTCTCTGCGCGGCTCAGCATGGCTTAGCGGAGGCACGGTTGGTCCAGAGGGCAGCGTGCTTTGCTTCGTGGTTATTGGCGTCATCTGGATCGCCTTTGACCGCCTGTACCCGCATCGCCCGCTTGAGGAAGAGTTGGCATAGGTCTTCAGCGCGTTCGAATGCCAGAATGGGATTCACCGGCGCCGGATTGTACCCGCCTTCAGGCGCGCTTTTATCTCGACACCCTATACTGATTCTTCATGCCCTCCGAAGCGGATCTCTCGGCTCCCCTGCGACGCTATTGGGGATACAGTTCTTTCCGTCCGCTGCAAGAGCGAATCGTGAAGAGCATTCTCGCCGCGCGCGACACTTGTGTGGTGATGCCGACGGGCGGCGGCAAGTCCCTCTGCTATCAACTGCCCGCGTTAGTCTCGGGCAAAACGGCGGTCGTCATCTCACCCCTCATTGCCTTGATGCAGGATCAAGTCGCGCAACTGTCGCAGATGGGAATTCCGGCCGCTCTTCTCAACAGCACGCTGACCGCCGAGGAACAGACTCGCGTCATGCGCCAGGCTCGCGACGGAGCCTATCGTTTGCTCTATCTTTCACCAGAAAGACTGTCCCGCGCCGATACCACCGGCTGGCTGCAACAAGTGCCCGTCGCCTTTTTTGCCATTGATGAAGCACATTGCATTTCAGAATGGGGACACGAGTTCCGCCCGGAATACCGCCAGCTCAGCAAGTTACGGAGCAGCTTTCCGGACCATCCGATTGCCGCTTTCACCGCCAGTGCAACTCGCCACGTTCGGCATGACATACTGACGCAGCTTCAACTGCGCAATCCCGAAAAATACATTGCCAGTTTCCATCGCCAAAACCTCCGCTATCTGGTACGAGAGTGCCACACTACCGACCAGATGCCGCTGCTGGTTGCGGCTCTGCAGAATTACAGCGAAGGCAGTGTGATCGTCTATTCTCCGACCATCGCCCGCGTCGAAGAGACGGTCGACTTTCTCGAAAATCAGGGAATCGCAGCCCTCGGATATCACGCCAAGATGGACGCAGGCGACCGGCGTCGCAATCAGGAGCGCTGGATGTCCGACGAAGTCCACGTACTGGTGGGAACGATCGCCTTCGGGCTGGGCATCAATAAGCCAACCGTGCGAGCGGTGATCCATCTCGCACTGCCCAAGTCTCTGGAGCAGTTTTATCAGGAAGCCGGACGCGCCGGTCGCGATGGAAACTCCGCCGATTGCCTCTTGCTGTGGCGCAAGCAAGACGCCGGCTTGCTCGGATATTTCGCCAATCAGATCATCGACCCCCAGGAGCGCGACCGCGCCTGGCAGCGCTACCACACGATTCGGGCCTTTGCCGAGGCCGGCCAATGCCGGCACCGCCAGATCTGTCTGCATTTTGGGGAAACACCGAAGTGGGAGTCTTGCGGCGCCTGCGACGTCTGCGGAATTAGTCCGCCATGGCTCGTACTCGAGACAAGCCGGGTAGCAGTGCGGCGTGCATTCGTGCGTCCGGCCGTCGGATCTACTGCGGTTGGAGTCCCCGCTTCCGCAGACGATGGCCTGCGCGAATTCATGCGGGAATGGCGCCGTACCACCGCCAAGGAACAAGGGGTTCCCGCGTTCGTTGTGCTGCACGACACCACACTGGAAGAAATTTGTCGAGTTCAGCCGACTACCATTTCAGAACTTCTGACGATCTCCGGCATCGGCGAGCGCAAGGCCGACATGTTCGGGGCAGGCATTCTCGCGGCCCTAAGAAACTATCGCGACGGAGCGCGAGCAACTCTCCGCTCGGAACCCATCACGGCGCCTGCGCTCGAAACGCTGCGTCTGCTTCGCGAAGGGAAGAGTATCGAAGAAATCGCGGAAATTCGTGGACGGCAAGTCGGAACGGTCGTCGGCGCCGTGGCGGCTCTGATTGAAGGTGGCGAGATCGAGTTCTCCGACAAGTGGATCGACGCAAGCAAACTCTCCGTAATTGAAGCCGCTTGCCAGCGAATCGGGCTGTCGCAACTGGAGCGCCTGCGCCCTCTGAAAGACATCCTGCCACCCGAAATTACCTACGACGAAATTCGTATGGTCTTGGCCAAATTGAGGCGGCAACAGACCGCTACCAAGACGGCGGTCTGACCACCGCACGCCCGGAACTTCCCACTCGTTTTTCCCTCTTCCCTTTCAATGGCAGACTGTTATCATTGTCGCTAACTCTGGGCTATCATCGTCGTCTTAGCACGGCTGGGGTCGTCCATCTGGGTTTTTTAGTTCGCCACTGATCGCCATCGCGCCACACGTCTTAGGAGATCATGGGCACTCATCTTTCCCTCTCTACGCGTGTGTTGCAACGTTCCTGGCACCGTTACGCCTCGGCCGGGATTGCGGTTCTCGTTGCATCGTTGCTCTGCGCCGTCCTGGACCCCTACATCGGCAATCAGGTAGCCTTCGTCCTGCTGTTGCCCGCCATTGCTTTTTCCGCCTGGTACTGTGGCGTCATCCCGTCGATCCTGGCGATCGCCGTCACGCTTTGCGAACTGGCGTTCGGATTCATACCGAGAATCCATCATCTCGTTATTCCAAGCGCCCCTCAATCCGTCGCTATTCTGGCCTTCCTGCTCGCTTCCGTCAGCATCGTCTTGATGGGGGAATTTCGTAGGCGCCAACATGAAGCCATGCGCCTGGCCCAGGGAGAACTCGAAGAGCGGGTTCGCTCGCGTACGGCCGACTTGGACGTCGTGAACCGGAATTTGAGGGAACTTTCAGCGCGCCTGATGCAACTCCAGGATGACGAACGACGCCGCATCGCCCGCGAACTCCATGACAGCGTCGGACAAATGCTGGCCGCCCTCAGCATGAACCTGGCCAACGTCCGCAGCGACGTCGAGCGCCTTGCGCAGACCGCCGCAACCCTGAGCGACAGCGAGAGCTTGGTGCAGGATATGAGCACCGAGGTTCGCACCATCTCGCACCTGCTACATCCTCCCCTGCTGGACGAAGCCGGCCTCTCCTCGGCGCTGCGTTGGTATGTGGAAGGATTCTCGCAGCGCAGCCGGATTCAGGTTGACCTGGATTTACCCGACGGCTTCGGCCGCCTGCCGGCGGAACTGGAGACCGCAATCTTTCGCGTGGTGCAGGAGTGTTTAACCAATATTCACCGTCACTCCGGCAGTCCGGTCGCGAAAATTCGCCTCCGCCGCAAAGAAGAGAGCGTTCGCGTGGAAATCGAAGACAAAGGTCGCGGCATTCCTTTTGAAAAACAGCAACTGATGGCAACCAGCGGTTCGGTGGGCGTGGGTATTCGTGGCATGAAGGAACGCTTGCGCCAACTCCATGGCACCGTAGAAATTGAGTCCGATAGCTCAGGCACGGTGGTAAGGGTTCGGTTACCGATTCAAGATCGCCCGACTGGAGAGCCGTTGCAGATCGCAGATCATTCGTCGCCAGCCGCAGCCTGAGGTCTTCGTCACATTCACTTCTTAGGATTCTTTCGGTAAGAATTGCCTCGCCGCTTCGCTTCCGGTGCGAACACAATCAGGAACTCCAATGCCGCTGTAGGCATTGCCCGCCAGTGCCAGACCAGGCATCTGCTGGCGCAGCCGCTCAATCCGATCGAGCCGTTCGAGGTGCCCCACACCATATTGCGCCATGGCCGATTTCCATTTGTACACGCGTGCGAATTCCGGTTCGCCGCGCAGGCCAATGATCTGCTGCAACTCCGTCCGCACGATTGCGATGATTTGATCGTCGCTCAGCGACCAGACATTCTCCGCATTGCTTCCGGCAAAGAAGCACCGCAGCAAAGCACGATCATCTGGAGCGCGATGCGGGAATTTGTTGTGCACGAACGTGGCCGCCAGCAGCCGTTTGCCTTCGCTGCGCGGCACCAGAAATCCGAAGCCCGGCGGCAGCGATTGACGCACATCGCGGCCATATCCGATGCCAACGGTGATGGAGGAACTGTATGGGATACCGCCCAGTTCAGAAGCGAGTTCAGCACTCACCATGCGAAGCACATTGGAGGCCGCTGGTCCCGGCAGCGCGATGATGACTCCGTCGAATTGATCGGACTTCAGGCCTGCCGAAACCACCCAGCTATTCGCCTCTCTCTGAATCGCATGCACAGGAGTATTGGTGAGCAACGCAGACGGCGTGAGCCGCGAGACCACCGTCTCGGCGAGGTTCTGCATGCCGAGCCTCAGCGATGTGAAGAGCGTCGGCGCTGGTTTCTTCGGCCCCGACCGGCTTTTCATCTTTCTTCTGGCGGCCAGCATGGCACGTCCCAGGCTGCCGTGCGTTCGTTCCATCTCGGCAAATCTGGGGAGTACCGCGCGAACGCTCAGATGCGCAGATTCCCCGCCGTACACGCCCGAGAGCAGCGGATCCGCTAACCGATCCACCATCTCCGACCCATAGTGACGCTCCACGAACGCAGCCACTGATTCGTCATGGTCGACCGCGCGCGGAGGATGGAACAGTTCCTGCGTCATGCGCAGCTTTGTCTTCCAGGAAAAAAGCGGCGACATCCCCGTCGGCAGAATCTTGGTGGGTACCATGAACATCAGGCCGTCCGGCATTTCCACCAGGCGGCCGCGCGTCAGGATGTATGTCTTGCGCTCGGAGTCGTTCGACCCGATCAGTTGATCTCCGATGCCGAGTCCGCGGCAGAGTTCCGCAGCCCACGGCTTTTCCGTGACAAAGGAATCCGGCCCGGCTTCCACCACGCATCCATCAATGATTTCTGTGCGGAGCACTCCGCCCAGTCGCGGCGAGGATTCGTACAAGACATACTCGACCTCGGCTCCGGCCTTGCGCTCGATCTCGAGCGTGTACGCAGCCGACAAGCCGGAGATGCCTCCGCCTACGATAGCGATCCGTTTCATGACTTCCGGCTTCGCGCTTTCGACGGCGAGGGCGCGTACTCCTGCACCAACCGCGCCAGGTTCTTTACGTTGTCGACCGGGGTTTCAGGGAGAATTCCATGACCCAGATTAAAAATGTGGCCGGGGCGGCCGGCGGCCCGTCGCAGAATATCTTCGGCGCGCGACTTCAATTCCTTCCAGTCTGCGAACAGGAGCACTGGATCCAGATTGCCCTGCACCGCTACCTTGTGGTCTACGCGGCTCCATCCTTCATCCAGCGGAATGCGCCAGTCCAGCCCAATCACCTCCGCACCGGTCTCGCTCATGGCGGGAAGAAGCGTGGCGCTGTCGGTGCCGAAATAAATAATGGGCACGCCCGTCTTCTGCAGCTGTTTCACCATGGCCGCAACGTGCGGCAAGACGTAGCGTCGATAGTCCTCCACGCTCAAACAGCCCACCCAGCTATCAAAAATTTGGATCGCATCCGCGCCCGCCTTCACCTGGTCCGCAGAGTAAGAGGTCGTCACAGCGACCAGCTTTTGCATCAGCGCGTCCCAATCCGCGGGCGAGTTGTACATCATCTTCTTGGCATGAACATAATTGCGCGAGCCTCCGCCTTCGATCATGTAGCTGGCGAGGGTAAATGGCGCACCACAGAATCCGATGACCGGTACGCGATCTTTGAAATGCTTGGCTACCAGGGCAACTGCTTCGGAAACATAACCGAGTTCCGCCGCGCGATCTGTGCGGAGCCCAGCGACGTCTTCCGTGCTGCGCACTGGCTTCTCGATCACCGGGCCCTCGCCCGCAGAAAAGTGAAAGGGCAGGCCCATGACTTCCAGTGGCAGTAGCAGATCGGCAAATATGATGGCGGCGTCGACGTTGAGAATCTCGGCCGCAGTAATCGTCACTTCCGCGGCGAGCGACGGCTTTTTACAGATCTCGAGCAGCGAATGCTGCTTGCGCACCGCCCGGTACTCGGGCATGTAGCGCCCCGCCTGGCGCATAAACCATACAGGCGTGCGTTCGACCGGTTGCAACTTGCAGGCTCGCACAAAGTTAGAATTAGGGGCAGACATAAACCATTGAATTTATCACTTTTGCGGCGCACCGTCTGTGACCCGGCCCGGATTGTGCCACACTAGCGCAATCAGATCCCAAGCCTGCCAGACAGCATCTTACTGGCTTGCGCGTGAATCGATCGGGGGAGTCTTCCCATGTCGCAGATGGAAATTCTGACGGAGAGAATTGAACTACAAGTAAAAGGTACTCCGCCGATGATGGCCTTCGTGGCTCGTCCCGCAGACTCTGAGCCACGTGCGGGACTACTAGTATTTCAGGAAGCATACGGCGTGAACGCCCATATTCGGAACGTCACCGAGAGATTTGCCCGGGAAGGGTACGTCGCCGTTGCGCCGGAGTTATTTCACCGCACCGCGCCCCCTGGATTCGAGGGCGAATACGGCAACTTTGCCAGCGTCACGCCGCACTATCAGCCACTCACCAACGGCGCGATCGCACAAGACATCGCCGTCACTTATGAATGGTTGCGCTCTCGGGACCAAGTTCACGCGCCCAATATTTCCAGTGTTGGATTCTGTCTAGGCGGCCGAGCCTCTTTCCTCGCAAACACCATCGTGCCGTTGAAGTCTGCCGTCTCGTTCTATGGCGGAGGCATCGCTCCGGCATTGTTGGATAGCGCGGCCCGGCTGCACGCACCGCAACTACTGATTTGGGGAGGGCTCGACAAGCATATTCCGCCCGAGCAACGAAAGGCAGTGACCGACGCACTGACCGCCAACGGCAAAGTCTATGTGAATGCTGAGTTTTCCAACGCTGATCACGGCTTCTTCTGCGACGAGCGTTCGTCCTACAACCCCGTGGCCGCGCGGCAAGCCTGGGCGCTTACGCTGGAGTTCTTGCGCTCGTGAAAACCCTCGGGACACTCCTTATCGCCATAGGCATGCTTCTCTTCGCAAGCGCCTGGCAAACGCCTGGCCCGAGTCCAATTCAGCAAAAAGCGAAATCCGCACCCACGTTCTACAAAGACGTTCTCCCCGTTCTGCAGACTCATTGTCAGAGTTGCCATCGCAAGGGCGAGATTGGCCCCATGCCTCTCGAAACCTACGAGCAAACCAAGCCCTGGGCCCGGGGGATGGCGCACACCGTCGAAATGAAGATGATGCCGCCATGGTTTGCGGATTCGCAGTACGGACACTTCGCCAACGATCCGTCTCTCACCGCGCAGCAGATCGCAACGATCACCTCATGGGCTGAGGCGGGCGCACCGCCCGGTGATGCTCACGACGCACCTCCGCCCAAGAAGTGGACAGTGGGATGGAACATTCCGAACCCTGACCTGGTGGTGAAGATGCCCCGACCCGTACGGATTCCGGCCGAGGGCGAGATCGAGTACACCTACGAAATCGTGCCCACGCATTTCACTGAAGACCGCTGGGTGCAGATGTCCGAGTTCCGTCCCGGCAGTCCATCGCACGTGCACCATGCCGTGGTGTACATTCGCCCACCGAATTCTGACTGGTTACGACACGCGCCCGTGGGAGATCCTTTCACCGCGTCTACTTTGAGTGATCCCGCCGAACGTCGCCAGGCCCACGAAACCACCAGCGACTTGCTGCTTGTCTATGCTCCCGGCAGTTCTCCCGATCAGTGGCCCGACGGGATGGCCAAGTTCGTCCCCGCTGGTTCCGACCTTGTTTTTCAGATGCACTACACCACCAACGGTGCCCCGGATGAAGACCAGACCAGCATCGGAATCGTCTTTGCCAAAACTCCCCCCGCGCAACGCGTCATTACTCTGCAGTTAAACGACCACGAGCTAATCATTCCGCCGGGCGCCGACGACTTCCGGGTGCAGGTTCAGGGCACACTTCCCAATGACGCACTGCTGTTGAGCCTGTTCCCGCACATGCACTTGCGCGGCAAGCGCTTCGAGTACGACATCGTTCATGACGATGGCACCGCGGAAGTCCTGCTGCGCGTGAACTATCACTTCCACTGGCAACTGAGCTATCGCCTCGCTGAGCCCAGACTCCTGAAGGCGGGGACCAAGTTGCGCGCCATCGCCTGGTACGACAACTCCAGGAACAATCCTCACAATCCCGACCCGACCAAAACCGTGACCTGGGGCGACCAAACCACCAACGAAATGATGGTCGGCTTCTTCGACGTCGCCGTCCCCGCCAGCATGGACAAGTGGAAGTTCTTCGAAAGAAATCCAGGAACGAGCACCGCAAAATAGGTTCGCAAGTCTAGCGATCCAACGTTATCATCACCCATTACTCATGTTCGAAGCGATTGCTACTCCGAAAGGCCCGAACTGGACGCTGCGCGTCGCCCTCTTTGTAATCGTTTGTGTAATCGTCATGGCAGTGACTTCGTTGTGGCGAATCGTCGCGATGCCCCTGAAATCCTACGACGGAGAACTGCCGCCGCTATCTCTTCAGCAAGGCGACGCCGCGATTGAACTCTCGAAGCACGTCCGAGTATTGTCCGAAGACATCGGCGAGAGAAGTATGCCTCGGCCCGGATCTCTACAACGGACAGTCGACTATCTGCGCACCACACTGTCGCAATCGGGATATGCCCCGATCGAACAAACGTACGTTCTGAATGGCCAAACCTTATCTAACATTCAGGCCGACTTGGCCGGCTCGGAAAGCTCTGCTCCAATGGTGATTGTGGGGGCGCACTATGACAGCGTGGCAGGAACGATCGGGGCGAATGACAACGGCTCCGGAATCGCCGCCACCCTCGAATTGGCTCGCGTTCTCTATGGTAAGAGATTTCGTCGCACCATCCGCTTTGTGTTTTTCGTGAATGAGGAGCCACCTTATTTCCAGACCAATGAGATGGGCAGCTTGGTCTATGCTCGGCAACTTCGACAAAGCGGAGCCAAGGTGCATGCGATGTTATCGCTAGAAACCATTGGGTTCTACTCGGATACACCGCGAAGTCAGAAATATCCGCCGGTACTCAGTTGGTTCTATCCGGATCGCGGAAACTTCGTTGGCTTTGTCGGGAACACCGAGTCTCGTGACCTGGTGCGCCAAGCAATTCGTACCTTCCGCCAGAACACCCGCTTCCCGTCGGAAGGAATCGCTGCACCAGTCGGATGGCCCGGCATTGGCTGGTCGGATCATTGGTCTTTTTGGCGACAGAACTATCCAGCCCTAATGGTTACCGATACTGCCATCTTCCGCTATCCCTACTATCACACCCCGTCGGATCGCATCGACAAGATCGATTTCAACCGCATGGCCCGGGTCGTCAACGGAATCCAGTACGTAGTCGTTTCTCTGGCCGATGAACCATAGGGTTGGTACACTCATGGGATTCCAACGAGGCGAAATCATTTGAATACTGCAAACCGAGCTTCACTGGCGATCATCGCAATTCTGGCCGTATCGGTGACCGGAATTGCCTTATGGGCGCAATCCACGTCCGCCCCACACGCAGGCCCCATGGCCCCCGCTCCTCAATCGGGGAACAAACGCGCGGTCGAACAGTTCAAGAACATTCAGGTCCTCAAAGATATCCCGGCTGACCAACTCATTCCCAGCATGCAGTTCATCACGGCCTCTCTGGGCGTTGAGTGCGATTTCTGCCACGTCCAGGGCGCCTTCGACAAAGACGACAAGAAGGCCAAGCAGACCGCGCGCAAGATGATGCAGATGATGATCACCATTAATCAGGAAAACTTCGACAATCATCGCGAGGTCACCTGCTACTCCTGCCACCGCGGCAGCACTACTCCGGTCGGAACCCCGCCCGTGATGACGGCAGACGCGAAAGAGCCAATGCCGGCTCCCAAGAAAGCCGAAGGCGAAGAAGCCAAGTCCGGCCCCGCACCTGATCAGCTCATCGACAAATACATTCAGGCCGTTGGAGGCGCGTCCGCAGTCGACAAAGTGACCAGCCGCGTGATGAAAGGTCAGATTGATTTCGGTGGCCGAAACCTGCCTATCGATATTTACTGCAAGAATCCAGACAAGCGAGTCTCCTTCACGCACATGCCTGACGGCGACAGCGTCACCGCATTCGACGGCCATGAAGGATGGCTCGGCGCGCCCGGACGCCCCATTCGCGAAATGCATGGCCCCGATTTCGACGGCGCGGCCCTCGACGCCGACTTGCACTTCCCCACGCATCTCAAGCAGATGTTTACCGAAGTGAAGTCCCAAGGCACGGAGAAGATCGGCGATCACGAAGCCTATGTGGTGGTCGGTCAGCGCGAAGGCAAGCCGCCTCTCCGGCTGTACTTCGATGAGCAGACGGGCCTTCTCGTGCGCCTCGTGCGTTTCGGAGAAACCGCTCTCGGACAACTGCCGACCCAAATCGACTACGAAGACTACCGCGACTCTGCCGGTGTAAAGATTCCCTATCGATGGACGCTGGCTCGTCCCAGCGGACGATTCACGATTCAGGTGAGCGAAGTCACAGCCAACGTTCCGGTCGACGACGCAAAATTCTCCAAACCGGCCGCTCCGCCCGAGCCGGCGAAAGGGCCAGGCAAATAAAGCCTGGCCGCATCAAGCCTGTTGTGGAGGAATCCAATGACCTTGCCCCCGAGGTCGCTAGTCGCGCTGCTGCTCGCCATCTTTTCGGTTCCGGCGATGTTCTGCCAGAACCGTCCGGACGCTAAAGATCTCCTTCGCCAGATGACGCTGGAAGAGAAGATCGCGCAACTTTCACAGCTGCCCGGCTTTCCCGAACCGGAGTTCATGCAGCAGATCGGTGTGCTTCCAGAAGAGATGCTCCGTAAAAGCGGGGCCGGATCGGTCCTCTGGGTGTCCGATCCCAAAGAGATTAACCGCTGGCAGCACATCGCCGTGGATCAGACTCGACTCCACATTCCCGTCTTGTTTGGGCTCGACGTGATCCACGGTTACCACAATATCTTCCCCTCGCCGATCGCCATGGCCTCGTCTTGGGATCCCGCCATGGTAGAGGCTGCCCAGACTGTGGCTGCTCGCGAGGCACGTGCGGCTGGCATCGAGTGGGTTTTCGGCCCCATGGTCGATATCGCTCGCGACGCTCGCTGGGGACGCATGCTCGAAGGCGCGGGTGAAGATCCGTATCTCGGCGCGGCCATGGCGCGGGCGCAGGTCTTAGGCTTTCAGGGCCGCCAGCCCGGCTCACCCGATCACGTCATCGCGTGCGTGAAGCACTACGCTGGTTATGGCGCTGCCGATGGCGGTCGCGATTACGACTCCTCCTACATTCCAGAAGAGCTGATGTGGAATGTGTATCTACCGCCGTTCAAAGCCGCAGCCGACGCCGGTGTCGGCACATTCATGAGCGCCTACATGGACTTGAACGACGTTCCCGCCAGCGGCAACCGCTGGCTGCTGCACGACGTCCTCCGCGATACCTGGAATTTCAAAGGATTCGTCGTCAGCGATGCCAATGCAGTGCTCAGCCTGGTCACGCACGGCTACGCCCGCGACGGCGAAGATGCCGCCTACAAGGCCTTCTCCGCCGGCCTCGATATGGATATGGCGAGCGGCACCTATCTGAAGTTCTTGCCCGGACTGGTGCAGCAGAAAAAGATTTCCATGCAACAGATCGACGATGCGGTTCTCGCCGTTCTCGAAGCGAAGATCAAGCTGGGGTTGTTCGAGCATCCCTATGTAGACGAAGCACGCATCCCGACAGTCTTGGAGGCTCCGGAGAGCCTGCGGCTCACACGCGAAGCTGCGACTCGTTCCGTCGTCCTGTTACGCAACGAGCACCAAGCTCTGCCTCTCGATAAAGAACACCTGAAGTCCATCGCCGTCATTGGCCCACTCGCGGATGCGGAATTAGACCTGATCGACATGTGGGGCGCAATCAACAAGCCCGGTCCGATTGTCAGCATCGTGCAAGGTATCAAGAACAAGGTTGGTAGCAACGTGCATGTCGAATTCGCTCACGGACCCAACATCCGTCGCGATATCCCCTCCCCCTTTGAAAACATACCTTTCATTCCCCTCAGGGAACAGCCTCAACAATCGCCCGAAGATTCGCAGAAAGCCTTCGCCGAAGCGGTGGCCGTCGCGAAACGCTGCGACACGGCAGTCGTCGTGATGGGTGAAATCGGATTCATGAGCGGCGAATCCGCCTCCCGCTCAAACCTCAAACTTTCCGGCAGGCAGGAAGAGCTGCTCGAAGCCATCGTCGCCACTGGCAAGCCCGTTGTGCTGGTTCTGGTAAACGGTCGCCCTCTCGATATCTCTTGGGCCTCGGAGCATGTCCCGGCCATCCTCGAAGCCTGGTATCCCGGCAGCCAGGGAGGGAACGCCGTCGCCGACGTGTTGTTTGGAGACGCCAACCCGGCCGGTCACTTGCCGGTAAGCTGGCCCCGCAATTCGGGGCAACTTCCTCTCTACTACAACCACAACCTCACCCAAAATCCCGAAGACGACCCCAAGTTCACTTCGCGCTACTGGGATGCCTCCAGCCGCCCGCTTTACCCCTTCGGATACGGCCTGAGCTACACCACTTTCTCATTCGACAACTTGAGGCTGAGTAAAACCGAGGCGAAGGTTGGAGACACGGTGGAAGAGTCAGTCGACGTCACCAACACCGGCAACCGCGATGGCGATGAGGTTGTCCAGTTGTATATTCACCAACGTGCCGGAAGCGCCTCGCGCCCCGTGCGCCAGTTGAAAGGATTCCAGCGTATCCACCTGGCGGCAGGAGCAAAACAAACCGTCCACTTCACCCTGGGACCCGACGAGCTTCAGTATTGGAGTCCTACGAAGAGGCAGTGGGTCGTGGAGCCCGAACAGTTCGACGTTTGGGCCGGAGAAGACTCCACGGCTACGCTCCACTCGGAGTTTCATCTCGTGCCCTAGACTAGAAACGTCAGGAGCCAACGACGGCTGAAACTCCCTCTTCGGACTCGATCTTTACTTCGACCTCTGCGCCAGGTTTCAACTTCACCGCCTGTCCGTCCTCGTCGACCAGCTTGTTGGGAACTCGCAACTCTTTATAAAGATGATCGGCGCCTTCCACCGCGATCTGCGCCTTTTCCGGTTCTCCCGAGTCTGGGTGAGGCTTGATCAGTCGCTGCACCTTTCCCGGGAGTCTTGTACTCGCTTTCCTGCCGCTGCCGCCCTTGGTAGACATAACTTCCCCCTATAACGAACGCACCTGGACGCACTCCTCGTGCTCGCCTGCAAACCCGATATCCTGCCATTTCGCCCGCAACGGGGCTATCGGTGGAATCCAGTAGTCTTCCCTCGACGAAATCTCACCTGTGGAAGCGGCTTCAATAACAAAACCTGATCCCTTCGATAAATAGTTTCGATTTCCGCCCCGGGTCCGCTAACGATAGATTGAGGCGTCTTGATTTGTGCATTCCGGACGCCAGCTTCCTCGCGTCCACTTGATGGGAGTCCTCTCGAAGTGTCTAACGCGAAAAGGCTGATCGCCGTTTTGGTGACGGCTTGGTTGCTCCTGATCCTGGCTCAGTCGGTGTGCGCCCAGACCGGCGGGGTTGCGCCCAGCCCGAGCGTCGACGTAAGCGCCCGTTTGGCAAAACTCGAGCAGCAGGCCGCCGACGCAAAAAGTTCTGCCGACAATGCCTGGATGCTGACCAGCTCCGCTCTCGTTCTCATGATGACAGGTCCCGGCCTCGCCCTCTTCTATGGCGGCCTGGTTCGCAAAAAGAACGTGCTTGCCACGATGATGCAGAGCTTCGCCCTCATGGCGATCGTGACCGTGATGTGGGGACTATTCAGCTATAGCTTCTCATTCGGCGCCGGCAATAGCTTTTTTGGCGGCTTGCAGAACTTGTTCCTCAAAGGCGTCGGCGCCGCTCCCGACCCTGACTACGCGGCCACCATCCCGGCCCAGACCTTCATGGTCTACCAGTTGATGTTCGCCATTATTACGCCGGGGCTGATCGCCGGGGCTTTCGCCGAACGCATGAAGTTCAGCGCCATGGTCGCCTTCACCATCCTTTGGTCCATCATCGTCTACGATCCGATGGCGCACATGGTTTGGGGCAAAGGCGGGCTGCTGAATGCATCGCTCGGCGGCCGTTTCCCCACTCTCGACTTTGCTGGCGGCACGGTGGTCCACATCACATCTGGAGTCTCCGCTCTGGTCTGCGCACTCTATCTTGGCAAGCGCGTCGGATATCCCAAGGAGCCCATGCCTCCGCACAGCGTGGTGCTCAGCTTCATTGGGGCGTGCCTTCTGTGGGTGGGCTGGTTCGGTTTCAACGCTGGCAGCGCTCTCGCCGCCGGAAGCCTCGCCACCAGCGCATTTGTCGCCACTCACTTCGCCTCTGCGGCGGCCACCGTGGGCTGGGCCGGTGCCGAGTGGCTGCGCAACGGCAAACCCAGCGTGTTGGGCGGAATCTCGGGCGCAGTAGCCGGACTGGTCGCGATCACTCCAGCCGCCGGATTCGTCAAGCCCATGCCCGCATTAGTTATCGGCTTGATCGCCGGCGTCTTCTGCTATTACATGGTCGCCAAGGTGAAAGCCAAATTCGGTTACGACGACTCTCTTGACGCCTTTGGTGTGCACGGCGCCGGCGGAACTCTCGGCGCAATCCTCACCGGAGTCTTCGCCGTCAGCGCGGTGAATCCAATTTTCAAAGATGCTCAGGGCAATACGCTCGCCTCCGGCCTGATCGAAGGCAACCCACATCAGCTCTTGAATCAATTGGTGGGTGTAGTCATCTCCTGGGTCATCGCCATCGTAGGCACTCTCGTCATTTTGAAGCTGGTCGATGTAACCATTGGTTTACGAGTTTCCGAGGAGGAAGAAGTTCAAGGCCTGGATCTCTCCCAACACGGCGAGGAGGGTTATTATTGGGAGGCGTCGGCGTAACCGGCGGTTTCGCGGCGTGAGCGTGCATAACGCAGAACAGGACTTGAGGACATCATGACGAAGCTTGAGGCGATCATCCAAAACTCAAAGCTGGACGCGGTGAAAACTGCTCTGCAAGAAATCGGCGTCGAAGGCATGACGGTGATTGAGGTGCGGGGCCACGGACGGCAAAAAGGGCACACTGAGGTCTACCGCGGCCGCGAATACAGCGTCGATCTCATCCCCAAGACCAAGATTGAAATGGTGCTGCCCGATACGTTGGTCGAGAAGGCCGAGCAGGCCATTCTCAACGCTGCGCGCACTGGCAAGATTGGCGATGGCAAGATTTTCCGTTCGCGCATCGATGAGGCCATTCGCATTCGCAACGACGAACGGGGCGAAGGGGCGCTCTGAGCGCGCGAACCGGGGCCCGGGCGGAAAAGATCTGACAGGCGTGGCAGCCTTCCCCCGATTGCAAGCGTGACGGGGTGAATTTTTTCATGATGGCAGCGTCCTCTTTGATCAGCGAACTGCGGGGCTCCCTCACCGACGAAACGGCTCGCATCCAGCGGGAATTTGAGGCCTCTGGCGACGGACGTACCGCCGTCGCCCAACGTACACGTCTCGTTGAAGAAATCCTGTCGCGGCTCTGGCGCGACCTCGTCTCAGCGGACGAGTCTGGGCCTGCTAACTTCACCCTGGTCGCCACCGGAGGCTTCGGGCGCGGCTGGCTTTTCCCTTATTCCGACATCGATATTCTTTTTCTCTTTGGCGATCGCTCCGCCGAGCAGTCCTTCAAAGATTCGGTCCGCCGCTTTTCTCAGGAGCTCTGGGACCTCCGCCTTAAGCTCAGCCCGGCTTCTCGATCCCTCGCCGAGTGCGAACGCTACGACGCGAATAACACCGAATTCACCATCTCTCTTCTCGACTGCCGCTATCTCGCGGGAGACCGCGATCTTTTTCGTCGATTGCACGACAAGGTGATTCCGAAGCTGGTCATGCGCGAGGCGAAATCGCTCGTGCAAGGCCTGGCGGAAGTTACTCGCGAACGCCATGGCAAGCACGGCATGACGCTCTACCACCTCGAGCCCAATCTGAAAGAAGCTCCCGGCGGTCTGCGCGATTACAACGTCGCCTGTTGGCTCGCCCTGATTTCCGCCATGGACAAGCTGCATGACTGGCCGGAGAGCAGCTCTTTGCGAGCTCCCGTGCGTAAACAGCTGGAAGCCGCGTTGGACTTCCTGATGTCGGCTCGCTGCTTCCTGCACTTCCGCCACGGCCGCGACGACAACACGTTGAGCTGGGAAGCACAGGACGAAGCAGCCGCGCGGAAGATTGGCGCTCCCGATGCTGAAGAATTGTCCGCAGCCGACTGGATGCGAATCTACTTCGGCCACGCGCGCTCGGTTCAGCGCACGGTGACGCAACTACTGGAAGAAATCCCCGAAGCCTGGTCTGCCCTATACAAGCAGGTACAAAGCTGGCGCGCGCGGCTCACTACCGCCGATTTCTCCGTGGTCGACGGGCTGATCTTTCTGCAGCAACCTTCTGCTCTTCAGGATCCCGAAGTCCTGTTGCGGCTGTTTCATTTCATGGCCCATCACGGCCTGAAGCTGAGCGCTACCACCGAGTACCGCATCGAACAAGCTCTTCCGGCACTCGCTTCCACTCCTCCGCGTGGAGCCGAACTGTGGCTGTATTTGCAAGAAACTCTCTTGCAGCCTTATGCCGCCGATGCCCTCCGCGCCATGCATTCCCTGCGACTGCTCGGACTGCTCCTGCCGGAATTGAAGTTAATCGATTCTCTCGTCGTCCGTGATTTCTATCATCGCTTTACTGTCGACGAGCATTCCTTCCTCGCCATTGAGAGCCTGCATCGCCTCAAGCAATCCCAATCCGAATGGGACAAGCGTTACGCGGAACTCCTCGGTGAATTAGTCGACCCGGAGCTGCTCTATCTTGCGTTACTTCTGCATGACACCGGCAAAGGCGTGCCGAGCGGCAATCACGTGGAGGCCAGCCTCGAAATCGCGCACCGCGCCATGGATCGTCTTGATATCGATCCAAAGGAGAGGGCAGAGGTTCAGTTCCTGATCGCCAGCCACCTCGAGTTGTCGTCGACGCTGCGCAAAGACATTTTCAATCCCGAAACCGTCGCGGCTTTCGCCGAGAAGATGGGCACGCCGGAGCGGCTGAAAATGCTCACGCTCATGACCTATGCCGACATCAAGGCGGTCAACCCTGAGGCCCTGACGCCGTGGAAGGCGGAAAACGTCTGGCAGCTCTACATCGCAACCGAGAACCACTTGAACCGCAGTGCGGATCAGCGCGTTCATGCCGATGTCAATGACGAGAAACTCGCCCGCCTGCGCTCCCTCGCTCCCGTCACCAGCAACAAGTTCAAGGAATTTCTCGAAGGCTTCCCGCAACGATATCTGCTGGTGCACTCCGCCGAAGAAGTCATGCGCCACATGGTCATGGCCGACGCATTGGGTGCGGACCCGGTGCAGGTGGAACTGAAGCGTGGTCGTCACTGGTACGAACTCACGCTCGTTACCACCGACCGCCCCGGCCTCTTCGCCACTCTGGCGGGCGTGCTGGCCGCCTGGGGCATGAACATCGTCAAGGCCAACGCATTCTCGAACGAGGCCGGAACCGTCGTCGACACTCTCTACTTCACCGATCGATTTCGTACGCTGGAGCTGAATCTCTCCGAGTGGGCGCGCTTCAAGAATAGTGTCATGAGCGTTCTGCTCGGAGAAGCCGATCTGCAGAAAATGCTGCGCGATCGCGCACGCTCAGAAAAGGGAGTCATCGCGAAGGTCAAGGTTGATACCAAGATTGAATTCGACGACTCCAGTTCGTCCACCAGCACGCTCGTGCAGGTCATCGCGCAAGATCGCCCACGCCTGCTACACCGCATCGCCTCCTGCCTGTCCGATCAGCAATGCAACATCGAAATCGCGCTGATCGACACTGAAGGCCAGATGGCCATCGACACTTTCTACCTCACCTCTAGCGGGAGAAAGTTAAAGGCAGAGCATCAGAAAAAGGTGGAGAAAGCGCTCATAGACGAGTTGCGGGCGGAGTAGTCCAGCAACCCACCCCTCACACAATCGCTCCTTACTTCGCCGAGAACTTAAACACCGTCTGCTGATGGAATCGCTCATCCGGTCGTAGAATCGTCGTCGGAAATGCTGGATGGTTCGGCGAGTCCGGGAAGTGCTGCGTCTCCAGACAGAATCCGTACCGCCGCTTGTACACGTGACCCTGCTTCCCTGTAACGGATCCATCCAGGAAGTTTCCCGTATAGAACTGCACTCCAGGCTGGGTGGTCGTCACTTCTAGCACGCGCCCAGTTGTCGGCTCGTAGACCTTCGCTGCCAGCACCAACCCGTCGCCCTTGCGGTTGATCACGAAGTTGTGGTCGTAGCCATGCCCGAGTTGCAGCTGATCGTAGTTGTCATCAATCCGCGAGCCGATCCTGGTGGCAGTCGTGAAATCGAACGGCGTCCCCTTCACCGGACGCAACTCCCCAGTCGGAATCAGGGTTTTGTCTACCGGCGTAAATCGATCCGCATTGATCATGATCTCGTGATCCAGAATGTCGCCGTTCCCTTCACCCTTCAGGTTGAAATAGCTATGCTGGCTCACATTGATCGGAGTCGCCTTGTCTGTGGTCGCTTCATAGTTGATGACGAGTTCATTGTCCTCGGTCAGCATGTAGCTCACCGTGACCTTCAGGTTCCCCGGAAAGCCCTCCTCGCCATCCTTGCTGAGATAAGTAAAGACCACCCCAATCTTATCTTTCAGCGGCTCAGCATCCCACACGACCTTGTCAAAAGTCCTCGTGGTGCCACCGTGCAGCGTGTTGGGACCATCATTTTTGGCCAGGGTATACGTTTTCCCGTCCAGCGTAAAAGTGCCGTTCGCGATGCGGTTCGCATAGCGCCCCACAATCGCACCAAAATAGGGCGGGTTGGGAATATACCCGTCGAGCGATTCATGGCCCAGCACCACGTCGGAGATCTGGCCCTTGCGATCCGGCACGCGGATGGACGTGATAATTCCGCCATAGGTCATCGCCTGGACTTCCATGCCGTGGGAATTCTTGAGGGTATACAAGGTGATGGCCCTCCCATCATGCGACCCAAAGGCCTGCTGTTGGACACCAGATTTGGAAGCGGCTTGCGCAAACACCACGCAGCCTGTCATCAGGAGGAAAACGGTTAGGCAAGTGATAAGTTGCTTCATGGCGAAAAGTGTACTACGGCACGCCCCTTGCTGCGTTATCAGCTCACTTCTTGTAGGGCCACGGCGCCTGAGTGAAAAGCGCCCCATCGATCCCGATGGTTTGCCCACTAATGAATGATGCCCCTTGACTGGCCAGGAAAAGGACGATGGGCGCAATGTCGCTGAACTGCCCCACTCGTCCCAGCGGGGTCAGCTTGGACCACGTGCCCGCGTAGTCTGGATCCTCGGCTCTTGTGCGTTCTGATTCAATCGACCCCGGCGCAATGCAGTTCACGCGAATTCCATACCGGCCGAGTTCAGTCGCAGCCTCTTTCGTGAACATTTCGATACCACCCTTGCTAGCCGTATACGCGACCAGCGATGGAAATGCGAGTTTATTGCAGCCCGAGCCCAGATTCACAATCGATCCGCCGCCATGGTTTTTCATAACCAGCGCGGCTTGCTGCGTGCACAGGAAACAACCTTTCAGGTTGGTGTCGATCACCAGGTCCCACTCTTCTTCGGTCACTTCCAGTAGTGGTTTCCACGTTTGAACGCCGGCATTATTCACGAGCAGATCGAGATGGCCGAACGCTCCAACTACTTCCTTGAACATGGCCCTTACTTGCACGCTGGATCGGATATCGGCTTCAATACAGAGCGCATCGGAGCACGCTGCCCTAATCTCGGACATGGTCGCGTCGACTATCGGCGCGAGATCATTGAAATAATTCACCGCGACTCGATAGCCATTTCGCGCCAGCTCCATCGCAATTTCTTTGCCGATCCCTCGGCTCGATCCCGTCACCAAGGCAGTTTGCGCTCGCACCAATCACCTCGACCATCGCACGATTTGTGATCAGATGATAACGAAAATGCGGCTGGACCGTGGCTCGCCAACAATGAGAGGTCTACCAGAATTTGGAAACGCCGAGGTTGGTTTCGGCTTGTGCATCGCAGGATGGACAGAGCTTGCTTCCGCGCAGATCAATCCATTCCACCGCGTGCGACGACGCCATCGCGCACTGATAGTCCTGGCAATGTCGAAGGTCGAGAGTGTGTCCCAACTCGTGGACGCACTCTTTCAGCAGGCGTTCCCCCAGCAGGCCGTCATCGCGCTCTAGACCGTAGAATTCCTGCCGCAGCCGGTGATACGACACCACGGCACACGGCCCTCCCATCTGCGCCTCGCCAAAAACGTACTTCAGAATCGGGATGTAGAGGTCGACTTCGGTAACGCCCAGCAGCCGCCAGTCTTGAGCGCGGACAAGTGGCTGCATGCGCTGCACAATTTCAGACGAGTGATGCTGCTGGCGCTCGGGGTGATAGCTCGGCGCCGGATCGAACTCCCCGGGAAAAATCTCGCACCGCACGTTCAGGCATCGAGGAATCGACGCGCGCAGGTCGTGGAGCAACCCCGCATCCACCTTCCCCACCGCAAGCAGGTGCACCAGATTCATCGCGATTCATCGCGCCTCGACCACAGCCCCAGCGCGGCTCCAGCCGTATCGCTTCAGCTTGTGGTGCAGCGTCACCCGGTCGATTCCCAGCACTTCGGCGGTCCGGCTCTGATTATTGCCGCACTCTTCCAAGACCCGCAGGATGTGCGCTTTTTCCATCTCGTCCAGCGACCTGCCTGCCGCGTTCGCCGGAACTTGAGATTTGAAGATGAAATCCTGCTCTTTCAGTTCCGGTTCCTGTGCCACGACCATGGCGCGTTCCACTGCGTTTTCCAGTTCGCGCACGTTTCCCATCCATTGCTGCTGCTGCAACTGATTCATGGCGGCCGGAGCAATCCGTGAGATGTGTTTATTCATCGCCAGCGCAAACTTGTGGACGAAGTGCTCCACCAGCTGCGGTATGTCCTCGCGGCGCTCGCGCAGCGCCGGCAGTTCGATGTGGAAGACGTTTAAACGGTAGTAGAGATCGGGCCGGAAGGTGCCGTCCTCGATCATCAGTTCGAGATTCTTGTTCGTCGCGGCCACGCAGCGGAAGTCGACCTTGATGACCTGGTTTCCGCCGACGCGCGTGATCTCGCGTTCCTGCAGCACACGCAGTAAGTCGGTCTGCGTCTTCAGGCTGATGTCGCCGATTTCATCGAGAAATACTGTTCCACCTTCGGCAATTTCGAACTTTCCCTTCTTGCGGTATTGCGCTCCGGTGAATGCTCCCTTTTCATGCCCGAACAGCTCGCTTTCGAGGAGGGTTTCCGTCAATGCGCCGCAGTGAATCGCCACCAACGGATGAAATCGCCGCATGCTCGCCGCATGAATAGCGCGCACCACCAATTCCTTCCCCGTGCCACTCTCGCCCGTGATCAAGACATTCGCGTCGGTCGGACCGACGGTATCAATCGCGTCGAGCACCTTGCGGATCGCCGGGCTCTGGCCGACAATGTCTCCCGGGCGCGTCACTTCGGCGACGGTTTCTCGCAGGCGAACGTTTTCTTTCTCCGCCCGCCGGTGGGCGAGCGCCCGTTTCACCAGGTGTGCAATCTCATCGGGATCCAACGGCTTGCTCACGTAGTCATAGGCGCCGTTCTTCAGCGCGGCGACCGCCGTTTCCACCGAAGCGTATCCGGTCATCATAATGACGATGAGGTCCGGGTCCATCTCATGCAGTCTGCGCTGCAGCTCAATCCCGTCCGTTCCGCGCATTTTGATGTCGAGCAATGCGCCGTCCCATTTGTTTTCGGCCATGCGCGTCAGGGCATCGCTCGCGCTTTCCGCCGTGCCGACCTCGTAGCCTTCTTCTCGGAACCATTTCCCGAGCGAGTCGCGGACGCTCAATTCGTCGTCCACAATAAGCAGTTTCCCTTGGGTTTCCACGTGCTATTACCTCCTGCTGGTCGCTGCAGCCACTTCCTTTGCGGCCGACGGCGCGGTCTCCACCTTTTCCGCTGCAGCATCCCAGGGCAGAGTTACCGTAAATGTCGTGCCACGGCCGACCTCAGACTGCACCGCAATCTTTCCGTTGTGACGTTCGAGAATGCTGTGGCTAATGGCCAGTCCCAGCCCCACGCCACGACCGGTCTCTTTGGTAGTGAGAAACGGCTCGAAGATGCGCGCCAGGATCTCCGGCGGGATTCCGGTCCCGTCATCGCGGACCTGTACTGTGACCTCGCCGGGCTCCGCGCTGTAGCTGGTGGTGAGCCATAGATTGCCGCCCTGCGGCAGCGCATCCATCGCGTTCATGATGAGCGCCAAAAGCACTTGCTCGATTTGCGCCGCGTCACACGAAACCAGCGGCAGATCCTGCGCCAATTGCAGCTGCACCTGCACGCTGGCCAGATCCAACTGGTGTTGCACCAGCCGCAACGAGCGATCGATCACCTGGTTCAAATCGGTGGGCTGCAAGTTGATTGGCGTGGTGCGCGAAAATGTCAGCATGTTCCGCACCAGGTCTCCACAGCGACGGCTCTCATTCGCGATTAGATCGAGAGAATCAAAGATTTCCTGACGACGCGCGCCACTCACACCATCGCGCTCGATCCACTTCCTCAGAAGCTTGGCGTACGTGAGGATGCCCGAAAGCGGATTGTTGATCTCATGGGCAAGGATGGCAGCCATTTTGCCGATTGAGGCCATCTTCTCCGTGTGCAGCGCATGTTCGTGCGCCCGCTTGAGTTCTCGGGTTTTCTCATCCACTCGCTTTTCGAGTGTTTGTGTCCATGCCACGTTCTGGTTGTGTTCCGATTGCAGTTGCCGGCTCATTTCGTTGAACGAATCGGCAAGGTCCCCAATCTCGTCGTCGGCGTTCACCGCGAGCTGAAAGCCGAGATCTCCGGCTTTGAGGCGTTCTGTACCGCGTTTCAGAGCACTCACTGGGACCGCGACCACTCGCCACACAAAAAACCAGGTCAGCAACGTGATCAGCAGCAGCGCGCATCCCGTGTACAGGATCATTCGGTGCGTGCTTTCGGCGATCTGCACATCAGCCTTCGCCAAAGACAGGTCGGTATCGAGCACGCCCAGAACCTGCTGCTCCGCAGGGTGGGCATGACATGCCGCATTCGAGCACGCTGGACGATTCTCGATTGGGGTGATGATGCCCAAAACCCGCGTTCCGCCGCCATTCCGGTAGATCCGGAAACGGTCGGGACGATTCAGGCGCGACAGTGGCTGGGATTGGGCATGGCAGCCATAACACGCTTCCGCACTCTTATCGACAATGTGGTCCACCTCGGAAGCATCGGTGGTGTAGGTGATGCGTCCTTCTTTGTCGAAGATGCGAACCTTCGACATGCCCGGCTGATCGGCAATAGTACGGATGGACCGGTAAAGCCCCGCACGATCGTTGCGCAACATGTATTCGGTAGTCGTGCGTGTGATAACGTCGCTGACCCGTTCCGCGCTGACCAACGCCGCCTGCTCGAGATGCTGTCGGTGCAGGCGGACATTGAGATACCCCAACAGGGCAAAGATGACGACCATTGCCCCCAGCAGAAGGACATTCAGCTTGGCGCTCAGGCTGATTTTTACATGCAACCAGCGACTGCGAGTTGGATCAGTCTCCGGCATGCTCCAAAATTGGCGCTCCCGAGAGAACTGGCTCTCTCACCCGAGACGGCTGCGCTTCCGTCTCTTCAGTCGGGAAGATCGGCAGATATTTCACCGCCACCGCAAACAGGAAGAATCCGGTCGCGATGATCATTAATGTGACCGAAAATTCCGTCCACTTCGGCATGTAGTGATGCCCGACGTAAGTCTCAAATCCAATGAGGCTCACGTTGAGTCGGTTCGTAATGAACCCAAATAAGCTGATCACCGAAGCAAGATACAATCCGTTCGGCGAGAGCCTGACTTTCTTGAAGCTGAGCAGCGCGATCGGGATCACGAACGACAGTGCCAGCTCCAGCCACAGGAAATACGCTTCATAGCTGGGCTTCACAATCTGGCCCAGGATGCCGCGATGGACGAAATCCTCGAACCGCAGCAGCGCATTCACCCATAGGGCAACCAGCAGCGCTCCGCCGAGCCTCACTAGCACTGACAATTCGAGGTGACGTCCCAGAGCCTTTGCGCTCTGCGTAGATTCGAAGATTGTCATCGCAAGACCAACCGCAACGGCCGATCCAAAGAAGAAGAACGGCAGCGCGGGCGTGTACCAGAACGGATGCAACTTGCTCGGCATGATCAGGTAGAGCGATCCGAGCGAACTCTGGTGCAGAGTGGACAACAGGATTCCGCCGACAATCAGGATCGGATACACCTTGTGAATCCACTTGATCGGTGTTTTCCAGTTCAAGCGTTCAAATACGTTGGGCAGAAACTCAAAGAACTGCACGGTCGTGTAGGTCATCACGCACATGCCCACCTCGAACATCACCGAATGCGGGTTCATATAGATGAGCTGGTGCCAGATGAACCAGGGTCGACCCAGGTCGAACAGCAGCCCGACAATAAAGAGCAGATAGCCGAGAAACGCCGTCAATACCGCCGGACGCACGACACTGTGCAGGCTCTCCACATTGAATAGATAAACGGCGCCGACCATGCAGAACCCGCCTGCGGCCAGCATCACACCGCACAGGCAGTCAAACCCGATCCAGAATCCCCAGGGAAATTGATCGGTCATGTTCGAGACTGCGCCCAGCCCGTGCAGGTAGCGAACGTAGGTCGAATACAAGCCCAAAATCATGATGACGGCAAAGACGACTCGCCAGAACGTCAACTGAACCTTCATCGCGCCCCCCCATTCTTCTTCTCTTTCTCTTGTGCTTCCGCGGCGGCCACTTCTTCGCGACGGTGGGAAATCCAGTAAATGCCTCCCAGCACAAGCGACCAGACCGGGATGAAGTCGGGAACTCTCTCCATCACTCGCCCGGTGTATTCGGGCATGGGAGTGTCGCCGATTTTTGCCGAGGTCGGATATCCGAAGTCCTCAACTTTGACTCCGGCGAGAATGAGCACGCAGGTTCCACCCACTTCGTGGAGCCCGTAGATGCGGTTCAGATAGGTCGATGGATTTTGTGCAATGCGCTCTCTGGCCTCGCGGATGAGGTCGTCGCGATCGCCAAACTTCGTTGCGCCCGTGGGGCAGATTTCCGCGCACGCTGTCTGCTTCCCGGCTGTAACGCGATCCGGGCACATAATGCATTTGCGCACTCGGGGGTTCAGCGATTCCCACTCATACTTGGGCTGGCTGAAAGCGCAAGCTGCCATACAGTAGCGGCATCCAATGCACTTCCACACGTCGTAAACGACGGGCCCTTCTTTGGTTTTGTGGAATGCTCCCACCGGGCAAACGGAAGCGCAGGCGGGACTCTCGCAGTGCATGCAGAGACGCCGCATGAACTTCTCGTTCTTGGTCAGGACGACGGTGTATTTGTGTTCGGATTGCCGGTCCTCGGCGGCAACTGCATCGTTATAAGGAAGGTTATTCTGCGTGGCGCAAGCCTGTTCGCATTGCTTGCACCCGATACACATAGTCGAATCGTATAAGAGCGCTTTGCTCATGAAATGAATGGGTTCGGGCAGGCTCCGCTCGAGCACGCAGAGCTGCTCGTGATCCTTTCAAACGACGCCTGGGGCTGAGACAGTAAGGTAGGAGCGATTACCGGCGTAACCGCAGACGGAAATCGGACCAAGTGGCGAGCTGCTTACCTCTCAGATCAGAGGCTGTCGCGAAATTCAGCAGCTTCAGACGCCTAGAGTTTCAACAATTACGGGATTCTAGGCCGTGACGAGCATCACCAATCGTCGTGATGGGGGTCAACAGGTTCGTCCCACACAGTTTCAACGACTTACGGCGTAGTCTTTCACAACAAGCCGTGATGCGGATCGCATCAGCAGTCCAATCGACTCTCAAGTCATTGAAACGAAGCATTGCTGAAACGAATCTCCTCGCATTTTGGGCGCGTTTCATTTCTCCGCATGTTGTGTTGCGCAACGATCCCGTGTGTTGCGTTTTTATTTAGCATTTCTCTCTCGATGTGTCCTCGTCCGCGTATCTCCCGCGATTCTCGTCAGATACAACGACTCGCGTGCAATCGTCGTGCGTCCTCGTCGTTTGGCACCACGATTGCCTTTAGTCAAAGTGCAGAGTGGACCGGAAAGTAAAGGACACTCCAGGCGAGGTGAGTTATGACAGTCATCCTGGTACTCATGACGTTCGCAATCTTCCTACTGATCGATTATTTCCGCAGTCAGAAACAAATGGCGCAGGTTATCGCGCGTCCCGCAGTTGCAAGAGAAGCGGCAGCGCGCATCGTTCCGGCTTTGGTCTCTGGCTTCCAGGTTCCGGAAAACGTCCGCTACCACGCCGGACACACTTGGGCACTGAGCGAGAGCAAAGACTTGGTTCGGGTCGGCATGGACGATTTCGCATCAAAGCTTGTTGGCAAGATCGAGAACATTGCCCTGCCGCAGCGTGGACGCTGGGTTCGCCAGGGACAGAAAGTGGTCACGTTGTTCCGCGACGGCAAGTCGGTCGACATGGTCTCCCCGATCGAAGGCACCATCACCGACGTCAACGAGTCGGTGGCGAAGAGTCCCGAGCTGGCGCGCACGGACCCTTACGGAGAAGGCTGGCTGATTAAAGTGCAGGCTCCCGATTCCAAGATCAACTTCCGCAACCTGTTGGGCGGAGCGCTGGCGCGCATGTGGACGGAAGAGTCGGCGCAGCGGCTGCAGGCTAGAATGCCGGTCCTGGCAGGTGCATTAGCACAGGATGGCGGCGTGGCCGTCGACGATCTGACAGCCCACATGCCCGATGAAGATTGGGCTGCGATCACCAAAGAGTTCTTCTTATCGTAACCTCCTGAGGATTGGACTTACCTCGCCGAACCGAAAGAAAAAATGCCGCTCGGGAAACTTCCCGAGCGGCTTTCTTCATTTAGCAACGTCAATTATTCGGGCAGAGCTGCGGCCTCCGGAACAGATCGTGAATACGAGCGAAGAATCAGCGTGCCTACAACCACAGCGGAAGTCAGCATGACGACGCGGAGATATTGCGCGGGGGGAAGGGCTGCGTCTCCGAAGATCGTGCGCAACAAACCAAATGTCGCGCTGCTGGTACACAGAAGAAAATAGAGCCGCTCTCTCATACACCGTGAAATCAGAGCAAGCCAGGTCAGGATCGAGGCGACGATCAAGTAGATCACGATCAGGACGATGTCACCGGTCGGAACCAGTGCGCGGCTGAGAATTCCAAACTTCGGCGCTGCGAAGCCATGAATGGCGATCCCTAGAAATATGAAGGAATGAATCAGGGCGATCAGGGCCCGTTTGCGGTTATTCAGAATGGCGAATTCGTTCATAGGATGATCTAGTTTCTCCTGCCAAGCCGGGAAATCCCTGTGACTTTCCTTACGACCTTCTGTGATCCTAATCACCAATTGCTGCGGCTCTGGCGTCGCTTCTGCCACGGTGATACCATCGCGGCGCTATGAAAACGCGCTTTCTCTGGACTTCGTTGGCGGTCGCTATCTTCTTGCTGACCATTGCGTTCCAGGTATTTGGACAATCTCAGTCCAACTCCAGTCATCCCATCGTGCTGCACGCAGCAAGGCTGCTCGATGTGAAGGCGGGTCGGATCGTTTCGCCGGGCGAAGTGCTGGTGCAGGGCGATCGCATCGTTGAAGCCGGAACAGCGGTCAAGCATCCTGCGGATGCGGAAGTGATCGACTTGGGCGATCGCACCTTATTGCCTGGACTGATTGATGCGCACGTCCATCTCTTTCTTCATCCGGGTGCTGAGGATTTGCAGACGGTGCAGGAGTCTGTGCCGCAGCGCACGATCATGGCGACGCTTGCGGCGCGTGACGATTTGATGGCGGGCTTCACAGCGGAACGCGATATGGGAACGGAAGGCGCGGGCTCGGCCGACACGGCTGTGCGCGACGCGATCAATGAAGGACGCATTCCGGGGCCGCGCCTGCGCATCAGCGGAAACGCGATCAACATCCTCGGCGGTCACGAAGACGCGATTGGTTACAACCCGGCGCAGCACGTGCTTTCCAACGCTGACTACGCCAACAACGCCGATGAACTCGTCGCGGTGATGCGGCAGCAATTTAAGGAAGGCGCTGATTTCACCAAGATTTATGAGACTGGTCCAGATTCCGTGCGGGATGGAAAGTTCGTCACGGTGTATCAATACACGGAGCCGCAACTGGAAGCCGCAGTGAAAGAGGCGGCGCGACTGGGCAAGCGCGTGGCAGTGCATGCAACGGGAGAGCCTGGAACGCTATTCGCGGCGCAAGCGGGAGTCGTCTCGATTGATCATGCGAATCAACTGAGCGACGAGACCATGCGGTTGATGAAGGAGAAGCAGATCTTCGCCGTGCCGACCTTCACGATCTTTGAATACTTCGCCGACCACGCCGCAACTCCGCAACAGGGCGCGCGCGAGCGCGAGATGCTCGATTTGCACGCGCAGGAGTTCAAGAAGCAAGTCGCAGCGGGAGTGCCGATGGCTGTGGGATCCGATGTCGGTCCGTTTCCGCATGGCACGCAAGCGCGCGAGTTTGTGCTCATGGTGAAGTTTGGCATGACTCCGCTGGCAGTGCTGCAAGCGGATTTGCTAAACGGCGCGAAGGTACTTGGTTGGGAAGGAAAGATCGGCTCCCTGGAGAGCG
>Ga0335071_10000935_pt1 | contig 31480 bp, 25 predicted proteins | sample Lox_Sample_15_FD_206724 | JGI IMG/M metagenome (GOLD analysis project Ga0335071, IMG submission 206724) | Soil microbial communities from Loxahatchee National Wildlife Refuge, Florida, United States - Lox_Sample_1.5 | ecosystem: Environmental > Terrestrial > Soil > Wetlands | place: USA...
CAAGGTCGTCAAGCTGAGGTGATGGGTTACGCAGACAGGAGGCAGTAAGGTGCAACTCAGACACTGTCTATCGGCGACCTTCGTCGCGCTCTGCATCGCGGCAGCGGCAGGGCAGGCGCAGTACGTGGAGGACTCCATTGACGTTGGCGGGGGCGGCATGGGTAGCTTGGCCTACAACTCGCAGGCGGATGTTGTGTACGGCGGCTGCTATGCAGCAGCCGGAATCTTCTTCGCAATCTCCTGTGACAGCAACAAGGTCGTGAAGAGACTTCCGATAAGATACCCAACATACGTCACGTATGACTCTATCGATAACAAGGCCTATTGCATATTCAATGCTGATAACGAATCGCTGCTGGTTATCGACGGTGCGACCCAGACTCGCGTCAAGAGCTTGCCCATGTACGGGGCAGCAGTTATCGTATGGGACCCAGCGTCCGACCATGTGTACGTAAGCTGTCAGAACACAAACAGTGTTGCGATCGTGGACTGCGCAAGCGACTCCGTGCTGACGTACATACCAGTCGGTGCCGGTCCGATGAAGATGTACAGAAGTACGCTGAGACGGAAGTTGTACATCCTAAATTACGACGACGGAACAGTCTCAATCGTTAACACGGTCACCAATCAGGTTGTCAGAACCGTCACTGTCGGCGGCACGCCAAACGCCGGGTACTATTGCCGACGGGCGGACAAGCTATTCAGCGACGGCGAGTACGGGTATTGCACCGTCATCGGGGGGCAATCGGACACGATTGTCGCGCGTATCGCATTGCCAGGTACTAACGTAGAAGTGATTGGGGCGACCGGCAACGAGACCGACGCTCTGGTCTATCTGGGCACGCTCGGGGGTGGGCACCATGACACTGTCGCCACGGTGTCAGCGCAGAATGACTCATTGCTTGCGACCGTAGCCGTCGGAGCAGTGCCCTACGCACTCGCGTTTTACGCCCCCAGCCGATTGCTGTACTGCGCACCTGACATGGATACCGAGGTATACGTTCTCACCCGTGACGGCAGGCAGATACTGACGACGCTGCGCGTAGGAGGCAGTCCGTCCGTGTTCGCTGTCGCCCCACGCCACAACAGGCTCTACCTTGGCAATCTGGGGGGGCGGTACATGTTTGTGTTGAAAGACACGTCGGCGGGGATTGCCGAGCCGCTGTCTTGCAGCCCCGGCTTCCACGGCATCAGCGTCATGCCGAATCCGTTCAGCCAGAGCGTGACGGTCGCAAGGAATACTCCTTTGAAAGGCGGCGACGCTGCAAGAGTGTATGCGCAGGACGGTAGGTTAGTCAGACAAGCCCGGATTCCGGCGGGCGAGTCCCGTTGGGTTTGGGACGGCCGGGACGACTCCGGCGCACCACTCCCGCCTGGCGTCTATGTCATCGAAGCCGGCCAAGGCCTCCGCGCCAAGGTTGTCAAGCTGCGGTAGCGTAGCTCAGCGCTGCGCTGATGTCTTCAAGAGTCAGCGGCGGATAGCTCTTGACGATTTCCGCCGGTGGAACGCCGGCCGCGAGATTGTCCAGGATCACGGACACCATGATACGCGTGCCCTTGATACACGCACGGCCGTGGCACACCAGCGGGTCCACCGTGATTCTATCTTTCCAGTTCACGAGTTAGTTATAACCGCCGCCCAATCAGAGTCAAGCGGTGCGATAGTGGTGGCTGAGGGCAGGATGATGCCGAGCGGGTGCTCCCGGCCAGTTTGCAGGTCATCGGGGCTAGTCGGGTATGCCTTCCTGCGGCGGGTCGGATTTGACTTGATGCCGTCCCCGAAGCTCTCCCCATTGCTTTCCGGATAGCTCGGGGAATTGCTCTCGGAATTACCCGGCAGGTTGCTCTCCCGGCTATCTTCCGAGCTATCTTCCCGGCAAGTCGGGGAGCAACTCGCCGAGTAGCTCTTCGGGTAACTCTCCCCGGAGCTCTCCGGATTCCCTGGGGAGTAGCTCTCCCCGCAATTCTCCGGATAGCTCGCCGGGTAGCTCTCTGGATAGCTGTCCGGATAACTCTCCGGATAGCCTGCCGAGCAATCCTCGGGATTCCTCTCCGGGTAGCTCTCAGAATGACCTACAGAATAGCTGGGGGAATGGGATAGGGGAGATACGGAAAGAGTGAATAGTGAATTGAAAAGAGTGAAGCTAGGAGATTTCAGAGCTTGATTTCTTGGGGACTTATAGGAAACTAGAGTTGTGACGCCAGCCCCAAATGAGCCCTCCGATTCTACCCTACTTCCGAAGGAAGTAGGGCAACGACTGCGCCTGCTTCGGGAGCAGGCCGGGTTATCGCAGGAGGCCGTGGCCTTGTTGTTGGGACTTGAGCGGACCACGGGCAAGGCGCAAATCTCGAAGATGGAAACCGGCCACTATCGGTCCGGACCGGGGTTCGTGCGGGTGCTGGACTATCTCAGGGCATGCGGGTGCGGGGTTGATGCGCTGTTGGATGTGCTTGACCGGTACACTTCGCGCGAGCGCGTTACCGACGAGCAGGCACACAAAGGCGTGCTTGAAGCCATCAGGACCATGCCGCCGCAATTCGCGCGCCGGGCCCTGTACTATCACGTTGGGTTGTCTTACGGAGGCAGGCGACGCGTGCGGCGCTCGCCCGCTGCCGCCGAGCGGGTCAGGCGGGCGATTGCCCGGGGCAATTCTGAGTGGCAGCGGATGCAATTGCAGCACGAGTTGAACAACGTGCTTAGCCGGTTGCACATCGGTTGGGACCACACGGTGGCGATTCACCTGCGTTCGTATGGACGGCTCGTGTTCGCGACCATGCGGCGGCTGCGCAAGGCCAGGCCGGGCTGGCGCGAGCGGGCGCATGAGCGGCTGGACGAATGGCCTGCGAAATATGGGCTGGACCCTGCGCCGTTCCGGCAGATGAAGGAAGCGGTGATGAAGCTGTTTGAGAAGATGGAACGAGCAGGGCAGATTTGAAGGTTCCAGTTGCCGGGTTCCAGTGACCAGTCGCGCGGGCAAAGGACGAAGTGGTAAGGACAAAGGACAAAGCAAGGCGGAGGGGCGCAGTAATCGGGCATTCGTGCATTTCCTTCTTGAATGATCATTGGTACCTGGGACCTAGTCATTGCCACCAGACTCCGAGAGCGAGTAAGGGAGCGTCGCTGACGTGAGTAATGACAGAGATGCTCTTGTGAAGGAGATCTCAACGCGTCTGGTCGCGCTGCGGCGGCGGGCAGGGCTGACGCAGCAGGGGGTGGCGAATGGGATGGGGAAGTCGGGGAACGGGAGGAGGGGAGTGGGGAAGCTGGAAAGAGGAGCAGTGGCGAATACCAGTCTGCTCACTGTCGTTGAGTATCTGAGGGCGGTGCGGGCAGGGTTCGCTGACTTGAAGGACGTGCTCGACCCGTACACGTCGCTGCCGATTCCGGAGCCGGCACGGAAACTCGCAGAGGCCGCGCCGCTGCCGCGGGTGCAGAATCGGGAAAACGGGGACAGTCCCTCGGAGCGCTCGGACGCGCGGTACAGTCCCCGTTTTCCGGGAAAGCGGGAGCTACGCTCCCGCACTCCAGAGCCGGAGGAGGACCTCGCGGTGCTGCGATTGCGACGACGGGCGGGGTACTGGGCGCTGCGCCGGTTGTTCGAGTTCTATCTGCACAGCGGGCTGAACCAGGCCTCGATACCGCCGCACGTCGTGTACCGGCGCACCACGGCCGGCTACGCGCGGAGGGTGTTCAATGCGCTGTACCGGACCCACCGGGCCACGAAGGCCGCGCGCGCTCAGCGCTTGGTACGGCTGCGGGCAGCCGCCGAGAAACACGCCCTTGACCGTGCGTTCGCCGAGTACGCGGAGGACCTTGCCGAACTCGCGTACGAGGAGATGTGCGAGCACGACGAGATCGACTGGATGCCGCCCGAAGCCGAGGCGCGAGCGGTCATGGCCCTGAAGCCGAAGCACCGGCTCGTGACCGACATCGAGATGTGTCTGGCGGAGTGGAGTGATGCAAATGCGAGGTATGCGCGTGCGTTCCAGGAACTCTACGCCCGCGCGCACGATGCGGCGCTGTGCTTGACCGCAGAGCTGCAATGCGACGCACGCACGGTTTTCCGATACAAGCTGGCCGCGATGAATGTGTCGAACATCGGCGCCAACACCGCACCGGGCACTACTCGCCGCAGCCGGAGCATTGCGGAGTTCAATGCCAAACAGTGGCCGCCGGAGGTAGACCGGGAAGTGGTGGCACGCATGCTCGCCGCGGCGCTTGAGGTCTGGGATTCAAGCCGAGCGACGATGCCGCCCGCTCCCGGGCCGCGGCCGGTGTGAGGGGCAGCGGCCCGGCTACTGGCGGGCCTTGCGAAGCCTGTAGAGGCGCTCGGTGAAGCCGCCTTCGTCTAGGAACCGGCCTTCGAGTTGCCTGAGTTGTCGGTCCAGGAGGAAGCTCGTCTGGTGGATAAGGCAGATGAGTGTGTTGGCCGCGGTCTCGGGGTCGCCGCGCTCAACCGAGTCGGAATAGGTCCTGTAGGACCTATTGGGCCCATAGACGAGCGCGCGCACTCCGCGAGTCCGCGCATCGTCTCTGCCCCAAAGCACGAGCTCCTTGTGTCTGAGGAAATCTTGGTAGTCGAGCAGCAGTTCCTCAAGGCTGGCGCGGGCGACTCCCACAAGTTTGAGTTCGGTCTTGCGCGAGGTGCCGGATGCCTGGCTTGCCTCGGCGATGTTCTGGCGTCCTGAACGCGCCGCCTGCACCATCTGGTCATGAGTTCTTGAACGCTTCTCGATGAACCGGTCGCAGAAAGCGATGGTCGCGTCGTAGACGATCTCGGCCATCTGGAACGACTTGAGCTTCTGATACCCACCGTGCGGCGGAATGAGATGGGTTTCAGGTTCCCGTCCAGAGGCCATGTCTCTCAATGCGGCTATTCGCGCGGCAGGCCCCGGACCGTGTCGCCGGGTTTGATGCCGTGGGTTTCAAACCAGCCTGCGTTCATCTCCAGCGCGTAGCGGACGGGCTTCGACGAGACGTAGGGCGTCGTCGTGTCCAGGGGTGCCATCTCGAGTATGTTCGAGATGAGTGAGTCGCGGGTGATGAAGGCGATGCTCAGCGGAATGAGCGTGTTCTTCATCCAGAAGTGCTGGACTTCGTCATCGTCGAAGGCGAAGAGCATGCCGGAGTCCTGAGCCATGCTGCGCCGGTACATGAGCCCGACAGCCTGGTCGAGCGACTGCGTGGCTACCTCGGCCAGGGCATGGGCGCTCTTGATGCGCAGTTCGGTGGTGGGAAGACCGGGGCGAGGGGATGCGGGATTTTCGATCTTAGATTCTCGATTGGCGATTGAGGAACGACCGCAGGACAGGAGGCAAAGTGCAAGTGGCAAGATGCAGGATGCAAGATGCAGGCTGCGCGCGGCTCGGGACACAATCCGAAACCCTCGGCGGGTTTCGGTCATGTCCCTCGCTTGACCACTGGACCACATGACCACTAGGGCACTACTGTCCTTCGATGACTATCTTGGATAGGTCCGCAACCCTGCCGAACAGGGAGCGGACATATGAGAGCAGGCGCAGGCGGTTCAAACGGACGTCTTCTTCCTTCGCCATGACAAGGACGTCGTCGAAGAACTTGTCGATCGTCGGACGCAGGTTTAGCAGCAGCTCGAAGGCGTGCCGGTAGTCGTGCGACGCAAGGCAGCGGTCGAGGTCGGGTTCGACCTCGCGTGACTCCTGCCAGAGCAGCTTCTCGGTGGGCTCAGCGAAGAGTGGCTCGGCGGGCAGGCCTTCGACGGTCAGGCCTTTGAGGATGTTGGCCACGCGCTTCTGGCCGACGACGAGTTTCAGGAACTCGGGTTCGTCACGGAACGCGGATAGCGCGTTGGCCCGAATCAGGGCCTGGGCGGGTTGCTGCCAGCTTGTCTCCATGACGGCTGCCGCGATGTCGTAGCGGATGCCTTTCTCGGCGAGCAGGGCATTGAGCCGTTCACGGAGCAGACCGGGTATCTGAGCGGAGTATTCCGCCTTGGCGGACGGGAACAGACGGACCGCGGTCGCCACGAGTTCGCCGATGTCAATCGACAGGTTCTGTTCGAGCACGATGGTGAGAAGTCCGGTTGCCTGACGGCGTAGGGCAAACGGGTCTTCGGAGCCCGTCGGAATCTCGCCGGTCAGGAATGTTGCGACGATGTTGTCGAGCTTGTCGGCAATGGACAGCAGCGCACCGTTCAAGGTAGCAGGCAGCTTGTCGCCGATGAAGCGGGGCAGGTAGTGTTCGGCGATGGCGTCGGCCACTGCCGGCGGCTCGCCCAGCCTGCGGGCGTAAATGCCGCCGATGCGGCCCTGCAGCGACGTGAACTCTTTCTCGCGCACCATGTTCGTGAGCAGGTCGGCCTTGCAGAGCAGCGCGGCGCGGTCGAGCACTTCCGTGTCCGTGCAAGCGACCTGGCTGGAGATATGACGGCAGAGTTCGCGCAGGCGCTGGGTCTTGTCGTGATAGGTGCCCATGCCTTCAATCCATGTTACCTGTTTCTCTTCCTCAACCAGGGCTTCGAGGCCATGCTTGAGGTCGGCGTCGACGAAGAAGCGGGCGTCGCGGAGACGGGACTCAGCGGCCTTGTCGTACCAGCTTGTGACCATCGCGTGGTCGCAGCCGGGCGTGTTGGTGACGGCGACGAAGTGGGGGAGGAGCGCTGACAGAGGGACCGGGGACTGGGGGTCGGGGGCTGGCCCCTGAACTGAGAAGCAGCGCTGGTGCTTCTTGAGCGCGGTCGTGAGTATCTCGGCGGGCAGTTCCAGGTAGTCGGAGTGGAATGAGCAGAGGAGTAGTTCGGGGGACTCAGTTATGTCCGTGGTCTCTTCGACGAGCTCGTCATCTTCGACCGGCTGACCGCCGACGCTCGCGGCAAGTCGTGCGAGTTCCTCCGCGATAGCCTTGCGTCGTGCTTCACGCGGGACGATTACGCCGTGAGTCCTGATCGTGGCTTCATACTCGGCCGGGCTCGGAATTGGGAAGGCCCGCGGGAGCGAGTTGCGGAGGCCCTGCGACTCGGCCCCGGACTTGAGTTCGCCGAACTGGAACTCGACGACCTCTGAGCCGAACAGGCAGACCAGCCAGCGTATCGGACGGGCGAATCTTACACCGCTTGCATCCCAGCGCATGTTCTTCGGGAACGGCAGCGCGCTGATGATTCCGGGAAGCCCCTCACGAAGCACCTTTGTGGTTGGCACCGGGTCAGCCTGTTTCTTGATGAACACGTATTCGCCGCGCGGCGTCTGCTTCACGTAGAGGTCGGCAGGGGTCTTGCCGTGGGCGGCGCTGAACCCGACCGCGGTCTTGGTGGGATTGCCTTGGGCGTCGAACGCCGCCTTCTTGGGCGGGCCCTGCAGTTCTACGATCTGCGCGGGTTTGCCGTCGGCCACATCGTTCAGCCGGAGGGCGAGGCGGCGCGGGGTCGAGAAGAGTTCAGCCTTGCCGGCCGGGATCTCGTGCTCCGACAGGGCGGCGCGGACCCGGCGCTCGAGGTCGGATAGAGCCGGCCCGAGGAACGAGGCGGGGATTTCTTCAGTGCCGATTTCCAGGAGCAGTTGCTTCATCGCGAGCATTCTAGGACAGGTTGAGGTCAAGGTAAAGCTAAAGATGATGGTCCCTCCGACGCTCGACCTTTGCCTCTGTCTTGTCCTGCTTGACATGGTCACTGCACTAGGGTAAATTCTCTGCGGAGGTGTGCATGAAGCGTTCATACAAGCGTTGGTCCGAGGCAGAGGTACTGAGGATGATAGGCGAGTTGAGCCGGGGAGGCAAACCGCTCAATTCCGGCTACATCGCTCGCAACCACCCGGCACTTGCCTATGCCGGGCGCAAGTTCTACGGCACATGGGAGAACACCATCAAGGCCGCAGGACTCGATTACGAGACGATCCGGCGTAAGTCTTTCTGGAGCAAGGACGAGATCGTCAGCCAGATCCGGACCCTGAAGGCCGCGGGTGAGGCGCTCAACGTCAGCGCCGCAGAGAGAACCCACGGCGGCCTGGTCGGGGCCGCGGCTGTCTATTTCGGCTCCTGGCGTCAGGCGATAAAGGCCGCCGGGCTCGATTACGCGAAGATCAAACGTCAAAAGGAGTGGTCGAAGGCTGAGATAGTGTCGGAGATCAAGCGCATGCGGAGTCAAGGCGTGAATCTTGGCACGACAATCCCGATCCGCAAGCGCTACCGGACGCTCCACGCGGCCGCGGTGCGGTATTTCGGCAGCTGGGCCGCCGCGATGAAGGCCGCGAAGCTGGAGAGGCTGCTCAAGCATTGAGAGTGCTGGTCGTCGGCGGGGGCGGGCGCGAGCACGCGCTCGTCTGGCACCTCGCTCGTTCCGGTCATGAGGTCTTCTGCGCACCGGGCAACGCGGGCATAGCTCGCAGCGCTCGATGCGAGCCGGTGGCTGCTGCGGATAAGAGTGGTCTTATTCGGTTCGCCGGCGCGCAGAAGATCGACCTGACGATCGTTGGACCGGAGGCCCCGCTTGCCGAAGGCCTGGCCGACGACTTCGAGCGGCAGGGCCTGAAAGTGCTCGGTCCCGGCAGTAGCGGAGCGCGGATCGAGAGCGACAAGGCTTTCGCCAAGGAGCTGATGGTCGCGGCCGGAATCCCGACCGCGCGTTTCCAGACATTCACTGACTTTGATGCTGCGCGAAGCAGCCTGGCCGGCCAGCATTTCCCGGTCGTAGTGAAGGCGTCGGGTCTGGCCGCCGGCAAGGGTGTGATCATTGCAGGAACGAGGCAGGAGGCGGAAACGGCGCTGTCGGACATGCTGGTTGAGGGCCGGTACGGTGAAGCCGGCAGGGTCGCGGTCGTCGAGGAGTTCCTGCAAGGCGAAGAGGTGTCGATGATCGGGCTTTGCGACGGCCGAAGCGTGCGGCTGCTGGCGCCGTCGCAGGACCACAAGCGGCTGCTCGACGGCGACCAGGGTCCGAACACCGGCGGGATGGGCGCCTACGCGCCGGCCCCGATGATGACCCCGGCCCTGCAGCAGCAGGTCCAGCATGACGTGTTCACGCCGTTGCTCGCCGAATTCGCAAGGCGGGGGATAGACTACCGCGGCGCGCTCTACGCGGGCATGATTCTGACCGCTGAGGGGCCGCGCGTGCTTGAATTCAACTGCCGCTTCGGCGACCCGGAGGCGCAGGTCATCCTGCCGTTGCTCGATGGCGACCTGGCCGAGCTGGCGATGGCCTGTATCGAGGGAAGACTGCACCAGCAGAGCCTTACCGCTGCTTCCAGCCGCGCCGCGCTCTGCGTCGTCGCTGCGTCCGGCGGGTATCCGGGGTCGTATCCCAAGGGTCTGCCGATTAGCGGCGACCTGGTCGGCTCCGGCGACGTTGTTGTGTTCCATGCCGGGACGAAGTCCGCCGGCGGCGAGACAGTGACGGATGGCGGGCGGGTGCTTGGTGTCACCGGGATGGGAAGCACACTCGCGGAAGCAAAGGGCAGGGCATACCAGGCTATCGAGCAGGTTCACTTTCAGGGAATGGTCTACCGTCGGGACATCGGCGCAAGAGGCTTCGCAGAGTTAGGAGTTAGCCGGTAGGAGTTAGGAGGAAGCAGCCGAGTTGCACGGCAGTCTCCGACTGGTAGCCGTTAACTCCTAACTGCTAACTTTACACAAGTGCCGAAGTTTGTCAGGATTCAGCAGAAGAACCCGGCTGACGCGGCCGGGCAGGTTGTACGTGCGCTCAAGAGCGGCGTCGCGGTCGTGCCCATGCTCGGCGGGTATTGTGTTCTTGCCCGCGACCCCGAGGCGCTCGACGGGTTTGGCGGACCCTACCGACTTGTGACCGCGGAGCTGCTTGAAGCTGCCGTTGCCGGAGTGGAGCCGGCTTTCCGAGAGAGAGTACTGAAGATCATGGCCGGCCCACTGGTGGCGACGTTCGCCTCCGGTCAGCCCGGTCTGGTGCTCGCTTCCGAGCCGATAGGCCGGGAAATAGTCGCGCATCTCCATGGCGATGTCTGGGTCGGAGTGCCGGCCGAGAGGTCCGAGCCGGGCGAACTGGCGGATGAGCTCGGGAAACGGACTTCGGTCGTCGTCACCGGTGGCGTGGGTGGGCCGGGCCCGACCGGCCTCGATTTCGGCTCGCGTCCGGTCGTGGTTGACAGGCGGGGAAAGTTGGCAATACTTGACGTTGAGCAGCAGCTCGGTGAATTGGTCAGGATCGGCACCGGACTGTATTTCTCGGTGCTCGTTGTGTGCACGGGCAATTCGTGCCGAAGCCCGATGGCTCACATAATGCTCGCTAACATGCTCGAGGGAACAGCGACCTTTGTCTTTTCGGCCGGAACCGATGCGCCGGTGGGCAATCCCGCTGCCGAGCACGCGGTAACGGTGATGGGCGAGGAAGGCCTGGATTTGACTCGGCACCGGGCGAGCCAGTTGGTGCCGACCATGATCGAGGCCGCCGACCTGATACTGGTCATGGAGCATTACCATTGGGAACGGGTCGTGAAAATGGCGCCGGATGCTGCCGGGAGGACGCGGTCGTTGCTGACCTTCGTCGGCAGCGACGAAGCGGTCGGAGACCCGATCGGTTTCTCGATCGAGTCCTACCGCATGACGCGGGAAGTGATGAGGCCAGCCCTGGAGCGAGTCGCGGCTGAGGTTCGACAAAGGGCAGGAGTCAATGAAGTCAAGAGTTAGAAGTGAGGAGTTAGGGCCGGAGTTCGCAGCCGGGATCACAGATCTGTTAACTGCTAACAGCTAATTCCAAAGGAGCGCATCTTGGAGTACTTTTTTACCGATACTCAGAAGGAAATCCGCGACCTGGCGCGCCGGTTTGCCCAGGAGAAGATGAAGCCGGTCCGGGCTGAACTGGATAAGACCGGCGAGTTCCCCTACGAGCTGTTGAAGGGGATGGGCGAACTCGGGTTGATGGGCGTCTACTTTCCCGAGGAGTACGGCGGCCTGGGCGGCGGCATAATGGAGATGTGCATCGTCGTCGAGGAGCTCTGCCGGGTCGACGGTGCGGCCGGGCTCTGCTACGCGGCCTGCGGGCTCGGCGCGTTCCCGATACTGGTCGGCGGGACCGAAGAGCAGAAGAAGAAGTACCTGCCCCGGCTGGCGGCGGGCGAGATCGCCGCGTTCGGCATCACCGAGGCGAGCGCCGGCTCGGATTCGAGCAATGTCAAGACCCGGGCGCGACGCGACGGCGACAGCTACGTGCTGAACGGCACCAAGCAATTCATCACCAACGGCAGCGTGGCGAAGATCTACTCGGTCATCGCCAGCACCAACCCGGCGCGTGGCGCGCGCGGGCTTTCGGCGTTCATCATCGAGGACGGCACGCCCGGCTTCACCTACGGCAAGATCGAGGACAAGATGGGCATCCGCTGCTCCAAGACCGCGGAGCTTGTGTTCCAGGACTGCCGCGTGCCGGCCGCGAACCTGATCGGCGGCAAGGAAGGTTACGGGTTCATCCACACGATGAAGACGTTCGACCGCACCCGGCCGGGCGTGGGCGCCCAGGCTCTCGGCATCGCGGCCGGAGCCTTGGACGAGGCGATTGAGTACGCCCGGACGCGAATCCAGTTTGATGCTCCCATCGCCAGTTTCCAGGCGGTGCAGATGATGCTCGCGGACATGGCTATCCAGGTCGAGGCGTCGCGTGCGCTCATCTACGAGGCAGCACGCGCCGCGGATGCAGGCATCCGCAACGTCTCGGCTATCGCCTCCATGGCAAAGGTGCTGGCATCGGACACGGCGATGAAGGTGGCGACCGACGCCGTCCAGATCTTCGGCGGGTACGGCTACATGAAGGACTACCCGGTCGAGAAGATGATGCGGGACGCGAAGATAACGCAGATCTACGAGGGCACGAATCAGATACAGCGGTTGGTCATCGCGTCCGAGATGATCAAAGGAACGGCCTGGTGAGGAAATGACCAATTCCCAATTGCCAATTCCCAACGGAGCCCGAATGACAAGTGTCCAGTCGCGCCTCCGGCATTTCCGGGTTTGGTCATTCGTTGGGCATTGGTTATTGAGGATTGAGAATTGCCCATGAGTGCTGTCCGCGAGGTCGACGTCCTCGTAATCGGTGCCGGGCCGGCCGGCTACGTCTGCGCGATCCGGCTGGCGCAACTGGGCCGCAGCGTCGTTCTGATTGAGCGCGAGCGCGTCGGCGGGATCTGCCTGAACTGGGGCTGCATACCGGTAAAGGCTCTACTGCACGCGGCCCACACGGTGCGCGGCGCGGCCGAAGCCCGGCGCATGGGCATCGTCTTCGGTCAGCCCCAAATCGATTTCCAGTCGCTGTATAGCTGGAAGGGCCGGGTGGCCGACCGTCTCGTGCGCGGGGTCGAGTTCCTGCTCCGTTCGAACGGCGTTGAGACGATCAAGGGTACTGCCCGGTTCATCGACGGGCAGCACGTGGCGGTGGTCCAGCCGGACGGTACCGAGCTCGAGTTCGGCGCGAAGCACATAGTAGTCGCAACCGGATCGGTCCCTTCGGTGCTGCCGGGGTTCGAGCCGGATGGCATACGCGTGCTCGATTCCAATGGCGCTCTGAATATCACTCAGCTTCCCGGCCGTGTCGTCGTCATCGGTGCCGGCGCTATCGGCCTCGAGTTTGCCACGATATTCCGTCGCCTCGGTGCCAACGTAGCAGTGCTGGAGTTGATGCCGCAGTTGCTGCCGGGATTCGACACGGATGTGAGTTTATCATTGAAGAAGGCGATGGAGGGCGAGGGCATCGAGTTCCATCTTGGGGTCAGAGTATCGAGCCTGGAACGCGAGCCGGCGGCGGTCGTCCACTACCTCACCGGGGAGACTGAGTCCACGGTTGAGGCGGACGCGGTCTTGGTTGCAACCGGGCGCAAGCCATTCACGGCAGGTCTTGAGCTGGACCGGGCCGGGGTGAAGGTTGATGAGCGAGGTTTTGTGGTAGTCGACCAGAAGTACCGAGCCGGCGCCGCCCACGTCTATGCCATCGGTGATGTGAAGCCCGGCCTGCTGCTCGCGCACCGGGCCATGGCCGACGGCATCGCCCTGGCTGAGTCGATTGCCGGCAACCGGCAATGGCGTTTCAAGGCCGTTCCGTCCTGCGTCTACACCGACCCCGAGGTTGCCTCAGTCGGGCTCAGCCAGGCCGACGCTGTCAGCCAGGGACTGAAGGTGAAGGTCAGCCGACTGCCGATTTCCGCGATAGGACGGCCTTTGACCCTTGGCCGGAGCGACGGGTTGTGCAAGATGGTAGTGGATGCGGAGACCGACAAGGTGCTGGGCGTGCAGCTTGCCGCACCGGGCGCGGACGTCATGATTGCGGAGGCCACGGTCGCGGTCGAACTGGGCCTGACCGCGGCCGAAATAGGGCGGGTCGTTCACGCCCATCCGACGATGAGCGAGCTGCTGTTCGAGGCCGCCGAGGCCATTCACTCCAAAGCAATTCACATTGTCAATCGGTAGGAGCCGCAGGGGCTCGGAATCGGAATCCGTCAACCACGGATAAACACGGATGAACACTGATGTTCCGAAACTAATCTGTGTTAATCAGTGTCCATCTGTGGTTTCGCTGGTTCGGGATCGTGTCCCGAAGGCCCCCGCCGCTGTGCTAAGTCTGGGTCGCGTGGAATACGGCCGGGCGTTAGAACTGCAACGCGAGCTGTGTCGGCTTCGCGCCGAGGACAAGATACCCGATATCCTCCTGCTGCTTGAGCACCCGCCGGTCATCACGCTCGGCCGGTCGGCGAAGGCCTCAAACCTGCTCGTGAGTGAGGCCGAGCTCGCGCGACGTGGCGTCAGTCTGTACCGTATCGAACGCGGGGGGGACGTAACGTTTCACGGCCCGGGCCAGCTCATCGGCTATCCCGTGTTCAAGCTGGAGGCAGGACTGGCCGGCGTGCGCCGTTTCGTCGAGCGGGTCGAGGCCGCGCTGGTCTCGGCACTGGCCGAGCTCGGAGTCAAGTCAGGACTCAGACCGGGCTACATCGGTGTCTGGTGCGAAGAGCGGAAGCCTGAAAATGGGGACTGTACCTCCATGGGACTGTCCCCATTTTCAACACTGTCGACTGGCAGGGAACGGAAGATTGCATCTATCGGCATTGCGGTTAAGCGCCGGGTCACCTTTCACGGGTTTGCCTTGAACGTGACGGTGGACCTGGACTTCTTCCGGCTGATGAATCCGTGTGGCATGCCCGGCGTAGTCATGACTTCAGTGAGTTCCGAGGGTGGGGTCACTGACGACGCGCGCGTACGGTCAGCGGTCGTTGCCGGGTTTGAACGCGCGTTCGGAGTCGAGTTTCAGGAGAAACTGCCGCGGATCCTGACCTGTTTGACGCAGGACTTCAAGACCTCGGCCATCGCTTCGACCTCGGCCCGCGTGTAGGACTTCGTCCCGCCAAAACCGGTGACCCGTGCTTGCTTGGGCAGGTATTCCTGCAGGGCGACGGCCTGCGCTCCCTTGACCGCCCCGGCGATGGTCGTGATATCCTCTGGGTCGATGAGGCCGGGCACGAGCGTGCAGCGGAACTCGTGCTCGATGCCGGATTCCAGAACCAGCCGAATGGTCCGGAGCAGCGGGGCGACGTCCACGTGCCGTCCGGCCGCCTTTGAATAGCGGGAATCGAGTGGCGCTTTCACATCCATCGCGACTGAGTGTACGAGCTTCGAATCGACCAAGGTCTTGAGCGCATAGGGAAACGAGCCGTTGGTGTCGATTTTTACCTGTTGTCCGAGGTCGTTCAGAAGCCGACATAGTTCGAAGACTTCCGGATGCATGAGCGGTTCGCCGCCCGTGAGGACAACCCCGTCATACCAGTCGCGTTTGCGGCGGAGGGTCCGGGCGATTTCGTCCCAAGGCACCTCGGCCAGCGCCGGCTCGTCGTTGGCGATCCGTGCGTTGTGGCAGAACGGGCATGAGTAATCGCAGCCGCCGATCCAGAGGACGGCGGCGATCCGGCCGTGCCAGTCAAGCAGCGACGTCTCAGTGAAGCCGACGATGCGCATTTCCGTTTACCGTTTTCCGTATACCGTACGCCGTTCTTCCGCGCACTGCTTACGGTGCACGGGGTACGGTTCACGGTATGCGCTCACGGTTGATGTTAGGGCAAATCGCGGTTCAGTCAACCAGCGGAGACAGGCTGAGGTCAAGGTTGAGGTCGAGACCCGGAGGAGCGCACGTTCCTCGCCTTGACCTTAACCTCAACCTCAGCCTCAACCTTGATCTCAACCTCAACCTCAACCTTGCCTTCTTCTGTCGGACCCGCTATTGTTACACGCGTGACTGGTTACGTCCTCGCCCTCCTGGCCGGCGCAAAGCCGGTTCGGGGGCCGTGCGTACGTCAGGAGTGTTTCCCGGGCCGGCGCAGACGCGTCGGCTCGTCTGCTGCAAAGGAGTGATGAAGCATGACAGCAACTGGTGATATCGACATTGGGCATGTCGTCGAAGTGAACGGCGAACGGGTGCTCGTTGAGTTGCACGTTGATACGACCGTTCCACTGGTCGGGGACTACTACCCCGGGCAGCCGGGGTCGCATATCAAGATCGCGGTCCGCGACCGAAACGTCATTGGTCTGGTCTCGTCAATCAGCATGGACCGTGTCCACGTGCCGCAGACTCCGCAGGCAGATGGTTGCGTGCCGGTCGGACGGAGATTCGCGGACTGCATACTCATTGGGTCCATGGGTTCGGACCGTAGCTTCATTCGTGGCGTCGCCATTTATCCGACGGTGGGCCAACCGGTCAGCATGGTGACCCATGACGAGCTGAAGGGCATCTTCTCCGAGTACAGTGAATACCAGTTCTCGTTCGGCCATCCGACACAGGCCGAGGACCAGCGTGCCTACATAAATGTCGACCACTTCTTCGGACAACATGTCGCCGTGGTCGGCAGCACCGGTTGCGGCAAGTCCTGCACTGTCGTCTCGATTCTGCAACAGGCGATACGCCGATACCCGGACACGCACATCGTTGTTCTCGACCTCCACGGTGAATACGCCTCGGCGTTCCCGGATAACGTCACGCGGATAGACCCGGACAAGGTCGAACTGCCGTACTGGCTGCTCAGCTTTGAGGAGTTTCAGGACCTGACCGTTGACCAGGCCGAGTTCTCGGCCAAGAACCAGATGACGGTGCTGCGCGACGCGCTGGTGCGGGCGCGTGAAGGCACAGTCGGAAGTGACCGGCTGCGTAAGGGCGAGCGTGTTACCGCGGACTCACCCATCTTTTTCGACCTCGATGACCTGCTGGACACCATCAGGAACTGGAACATCCAGATGGTTCCGGATGCCGACGGCACGATGGTGCCGGGGCCGCTGTACGGCGAGTTCGACAAATTCCTCATCCGCCTCGACAGCAAGGTGAGCGACCCGCGGTTCAAGTTCATGTTCACGCCGACTCAATACACCACCAACGACAGCTTCGTGCAACTGCTCCGTGATTTCCTGTCTATCGACACCGGCAGCAGGATGGCATGTATCGACCTGAGCGGCGTTCCCTCCGACGCGGTCGGGGTGGTGGCGGCGGTGGTTTCGCGCATCGTGTTCGAATTCAACCTGTGGAATCCCGAGCGCGAGCGCTTCCCGATACTGCTTGTCCTGGAAGAGGCGCACAACTATGTGCCCAACCGCAACGACTTCCGTCTGCAGGCGGCCAAGGCGGCTATCGAGCGGATAACCAAGGAAGGCCGCAAGTACGGTGTCGGCACCATCATCGTCAGCCAGCGCCCAAAGGAGCTGTCCGAAACCGTGCTCTCCCAGTGCAACAGCTTCATTGCCATGCGGCTCACCAACCCGGACGATCAGGCTTATGTCCGCAAGCTGGTGCCGGATGCGCTTTCCGGACTCATGGACATGCTGCCGTCGCTACGGACCGGTGAGGCGTTGATTCTCGGTGACTGCGTGGCTCTGCCGACGCGGGTAATGATCGACTGCCCGGCCCCGAAGCCGATGAGCTCGGACGTCGAGTTCGCCAAGTGGTGGTCGAACGGTATCAAGGATATGGACGTGGACCGTATCGTCCGGCGCTGGCGCGCGAGAAGAAAAGACCTCTAGCCGCAGTACCTGTCGGTGATTGAAGGCCGGCGACAAACGTAGCCGACGTCGCGACTGCTGGAGCTCTCCGCTCAGTTTTCCTGCAAGCAAGTCCGAATCCGCCATCCTGGGCGCTGCTCTACTAGTGTACCAATTGCTCTCTCCCGAGCACAGGTTGGACCTGTAGCCCGTGCTCTGCCTTGCAGCGGGCAGCGGGAACGTGCGAATCGCGGGTGAATTCGCTCTCGAAGTCGCCGCGAGAACCACATCGCGATTCACGTCGGCAGTCACGCCGAGGGTGCCTTCCGGATTCGGCCAGCAAACCTCCGTCCGAATCGGCAGGAGAGTAGCCCTGCCCACGCAAGCGCGAATCAACTCGGAAGTCGCCGCCCGTCTCGTGCCGCAAATCAGGGCCAGAATCGCCATGCAAGTCCCGTCCCAAGAGGCCTTCCGAACCGCCTCCCGAACCGTTCCCGGAACGGTTCCCAGAGCGATTCCGAAAGCGTGTTCTACGGTCAGCCTCGCGACCTAACGCGTTCTATCTCAGCAATTTAGGCGCGCAGAGAGGCGTGGCGCCCCAATCAAGACGTGTCCCCATACATAGATACGTTTGAAAGAGCCAGAACGTGCAGGTGACTTTGGTAGAATAGCAGATTGACCACCCGAGGGCCGGTCTGGGGGATGCTCTGCCCATACCTTTGGCAGTACCTTTCCCAAAGCCTTTGGCAGAGCCTCGGGCAATGCCTCCGGCACAGCCTCTGCTATTGCCTCTGGCAGAGCCTTTGGTCGAGCCTTCCCCAATAGCTTTGGCAGTGTCTCTGGTAATGGCTTTCCCACGGTCTCTGGTATTGCCTCTGGCAATGCCTATGGTAATTCCTTTGGCAGAACCTCTAGCAAAGTCTCTCCCAATGGCTTCGGCAGAATCTCTGGCAATGCCTCTCCCAGTGTCTCCAGCAGGGCCTCTGGTAATGACTCTGGAGATGCCTTTGGCCCAGCCTCTGGCACTGCCTTTGCCAAGATGCAAGTTCCGCTGACGCAAGCCTCCGCCCGGCTCTTGTCCCGGCCGGTGTGGAATCAAGAGAGGCTGCCCGCGTTTCCGCGGGCAGCGTTCTCTCGACGGACTCGGAGCAGACCTATTAGGTCAGGACCACCTTCTTACTGAGGCACTAGTTCTCAGCCGTCATGGCACAGAAGTGGACCACGCAGGCATAACTGCGCCTCTTCGCTTACCGTCTCTATTTCGGGGACACAGTACTTATCTCAAGTCCGTTGCCGCGGCTTGGGTCCGCGCTTGAGTGGAACCAGGGTTCGGCCAGTCCTGACCTCGAGCGATTCTACAAAGTCGCTGTTCCCCAAGGGACGGCCGTTGCGCGCGTGACGTCGGATAAGTTCCAGGTCGGTGCTGTCCTACTCGCCACTGAGATACTCGCGCCAGTCCTCTACCCGGTTCAGCATCGGCTTCACCTTCACCAGTGTATCGTCGCGACCCCGTACATGAGCCGCCGCGCTGGACCAGGGATACTGCCATGGCCGCTCGACCAGACCGGCCCGCACCGGATTCAGTTCTACGTAGCGGACCGCTGCCAGCAGGTACTGCTCATCGAGCGGGTATGATGAGAAACGTCCCTGCCAGAGGTAACCGCGCCAGTTCTCACGCTAATTCACTCGGACTGTGTACCGACGGTGGGCCTCGCCGATCGCTCGGGCAAGACCTTGTTCGGTATCAGGTACTGCTACGAGGTGCACATGGTTGGGCATCAGGCAGTACGCCCAGATCTCGACTTTCTCCTGCCCGCACCATGCGGCCATCATTCGCAGATACGCCTTGTAGTCGGCTGTGCTGAAGAAGACCGGCTGGCGCCGGTTCCCACGCTGGACGACATGGTGGGGCACCTGCGCCGCAACCACTCGCGCTATTCTCGCCATGCCCGAGCATACGCGACGCCGTCCGAAAGTCAAAGGTAATTAAGTATTGTGTCCCCGAAATCCCCAAGTATTGTGTCCCCGAAATCCCCCAACACTATTTCCGAATGGTGTCACGTCGTACGCTTTGGCCGCTCCTAACGCCGCCGTCGACAGCCCGATGACAAGCAGTAGAGCTATCATGCGTTTCATACCCGACTCCTTCTTTTATTGTTTGAGTAGCTTGCTTTCCAGAACTCCATTCTTGGTCTCTACTCGCATGAAGTACAACCCTGAACTCAGTCGACCCAAGTTTAGCTCGGTAGATACGGTCTCCTTACTGATTGATTTCTCCAACATTCGTCTGCCCGAGACATCATAGATCCTTAGTACGCTCTCTCCGTTCAGTGCTTCGCCGAACCAGATGCGTGCAAGGCCGACAGCAGGATTTGGCATTACGCGGAGTTCACGCCGCAGTGTCGCCGCACTCTTTACCTCCTGGATGCCGACCGCAGCCGTTTCCGCTACCAGCACTCCTGCGTCGTAGCACGCTGCATACAGGTGAGATTCAACCCAATCCAGCCGGGTAACCGCATCGGGTGCTTCCAGTGAACCGATTAGCACTGGCCTGACCGGATTTCTGATGTCGAGAAGACGGATATCATTGCCAGGGTGGCCATAGATATGCCCGTTGCTGCCGACGAAGAGCAACGAATCGGTAGCCGTCACCGACCATCCGAACGTTGGTAGCACCACACTGTCAATCAAGTATGGTGAACCTGGGTTAGCAACACTGGCGACGCAGAGATTGCCGGAAACGATGTACGCGAACGTGTCTATCACCGCGACGCCGCAGGCCCCGCTGGGCGGGGTCAGCGTGCCGATTATTGCCGGGCTGTCCGCCCGCGCGATGTTGACGACCTGCAGGCCGGAGACACCGGTGGACACGAATGCCAGCGTGTCCAAAATGACCATCCCATAGCCTTCGGTCATGTCCGGTAGTCCGCATTCTCCTACGACTACCGGAGCGCGTGGACGGGCGACATTGACCACCTGGAACCCGTAGTCCATCGCCACGTAGATGAAGCTGTCACGAAGGATAACATGCTGGGGGAAACCTTCCACGGAGCACCCGGCGACGATTTCTGGGTGACGAGGGTCGGCGACGGAAACCACTCGGAGGTAGGGGCTAGGCCACCAGCCCATGAACACGAAGCTGTCGCGTGCTGTGGCAGTATTGCACACCTCATCCACCATGACTGTGTCGAGCCCCGAGATGCAAATCGGTCGGGTCGGGTCGGACAAGTCGAGCAGTCGCAAGCCTGACAAGAAATCAGCGACATAGCAGTGCTGCCCGTCAACATGCACGTCCATAGCCCACCCCGCTGAGAGCGCCCATGTGTCCAGCACCGGGTTGTTTAGGTTGGAAACGTCAACAATGGCCAAGCCGTCGCACTCGTCAGCCACCAGCGCCCGGTTCAGACTGGCGCTCTCCCAGACGCCATAAGGATACCTGTTCGTGGTCCGGCAAGAGTCAATGAAAGCCGGGTGCGCTGAGTCGGCAATGCTGAATATCTGGAATGGTAGTCCAACGTCGCCATCACCCGAAACGAAGGCGAGCGGACCATCAAGGAAGATATCGTAGCCGCCGAGGTTGCTCCGGTTGGCAAGAAGCTGCGGCGCGCTCGGCGTCGAGATGTCCAGCGTGATGAAGTGAGGCGTATAAGGTTCGCCGGTCTCCGCGTAGCTGGCACAGACCAGACTTCCTCTAGCGGTGGCCGTGAGCGTGCGGCCGCAGGCATACGTGCCAACTTGATGTGGACTGGCTGGATTCGATACATCCACGAATGCGAAGCCTCCGCTCTGGCAGACAACCACCGTGTTACCCGAGCCGGTCGTGACTGAGCCCGCCTCAATGCAGAAACCTAGCTCGTGCAGATTGGCTGGATTGGCAATGCTGAGGACGTGGAACGTATCGCTGCGGATGTAGAACAGGAAGGTATCCCGTATCCAGAAGTCTCCAACCGCTCCGAGAAGCTGGCCGCGTTTGACCGGCTGCGTCGGGTTGGCGATGCTCCAAATCTCAAGGTCAGCATTGCTACTGGTGTAAAGCAGCGAATCCTCAAGGTAAGACTGCGCCGTAAGCGATGGGAACTGAATCTCCGATAGTACTCGCGGACTGTCCGGCTGGGCGAAGTTGAGCAGCGCTACTTCGCTGCCAAGCGTCAGCACGACCAAGGTATCTTTGCCAGTGACCTCAGCCGCCGGCCCCCTGCCCCATTTGCCGACAAGCCTCAAACCCGAGCCCGAGTCAGACATCGTCCTCGGTCTTCCGTCTTCCGTCCTCCGTCCTTCGGCGTGCTCGTGCAGCCACTCCATCCTCATCTTGGGCGGCACCGTCCGCAGCGACTCTTGCACGGCGCGGTACTGGCCCAATACTGGCTGGCGTGCAAACACCAAGGATGCCAGTACGAGGCCCAAGAGCACGGCGGCAAGGAATTTCATCCGCTACCTCTGCCACATTGTCAGTCTGGAATTCCGTGAGTCAAGCTCTGCATCGTGCGCCCGCGCGAGCGACTTCTGGACCGTCGCCTGCTCTTGGAACGACGGCCTGCCAGCACAGGCCACCGCCGCCGCGCCCAGCAGAAGGGCAGCACTCCACCGCCACATCCTCATGGCGCGATGATTCTGGGCCTCTGAATCCGGCTGTCAATCGCAGTGGAGATTGGCGCGAGCTAGGTGCGGTTAGAGAGCTTCGGGGAGGTGGCGGAGGCCGGAAGGGATTTGCGATTGACGAGTGGCTAGTGGCGATTCGAGAATTCCTGCCAGCATCGAGCTTGATACACCGAAGTACAGACGATAGGACCAGAGCGGGTTGGCCACAGCGGCCCCTGTCGGACAGTGGAGGCCAAAGCCGCAGCCGGCAGTGAAGCTCACGGGCAGAAGGTGGGAGAGGATGACATCGGCGCGGAGTTCGGCGCCGACGCCGATGCGGGCGCGTGACGGGCCCGAGTCTGCAGTTTGCAGGTTGCAGTTTGCAGGGGCGGGCCGGGCTGAGGTGAGGCCGAAGTCGGCGAAGGCGGCGGCGTTGATGTTCTGAAGGAACAGCGGGCCCGTGCCGATGCCGCGTTCGACCCACCAGAGCGGAGCACGGAATTGGAGTCCAGCCGTGAGTACCGTGGACGCCGGCTCTGATTCTGATGCGTAGCCCCGCACGCCGAGCAGCCCCGGTTCGTTGTCGAGTTCGAAGGCGTCAGGTGCAGCTCTTTCAAAAGCAGTACCAACGACCAGCTTGGAACGCAGGCTCCACGTCTGCGGCGCATTCCCGAAGTACTGATACCAATAGCCGAGCACCCGGACAAGGTCCTTGTCGGACAGTAACGCCTTCTGCTGTGCGTCCGCGTGCAGGCCGATGACACGGCCCTCGACCGGCGCGACGTCGAACCGGTACTGATGGGCGTCGGAGTAGGTCCAGTCAAGGTCAGCATGCGTTGATAGTCCGCTCGGGACACGATCCGAATCGTCAGACGATTGGCAGGAGCCCCTGTCCGACAGTGCGGTCATGTCCCTTAGCGCCGTCAGGCCTAAGTCCAACCAGTTGGAGTGCCTGGTGGCCATGTACGCGAGTTCGAGGCCGAGGTTGCCCTGCTGCTGGTGTTGGTCGATGTCGGCGGCGGCGCTGATGAACGGGCGATAGCGGCTCAAAGTGTAGGCAGCGGAAAGGAAGGGTGAAGAATGACTGAACCTATACCCGGCCGTCAGTTGGTACTGGTGGAATTGGAGGGCGTCCCAGCCGAGCGTGAACGCGCCGACTTCCAGCGATTGGCGAATGGCGAATGGCGATTGGCGATTGGCGAGCGTCAGCCAGGGCAGCCAGAAGGCGGGAAGGAGGCCCGGAAACGGGTTGTAGTAGTAGAGCTGGGGCGCGTGGGTGGTAGCTGGGGACATGCCCTCGGCTCGGGTCGGGACACGATCCGAATTGTCGGACAATTCGGTCATGTCCCTTGGCAGAGTATCCTTGAATTCCGGGGCGAGCTGCCACTCTGCGGAGCGAAAGTCGGTGGTGCTGATGTCATAGCCCGAGGCTGAATAGCTCGTGACCGCAATCCAGCGGTTATCAGGGGAAATCGCCGGCTCGAATACACCATACTGGACATTGGTGACCGCGAAGGTCCGGCCGGTCGCAAGGTGGTAGGCGTACAGGTTGAACACACCCGAGCGGTCCGAGACAAAGAACAGGAGCCTGCCGGTTCTCGACCACGCGGGAGACATGTTATTGGCGCGGTCGTGGGTAACGGAAATCGTCCAGCCGGTGCGGCGGTCAATCAGCTCGATGTCCGTGTAGCCGCCGGGGCGAAGGGCTGCGACCGCGATCCACTTGCCGCCCGGTGAGAAGCGCGGGCTGCTATAGGCCGTGTGGTCATCAGTTTCCGTAAGCCGGGACACCTTGCCCGTGGCGAGGTCGAGCAGCTTCAGGTCGTTCTGGCCTCGGTCATTGGAGACAAAGACCAGCAGGGATGTGTCCGGGGCGAAGTCGGGGTCGCGGGCACGCTGGCCGTGCGTAAGCTGATGGACGACGCCAAACTGGAGGTCGAGGGTGAAGATGTCCTCATACTCGTAGTAGTTGCCCTCAAGGTTCAGCTCGGCGAATGCCAGTTGGCGGCCGTCAGGAGAGAGCGACAGGTTTCCGGTCACAAGGCCTCGATGCAGCACGGTCACCTGTCCGGTTGCGGTGTCGAGCATCCTGATTGACGGGTATTCCTCGTCGGTCTTCGATACGTAGAAGAGCGCCGCCCCGGAGCGCGACCAGAGGGGAGAGCTGGTCGAATAGCCCTCGTGCGTGAGGCGCCGAAGAGAGGATGAGGGATGAAGGATGAAGGATGAAGATGGGGCTTCGGGCTTCATCTTTTCCGCCTGGGTTTCGCTCCACGCATGGTAGATGCTCTGGCCCAATGTCTGTTGCGCGTAGAAGTTCTCGAGGTAGGGGAGACCAGCGGAACGCTCGCGGTTGTACCGGTCCCAGATGGATGAGTCGGCGAAAGCGGGGACAGTCCCTCGGAGCGCGAGGACGCGCGGTACAGTCCCCGTTTTCGCGGCTTTGACGACGTACCCGTGGAGCAGGGAGCCGTAGAGATATGGAGCGTCACCGTCGGGGTAGCGCTGAAGATCGTAGTTGCCACAACGGTCAACGGGCAACCATCGGTTGGAATCCGCAGCCGCACGCGCCATCATGTCGTACTCGGTGCCGCGCAGGCGGCCGAAGTCCGTGAACCTCGTCTCGTTGTAGACCGCGTAGCCTTCATTCAGCCAGGCGGGCGCAAGCGCGTTCGGCATGCTGATGCGGCCGAACACCTTTCGTAGTCCGGCCATCACGCCGGCGACGCGGTCTATCTGCAGGATGTGCGAGTATTCGTGCAGGATGAGTATGCGCAGCCAGTCGCCCTCGTTCGTCTTGCTGCCGCCGGGCGGCGTCGGGATGATGGTGATGGTGTTGTTCGGGAATGGCGCGGCCCAGCCGTTTGAGTAGTCGTAGAAGTCGGCGATGACGATCTGGGTCCTTGCCCGCGGTACCCAGCCAACGACAGGCGTAATGGTGGCGTGGACCTCTTCAGCGATGCTTGAGACCTCTCGTGCCAGTTGGAGCGATGAGCTATCCGGTCGGCCGCGGCAGGAGAAGTGAACGTCGAAGTGGTCGGACTCCAGCGTGTACCAGTTGAGGCGCGGGTCGATGTTGATGCTGCCGGGCACGGACGCGGCGTTCAAGTACAAAGGACAAAGCACAAAGGACAAAGCAAGGAGGAAAGCACAAAGTCCTAACGCGGATTTGGGACTTGTTCCTTTCGTGCTTGCTTGGTCCTTTGTCCTTGCCACTTTGTCCTTTGGCCCGTGAAATCCGATCGCTCTATCCCTCGATCCCTTGATCCCTTGTCTACAGCAGCGACAGGCGCTTGATCAGCATCGTCGCGTACGAGCCGGGTGGCAGGAAAAACGAGAGCAAGAGCTTCTTGCGGCCGGGGTAGAGGTCGTCGGGTTCGGGCGACGACGCTTTCAGGTGCTCGGGAGTGACCACGGCCTTGCGTGGGTATGCCTTGAAGAACACACCGCGGATGCGCAGCTTCAGTTCCAGTTGGTCGAGGGACAGACCTTCACGGGCAAGGACCTGGTTCGTAGCCCGCGCTGCCCGTTCGCTGGCAAACTCCGCATCCGGACCCGGCGCCGGGATAACCAGCTTCGAGAGAAACTTCGCGTCGGTCGGACTCAGCTCGTCGTAGAAGGCAAGAGTTCCGAGCGAGTATTCGAGCTGTCGGGGTGCAGCCTTCATTTCCGCCAGCAGCGCGGCCATGATTTCGTTCCAGAGCCATCCCTGATACGCGTTCACGAAGAGCTCGAGCAGGTTGCGAGGGATGAGGTAGACCGTTCCTTTGAAGTCCTTGGGGCTGATGCTCAGATGCTTGATGGCCGGTTGCCCTTCTGGCGGGGCGAGTTGTAGAATCCGCGGCCAGTCGCCCCAGTGTTCCTCAATTCCGGCTTTGCGGCGTCGCGTCTGCGCATCGTCAGCTCCCGACGGCGTGCCCAGCCAGAGCCGCAGAGCGCCGTTGAAGTGCCCGGCGATCAGGCGACGGGCGATGAAGCCCTGGCCGTGGCGGGCCGAGCCAAGACGCTGCTCGTCATAGTAGTTGGGAAACCCGAATCGGTTGACCTTGGGCAGCGCGGTGAGGATTGCCGATGCCTCGTCGTCGGTCAGGGCACGCAGCGTCACCCGAAACGTGTTCCCGAGCAGAACGTCACGACTGACCGGCTCGTCGGCCATCCCCGCCAGCCTGAGCGTGTAGTTCTTTTCGATTACCTGCTTCGGCCCGCGGCCCGGAATGGAGAGAAACTGGACTGACTGCGCGTAGCGGTCCTTCAGACCGGCGCGGCTCAGCTTCCTCAGCCCGTGGCGTTGCTCAAGATGGGTGATGACATCGAGCGTGTTCCAGAAGCGCTTCTCAAGGCGGTAGATTGAGTACGCGCCGGCGCGCTTGAGCCTCAGCCTGAGGCGTTCCTCGACCTGGAAGTCCTCGGGTCTGGCCTTCAGCTTCATCCGGGGAACCGGACGCGGATTTCACCACTAGGGCACAAAGGCACAAAGAGCATCCGAGTAGCAGCAGCAGAGTCTTGGTCTGTTCCTGTACGTCCGGACCTTCGTGTCTTGGTGTCTTTGTGGTAGGGTTCCTTTTCTGACCACTTGGCGTTCTTGGCGTCTTGGCGGTTCAATTCCGGTTCCTCCGATTCAGGCAGAGCGAACGCTCCTTGCCACTAGCAGCGCTCCGATAACGATGAACAGGATTCCGGCTCCAAGATGAACCCAGCGAACCGGCAGCACCTTTGTCAGTTCGCTACCTACCAGGCAGGCGATGAGAGAACTGGTGACCAGTGCAGCCGAACTGCCAATGAAGACGGGGCTGAACGTATTCTTACCCGTGGCAAAGCAGAGCGTGGCGAGTTGGGTCTTGTCGCCAAGTTCGGCCAGAAAGACCGAACCGAAGGTTGTGGCAAGGAGTCTCCAGTCCACTGTCTACTCCTATCCTGCGGCGGCGGTCAGTGCTTCCACGTCCGCCACTTTGCCTGCCGGTGAGACCACAAGTTCGCGGTCAATCCTGCGGGCAAGGCCGGCGAGCACGTTGCCCGGGCCGACTTCGAGGAATCGTTTGCAGCCGAGGGCCTTCGCGCTATTGATAGTCGCGACCCAACGGACCGGCGATATGAGCTGCTTTGTCAGGCAGTCGCGTACCTGCTCAGCGGTCGTGACCGGCTGACCGGTTACATTGGCGATGACCGGGAAAGACGGCGTGCGGATTTCGAAGCCTCCCAGAAATTCGGCGAACTCTGCCGCCGACTCCTTGAGCAGGGGCGAATGGAATGCCCCGGATACCGGCAGGAGCACGGCCTTGAGCGCGCCGCGGGTCTTGGCCAGCTCGGCCGCAGCTTTGACCGCCGGAACCTCGCCGGAGATGACCGTCTGCCTGGGCTCGTTGTAGTTCGCAGGCACGACTATTCCGCCTGCGTCTTTGCAGAGTTGCTCGACCGCGGCTGCCTCCATGCCGATGATGGCGGCCATAGTCCCGGGGTTCTTCTCTCCTTCGGCATACATGAGCGCGCCGCGGCGCTTCACGAGCTTCATTACCGAGTCAAAGTCGAGCACTCCTGCAGCGTAGAGCGCCGGATACTCGCCGAGGCTGTGGCCGGCAGCCATGGCCGGGCTGGTCTTCGGCAGGACGGCCAGCGCCGCGAGCGAATGGGTCAGAATCGCGGGCTGGGTGTAGCGGGTCTGGCGCAGTTCGTCTTCAGGACCCTCAAACGACAGCTTCTTGATGGGCATTTCGAGCGCCTGCTCGGCGCGGTCATACACGTCGCGGGCCGGCCCGAACTTCGAGTAGAGGTCGGCACCCATGCCCACGAACTGAGAGCCTTGGCCGGGGAAGAGGAAACCAATTGAATCACTCATAGTAATGCCTTTCGGTTGGGCCGGCTGGCGCCAGAGGCGCGGCAGCGGCACGCTTCCTGCGATTCACCGTCCATCATACGGTTCAGGCCAGCGCTGTCAACGTCATGTCAGTGCCGTCGTGCCAAAGGACAAAGGACAAAGTCGTAAGGACAAAGCAATGAGGAAAGTAACAAGCCAGTCTCGTCCTTCGCACTTCGTCCTTTCCTCGTTGTTTAGTCCTTTGTGCTTATGACTTTGTCCTTTCCTGAGCGGATTGTTTGACCCGCGGAGTGTCGCCAAGTATGCTTCCGGCCACCCGCTGATGAAGCTATTTGCTGCTCTCCTTCTTTTCGCCGTGGCCACGGCGCGCGCGGCCTCGGTCGGCTACGTGTCGATTGAGACCGATTCCCTGCCCGACCACGTCTATCTCGACGCCGTCTCGGTGGAGATGACCGTTGCGCCGACCGTGGTCGAGGCTGCACCGGGCAAGCACTTCGTCAGCTTGTTTCCGCCCAGGAAAGTCTACGAGGCCGCGTGCGACCAGGCCCCGGACCAGTTCTGGGACGGGCTGCGGAGGCTCGGGGCAATCCCCGACGAGCCCGGCCTGCTCTCAAGCTATGAGGCCGGCCCGGTCCGGGCTGGGACGAACTGGGTCTACGTCATGCCGGACGACACGGTCCGGGTCAAGCTCTCGCACGCCGTTGTCCTGAGGACCTACAACCACGATGCGGGCTGCGTCATGGGGACCTTCATCGGCTGGACCGCCGCTATCGGCGCGGCGATGGTTTTCGCGGTCATTCTCTCCCGTATCGGCACCTGACAAAAGCGACGGGCGGGCTTGACGCCCGCCCGAAGTCTGCAAGAACAGCGCTACCAGCGATTGCCGCCTTCATCACCGCCACGGCGTCCACCGCCGCGCGGGCCGCGACTCTCGGTGCGGGCGCGGGCCTCGTTCACGGTCAGCGGACGGCCGTCCATCTGGTATTGATTGAGGGCGGAAACGGCCGCTGCCGCCGCCTCATCCGTCGCCATTTCCACGAATGCGAATCCGCGGGAACGCTCGGTGAACTTGTCCTTGACTATCTCCGCCGAGACCACGTCGCCGTGCTGGGCAAACAGCTCGCGCAGCTGGTCCTCGGTCGCGCTGAAGGGAAGGTTCCCCACAAACACGCGCTTTCCCATATGTCTGCCTCCGGACAGGTTTGCGCTTGGGGCTCGTTACGGAACTACGGGTGCGGGCACGTAGGACATACAGACCTGACTCATAGACTTCCTGACCGACCACAAGCATTCTCGAGACCTCATGCTTCATGCCGGATGCCAGGCCTCGCGGCATCCAGCGTGTCATAGTAACTTACGGCCCTACTGTGTCAAGATAAATCGGGGCGGGAAGCGCCCACGGCCGCAACCGGACGGCTCGCTTCGGGCCTTGTCGCGCGGGGCAGCGGCCGGGCGATTAGGGACGACGTGGGGCTTCGGCCGACAAGTCTTTCCAGTCGTTGATGCGATCACGTTCCGGCGACCAGTCAGCGGCGAAAATCGTGCGCCGGGTTTCAACGGCGACCGGGTTGGGCAGGTAGTGCTCGCGGAACACGGGGTTGAAATAGAGCTGCCCGTGATAGGCCCAGTCACCGACCGACGCCCTGCGCATCGAGTCCTCAGTGACCGGAAGTTTGAAATTGGTGACCACCAGATCCGGCTTGAGCACGCCCAGCGAATAGTCGAAATCGAACTTGTTGAGACCGGGCTTCCGGCCGTTGGACGCGACCGGCATGTGCGCAATGTGGGAATCCGATTTGCCCAGCAGATCGATGCCGTAACGCTCGGAGAAGTAGATAGTCGTGCCTGCCTGGAAATCAGCGACCCGGGCCGTGGGCTGTGTGTTCTGCTTCAGCAGGAGGCCGATGCGGACATAGTCGGCTTCGTCCTTGTCGTGCCTCAGATAGTCGGCGTAGTTGAAGGCGATGAGCGGCGTGGTCACGAGGCCGAGGATGACGAGCGTCAGCCTCAACGGCGGGCGCAGGCGCTGGATGCCCACGAACGCCAGCACCGTGACCAGGGGCAGGACCGGCACCAGGAACCGGAAATGGTACAGGGTATCGCCGCCAAGGTATGTGATATAGGCCACGTAGATGAGAAACACGGCCACGCATGCGCGCAGCGCCTGCCGTGACCGCCCGAGCGCGCCGGCCACGGCCAGCGCTATCACGAGCGGGTAGTGGGTGATGAATTGTCGGGTGTAGAGCAGGCCGGCCCTGGTCCGACCGGGCCAGTGCTCGGTCTTCAGGTAGGCAGTATTGGGCAGGAGCGCATGATAGTAGTAGAGCCGGAACAGCTCGTGGAGCGCGGGCAGCAGGAGCGACAGGCCGAAATAGAGGAGCACAGACCGCCGATTCCGGGTGAGAACGAGAGCGAGCGCGCCCAACAGACAGCCGAGCACGACGGCATCGGCCCGGACCAGGGACATGACCGCGATGAGCAGGTACGTGGCCGGACGGGGACGGTCGAGTTTCGATTCATGCAGGATGCGACACGCAGCCCACAGGAACAGCAGCATGAGCAGGATGCTCTCGCCGCCCGACGTGGCCCAGTACATCGTGTCCTGGCAAAGCACATAGCCGGCCAGCGACGCGGCGGTCGCAAGCGCGCCGCCGCCCAGCAAGCGCACCAGCCGGATAATTACCGGTACCGTGGCCGCGGCCAGGACCAGGTTGGCCAACAGCACGACCAGAGAGGTCATCGCGGCCGGGACACGGAGGAAGTGGACCAGGGCCATGAACAGGGTCCACAGTAAGTTGCTGTAGCCTTCGACCCGCATGCCGGGATTCCAGACCAGCCCTGCGCCGGCCGCCAGATTCCGGGCATACCGCATCGAGATCATTGCGTCGTCGTCGAGCCACCAGTACCGGTGTCCGGCCATGATTGCGCTGCGCCCGAGCAGCAATGGCGGCAGCCACAACAGGATCAGGACGGCCATCGCCGCCACGAGCACGTAGCGCTCCTTCAGGATTCGCCCCGCGGACGCGAACCAGCTCGCGGGCGTCAGGGAACCAAGGGTGAGCGGCAGGCCGCCGCAGAGCAGGACGAACGCGAAGCTGAGACGGACTCGGTTGAGCGTGTGCGGGGCCGGGGCGCTGCCCTTCATCAGCGAGACCGCGGCGAGGAGCAGTTTGTCCAGAAGGCCGCTGAACGCCAGCGCCGATACGACGACCACCAGGAACAGCCCGGCGGCGACTGCGAAACGCCCGGAGCCCTTCGCCGACTTTGGTTTCATCGGCCCCGGCTCAGGGAACCCTCAGGGCATTGGAGCCGGGATTGTGCAGCTCCGGGGACAATGTCCGGGTAGTTCGGGGCGACAGCACTTGAAGCCATGTGTGTCAAGGCGGAGAAGGCACGCCGGCGTCTCGCGCCTTTACGACCAGCGGAAGGGATCCCGATTCCATGTGGCGGGAATTCTAATATCCGCAAGACCGTTGTCAAATCGCATCTAACTCACCAGACTCGAAGTCGCGCCACCAGGGCACCAAGACACCGGGCGGACATGGCCACCCGCGATCCTAACCTTCCTAGTGTCCTTGCGCCTTTCTGGTGAAGCCCGGTGCAGGTTCTTGAGTCACCAGTCCCGGGACGCGCGAAGCCGGACTGGTTGCAGCTTGGACCGCGACGCGTGTCGCAGCTCTCCTCGTAGCTCTCCAAGAAGCCCTGCAGGTTGGTCTCGAGGTTACGTGCAGAGTAATCCGGGAAGGAACTCTGACGGGAAAGCCGACTGTAACTCGGCAAGGAACCCGGGATTGAACCCGACCTGTTACCCGGCAAGGAACCGGACAAGGAACTCTGGTCGTTGCTCGCGAAGTAGCGGAAGAAGTAGCGGTGGAAGTAACCGTAGAAGTAACCCTCGTCGTTCCTCGGGAAGTTGCTCCGGTCGTTACCTCGGAAGCCATGTGCGGAGCTACGGGGGGAGCATAGGAGGGGTTGGGAAGGGAATAGGGGTTAGGGGATTGGGAATAGGGAAGTTAGGACAGGGATTGGCGGTCGGGGGAGAATGTAGTATACTGGGAGCGTGGCATCAATGCTGTTGAAAATCGGGGCTATTGCAGGTGAAAGGTGCATGCAGACGGACGTAAGCTGTCATCCGGCGTTGGATCGCGTCGACGGTG
>Ga0335071_10000936_pt1 | contig 31474 bp, 26 predicted proteins | sample Lox_Sample_15_FD_206724 | JGI IMG/M metagenome (GOLD analysis project Ga0335071, IMG submission 206724) | Soil microbial communities from Loxahatchee National Wildlife Refuge, Florida, United States - Lox_Sample_1.5 | ecosystem: Environmental > Terrestrial > Soil > Wetlands | place: USA...
GGGTTGTTTTGATTGGTTTTTTCTTCGGCTGTCGCGCGGTGGGGTGGGTGTGGGCGCGGCCGCGCGTTTTGTTGTGGGTCGGGGGGGGGGGGCCCCACCACACGGCGAGCAGTATCCGGGGACCCCCACCCCCGACCCCTCCCCGCAAGGGGGAGGGGGGAAGAGCGAGCTCGCGGATGCATTCGATGCGATCAAGCTTCATCGCGCTCTAATGGAGAATTCGCTTCAGGCGGCTCTCGATCTGGGTGGCGCCGTCGGCCGGCGTCGAGGCTCCGGCCAGCACGGCATTGACCGTGGTTCGGATCACCTCGCTGACTTCGTTGTAGCGCGGCGTGACCGGCCGCGCTCTTGCCGTCTGCACCACGCCCACGGCATCGGCGAACCAGGGCGCTGCCTTGGTGACCTCGGCATCGGTATAGAGCGCCGGATAGGTCGGCAGCAGCGAGCCGTTGATCGCCATGAATTTTGAGACCTCGGGGCTCGCCAGATATTCAGCGAGCGTCCGCGCTTCCTCCTGATGCTTCGAATAGGCCGAAACGCCCCATTCCCAACCGCCGAGGCAGGTCGACTGCTCGCCACCGGCGACAGCGGGCAGCCGCGCGACGGCGACCTTGCCGGCGACCGGCGATCCGTCGCCTTGCGCAAGCGCCCAGGCGTAGCCCCAGTTCACGGCAAACACGACGTTGCCGGCCTGAAACTCCTTGCGCGTATCGTCGGTCGCGACCTCGGAAATGTTCTTCTTGGCAACACCCTTGTCGACGAGGCCCTTCCACAGCGCCAGCGCCTTGGTCGCCGCGTCGCGGTCGAAGGTCAGCTTGCCGTCCTCGGCCATTGTCTTGCCCTGGCTCCAATAGGGAAGCAGGAAGGTGCACACCGCGCCCTCGATCGCCTTGCCCTGGAAAGAGAGTCCCTGCAGATTTGGATTGTGCTCGCCGTCCGTGACCTTTTGCGCCGCCGTCGCGAGCTCGTCCCAGGTTTTTGGCGGCGCGATGCCGTATTTGTCGAGCAGATCCTTGCGATAATAGAGGAACATCGCGTCGGCAAACGCCGGCAGTGCGACCACCTTGCCGTCGACATTGTTGGCCTCGGCATAGGGCCGAAGGTAAGCGTGCAGGTCTTTTGCGGGGAACGGCGCAAGCCAGCCGGCGGCGGCGAACTGCGCCGGACGGATGACGTCGAGAATCAGCACGTCGAGCGAGGGGTCCTTCGCCGACATGACCGTGTTGAGATACTGCGCCTGCACGTCGGATGTCGCGCCGCCGAGTTCGATCGTGACCTTGATGTCGGGGTGAGCAGCTTCGAACTGGTCCATCGCCTTGCGCCAGACGGCCGGCTGGCCCTGGCTGGAGAGAAAGACCTTCAGCTGCGTCTCGGCGGAGGCGGGGCTCGAGGTCAGCGCCGCGCCCAACACCAAGAGACTTGCAAACCTCGCAAACGTCATTGAGTCCTCCCGGCTGATATCCTGCCGCTTTTCCGCGTGCTTTGGCGTCTTGCTTCAATCGACAATGCGCTCGGTCGAGGCGCCGCACCGCCGCGCGAGACCGATCGTAGCGCTGTGATTTTCAGGCTTGCACAGACCGCTGTCAAGCACGAAACCGACGCCGACTCCAGCCGCATCGGCAATCGATACTGATACCGTTGCAGCGCTTGGGTGGCACGGATCGGATTGCTTTCGGTCGGCCGATCACCTACGCTCGGCGGTCGATCATAGCGCTATTATTATTGTCCGATGCCACCAGCAAAGCCCACACGCGTCCGCCGCAAGATGCAGCGCGTCACGATCATGGATGTCGCGGCGCGCGCAAAACTCTCGCCATCCACCGTGTCGCTCTATTTCCGCAAGCCCGGCGCGGTTTCGGCCGCGGCAAGCGCCACCATCGCACGCGCGATCGAGGCGCTCGACTACGTGCCGAACCTGATGGCGGGCGGACTTGCCGCCGCCTCGTCGCGTGTCGCGAGCATCATCGTCCCGTCGGTGCGCAACGCGTTCTTTGCCGAGACCGTTGCCGCAATGCAGTCTGAGCTCGGCAGGCAGCGCCTTCAGGTGATGCTCGGCCACACCGAATATGACGAGCGCGAGGAGGAGGATCTGGTGCGGACGGCGCTGTCCTGGGCGCCCGCTGCGATCGTCCTGACCGGTCTCTCCCACAACGCCGTGACGCGCCGGCTGCTGCGCGACAGCCCTGTGCCGGTCGTCGAGATCTGGGAGCTCGGCGGAGAGCCGATCGACATGGCGGTCGGCTTCCACCACGCCGAGGTCGGCAGCATGGCTGCGTCCCACCTCGTGCAGCGCGGGCGCAGGCGGCTATTGTTTCTCGGGGCGCGCCTGCACGAGGATCGCCGCGCCGGGCAGCGCGCCCAGGGCTTTGTCGACACTGCACGCAGCCTGCCGGATGTCAGCGCGGAGATCATCCGTCATCCGGCGCCGGCGACCGCCGAGGTCGGCGCCATGCTGCTGGCGGAGGCGCTGCGGCGCTGTCCCGAGGTCGACGGCATTGCCTGTTCCAACGATCATGTTGCGCTGGGTGCGATGTTCGAATGCCAGCGCCTCGGTGTCGCGATCCCCGCGCGTCTGTCGGTGGTCGGCTTTGGCGATCTGAGTTTTAGCGCGGCCTGCAATCCCTCCATGACCACGATCCGTCCGCCCGGCGACCTGATCGGCAAGGAAGCCGCCCGGCTGCTCATTGCAAGAATTGCCAACACGGAAGGCAACGCGGAGCGCAGCGTGATCGACACGCGCTTCTCCTTGCTGCACCGGCAAAGCAGCTGATCCGGCAAATCCTCCGCTCACCAGCCCACCCGCGCAGCCGTCTAGAGCATGATGAGATGAGGTTCGATTGGAGCCGCATCGGAGGTGCGCTCCCTCCCCCCTTGCGGGGAGGGTTGGGGAGGGGGGTACCACACGACGAGCGGAATCCGGGGACCCCCACCCCCGGACCCCTCCCCGCAAGGGGCCCGCAAGGGGGAGGGGAGAAAGAGCGTGCTCGCGGCTGCATTCGATTCAACCAAACTTCATCGCGCTTTAGCTGCACCCGCCGCAGCCGCCGCCACCTCCACCACCGCCGCAGCCGCCGCCATCGCCGCCGCTGTTCATGGTCCGCGAGGCGGCATAGACTGGATCGAAGGCGGTCCCCGACAGCACGACGGCGCCGGACAGCGCGAGCGCGAGAAGCAGTTCGTGATCGCGCGGCGCGCGCGAGGCCCGCGCATGCGAGGCCTGGTAGGCCACCAGCGCATCCTTGCCGGCCCGCGTCCGCGTCGGAGATCTCATCAGCGCGACGCCGGCGAACAGGGTGACGACAAGAAGGAAGACCAGTATCCCGACCGGATGATGCCGCTCTGCGCCGACAAAAGCCTTGATGACCCCGAACAGCAACAGCAGCGCGACGACGGGCAGCACCGTCAAACGGAACGACGTCATCTGCTCCTCGGTCGGGCAATAACCGAATTTCTGCAGGCGCTCCTGAACCCGCGCGACGATCGGCTTGACCGCGGTCTGGAACTGCTGCCGCGTCATGTCCGGCTGGACTTGCAGATGGGTCGGCTGCCCGATCAGAGCCATGAGCGGTGCCTGGTCGATGACAGTGATCCGGTGACCCATCGGCGCGATGGCCGCACCGTTGCCCGACATCAGGCTGAGCAGGACCGCATCGCCGAGGCGCCGCGCACCGCCGGCGAGATAGGCCAATTCCAACACGTTCAACTGATGGGTCACCCGTGCGGCAGGGCCGATCATCGCGCGGAAGCTGAAGCCCAGCAGGAAGATCGCGGCCGCGATGCCGACATAGAGCGCAAGGAAGGGGCCTGCAGTCCAGTCGAACGGATTCCAGGGCATCGCTTCACCTCCTGAAGATGAGACGCCGGATCCACGCAATGGGTTCAGGTATGACGAGCGAGCGGCTGCGGTCCGCCACCTGATAGCGCGGCCGTCCGAAGCGCAGATGCGTCGCCGGCCACAGTTCTGGGCTCGGCGGCCCGAAGACGCGCTCATGCAGCGCCAGCGTCTCGGCATATTGCCGGCGATAGGTCATCTGCGCCTCGGCACCGCCGGGCGTCGGGTCGTGATGCAGCGGCGCCTGCAGCCGCTCGCCGCACCAGATCGTCCAGTAGTCGCGTGAATAGATCAGATGCTGGTGCCAGACCTCGTCGACGACATCGCTTGGCGTGACCGGTGTCGGCGAGACGATGGCCAGAAAGCAGAAGCGGCGATAGGCCTCGACCGCGGCACGGGCCTCCGCAAGACTCCAGCCATGGTCGCGCGCGAGTCGGCGGGTGAAATTCAGCGGCGTGTCGGGCTCGAAATCATGCTGTTCGATGCGCCGCCACAGCGCCTCGCGGGCTGGCGTCCAGACCGGCTCGTCCGATTGGATGTCGATCTTGAGCTGCGCCCGCTGCTGCAACGAAGGCTCCCGATGATCGCCGATGCATGATAGCACGGGATTCCCGACAGGAGGATGATACAACGCTGCGATCGTAACTGCTTCCGGGCCAAATCTACGTCGGCGTGACCAGCGCCGACGCTGTCTGCAAGGCCGCATCGAGAGCCCGGACTGCCGCCTCGCCGTCGGGCATGGCGCGTGCGATCGTGATCGCGCCGATCATCATGGCGACGATGCTCCAGGCACGCGTCTCGCGATCGGCTGCCGACCCATCCAGGACGTTCGACATCTTGTCGATCAACGCCAGCATCTTGCGCTGATAGGCCGCACGCGTCGTCGGATTTGATCGAGCGACATCCGCGCTCAAGGTTGGCATGACGCAGCCCGATGCGGGGTCCGCGCGGTGGTCGGCGCTGATGTACATCGCCAGCCACTGCTTGAGACGGCTTTGGCGTTCCCCGAGGCTGCCGTTCTCCGCATCGATGAACGGTTCACCGAGGCAGGCCTCGATGACGTCTTCCAGCAGCGCCTGCTTGTTCGGAAAATTCGAATAGAAGGCGCCGGACGTCACGCCGGCCGATGCCGCGAGGCCATCAACGCCGATCCCATTGAAGCCGTTCGTTCTCAGGGCCCTCGCACCGGCCTGCAGGATGGCCCCCCTGGCCTTCGCTTTCTGATCCGGCGGATATCTCATCACCAGCCTCTGACAATCTCTTGATCGCGCTTGCTGTTTAGAATAACGACCGTTACATAACGATCGTTATTCTATCCGACAACCCCTCGCGGTCAGCCTTAACTCCGCGATAAATCGAGAGAAAACAATGAGAACATCATTCGAGAATGCGCCCACCAAGTCGGTCGATGTGAACGGCGCGAGGTTCGTCTACCGGGACATCGGCAAGCCGGGCGGCATCCCCGTGGTGTTCCTTCACCATCTGACGGCAGTGCTGGAGGATTGGGATCCCCGGGTCGTGGATGGCCTGGCGGCCAAGCATCACGTCATCCTGTTCGACAATCGCGGGGTCGGCGGATCCGGAGGTGCGACCCCGAAAACGGTCGAGGAGATGGCTCGGGACGCCGTCGCATTCATCGGCGCCTTGGGTTTCAGCAAGGTCGACCTGCTGGGCTTCTCGCTCGGCGGTTTTGTCGCGCAGGTCGTCGCGCAGCAGCAACCCGGCCTGATTCGCAAGATCATTCTCGCCGGCACCGGTCCCGCGGGCGGCGAGGGCATCGCGAACGTCGGCGCCGTGCTGCAGGATGCCTTTGGCAAGGCAGGCGCCACCAACAAGCATCCGAAGCAGTTTCTGTTCTTCACGCAGACGCAGAGCGGTCAGGCCGCGGCCGGCGAGTTCCTGCTGCGCTTGAAAGCACGCACCGATGATCTCGACGCGGCCGTCAGCAACGAAACCATCCAGGCGCAGCTTGCGGCGATCCAGGCCTGGGGCCAGGGTGATGCCGCCGCGCTCGGGGCGGTCCAGCATCCGGTGCTGGTCGTCAATGGCGACAGCGACGTGATGGTGCCCTCGCGCAACTCGTTCGAACTCGCCCGCAGGCTGCGGAATGCGCAATTGAGCATTTTCCCCGACGCCGGGCACGGCGGCATCTTCCAGCATCATGCCGCCTTCGTGCAGCAGGCGCTCGCATTCCTGCAGCAATAGGCGGAGGCGACCTCCTGCTCCAACGCACGGTCTGCGCCGGCAGGGCATTTCCTTCCGGTGTCAGATAAAGGGCATGGGAGCGGCGGTCGGCCGCGGACGGCGTGCGCTCCACCAGCGCCGGCCCATCGAAGTAGCCGGCGTCGGCAACCACCTCCAGCGTCTCGACGCCGAGCGCCTCCTTGGCAGCCTTGGCCATCTCATAGAGCTGGCCCGTATCGTTGCCGTCATTGACGACCTCACTCGCCACAATGAGCTTGTGCCTCTCGTCGACGGCAATCTGCACGTTACACTCGCTGACCACCTGACCGGACTTCGATAGCAGCCTGGCATCGGCATCGGTCCTCGGCAGCTGCGCCTCTCCGCTTTGCTCCAACCGCTTCAGATCGCTCTGCGTCCGGGCACGCTTTTCCATCAGCGCGGCAACCTTGTCTGCCATGTCGCCGCCGCCGCGGCCGCCTGCGCCATTCGACGACGAGTGGGCCTCCTCCTGGGCGTCGTTGGCCTCGACCTCGCGGTGGTAGGCCTCAATATCGCGATCGATCGCCACAAGCTCCGCTTCCAGCCGCTTGCGCGACTTGATGCTCGCCTTGCTTGCGTCGCCATGGAAGAAAGCCCCGTCGATCGCCACCAGCTTGGCGCTGACAAGGCCGAGTTCGCGCATCAGAACCACGAGCTGCCGGTTCGCAGCCTTCAGTGCCGTGCAATTGCTACTGCGGAAACTGGCGATCGTCCGGTAGCCGGGCCGCAGGGCCTTGAGCAGCCAAATCACCTCGAGATTGCGTTCCGCCTCCCGCGCGAGGTTACGCGACGAGCGGACCCGATTGAGGTAGCCATAAAGATACAGTTTCAGCAGATCGGCCGGGGCGTAGGGCGGCTGACCAGGACCGCCGTCATAGCCGGCGTGCTGGAACCCCAGCTCCAGCAGGTCCAGCCCACATACGAAGGCCTCGATCACCCGCACCGGATCGTCACGCTCCACCTAGTCCTCAATGCGGGGCGGCAGGAAGCTATCCTGCTCACGGCACGTGCCGGTCTTGAACGCGCGATTCATCATACCCCGAATCATATATTGATCGATTCACCGGCGTCGCAGATTCTTGCCCAGCCTCGCAGCGAAACCCATCATTCACGGGGTGAGGATAGATGATGGGTTTCGCTTTGCTCTACCCATCCTACAAACCGGAATTCCCAGAGGCTCCGACTCGTTCCCGTGTTGACTGTGAGATTTCTCATAGTGACAGTGAGATTCGATCCGTAGTCTGCGCGACAAACCGGTGTCGCATTCGGGTCGACCGTCCCGCCCGTTCGGCGGCGACGGCAGGTCCGTTGAACGCGCGGCCGGTGACGCACCGCCTGGCCCAGATGAGGTCGCACCATGAACAGCTCACCTCCGCTCATTCCCGTAAAACCCGCCCCGCTCGACTACGAGCTGCCGAATTTCGCCGCGGCGATCAAGGCCGGCGGCGCCGTCAGGATCGTGGCACTAGGCTCCTCGACCATGTCCGGCGAGGGCGGGATCGCCGCCTTTCCCTACCGGCTCGAAGCCGTCCTGCGCGACAATTACAACAATCGCCGCATCGACGTCGTCAACCGGGGGGTCGGAGGCGAGGAAGCGCCCAAGGAGCTGGAGCGCCTGAAGCAGGACGTGATCGACGAGAAGCCGAGCCTCCTGATCTGGCAGATCGGCACCAACTCGGTCTGGCAGAAGCCGGAGGATCATCCGCCGTCGCATGCGCAGACGATCGCGGCGCTCCGCGAGGGCATCGGGCGCGTTCGCGCTGAACGCACGATCGACATCATCCTGATGGATCCGCAATGCGTGCCGGCCATGCTGACGCAAGCCGTGCGCGGCGCCACCGACAAAATGGTCGCGGCGATCGCGGAGGTCAGCGGCCAGGAGCTGGTCAACCTGTTCCGGCGTTTCGACTTGATGCAACGCTTGCATGACGTCGAAAAGATATCCTTCGACCGGATGGTCGATCCCGGCGACACTGACCGGCTGCATGACAGCGACTGGGTCACCCGGCGGCTGACTGGCGCACTGGGCGACGTCATTCTTGCCCGGGTGCCAAAGCCCACGCCCCTGAGCGCGACGACGTAGCTGGCCCGGCCGCAGCACGCTCGCAGCCCCCATCGCCGACCGACGGTTGGAAACCGGTCCGATCGCAGCTAGGTAGGTGTGCGTTGCGCCATCGCGCGCGGCGGCCGGAGTTCGAATATCGTGGCGCAGAACATCTACGACGAGGCCGAGTTCTTCGGGCGCTACAGTCAGCTCCGCAGGTCGATCCATGGACTGGACGGCGCCCCGGAATGGCCTGCCATCCGCGCGCTGCTTCCGGACCTCGGCGGCAAGCGTGTGGTGGATCTCGGCTGCGGTTTCGGCTGGTTCGCGCGCTGGGCCAGGCAGCACGGCGCGGCCCATGTTCTCGGCCTCGATCTGTCCGAAAACATGATCGGCCGCGCCAGGACCGACACGCACGACGCCGGCATCGAATACGCCATCGCGGACCTCGAACAGCTCGAACTTCCCAAATCGTCGTTCGACTTCGCCTACAGCTCGCTGGCGCTGCATTACATCGCAGGTTTGAAACGCTGGTGAAGACCGTGCACCGCTCGCTCCGGGCCGGCGGCTGTGAGGGGTTGCCACTCTCACTCAAGATACGCAACGAGAAGTGATTGCGGAGTATTATTTACAATCCTTCAAGCGGGTGACACGCTTTTGCGCCCGAAAAAGATCACGGGCGTTTCATACATGGAGGAAGCCATGAAGCGCGTACTGATGGCGTCCGTTTTCATGCTGTGGCTACCTGGATTACTCAATGCCGCTGAGTTGAGCCAGGCCGAAGCCCAGAAGCTATATCAACCGTTGGGAGAACAATTTACTCAGTATTTCAAGGCCAAACAGCCTGAAAAGATGGCCTCCCTATTTACAGATAATGGCTGGCGAATAACTGATAATGGTCCAATTGTTGGTAAGGAGGCCCTGCTCAAGCATTTTGAGGCCCAACTCAAGGTGTTCGATCTGGACAACGCCTATACTGATCAAGTTAAGGCATTGGACGAAAATAATATCCAAGCGACCGGGCGCTGGGAGGGGACACTCAAACTGCCCGATCAGTCGCCCAAACCAATAAGCGGCTTCTGGGTGGTGACCCAGACCAAACAAAAAGATGGAAACTGGAAGTGGGCGATGGAGGGGTACAACATGAAGGCGCCGCCCCCGCCAAGCGAGACAACCGGGAAAGCCCAGTAAAGAATTCGCCGATATAGCGGGTCCTACGCGATCGCACCATGCATTGAGCAGCGTTGCGTGATCAGATAGGGTGGGCACGCTAGACGATTGATGATCGTTGGGCGCACGGCGGATGTACCCACGCTCGATGATCCGAAAGGCTCCGCAGAGTTGACGCTCTGCGGGGCTTGTCGGCATTCTTCACGTCAGTCACGTGGGGTTATCTGACGGCGGCACAGATGCCAACTAATTCCCGGCAAAGCTCAGTGAGTGCAGCGGCGCGATCGAGATCGCTGGGTCCTCGTCATCGCGATCGAGGTCCTTCCATGCTAGAGCTATTCGTACCCACTCAAGCCGCTCGTGTTCGCTGGTCGCCAACGCGGCACACCGGATTGCTGCTTCAGCCTGCGCTTGGTGGTCGGAATTAATACTCACAACTGCATTCCTTCCTGCCCACGATTTTAACTCCGAAAACCGAAATAGTTCCTCCGTAGAAACACCGCCGGGGCGATCCCATTGCGGCACAGCAACGCGCGACGGGGCGACCAGTTCTTGAGCCGGCATCCACGCCAATTCACAAGTTCTAGCGGCTTGCCGCTTAGCATCCGCCGGGCGCATTCTCCGCACCATGAGCACGAAATCTCGCAACCGGCTTTACGGCGCCTCCGTCCGCGCCTCGGCCGAACGCGCTGCGAACGCGCGTAGGGAAGCCGACAAGCTCGCCTACGATGCCTGGAACAAGGTAATCCTCCGGCGAGGACCGCCTTCCGGGCCGCACGATTGGCTGCGATAGTTTTGCTGATTGATTTGCCAGCAGGTGAGCAAACGTGAGCAGGATTGCGGTTCTATCTGGTCCGGAGCGACGGCGGCGGTGGACGACGGCCGAGAAGCGTCGGATGGTGGGAGAGAGCCTGGCGGCCGGGGCCAGCGTCATCGAGGTGGCGCGGCGGCATGATGTGCATCCCAATCTGCTGACTGTTTGGCGGCGACAGGCACGAACAGGCGCCTTCGGGCCGGCACCGACATTGCTGCAGGATGACGAGGTGCAATTTGCGGCGGTCTCGGTTGCGCCGGAGCAGCCGTCATGGCCGGCTCGTGTTGGCACTGGCGGGACGATCGAGATCGCGTTTGCAAACGGAGTGCAGCTTCGGATCACCGGTGCGGTCGATCCCGCGACGTCGACGGCGGCGGTGGCTGCGCTTTCGGGCAGAGGGGCACGATGATCCCATTGCCGACTGGCGTGCGGGTGTGGCTCGCGACGGGCCATACCGACATGCGGAAGGGTTTTGCCAGCCTGGCGCTGCTGGTGCAGGAGGTGCTGAAGCGCGATCCGCTGAGCGGTCATCTGTTCTGCTTCCGGGGCCGGCGCGGCGACCTGTTGAAGGTGATCTGGCACGATGGCCAGGGCGCCTGCCTATTCACCAAGCGGCTGGAACGCGGCCGGTTCCTGTGGCCGAGCGTGGCCGACGGCGTAGTGACGATCTCACCGGCGCAGTTCGGCTATCTGTTGTCCGGGATCGACTGGCGCCATCCGCAGGAGAGCTGACGTCCGACCTCGATGGGATGAGGATTCTGCTTGCGACTGCTGATGGATGTGATTCCATCAGACCGTGACCGACGCCCCTGAATCGCTTCCCACCGATCTTGCTGCTGCGCATGCGATGATTCTCGCCGAGCGGGTTGCGCGGCTGGAAGCAGAGGCGGTTGCGGCAAGGGCGCAAGCCGCGGCGACCAGCGCCGAAGCCAGGGCTGCCGCCGCCGAGGCCGACGCCGCCCATGCTCAGGCGGATCTGTCGAGCACAGAAGCGCTCATCGGCAGGCTCAAGCTCGAGATCGAGAAGCTGCGGCGCCAGCTTTATGGCACCCGTTCGGAACGCACGGCCCGCCTGCTGGAGCAGATGGAGCTTCAACTCGAAGAACTGGAAGCAACCGCGACCGAAGACGAATTGGCGGCCGAGCAGGCCGCAGCGAGATCGCAGGCCGTCCAGTCGTTCCGGCGCAGGCGGCCATCGCGCAAGCCGTTCCCCGACCACCTGCCGCGCGAGCGCGTCCTGATCCCGGCGCCGGCCTGCTGCCCATGCTGCGGTTCGGAGCGGCTGTCGAAGCTCGGCGAGGACATCACCGAGACGCTGGAGGTTGTTCCGCGGCAGTGGAAGGTGATCCAGACCGTGCGCGAGAAATTCTCCTGCCGGGCCTGCGAGACGATTGCCCAGCCTCCTGCGCCGTTCCATGTGACGCCGCGTGGCTTCGCCGGGCCGAGCCTGCTGGCGATGATCCTGTTCGAGAAGTTCGGTCAGCATCAGCCCTTGAACCGGCAGAGCGAGCGCTATGCCCGGGAAGGCGTCGATCTGAGCCTGTCGACGCTGGCCGACCTGGTCGGCGCCTGCACGACGGTGCTGCAGCCGCTGCACCCGCTGATCGAAGCGCATGTGCTCGGTGCCGAGCGGCTGCATGGCGACGACACCAAAATCCCGATTCTGGCGAAGGGCAAGACGATCCAGGGACACATCTGGACCTATGTCCGCGACGACCGCCCCTTTGGTGGCCGCGCGCCGCCGGCAGCGCTGTATCATGCCTCGCGCGACCGGCGGGGCGAACATCCCGTGCGGCATCTGAAGGCCTTCAGCGGCATCCTGCAGGCGGATGCCTATGGCGGCTACAACGAACTGTACGATCCCGCGCGCGCGGAGGGACCGATCACGTCGGCGCTGTGTTGGGCCCATGCCAGGAGGCAGTTCTTCGAGCTGGCGGACATCGCGGCCAATGCGAGGCGCGGCAAGAATGCAGCAGCGATCTCGCCGATCGCGCTGGAGGCGGTCAGGCGTATTGACGCCATCTTCGCGATCGAGCGCGGCATCAACGGCGCTACCGCCGCCGAGCGGCTGCGCATCCGCGGGGAACAGAGCGCGCCGCTGCTCGTGGCGCTGGAAGTCTGGCTGCGCGAGCAGCGTGGCCGCTTGTCGCGTTCGGCCTCGGTCACTGAACCGATCGACTATATGCTCAAGCGATGGGACCGGTTCGCGCGCTTCATCGACGATGGCCGGATCTGCCTGACCAACAACGCAGCCGAACGGGCCCTGCGCGGCTTTGCCCTCGGCCGCAAATCCTGGCTGTTCGCCGGCTCAGATCGTGGGGCCGAGCGCGCCGCGGCCATGGCAACGCTGATCATGACGGCGAAGCTCAACGGGGTTGATCCGCAAGCCTGGCTCGCCGACGTGCTCGCGCGCATCAACGACCACGGTGTGCTCAGGCTCGATGAGCTTCTGCCTTGGAACTGGCGAAAGCCCATGCCAAGCCGCGCGGAAGCAGCGTGAGCCAAGAGGACAGATGAAATCGACCGGCTTCTCCGCGGCGGAAAAATCGGCGGTGACGGCCGCCTGCCAGCACCTGATCGACGACTTCCTGAAGCCCCGCTTCCTGCCCACCATCCGGCCAACGCAGTTCAACTATCCCGTCGATATACTGGGCAAGTGGCACGGCACCAAGTATCGCTTCATTCAACGCTACCGCTCCGGCTTCCCGGAGAATCTCGGCGAAGAGTTTGACGCGCCCTTCGCCCGCCTCGATTGGATTAGCCGCAATCGCTTCGACCTCCAGTGGCATCGCCACACCGGAGAATGGTTCTGCCTGCATCGCGGCCTTACCCTCGCCGAAGCGATTGACACACTAAGGTCCGAAGGATTGTTCCATCCCTTCTGAACGCCGCAGGAGCAGTTCTCCCGCGGTGCTCGCCGGATGGGTGCGGAACAAGCGCATGCTCGCCTTCCGTGGACCGGCGCAACCGTCGCCGACGCTCGGTGACGCGCTCAATGCCGGCTACATCCACCTTGAAGTCAGATGTCCCGGCTGTGACACGCATCAGACGGTCGCCCTCGACATCGTGTGCCGACCGAAGACGACGCCGATCCACGAACTCGAACGCTACATGCGCCGCTGGGAATGCTCAGCCTTGCGCCGATATCCGTTCAAGCGCAGCCATCTGGTCGCGCTGCGCACGACGAAAATATCAGCAAGCGATCCACGATCGACGTGGCGGCCGGGGAAGCGGTGACGAACAGTCGAGGCTTCACTCAAACTACTTCTCAATCACAACAAGCAACCGATAGTCATGCGCTCATTGTTCAGTCTAATGCTACTCGCCGCGCTTCCGATCAGACCCAAGCCGCGGCGATCTATAAATGCTTCATCTCCGACGCCCAAAGATGGAATGCTTAACTCCTCTGAGGCTGGCGCGAGCATGGCGCACGCTTATTCACCGCTCATAGTGGATACGGACACCGGTGTGGTGAGATTTGGGTTCAATCAAACCGCAACATGCAACACGGTTGTTCAGCAGGGCGGTGAGACGATGGACTTTGTTCTTGACGCTCGGACAAACTTGGCCGACTCGATCAGAATACGCGTGTGGGAAAATCTGGTTCGGTCTATTATGGTAAAAAGATTCGACGTGATGACTGGCACTTGTCAGCCGCTGAGGTGAGGCGGTTCGCCTGGTGAGTGGCTGGGACCGCGCCTTCGACGATCCGATCCCGCTCCTTGATAGCCGCGAGTTGCGCACGCTGCAGGACGCTCGCAGCCCCCATCGCCGACCGACGGTTGGAAACCGGTCCGATCGCAGCTAGGTAGGTGTGCGTTGCGCCATCGCGCGCGGCGGACGGAGTTCGAATATCGTGGCGCAGAACATCTACGACGAGGCCGAGTTCTTCGGGCGCTACAGTCAGCTCCGCAGGTCGATCCATGGACTGGACGGCGCCCCGGAATGGCCTGTCATCCGCGCGCTGCTTCCGGACCTCGGCGGCAAGCGCGTGGTGGATCTCGGCTGCGGTTTCGGCTGGTTCGCGCGCTGGGCCAGGCAGCACGGCGCGGCCCATGTTCTCGGCCTCGATCTGTCCGAAAACATGATCGGCCGCGCCAGGACCGACACGCACGACGCCGGCATCGAATACGCCATCGCGGACCTCGAACAGCTCGAACTTCCCAAATCGTCGTTCGACTTCGCCTACAGCTCGCTGGCGCTGCATTACATCGCAGGTTTCGAAACGCTGGTGAAGACCGTGCACCACTCGCTCCGATCCGACGGCGCTTTCATCTTTACGATCGAGCATCCGATCTACATGGCTCCGACCGATCCGACCTGGATGCTGGATGGGCACGGCCGCAAACGCTGGCCGATCGACGGCTATTCCGTCGAAGGCCCACGCAGCACGGACTGGCTCACCAGGGGCGTGATCAAGCAGCACCGCACGCTCGGAACGACACTCAACACGCTGATCGCGGCGGGTTTTGCGATCCGGCAGGTCCAGGAGTGGGCGCCGACCGCCGCCCAGATCGCCGTCAATCCCGACCTCGCGGAGGAGGTCGAGCGGCCGATGATCCTGATCGTGTCGGCGGAGCGCGGCTGACGCCGCGGTTCAAGACTTCAAACGCGATGCGTTCGCCTTGAACTCATCCCACACCAGCGCGCGATGAGTTTTGTTGAATCGAGTACGCCCGCAGCACTCTCTTCTCGCCTCCCCCGTGCGGGGAAGGGTCGGGGTGGTGGTCCACGGATTCAGCTCGTCGTTTTGCTCCCCCATCCCAGCCCTCCCCCGCAAGCGGGGAAGGGGCGCACCTCCGATGCGGCTTCAATCGAACCTCACTTCATCAAGCTTCAGTCCTCGACCGGCAGTCCGTCGCCATGCACGTACCAGTCCGCGCGCGAGGCCCACTGGACGTGGCGGTCCGGTGCGGCGCCTGGCGGCTCATCGAAGCCGCCGGCCGGGATGATCGCCTCACGCCCGCTCCGTGTCAGATGCGGCATCGGACAGCCACAGTTCTTGCAGAACGCGGTCGCAAAGCTGCGCGCGGTCGGCAGGTCGAAGCGCATGACGGAGTCCTCGCCGCGCAGCCATCGCAAGCCTGAGGCCTTGACGATCACCTCGCAGGAATGCGCGGTCCCGCTCGCCTTCCGGCACCGCGAGCAATGGCAGCTCAAAAAGGCATCGAAGGGCCGCTCGACCTCGAACGCGACCTCGCCGCACAGGCAGCTTCCCCGCACTGTCGTCATGTCTCCTCCTGCTCTCCTGCTGCCGCGCTGAAATGTCCGAACTGGCGTGGTCGGATCCAACCTTCATGGCATCGCCTGCGATCGCGGATCTGCTATCATGATCTGGCGATCACGCAACGGGTGAAACCATGGCCAGGCCCCGCGAGACGATGCCGTTTGCCGCATTCGAGTGGATGCTGTCGGGCCGCTATTTGCGCGCGCGGCGCCGGGAAGGGTTCATCTCGGTGATCGCCGGCTTTTCGTTCCTCGGCATCATGCTCGGCGTTGCGACGCTGATCATCGTGATGGCGGTCATGAACGGCTTCCGCAAGGAGCTTTTGGACAAGATCCTCGGATTGAACGGCCACCTCCTGGTGCAGCCGCAGGAATCGCCACTGACCGACTGGAAGGACCTGGCCGACCGGATCGGCCAGCTCCAGGGCATCAGGCTTGCGGCGCCGGTCGTCGACGGGCCGGCACTGGCGTCGTCGCCGATCAACGCATCGGGCGTGCTGGTCCGCGGCATGCGCGCCGAGGACCTGAACAACCTCGCGTCGATCGCTGGTCATCTCAGGGAAGGCACGCTGGACGGTTTTGACCGTGGGCAGGGCGTCGCGGTCGGCCACAGGCTGGCCGATCAATTGTCGCTGCATGCGGGTGACAGGCTGACCCTGGTGTCCCGGCAGGGCGAGGTCACGCGGAGCGCGCCGAAAGTCAAGGCCTACCCCGTCGCGGCGATTTTCCAGATCGACATGTCGGAATACGACGCCAGCCTCGTGCTGATGCCGCTGCCGGAGGCCCAGGCCTTTTTCAACCGCGACGGCGACGTCACCGCGATCGAGGTCTTCACCGACAATCCCGACCGCATCGACGCCTTCCAGAAGCGCGTGACCGCAGCCGCCGGGCGGCCGGTCGCCCTGGTCGACTGGCGGCAGCGCAACGCGACTTTCTTCGGTGCGCTGCAGGTCGAACGCAACGTGATGTTTCTGATCCTGACCTTGATCGTGGTGGTGGCGGCACTCAACATCGTGTCCGGCCTGGTCATGCTGGTGAAGGACAAGGGCAGCGACATCGCCATTCTCAGGACCATGGGCGCCTCGCAGGGAACGATCATGCGGGTCTTCCTGATCATCGGGGCGTCGATCGGCGTGGTCGGCACCATCACGGGATTTCTGCTCGGGCTCGTCGTCTGCCGCAACATCGAGCCGATCCGGCAGTTCCTGTCATGGCTGACCAATACCGATATCTTCAAACCCGAGATCTATTTTTTGTCCCATCTGCCGGCCGAGATCGATGCGGGCGAGACCGGCGCGGTCGTGATTCTGGCGCTGACCCTGTCGTTTCTGGCGACACTCTACCCGTCGTGGCGGGCGGCGCGCCTCGATCCGGTCGACGCGCTGCGGTCCGGCTGAGAGGGTTCGCCTTGCTCGCGATCAAGCGGGCGTGACCGCTCCGGGCCGACGATCGAGACGCCGGCGATCGGAACCCCGGTGCGGGTCGAATGTTCTTTCGAGAGGTTCCCGGATCTACGCGAAATTCGGAGTCCAGCACCATGTCCAGCCTGCGCGCGGCGCGCCCGGGATTGCCGCTCGTTCTCACCGCCATCGTGGTCGCGATCATGGGCATCGCGCTCGCCGCCGGCGGCGGTTGGCTGGTCGCGCTGGGCGGCTCGCTTTATTATCTCGTCGCCGGCATCGTGCTGCTGGTTACGGCATGGCTGCTCGTCCTGCGACGGGCGGAAGCGCTCTGGCTGTACTCCGCGCTGCTGCTCGCCACGATGGGCTGGGCGATCTGGGAAGTCGGGCTCGACTTCTGGTCGCTGGCGCCGCGCGGCGACATTCTCGTGCCGCTCGGAATCTGGCTGCTGTTTCCGTTCATCGCAGCCCACCTCTCCCCGGGCTGGCGCATCGCGCGGCGGGCGCTCGTCGCCGTGCTGGCGGTCGCGGTCGTGGTGCTTGGCGTCTCCCTGAGCCGCGATCGGTTCGATCTCGCCGGCACGTTGCCTGTGGCGAGCGCCGCTCCTGCGGATCCCACCGCTGTGGCGCCTGCGAAGGTCGACTGGACCGCCTATGGCGGCAACGGGTTTGCCCAGCGCTATTCTGATCTCCGGGAGATCACCAAGGATAATGTCAAGGACCTGAAGCTCGCCTGGCAGTTCGAGACGGGTGACCGCAAGGGGCCCGACGATCCCGACGAGTTCACCAACGAGGCGACGCCGCTGAAGATCGGCGATCTGCTCTACACCTGTTCGCCGCACCAGATCGTGTTCGCTCTGGACGCTGCGACCGGCAAGCTGCGCTGGAAGTTCGACCCGCAGATCGCGCACAACAAGAACTTTCAGCACATGACCTGCCGTGGCGTCGCCTATCATGAGACTGCGCCGGGGGCGACAACGGCCGATGGCACGCCGGCGCCCGGCGAATGTCCAAAACGGCTGTTTTTGCCGACCGATGACGGCCGCATGTTCGCGCTCGACGCCGAGACCGGAAAACCATGCGAGGGCTTTGGCCATCAGGGCCAGATCGATCTCAAGGAAGGCAACGAAATCAAGACGGCCGGCTTCTACGAGGGCACTTCGCCGCCGGTCGTGACCGACAAGATCCTGATCGTGGCCGGAGCGGTGATCGACAATTATTCCGACAAGGTCCCGTCGGGCGCGATCCGCGGCTTCGACATCTATTCCGGCCGGCTGATCTGGGCCTTCGATGCCGGCAATGGCGATCCCAACGAGATGCCGTCGGCGACGCATCATTTCACCGCGGGCTCGCCGAATGCGTGGTCCGTTGCATCCGTCGACGAGAAGCTTGGCCTGGTCTACGAGCCGCTCGGCTCGAGCTCGCCGGACATCTGGGCCGGCAACCGCAGCGCCGACAAGGAGCGCTACGATTCGGCACTGGTGGCGCTCGACATCGCCACCGGAAAGCTGCGCTGGTTCTTTCAGAACGTGCATCACGATCTCTGGGACATGGACATGCCGTCGCAGCCGAGTCTCGTGGACCTCAGCAGCGCGCAGGGCGTGGTGCCGGCGATCTATGTCCCCGCGAAGACCGGCAACATCTTTGTGCTCGATCGCCGCGATGGCCACCTTTTGGTGCCGGCGCCGGAGCAGCCGGTGCCGCAGGGCGCGGCACCCGGTGACCATACCGCGCCGACCCAGCCGTTTTCGGATCTGTCGTTCCGTCCCGGGGAGATGCTGAGCGAGGCGCAGATGTGGGGCAGCACCATGTTCGACCAGCTCGCCTGCCGCGTAAAATTCAGGCGGCTGCGCTATGAAGGGCCGTTCACGCCGCCCTCCGAGCAGGGCACGCTGGTCTTTCCCGGCGACTTCGGCATGTTCGAATGGGGCGGTATCGCCGTCGATCCGGTACGGCAGATCGCGATTGCCAATCCGCAATCGATCCCGTTCATCTCGCGCCTCGTCCCGCGCGGCGAGAACAATCCCGCGGCGCCCAATGCCGCGCATCCGCCGGGAACGGAGCTCGGCGTGCAACCGATGTATGGCACGGCCTACGGCGTCGACCTCGGCATCTTTCTGTCGCCGCTGAAGATTCCATGCATGGCGCCGCCATGGGGCTCGATTGCCGCACTCGATCTGAAGACAAACAAGATCGTCTGGCAGCATCGCGTCGGCACGATCCGCGACGAGGCGCCGCTGCCGCTGCCCTTCAAGCTCGGCGTTCCCATGCTGGGTGGGCCGATGGTCACCGCAGGCGGCGTCGCCTTTCTCACGGCAACGATGGACGACTATATCCGCGCCTTCGATGTGAGCGATGGCCGGCTGTTATGGGAAGACCGGCTTCCGGCCGGCGGCCAGTCGACCCCGATGACCTATGAGGCCGGCGGCAAGCAGTATGTCGTCACCGTCGATGGCGGGCATGGCTCGTTCGGGACCAAACTCGGCGATTATGTCCGTGCCTACGCGTTGCCTGGCAAGAGTTAGCGCTCGCGGCGCCATGGCCGCGCGCAACTCAATAGGGCCGATAGCCGTGGTGATGATAGCTCCGATATCCACCTTGCTGGCGCGCAAAGGCGTGCATCGGATTGATCCCGCAATAGGCGTCGGTGCCGGACGCGGTGGCCATGCACTGCTGGTAGGTCGAGAACTGGCAGTTTCCGGGATACCCCCATGATCGCCCTTGCAGGCAGTAGCGGTCCTGGATTTCTGCTGTCGACGGGATGCTGCTCAGCGCGATAGCGGAGAGCGCGAGCAGAAGAGAAGTGGCGAGGCGACGCATGGTCATACCTCCATTGGAAAGCGGCCAGACTATCACGAAGCTTGAGCTGTCGCCTGCGCCGATGAGATCAAGGGCAATGAGTGGCCCGGCCGTTCGTTCCACGGCGCGGGCCGCGGCATTCCGGAGTGCAATGCCCGCGTCGCCGTCGGAGAGGCCGAGCGGATCAACCTGCGCATCAGGTGTGCAGGCACGAGCCTCCGGCCGCCGCTCCCGACATTGCGCCGTGCCGATCACCCCGCGGCCATCCCCTGCGCGCCGCCGAGCAGTTTCACGTTGAGCTGGCCGCCCGCAAACAACATGTCGTCGAGCGCCTCGTCGATATCGGTCGAGACGACCGATATCGCGGCATCCCGTGCCAGAGCGCGTTGCGCGATGCGCCGCATCAGTTCCTTGATGAAGGCGGCACTGACGCCCTCGGTACGGGCAACGGCTTCATCCACCAGCCTCCGATCGAGCGGCAGCCCCTTGCCATAGAGCCGGACTAGCTTGTCGCGGCCGATCCTGTCCGGCAGCGGCACCTCGATCGCCTGGTCGATGCGACCGGGGCGGCCGGCCAGCGCGGCCTCGAGCTGCTCCGGCCGGTTGGTGGTGAGCACGAACAGGATGTCGGCGTCCTCCTTCAACCCGTCCATCTCGTTGAGCAGCTTGTTGAGCAGCGATTCCTCGCAAGGCCCCGCCATCTGGTTGCGGTCGCGGGCGATCAGGTCGACGTCCTCGATCACGACCAGCGCCGGCTGCAGCAGGCGCGCCAGATTCATGTAGATTTCGAGGAAAGCGACCTGCTCGGCGGTGATGATCAACGTGGTATGTCCGGGCAGATTGCCCGCGAGATAGCGGATCGTATGAGTCTTGCCGGTGCCGGGCGGCCCGTAGAGCAGGATGCCCTTGCGGGTCGACTGGCCGAGCCGGCGCAGGCTGGCGCGGCTGCCGACAAAGTTCCGCACGTTGCGGTCGAGCAGTCTCAAGGTCTGCTCGGGCAGGATCACCGCCTCGCGGTCGACCGGCGGCAGCCGGTGGACCATCACGCCGCGCGATCGACCGCGATAATTGGCCCCGCCATCGAGCGAGAGAATCTTGCCGCGATAGGAACGCGCCGCGCGCACGGCCTCTTCGAGCTTGGCGAAGCAGCGCTGCGCGAACTCCTGGCCCGCACTCCCGGTAGGAACGGCAATCTCGATACGGATCGCGGTCTCCTGATTGGGCTCCTGATGCATGGACAGCACGACCGCATGGCGCAATTCGCCATCGCGGCACAGCCACAGCCCGTTATGGAGGCATTGCACCGCCGCGTCGTCGCCGATATCGATCTCGTGATACTGCGGCGGAGCGAGTACCGCGGCATCGCGGCCCGGCCGCATCAGCCCTGTGAAGGTCGTCGTCTCCCAACGATATTCCTCATGCAAGCCGAAGAACCGAATCGGCGCGGCGAACAGCGCATTGATCGCGCGTTGAACATCTGCCCGCATGTGAGCGGGAAACTGCCGGACGGTGGTGACCAGCCCGCTCTGCGGAATCCCGGAAAAGTGCCAGGCGAGCGCATCCCAGGCCCACCTGAACTCGCCCTCCTGCCGGTCCTGAGGAACACTCGCGATCGCGCGCACGCAGGCCGCGCAGAGGCAAACCGTCCGCGCCGCGAGCTGCACCTCCGTCCGGGCCGGCGTCGCGCCGCACAGATCGCAGCCATCGCCGACGGTCTCGCTGGTGATCAGCAGCGGAAATCCGCCGGCGCGGATCTGCTCACGCGCCGCCGCGAGCAGCGCATTGCCCACCGACGCCGGATATGGTCCGCAGGTGACTTTGCCTTGCTTGTCGATCCCCGAAAGAAATGCGACGGCCTCCCGCTCGGTCTTGCCGAAAACGCTGCGAAGAAGCTCCACCACGAATTCATGAGGTGTCGCCTCATCATCATGAAACACGAGCCGGATTGTCCCCGCGCCGGCGCTGACCGCATCCATCGCGACGTCCTCATCGTTGTAATTTTTCACTAAATAGACTGGAGATAGAAAAGAACAAAGAAAGAACATCATGAAATGGCGCATCCGTCAAGCGGGGACAGCGTCACGTCAATCGGCGATCTCGATCCCGTGCAGCGCGCACCAGTCGCGCAACGCCTGCTCCGTCGCCTCATTCTCGAACGCGTGCCAGCGATCGATGGCGCCGCGCCGCGAGAGCAGCGACTTGAATTTCTGGTAAGCGCGCCGCCGGCTGAAAATATCCCGGACCTCGTCGTAGTCGTCCGGCAGCTGCTCGCGCACGAAGGCGAGCACCAGCGGTTTGCCGAGATCGAGGCCACGCTTGTCCGGAATCGGCAGATATTTTTCGGTATCGTCAATGTCGTCCGGCAGCGGCTCCTCGATCTCGCCGGAGTCGTAGTCGGTGTGGTAGTAGATCTTGCCGGTCTGCCTGCAGATGTAGGCGCGGAACTCAAACCCGCTACGGGCATCGGCCCATAGAAAGCCGTCGAGGAGATCACTCAGTGTGACAGGCATGGTCGCGGTCGCAATTGACGGACGCTCGCGATCCGAGGCGGACACGAAGCCATCGGACGTTCATCGGGCGGTGTCATGACAGATAGCGTCTGCGATCCCGTCGGCAAGGGCGATGGGGCGAACTGCGCCGCGACAGTCCGGCCGTCGCCCTCAAGAAAAACCGCTCGCGGCCCGGCGACCGCGGGCGCTTCCTCAGTGCTCGCCCTGATCGTAGCAGGCGCGGCAGATCTGCGGCGGCCGTCCTTCCAGATGGGCGCGGCGGAACTCCGCGAACTCATCGCTCTTCCAGACCTCGGAGAAGCTGCCATTGCTCTTGAGCGAGGGGCCGATCTGGTAGGTGTCCGGATTGCCGACCGTGCAGCACGGCACGACGCGCATGTCGGAGGCGACGTAGGCGCGTTCGAACGGCCATGGGCAGAGGTGGGACGGCGAGTCCGTCCGGTATTTCTCGGTCGTGTGCCAGAAGGCGACGCGCCGGCCCTGGGCGCGACCCTTCTCGAGCAGGCTGAGCATCGCATCGAGGCCGAGTTCGTCCTCCACCGTGACGGAGGCGTTCCGCTCGTTCCACTTGTCGAGACCCCAGCCGATCACTTCGAGCGAGAACACCTGGTTGGTGAAGCCGAGCTCCTGGCCGATATCGACCAGCTGGCCGAGCTGGTGGCGGTTGCCCTGCTGGACCACCGTCCACATCTTCGTCACCTCGACGCCTTTCTCCCGGCAATAGCCGTTGATCAGCTTGCAATTGTCGGCGACGCGCTCGAACACCGAACCGACGCGGATGCCTTCGAACACCTCCTTGGTGGCGCCGTCGATCGAGATCTGGATCTCGTTGACCCCGGTATTGACCAGCTTCTTGTAGTTGTCGCGGAGGTGAAGCAGCGACGCGTTGGTCGTCGTCCGCACCCAGATGTGCTTGGAGCGGGCATAGCGGATCATCTCGAAGAACTCGTCGCCCCGCTGCATCAGCGGCTCGCCAATGCCCTGCAGCTTGATCTCAACCAGGCCATATTGCTCGTCGATCAGGCGGCGGAAATCGTCGAAGCCCATGTCCTCCGCGCGCTGGCCCTTCGGCCACTCGGCGACCACGCACATCGTGCAGCGGAAATTGCAGCGGCTGACGTTCTCGATGTCGAGCTTGATCGGCAGATAGTCGACCACGGCGCCGCGGCGCTGATGCGCCTGATAGGCCTCGAAATTCGCCTTGCGGCGCGGGTCGCTGGAGAGCGCCAGCGCGCGTTCGCGCTGATACGCCTCGAGGCCCGCAGCCGGTACGGGCAGCGGCAGGCTGCGAAGCCCTGAAGGATGGGTGACGTCGTGCACTGCTGCCTCCTTGGTCCGTACCAGATTGCCTGGTCGATGCGCCGCTTAAGCCGAGCCTACTCTAAAACCGCGACCCGAACTGACGGGCTGAAGCCGTCGTCCCGGTGGTCCTGACCTGCGCGGTCAGGCCGGGAAATGAAAGCTGTTCAACATAAACTGGAAACCGCGCCACATCCATCGGCAACACCTCAAATCCCATGCCTTGAGCGCGACGCTGAACCGTCCGCTCCCGCCGGCCAGGCGGATGGACATGCACCAGATCCGGGACATCTCCATCGGCCAGCAGGCCGCTTATGTCCATCCGGGAAAACGCAGCCATCAACTCCCGGTCCCGGACGACCGTGACGCAAAGGTCTTTCATGTTCCATCCGATGGAGCACCAGCCTCGGCCTTGGGGATGACACCGTAGCGACCCGGGCGTCAATTCCTCTTGCACGCAAAAAGGCCACGGCGGCGCATTTTGGCTCCGTTTGCAACGTGGCGTTGCGCGCAGATCACACTTGTGACATATGGGTGCCGCGACGGGAAGTGGTATACGGCATGCCCCGGCGGGGATGCCATGCGGTGCTTCCGCCGCATGGCCGGCATGTCCGTTGGCAGGAACCACACACCGGTTCTTGGCGGCGTCCTGAGTTGGGCCGGTCGGAGAGTCGAGCCGGGGATCGCGGCATCGGCCATCGGTTTGTCGCGGACGTTCCACCGCGATCCGGCGTCGGCACGCCGGCTGCGCAGATCCGCTCGACCGTCGCAAGCAGTCTTGCCGAGATATTGATTTAAAGTTGAAAGCGGTGTCTGATTCGAGTCCACCGTCTGCCCCAAATTTCGTGTCGGGCGAAGCGGAAAACCTCGCGACCAAGCGTCCGCGTGAATTTGTATCGTCGCCAGTTGGCTGTGCGGAGCAGCTTTTCGTCAAACGAGGCCGCGATCGATGGAGAACGTCATTCCCGATCAGGCCCTTGGGGCGCAGCGGCGCGACGGATGGTTTTCGCTGCGCGCGCGGCTGATGATGCTGGTGATCGCGAGTGTCGTTCCGCTGGTCGCCTTCACGCTGACGCGTGGATATCTGGATTACCAGAAGGCGGTGGCCGATGCGGGCCGCAAGACACTGGAACTGGCGCACAGCCTCGCGCTCAGCGTCGAGAAGCAGCAGCAGGCGCGCATCGCGGTGCTCGAAGTGTTGGCGATGTCGAGCGCGCTTCATCGCGGCGATCTCGATGTCTTCCGCGCCCGCGCCGACGCCGTGGTGGCGAAAGAGTTTCCGGGCTCGAACATCGTGCTGCTGCGCCAGGACGGCACGCAGGTGCTGAATACGCTGGTGCCACCGGGCGAGCCGCTGCCGCAGCGGCCCAATGTCGAAGCGACCAGGCAGGTGTTTGCTACCGGCAGCCCGGCGATCTCCAACGTCTATCTCGGGGTCGCGGCACATCGCTACGTTGTTTCCATCGAGGTGCCGGTGCGCGGCCCCGAGGGGAGCATCGTCTATTCCCTGTCGATCGTTCCACAGGCCGAGGCATTTGCCGATGCGATGCGCCGCCAGGACCTTCCATCCGGCTGGCCGGTCGCGATCTTCGACCGGCAGGGCGTGACCGTCGCACGCAATCTCAATCCCGAACGGTTTGTCGGCGAGAAGCCGCTGCCTGCGTTGCTGGAGCGCCTGCTGACGAAGCAGGAGGACGTGTTCTTCAACACCTCGCGCGAGGGCATTGCGCTGGTCACCGCCTTCAGCCGCGTCGAAACATCGGGCTGGACCGTTGCCATCGGCGTGCCGATCGCCGAACTGACGGGGCCCGCCATCGAGGCCGCGATGCGTACGCTGTTCGTGGGTGGCGCCGTGCTCGCGCTCGGCCTGCTGCTGGCTCTCGTCGTGACCAGGCAGATCGTGACGCCGATCGCGACGTTGCGCCGGCTGGCGACCGCAGAGCACCGCGGCGAGATCCTGACCGCGCTTGCGACGGGGCTGCGCGAGGCCGACGAGGTGGTGCGGGCGCTGCAGACGGCCGAGCTGGCGCGCCTGCGCAGCGAGCAAGACGCTCTCGAGCGCAGCAAGCAGCTCGAGTCCTCGAACAAGGCTTTGGCAGCGGAAGCGGATGTGCGTCAGAAAGCGGAGCAGAAGTCCCAGGCCCAGCTTGCCCGCCTGAGCCTGCTGCACCAGATCACACGGGCGATCGGCGAGCGGCAGGATCTCAACAGCATCTTCCAGGTCGCGGTGCGCAGCCTCGAGGACGAACTGCCGGTCGATCTCGCCTGCCTGTGTCTTCACGACAGCACCGACCAGACGCTGACGGTGGCGAGGTTCGGCGTCAAGAGCAGCACGCTCGCGCTCGGCCTCGCAATGCCGGAGCGGGCGCGGCTCGCCATCGACCGCAACGGCTTGTCGCGCTGCGTGCGGGGCGAACTCGTCTACGAGGCCGATCTTGCGCAACTGGACGCGCCCTTTCCGCAACGGCTGTGCCGCGCCGGACTGCGCTCCCTGGTGCTGGCGCCGCTGCAGGTGGAGAGCCAGGTGTTCGGGGTGCTGGTGGCGGCACGCCTGCAGCCGCAGGGTTTTTCCAGTGGCGAATGCGAGTTCCTGCGCCAGCTCTGCGAGCATGTCGCCCTCGCCGCGCATCAGGCGCAGCTCTATGAGGCCCTGCAGCAGGCCTATCAGGACCTGCAGCAGACCCAGCAGGCGGTGATGCAGCAGGAGCGCCTGCGCGCGCTCGGGCAGATGGCGAGCGGCATTGCGCACGACATCAACAACGCGCTGTCGCCGGTCACGCTCTACACCCAGGTGCTGCTGGAGATGGAGCCCGATCTGACCGCGAGCGCGAGGGAATCGCTCGAGACCATCCAGCGCGCCGTCGACGACGTCGCGCACACGGTCGCGCGGCTCTCCGAATTCTACCGCCAGCGCGAACCGCAGCTCGTGCTGGCGCCGGTGCAGCTGAACCAGCTGGTGCAGCAGGTCATCGACCTGACCCGGGCGCGCTGGAGCGACATGGCGCAGCAGCGCGGCACCGTGGTCGCGCTCGGGACCGAGTTCGCCGATGCGCCGCCTCCGATCCTCGGGGTCGAGAGCGAGATCCGCGAGGCGCTGATCAACCTGATCTTCAATGCGGTCGACGCCATGCCGGATGGCGGCGCACTGACCGTGCGCACGCGCCTCGTGAAGAGCCCCACCGGCAACCGCCATGATCAGCTCCAGGTCGATGTCGGCGACGATGGCGCCGGCATGGACGAGGAGACGAGGCGCCGCTGCATGGAGCCGTTCTTCACCACCAAGGGCGAACGCGGCACCGGTCTCGGGCTCGCGATGGTGTATGGCGTCGCGCGCCGCCACAATGCCGACGTCGAGATCGACAGCGCGCTCGGCAAGGGGACGATCGTGTCGCTGAGCTTTCCGGTGCCGCCGGCCGATGCGATCGCCGCGCCCGGGGCAGGCTCGGCATTGGCGATGCCGCCGCGCATGCGCCTCCTGCTGGTCGATGACGATCCGCTGCTGCTCAAATCGCTGCGCGACACGCTGCAGGCCGACGGCCACGTCGTCGTCACCACCCACGGTGGGGCGGGCGGCATAAAAGCCTTCCGCGACGCAATCGCGGCCGGCGAGAGCTTTGGCGCCGTGATCACCGACCTCGGCATGCCCAACGTGGATGGCCGCATGGTGGCCGCCGCGATCAAGGACCTGTCTGCGGCGACGCCCGTCATCATGCTGACCGGATGGGGCCGCCGGCTGCTGTCCGAGGAAGACATTCCACCCCATGTCGACCATGTGCTGAGCAAGCCGCCAAAACTTCGTGAGCTGCGCGAAACGCTGCTCCTGTGCAGCGGCGCCTCGGCACCAGAGCAGAAGCGGGGACGTGGCTGATGACGGACACGAGGCCGCTGGTCATGATCGTCGATGACGACGCCGCGCAGGTGCAGGCTCTGTGTCGCACGCTGCCGGCGCATGGCTACGATCCGATCGGTTTCACCGATCCCGAAGCTGCGCTGGCCGAGCTGCGGCGGAGCAAATGCGACCTCGTGCTGGCTGACCTCCGCATGATGCCGGGCGGCATGGACGGCATCGCATTGTTGCAGGCGGCGCTTGCGATCGATCCCGATCTCGTCGTCATCATCATGACCGGCGCCGGCACCATCGCGACCGCGGTCGAGGCCATGAAGGCGGGCGCGCTCGACTACATTCTGAAGCCGTTCAAGCTCAGCATGATCATTCCGGTGCTGGAGCGCGCGCTCGCGGTGCGCCGGCTGCGGCTCGAAAATGCCGCGCTGGAGCGGCGCGTGCGCGAGCACACCGCCGAGCTCGAAGCCGCCAACCGCGAGCTCGAGGCGTTCTCCTTCTCCGTGGCGCATGACCTGCGCAGCCCGCTGACCGTGATCCTCGGCTACGCCGACGCGCTGATCGAGGAATTTTCGCCGCAACTGCCGCACGAGGCGCTGGTGCAGCTCGAAGGCATCGTCGCCGGCGCCGGGCAGATGCGGCGGCTGACCGACGGCCTGCTCAGGCTGTCGCGACTTGGCCGCCAGCCGCTGTCCCGGCAGCGCGTCGATGTCGCGGGCCTGGTACGCGAGGTGGCCGACGAATTGCGCCGCACCCAGGGTCTGCGGCAGGTCGCCGTGCATGTCGGCGAGCTTCCCGATTGCGTCGCCGACCAGGCGCTGCTGCGGCAGGTCTTTTTCAACCTGCTGTCCAACGCGTTCAAGTTCACGGCCACGCGCTCCGCTCCCGTCATCGCGGTGAGCGGCCGGACCGAGGGGAGCGAGCGCATCTATGCCGTGCGCGACAATGGCACCGGTTTCGACATGAGCCAGTCCGAAAAACTGTTCGGCGCATTCCAGCGCCTGCACGCGACCGATCAATATGAGGGCACCGGCATCGGGCTCTCGATCGCGGCCCGCGTCGTGCAGCGCCATGGCGGGCGCATCTGGGCGGAGGCCGAGGTCGACCGCGGCGCGACCTTTCGCTTCAGCATGCCGTGACGATCCCACACGTCCTCGCGATGAAGAATCGGTGTGTGCTTCAAACCACCGCAGATGGCTCTCACGCTTCTTCATCGACGCATGTGTCCATGATCCGATCGAGCTCGGCGCGCGAGAGAACGCCGAGTTCGGCGATGAAGACGATGCGCGACCGCGGCACGCCAGACGCCGGCAGCCCGCCCGGCGCCAGCGTCGCGCGGCCGCCGGCGAGTTGAAACACCATCGACTGCCCGGGCTGCTCGGTTGTCTCGAAAAACCCCTTCGCTCGCGCCAGCTTTGGCGCGAGGCGCCCGATCGCCTGCTGCAGCCGCGGCAGTGACAGCGGCCGCTCCGAGGTCCAGCTCAAGGTCTCGAACCGGTCGACGACGGGTCCGCGCGGCCGGACTTCGCGCGGCGCCGGCACGCGATCCGGGTCCGGTGCGAACAGCAGCGCGGAAGGCAGCGCGCCATTGATGGCATCGACCACCACCGCGGCCGGTCGCAGCGCGCGGATCGCAGCGCGCATCTGCGCAGACGTCGCCGCGTCCACCAGATCCACCTTGCTCAGCGCCACGATGTCTGCTGCGCGGAGCTGAGAGCGCAGCAGCGGGTCCTCGTTCAACGTCTCCGGCCGCGCGGTCGCATCGATGACGCACAGCACCGTCTCCAGCGGCGCCTCGCGCGCGATCACCGGGTCCATCAGGTTGCGCACGATGTCGGCGGGATCGGCGACCCCGCTGGTTTCGATCACGATCAACTCCGGCCGCGGCTGACGCAGCAGCGCGGCGAGCGTGCGCAGGAGATCGCCTTCCAGCGTGCAGCAGATGCAGCCATTGGAAAGGCTGACCACGCCGTCGCTGGCGCCTTCGATCAGCTCCGCATCGATGTTGATGGCGCCGAAATCATTGACCACGGCGGCGATCCGCCGCCCCTCCGCATGCGCCAGCAGCTGGTTTACGACCGTGGTCTTGCCCGCTCCCAAAAAGCCGGTCACCAGCAGGATCGGGACGGGCACGATCGACCCCAATCAGACTTGGGTCACGGGCCGGCGCACCGGCTTGCCCGGCCTTGCCGTCACATCGAGCACGCCATCTGATATCAGCGGCTCTCCGGACACCATGAGGTGCCGCACGCCTTCGGAGGCGCGGTTCATCGCCGAAAAGGTCGCGCGGTCGGTGAGACCATCGAAATCGAACACCACGATGTCGGCATCCGCGCCGGCCTGCAGCCTGCCCTTGGCGCGCATCGCCGGCGTGCTCGCGGACAGGATTTCTGCCGGGATCAGCGCGCATTTGCGCACACCTTCGAGCAGCGACAGCGCCCGGCGCTCGCGCACCCATTCGCGGATGAAGCGGGTGAAACAGGCCGCCGAGCGCGGATGCGAGGTGGCGTCGTCCGGCAGCGGCCAGGCGTCGCCGGTATAGGGGCGGCCATTCGACAGGGTCCAGGGCATCGCATCGGAGGCGATGGCGCCGCCGGGATACAGCACCGAGATGTCGAGCAGGTCGCGATGATGCGGGTTGTTGTCGATATCCAGGATGTGCCACAGCACCAGCGTGGAGGGTTCTTCCGCCTGCGCCGCCAACAATTCCTCACGGTCGCGAAAGCGCCGGCCGTCGGTGACGCGCTGGACCGAATCATAGCCGGTGCCGTTGCGCGTCTCGAATTCGGGATCGCTGAAGAACGCCGCCGCCAGCACCGTCGAGCCGGTGCCGTAGGGATAGGCCTCCACCGTGATCGGCAGGCCCTGTTCCTGCGCCTTCCTGATCAGCACCGCGCAGCGCTCCACGTCGGTCTTGCTGGAGGAGTTGAAGTGGCAGATGTGCATATGCGCGCCGGTGGCGCCGGCATAGCCGATCAGGCGGATATAGGCCTCGGCCGCGCTCTCCGGATCGACGCGGGACATGTAGGCGACGTGAGTGAAGGTCGGCACGTCATGCGATGCCGCGAGCTGGCACACCGCGGTCAGTTCCTGCACGCCGGCGCCCGGCGCATAGGCGTTGAGAATGCCGATGCCGATGCCGCCCTCGTTCAGCCCGCCGGTGAGGCGCTCGAGGATGCCGGCGACTTCCGTGTCGCTCGCGACGTTGTCGATCCAGCGGCGATCGCGCATGGCATTGCCAAAAGCCTCCAGCGAAGACTCCGAGTTGGAGCCGGTCATCGCGCCGATCCGCGCAAAGGCCCAGTTGGCGGCCGCGCCGTAATTCAGCACGCGGCCTTTTTTGGCCTGGCGCTGATACCAGGACGCGACCGGCAGCACGCCGGCTTCGAGATCGAGCGTCGTGGTCACGCCGTCAAAAGCCTGCATGCGGTCGGCCGGGATCGACTGGCCGTGCGCGTGCAGGTCGATGAAGCCGGGCGCCACCACGAGCCCCGTCGCGTCGATCACGCGCTCGGCGCTGCCGAGCGAGGTGCCGACAGCGGCGATTTTTCCATCCATCACCGCGACATCGCCGACCGCGTCCATCCCGCTCGCCGGATCCACCACCCGGCCGCCGCTGATCACAAAACCGCTCATTCCGTGTTCTCCGCACGCCAAACAAAAAGTCCCGAAAACCGGCACCGGCTCCGAAGGAGCCGGCACAGTCCACTTCACCATAGAGACAGATTTTCGGACCGGCGACCACCTCCGCCGATGCTGATGCAGCATGCGCTCATCCCGAGAAGTGGGCACCGACCTCTCCGCGTCGTCATGGCCGGGCTTTGTCCCCTCTGCGGGGCCGAAGCCCCTTCGGCGCGGCGATGGCCCGGCCATCCACGTCTTCGAGACATAAACGAAGAAAGACGTGGATGCCCGGCACGGGTCTTCGCCTGCGGCTTCGACCCGGCACCGCAGCGAGGCGCGCCGAAGCCTCTTGGCGAAGGCGGCAAGGCCGGGCATGACGAGCCATTGGCGCAGGCGGTTGGGATCGATCGGCTGTCATGCAGCCACGGCCAACGAGATGCACGTCCGCATTCTCGCGGGCGAAGTCGCCCCGAGCGATGCTGAAATCTTGGCCCTCGAATCGAAGAGGGCGCAGGGAATGCCGGGTGAAGGCCTCACCCATGGCCCGCCTGCAGCAAAAAAAGCAGGCGGCAGTTACCACAGATCCTATGGGGTGGCGGGTGGTCAAGAGAGACCCAAGATTGGATTTGTGACCATCCAGCCTCGGAGGATCAAGATGATCAAGCTCGCTCGCACTGACACACCCGCCGCAT
>Ga0335071_10000937_pt1 | contig 31449 bp, 27 predicted proteins | sample Lox_Sample_15_FD_206724 | JGI IMG/M metagenome (GOLD analysis project Ga0335071, IMG submission 206724) | Soil microbial communities from Loxahatchee National Wildlife Refuge, Florida, United States - Lox_Sample_1.5 | ecosystem: Environmental > Terrestrial > Soil > Wetlands | place: USA...
CGGCCTGTCCCTCGACCGCCACGTCTCGGAGCTCGGGCGCACCCTCGGCGAGGAGCTGCTCGAGCCCACCCGCATCTACGCCCGGGACTGCCTGGAGCTGGTGTCGGCGCCCGGCGTCGAGGTGCATGCCTTCAGCCATGTCACCGGAGGCGGGCTCGCCGCCAACCTCGCGCGGGTCGTGCCGGCGGACGTCCATGTCGTCCTCGACCGGTCCACCTGGTCGCCGCACCCGGTGTTCGGCCTCATCGGCCGGCTCGGGGCGGTCCCGCAGGCGGAGCTCGAGCGGACGTTCAACGTCGGGGTGGGCATGGTGGCGCTGGTCCCGCCCGTGTCGGTGGAGCGGGCGCTCGCGGTGCTCGGGGAGCGGGGCGTCGACGCGTGGGTGTGCGGGGAGGCCCGTCCGCGCGCCGGCGAGGCCGGCGACGCCGCGCCCAAGGGTGGAGCCGGCGGGTCGGTCAGCCTGGTGGGGGAGTACGCCGCGCCCGGATGAGCCTCGCGCTAGCGCCCGGCGGCGTATCGGTCGCCGCCCTCGCTGTCGTCCCCGGCGAGTTCGCCGTCGGTCAGGTCCTCGTCGGTCAGGTCTTCGTCGGCCAGGTCGGTGTCGGCGAAGTCGCCGTAGCGGGCCAGCAGCTCGGGGTCGACCTCGTTGTCCCGATCGCCGACGAGGTCCGCGCGCAGGCGGTCCAGGTCCATCGCGCCGGTGTTGTACTTCAGGTCACGGGCGACCTTGGTCTGCTTGGCCTTGGCTCGGCCGCGTCCCATGGCTCGACCCCCTCGGGCGAGGCGACCGCGCCCCGCGTGCGTCGTACGTGCGGTGGATGAGGCGCCCGCGCGGGAGCAGCCCCGGGCTCCAAGGATAACCGCTCGGCGGGGCTGCTGACAGGCCAGCGGCCCGAGACCGCCCTCCCGGACGAGCCAAGCCCGGCGCGGGTCCGGCTGGCCCGTTCGGGCTGGGCGTCCTGGCCCGGCTGGACCATTCAGGACCAAACCGGACAGACGGGACGATGGGCACCGCAGCGGGGCAGACTCGTGGGTCCCTGCCGTGGGGGCGGCAGCCACGCCGAGAGCGGGAGACGGATGGACGCGCACAGCCCCGACGACGAGCAGTTGCTCACGCCGGCCGAGGTGGCCGTGCTCTTCCGCGTGGACCCGAAAACGGTCTCGCGGTGGGCCAGGGCGGGGAAGCTGACCGCGATCCGCACCCTCGGTGGGCACCGCCGGTTCCGCGCCGCCGAGGTCAATGCGCTTCGCACCGGGATGGCCGAAGGCCCCGACGTCGCCCGGTTGTCCTCGTGACGGCGCTGTCGTGACCGCCGAGCACCCGAGGAAGGCGTCGTCGTGACCGGACGGCCCTCGCCGCGCGAGGCGGGCTTTCGGATGCCGGCCGAGTGGGAGCCGCACGCCGGCTGCTACCTGGTCTGGCCGGAACGCCCCGACAACTGGCGCCTGGGGGCCAAGCCGGCACAGTCCGCGTGGGTCCACGTCGTCGAGGCGGTCGCGAGCGGCGACCCGGTGACGGTGCTGACGTCCTATGGCCAGTGGGTGAACGCTCGCGGCAGGCTGCCCCGCGAGGTGCGCGTCATCGAGACGTCCACCAACGACGCCTGGGTCCGCGACACCGGCCCGAGCTTCCTCGTCGACGGCCGTGGCGGGGTGGCCGCCGTCGACTGGGCGTTCAACGCCTGGGGCGGGCTCGGCACCGGCCTGTACTTCCCCTGGGACGCCGATGACATCGCCGGCTCCAAGATCGCCGAGATCGAGCGGGTGCCGTACTGGACCTGCGACCTGGTGCTCGAGGGGGGCTCGATCGACGTCGACGGGCAGGGCAGCCTGCTCACCACCGAGGAGTGCCTGCTCAACCCCAACCGCAACCCGGACCGCTCCCGCGAGGAGATAGAGGCGGTCCTCGGCGAGCACCTCGCGGTCGACCGGGTGATCTGGTTGCCCCGCGGCGTCGTCGACGACGAGACCGACGGCCATGTCGACAACTTCGCCCGGTTCGTCGCCCCCGGTGTCGTGGTCCTCACCTGGACCGATGACACCGCCGACCCGCAGTACGAGCGCAGCGCGGAGGCGCTGGCCGTGCTCGAGGCCTCGACCGACGCCATGGGCCGGCCCCTCGAGGTGATCAAGCTGCACCAGCCGGGCCCCCTGTTCGCGACCGCGGAGGAGGCGGCGGGGCTCGACCTCGTGGTCGGGTCGCGGCCCCGGCTCGAGGGAGACCGGCTGGCGGGCTCCTACGTCAACTGCTACCTGGGCAACGGCGTCGTGGTGCTGCCCGTCTTCGACGACCCGCACGACGAGGCGGCCATCGACACCTACGCGAAGCTGTTCCCGGACCGCACGGTCCGCCCGGTGCCCGGCCGCGAGATCCTCCTGGGTGGGGGCAACGTGCACTGCATCACCCAGCAGGTACCCGCCCCGTAGCCGGGCCGCCGATGCCGAAGGCGCGGAGCAGCCGGCCCAGTTCCTCCTCGGACGTCCGGGCCAGCCGCCCGCCGGTGAACTGAGGCAGGGCGGTGACCTCCGAGACGCTGCCGGGTGGCGCGGGTACCTGGGCGAGCTCACCCGCCGTGGCCGCTTCCGCCTGGACCAGCAGCCGGCCGGTCAATGGCCCCTCGAACAACTCCACCCCGTAGGGCGGGAACGCGGACCTCGTCCTGGCCAGCAGGTCGGCGGGGAGAACCTCCAACGAGCGGGCCTGCTCCTCGCTGAGGTAGATCGTCGTGAGGGTGCCCGGACCGCCGCCCTCGCCGGGTTGCTTCTGGGTGAGCTCGTACGTCGTCGCGTCGGGGCAACCCATCGTGCGCAGCCGAAGGCCGGCGTCCCCGCAGGTAGCGGTCCTCGATCCGGCAGGCCCGCAGCGGCTCGCCCGGGACGGACGCGGCGAGCAGCCAGCGCCGCTCGAGCTCGCGCGGGCGTACCGGCTGACGCCGGGGGGACTCACAGGAAGTACAGCCGGGACAGCGGGACCGTCTCGACCGGCGGGGTGCTCACCTCGGCCCCGTCGAGGGTGACCCGGGCCGCGTCGGCGCTCACCTCCACCCGGCCGAGGCGGTCGTTGCCGCGGTGCATCGAGGCCAGCCCGATGGTTCGCGTCCCCCGCACGGCCACCCGCCGACGTCGCGTCGCGAGCACGTCGGAGTCCGCCTCGGCTGCGGCGCTGTTGACGAAGACCACGCTGACGTCGGCCGGCGCCGCCCCGGAGCCGGCGAACTGGGGACCGAGCACGAGCGGCTCGCAGGTGTCGGTCGCCGCGTTGGGGTCGCCGACCACCCCCCACGCCGGCAACCCGGCCTTGAGCACGAGCGAGGGCTTGGCTCCGAAGTACTCGGGGCGCCACAGCACGATGTCGGCGAGCTTGCCGGGTTCCAGCGACCCGACCTCGTGCCCGATCCCGTGGGCGATCGCGGGGTTGATGGTCAGCTTCGCGAGATAGCGCAGCACCCGGGCGTTGTCGTCGTCGGGGCCGTCCCCCTCGAGCGGGCCGCGGGTCGACTTGAGGACCGAGGCCATCGCGAAGGTACGGCGGATCGTCTCGCCGGCCCGGCCCATCCCCTGGGCGTCGGAGGAGGTGATCGGGATGACCCCGAGGTCGTGCAGGACGTCCTCGGCGGCCATCGTCGACGCGCGGACCCGGTCGTGGGCGAGGCGGAGCTCGCCGGGCAGCTCGGGTCGCAGGCCGTGGACGGCGACGATCATCGACTCGTGCTCGGCGATCGCGTCCCGGGCGTAGGGCAGCGTGGGGTTGGTCGACGATCCGATGACGTTCCCGACGCCGGCGAGGGACAGCACGTCCGGGACGTGCCCACCGCCGCACCCCTCCACGTGGTAGGCGTGCACGACGCGGCCATCGAGGACCGCGAGGGTGTCGGCGACGGAGAGGTTCTCGTTCAGCCCGTCGGTGTGGACGGCGACCTGGACGTCGTAGTCGTCGGCGACCCGCAGCGCGGTGTCGAGCGAGCGCAGGTGCGCGCCGAGGTCCTCGTGCACCTTGAATGCGCAGACCCCGCCCTCCAGCGCCTGCTCCAGCGGCTCGCGACGCGAGGACGAGCCACGGCCGAGGAACCCGACGTTGACCGGCCAGGCGTCGAAGGCGGCGTACGCGCTCCGCAGTCCCCATGTCGTGTTCACCCCGACGCCCCAGAACGGGCCGAACTCCTGCCCGAGGATGCTCGTCACCCCCGAGGAGAGCGCCGCCTCGCAGATGCGCGGGGAGAGCAGGTGCACGTGGGTGTCGACCGCCCCCGGCGTGGCGATCAGCCCTTCGGCCGGGACGATCACGGTGCCGGTGCCGACCACCACGTCGACGTCGTCGGTGGTGTCGGGGTTGCCGGCCCGCCCCACCCCGACGATGCGGCCCTCGCGGATGCCGATGCTCGCGCTGCGGATCCCGAGGACCGGGTCGAGGACCACCGCGTTGGTGACGACGACGTCGCAGGAGTCCTCGGTGCGGACGGCGCGCAGCCCGATGCCGTCGCGGGCGGTCTTCGCGAATCCGGTGAGCAGCGTGAAGCCGTCGTCGTGGGCCGCGCCACCCACCCGCACGACGAGCCCGGTGTCGCCGAGGCGGATCCGGTCCCCGGGCCCGGGAACGGCCGTGGCCTCGACGTCGGGGACCGCCCTCACGGCGCCGCGCCCGGACCGTTGACGGGGTCGTGGTCGAGGAACCCGGTAGCCCGGGCTCGTTCGAGCGCCGCCTCGCGGGCGCCCGGGCCGTCGAGGGCGCCGTCGACCAGCCCCGAGAAGCCGACCACCACGCGCTCCCCCCCGAAGGGGACGAGGGAGACCTCGGTGGGGACCCCGGGGTCGAAGCGCCGCGTCGACCCCGCCGCGATGCGCAGGTGCCGGCCGTACGCCCGCGCCCGGTCGAAGGCCAGCCGCGGGTTGACCTCGAAGAAGTGGAAGTGGCTGCTCACCGAGATGGGGACGGTCGCGGAGTTGGTGACCGTGAGCACGACGGCGTCGGCCTCCCGCGCAACCGGCTCCGGCGCCGCCTCGCGCCCGCCGACGCCGAGCCCGTCGGCCGGTGCCGGCCCCACCGGGTCGGTCACCACGACCATCCGCGTGCCGTCCTCGAAGACGGCCTCGACCTTCACCTCGCGGACCACGTCCGCGACGCCGGGCAGGACGTCCCCAGGCCCGAGGACCCGCCGTCCGGCGTCGAGCGCCTCGGCGTGGCGAGCGCCGTCCCGGGCCGCCTCGCAGACCGCGTCGGCGACGAGCGCGATGGTCTCCGGCACGTTGAGCCGAAGGCCGCGAGCCCGGCGGGCGCGGGCCAGCTCGGCCGCGGTGAAGACCAGCAGCCGGTCCCGTTCGGCGGGGGTCAGCAGCATGCTCGCCATCCTGCCCCTCGGGCGGTCCAGGGGTGCGCCACTCCACGAAGCGTGAGACCTCGGGCACCGCGCGTGACACGGTTGACCTGATCGGCTGCTGCGCTCCGTCGTCCCGGCGAAAAGATCGTCCGTACGGCCGATCCAGGGCCCTCGGTCCGCCATGGATGCTGACGCGGACGCGTGCCGTGTCGGACGCGTCGCACGTCGTGAGCGGGGACCGAACAAGCCCGGCACCAGCCGGGGCAAGGGATGGGGGAGCACGAGATGCGGGGTTGGGTTCCGGGTGGCCGTGGCCGCCACAGGAGCGGGCGCGCGGGGGCCGCCGGGCGAAGCGCTCGTCTCGTCGCCGTGGTGGGGGTGCTCGCGGCGCTCGCTGCCGCGGTGCTCGTCGTCGGGCCCGCCGAGGCGGCGACGACGTACACGCTGCAGGTCAGCACGTCGGCCGACCGCAGCTCGCCGGTCGCCCTGAACGGCGCGAACGTGACGGGCAACATCTACGTCTTCACCGCACCGGCCACCGACATCAAGTCGGTCAGCTTCTACCTCGACGACCCGACCCGGGCCAACGCCGCGTTCCACACCGAGACGACGGCGCCTTACGACTTCAACGGCGGGCCGCCCGCGGCCGCCAACCCCTACGACACGAGCAAGCTGACGGCAGGGACGCACACGATCACCCAGGCCGTGACCACGACGGCCAATGCGGTCCAGGTCTACACCGCGACCTTCACCGTGGGCGGCTCGTCCTCGTCGCCGTCGAGCTCCGGCGCCTCGAGCTCCTCCGGTACGTCCTCGAGCGGGACCTCCTCGTCCTCCGGTACGTCCTCCAGCGGGAGCTCCTCGTCCTCCGGTACGTCCTCCAGCGGGAGCTCCTCGTCCTCCGGTACGTCCTCCAGCGGGAGCTCCTCGTCCTCGGGCACCTCGTCCTCCGGCTCGTCGAGCTCGGCGTTCACCCTCGACCTGAGCACGCACCCCGACCGGTCGGCAGCCGTGGCCCTGGCCGGCCAGACGGTGTCCGGCAAGATCTACGTCTTCACGACCCCCGCGACCGGGATCAAGAAGGTGGTCTACTACCTCGACGACCCCGGCCAGACCGGCTCGCCGATCCACACCGAGGGCACGGCGCCGTACGACTTCGCGGGCGGCACGCCCACCTCCGCCTACGCCTACGACACCACCGCGCTCGCCGACGGCGGCCACACGATCACCCAGGTCGTCACCCCGACCAGCGGCGCCGCGCAGACAAGCACCGCCGCGTTCCAGGTCAAGAACACCGTGGTCACCGTGCCGCCGGCCCTGGTCTCCGTGAACCCCGACGGCGTCCCGTCCAACGACTGGTTCGTCTTCAGCCGGATCGGGACCAACCTCAACGGCAGCGCCACGTACGCGCAGCACGACCAGGACACCGTGGTGCTGAGCAACACCGGCAGCTCCACGATCACCGTCACCGGCCTGACCCTCACCGGCACGTACGCCTTCAACCCGGCGGTCTCCCTCCCGCAGGACATCCCCGCGGGAGGCACGCTCAACGTCCCGATCCGGTTCGTCGCGATCGCAGCGCCCGCCGTGCAGATGGGCTCGTTGACCGTCAAGAGCACCGACCCCGCCCGCTCGTCGTTCTCGGTCACCCTCGGCGGCGCGTGGCAGCCCGCGGCTCAGGGCCCGAACGAGCCGACGCTGGCCAACTACATGCAGGTGTTCGGGTACAAGACCCAGGTCGTGTACTCGGGTCAGGCCTTCGGTGGCAACGGCACGGTCAAGACCACCGGGGACGAGGTCCTCTCGCCCTTCTGGGTCGCCGCGGACCCGAGCCAGCCGATCGTGGCCAGGGAGCTCGCCAACACCCACGGCCTGTTCCAGCCGGCGATGTACTGGTACCCGCGCAGCGACAGCACCGACCCCTGCCTGCCGTCGACGACGCTTCCGGGTTCCTGCACGATGATCATGAACCCCCCGGTCAGCGAGGCGCAGACGGTGCTGCCACGCATCCTGGCCTCGGACGGGGTGACCTACCTCCCCGGTCAGGCGTCCTTCTCGCCGGGGGTGTCCTTCGGGTTCAACTTCATGGGCCGCGAGTACAGCGACGACACGCGCAACTCCACCACTGGTGACGTGAAGCACGGGTGCACCAGCCCGTGCGGCCACCACATCCGCTTCTATCCGCTCAAGGACAACAGCGGGAAGGTCGTGCCCAACACCTGGCTGGTCTGCGTGGAGATGTTCGGCAGCAACTACGACTACCAGGACGTCGTGGTGCTGGTCAGCAACATGAAGCCGGACCTGCCCTAGCAAGATCGTTCGAGCAGGGGGACGCCGGCCCGACCAGGTTCGCCTGGCCGGGCCGACGTAGGTCCTCAGCCGTCCGCGAAGGGATCGGTCCGCGCTCGGGTCCGCCCTTCCTCGAAGAAGGAACGCAGCGCCGCGGCCGATGTCTCAGACATCGGGAGCGAGGCGCCGAAGGGGGCGTTCCAGAACTCCCCGGCCCGCCGACGGTGCGGCCCGACGTAGGCGTACGGCTCCGGGATGGCCTCGTCACCGGGCGAGACCCCGTAGTTCACCTCGTCGAGGCTGACCGCCACGTCGAGGTGCTCCGGCCACAGCACCGGCTCGAGGCCGCCCCGGTGGTGCAGGCTGCCGAAGGCCCGCAGGACCGAGTCGCCGAGCACCCAGGCACGGCTCATCTCCCCCGCCGCCTCGGCGTCCACCCGAAGCTCGTCGTCCGGGCCCAGGGTGAGCGCAAGCGGGTACACCCCTTCGGGGCCCCGGCACGCCACCCCGGCCGCGGCCGCGAGTGCACCGAGACTGCCGGCCAGCGCGAGGCGGTGATCGCCGACGACGAGGTCGGTGCCGTCGACGGCCAGCCGGTGCGGGGGCGTCGGGAGGTCCCGGCTGGAGAACCCATACGGCCGCACCGTGAGACGGATGGTCCCGAGCGCCCGCCACTGGTGTCCAGCGATGATCTGCTCCGCCACTGCGTGCAGTGCGAGGCGGGTCGTCCGTCGGTCGCTACTCACCGGCCGTAGTCCGCGTGAGCGGCGCCGAGGATGAACTCGGCGACGAGCGCGGTCCAGCCGGTCTGGTGGGACGCGCCGAGCCCGCGCCCGGTGTCCCCGTGGAAGTACTCGTGGAAGGGGATCAGGTCGTGCCAGTGCCGGTCGCCCTGGAACAGCTCGCAGTCCCCGAACACCGGCCGACGGCCGTCGGCGTCGAGGAAGATGCTCACGAGCCGTCGAGCGAGGTCGTCGGCGACCTCGGCGAGGGTCTGCTTGGTCCCCGACCCGGTGGGGTGCTCGACGAGGAGGTCGTCGCCGTAGAAGCGGGCGAAGCGGCGGACCGCGTCGATGAGCAGGAAGTTGACGGGGAACCAGATCGGTCCTCGCCAGTTCGAGTTCCCGCCGAACAGGTCGGACGTGGACTCCCCGGGTTCGTAGTCGACCGAGTACGCCGAACCCGCGAGGTCGAGGACGAAGGGATGCTCCGCGTGGGCACGGGACACGGCGCGCAGCCCGTACGGGGACAGGAACTCCTGCTCGTCGAGCATGCGGGCGAGCACTCGGAGCAGGCGCTCACCGTCGACCACCGACAGCAGCCGGCCCTCGCCGCCGTCGTGGACATGCGTCGTCCCCACGACGGAGAGGTACTCGGGCCGGTACTTGAGGAACCAGCGCAGGTGCCCGGCGAAGCCGGGCAGTGCTCCCAGCGTGCGCTGGCCAAGTGTCATGGTCGCGGACAGGGGCAGCAGCCCGACCATCGAACGCACCCGCATCGGCAGCCGTGAGCCGTCCGCGAAGGAGAGCACGTCGTAGAAGAAGCCGTCGGCCTCATCCCACAGCCCCTTGGCGTTCATCGCCTCGCCGATGTAGGCGAAGTGCTCGAAGAACTTGGTCGCGGTGTCCTCGTAGGCGCGGTCGTGCTCAGCGAGGATGAGGGCCATCTCGAGCATGCAGAGCGCGTACATCGCCATCCAGGCGGTGCCGTCGCTTTGTTCCAGCTGGGCGGCCACCGGGAGGGGCGCCGAGCGGTCGATCGGGCCAATGTTGTCCAGGCCGAGGAAGCCGCCCTCGAAGACGTTGTTGCCCTCGGCGTCCTTGCGGTTGACCCACCAGGTGAAGTTGATGAGCAGCTTGTGGAACATGCGCGCGAGGAACTCGTAGTCGGTCGAGCCGTCCACGTGGAACACCCGGAGGGCGGCGGCTGCCTGGACCGGCGGGTTGACGTCGCTGAAGGACCACTCATATGCCGGGATCTGGCCGTTCGGATGCATGTACCACTCGCGGAACATGAGCAGCAGCTGGTTCTTGGCGAAGGTCGGGTCGACGCGGGCGATCGGTATGCAGTGGAAGGCGAGGTCCCAGCTGGCGTACCAGGGGTACTCCCACGGGTCCGGCATCGAGATGACGTCGAAGTTGTCGAGGTGCCACCAGTCGTGGTTGCGTCCTTGGTTTCGCGACTCCGGCGGCGGCGGGCCGGCCGGGTCGCCCTCGAGCCAGCGCTTCACGTTGTAGTGGTAGAGCTGCTTGCCCCACATGAGTCCGGCGATGGCCTGGCGAAGCACTCCCGCCTCGTCCGGCGTCGCCTCCGGCGGCGTCAGGGCGGCGAAGTAGGCATCCGCCTCAGCCCTGCGCGCGCTCATGACGTCGGCGAATCCCCGCTCGGTGTCGGGTGCCGCCGACTCCTCCGCAACGGTACGTAGCCGGACCTCGGCGCTGCCGCCGGCGGGCACGGTCAGCGTGTAGTGGAAGGCGGCCTTGGTCCCCACCATCGCCGGGTTGACGGTCGCAGCCCCGTGGACGACGTGGTCGTTGATCCCGTCCTTGGGGTACGGCGAGCGGCCGGGATCGCCGTACAGCCGCTGCGTGTTCGTCTCGTTGTCGCAGAAGAGCAGCTCGGGGTCGCCACTCGCCCCGAGGGTGAGCGTCCCGGTCGGCTCGGACACCGCCACGAGCCGACCCCCCGAGGCGACGATGCTCGGTACGGCGTCCTGCCCGGGGCGACCCCACGCCCAGGTGTTACGGAACCACACGGTGGGCAGGACGTGGATCGTCGCCTCCTCCGGCCCGCGGTTCTCGACCGTGATGCGGGTCAGCAGGTCGCGTGGTGCGGCCTTCGCGTGGTCCACCGTCACTGCCCAGTAACGGTCCTCGTCGAAGATCCCGGTGTCGACCAGCTCGTACTCTCGGTCGAGCTTGCCGCGGCGGGCGTTCTCGCTGACGAGGTCGTCGTACGGGAAGGCCCGCTGCGGATAGTGGTAGCGCCAGGTCATCCAGGAGTGCGTGGGCGTGGAGTCGAGGTACCACCAGTACTCCTTGACGTCCTCACCATGGTTTCCCTCCGGGCCGGAGAGGCCGAACATCCGCTCCTTGAGGATCGGGTCGACCCCGTTCCACAGCGCGACGGCCAGGACGAAGAACTGTTGCTCGTCGCAGACTGCCGCCATCCCGTCCTCGCTCCAGCGGAAGGTCCGCGAACGTGCGTGGTCGTGCGGCAGGTACGTCCAGGCTTCGCCATCGGGGCTGTAGTCCTCGCGCACAGTGCCCCACGCGCGCTCGGACACGTACGGGCCCCAGGCGCGCCAGTCCTCCCGCCCGGCGTCGGCTGCCGCCAGCCGCGCCTGCTCCGCTCCTGACCTGTCCTCAGTGCTCATGGCATGTCCTCGGGACGAAAGACGTTTGCTCGTACGCGGCCGTCAGGGTCGGGGACGACTCTTTCACGTCACGTGCCGCGACCGAAGGGGTGGTCGGAGCCACCCATCTGCTGGAGTGGCTAGCGTGGCCTCGTGAGCAACGCGGTCGCCGACGTCTACGCGGGCTGCGGGGACGACGAGGAGCCCAGCGGTGCCGAGACGACCGTGTTCGCGGGTGCGGTCGCGGCGATCAGCCCCCGCAGCGAGGTCCTGCGCCTGCTGCCCAGCCGCGGTCGCCGGATGGTCGGCGCGTGGTGCTTCGCCGACGTCTTCGGGCCGCGACCCGTGTCCGGCGGCGCCGCGATGCACGTACCGCCGCATCCGCACACCGGGCTGCAGACCGTGAGCTGGCTGGCGGCCGGGGCGGTCACCCACCGGGACTCCCTGGGCAACCTGGCCGAGGTCACTCCCGGTCGGGTCGCGGTGATGACGGCCGGTCACGGGATCGCCCACTCGGAGGACGTCGTGCCGGCGAGCGCCGTCCTGCACGGCGCCCAGCTGTGGGTGGCGCTCAGCGAGGCCGAGCGGCACCGCCCGCCCTCCTTCACGCTGCACGAGCGGGCACCGTACGTCGACGCCGGAGGCGTGCTCGCCCAGGTGTTCGTCGGGGCCGTCGGCGACGTACGGGCTCCCGCGCAAGGACTCACGCCACTGCTCGGCGCCGAGCTCACGTGGAGCAGCCCCGGGCCGGGCCGGCTCGCTCTGGAGACCTCCTTCGAGCACGTGCTGGTCCCGCTCGCGGGACAGGCTCGGGTCGACGGCAGCGCGGTCCGGGTCGGCAGCGCGATGTACCTCGGCCGGGCCCGCACCGAGCTCGAGGTCGAGCTCGACGAGGACGCTCGGGTGCTGCTGCTCGGAGGCGAGCCCTTCGAGGAGGAGATCGTCATGTGGTGGAACTTCGTGGCCGGAAGCCACGAGGAGATCGCGGACGCGAGGCAGCGGTGGAACGCCGGCGGCGACCCGCGCTTCGGCGAGGTGGACTACCCGACAGCTGAGCGCATGGCGGCGCCGGCGCTGCCCAACGTACGTCTTCGCCCTCGCGGCCGGGTCCGCTGACCAGCTCCCTCATCGCGGGGCCGGCAGGGTGCCGATCGCCTGCTGCCGGCACGGTGGCGATGGTCCGCCGCCGGCAGGGTGACCGCGTGTCGGCGTCAGTCGGGCGTGCCCGCCGTGTCACCGTCCTCCCATGGCCTTCATCATCCTGCTCGTCGCCGCGGTCATTGCGTCCTTCCCAGCGACCTGGCTGCTCATGCTGTTCGTTGGCAACCTCGGGGTGGGGCTGAGCTTCTGGGGCGCCCTCCCGGCCGGCATCCTCGTCACCTTCTTCGCCGCCGGCGCCGGCGCCGGCGGGCGCTCCGCCTGGCGCTGACCGCCGGGTTGTGAACCCGCGCGGCGGTGCGCTGGACTGTCGCGCGTGGTGGTCACGTACGCCCCTGACGGCCCGGAGCCCGACGACGTCCTCGTCGAGCACGTCAGCGGCGATCCCTTCGCGCCGGTCACGGTCCTCGAGTTCGGCGACTACGAATGCCCGTACTGCGCGGGTGCCGCGCCGGTCCTTCGTGAGCTCGTGGCGCGCTCCGAGGGGCAGGTGCGTCTGGTCTTCCGAAACTTCCCGCTGTTCGAGGTGCACCCGCACGCTTTGACGGCGGCGCTGGCGGCCGAGTCCACGACGGCCAGCGGCCGCTTCTGGGACATGCACTACCTGCTGTTCGCCAAGCAGGCGCACCTCCTGGACGCCGACCTGCGCCGATACGCCGAGCAGGTCGGTGCCGACCCCGAGCTCGCGACGGGCGCACCCGCCCAGCGCTTCGCGGAGAAGGTACGAGCCGACTACGCGGCTGGCCGCGAGGCGGGTGTCGCGGGAACCCCGACCCTGTTCATCGAGGGCGAGCCCTACGTCGGCCGCGTCGAGCTCCAAGCGCTGCAGCGCGCCACGGGGACCTCAGAGCGCCACGGGCTGGACCCAGGGGAGCGGGGGTAGCGCCGCGGGGACCTCCTCGCCCGCCGGGGAGCACAGCGGCCAGCGCTCGCCCATCAGCCGCAGGACCGCCGAGCCGGCAGCGGCGGCCACGACCGACCCCGCCAGGATGCCGATCTTGGCCTGGTCGCGAAGTGCGGGTGAGCTGAAGGCCAGGTCGGTGACGAACAAGGCGATCGTGAACCCGATGCCCGCCAGCACCGCCCCACCGAGGAGGTGGCTGTAGCGCACGCGACCGGGCAGGGCGCCGGCCCCGGTACGCAGGGCCAGCCAGGAGACACCGGCGACCCCGATGGTGTTCCCGACGACCAGCCCCACGACGACCCCGATGGTCAGCGGGGAGTGCAGCGCGGACCGCAGGGTGTCCGCGTCCATCCGAACCCCGGCGTTGGCGAGGCCGAAGACAGGCACGACCACGTACGCCGACCACGGGTGGACCGCTCGTTGCAGCCGCTCGCCGGTCGGTACCGCCGCCGAGACCGCCATGGTCGCCAGGCGCGCTCGTTCCGCGGTCGGGTTCTCGACGACCGCGCGGCCGTACACGGGGATCCGGCGCAGCACCTCGCGGCGGGCCGGTCGCACCGGCACGAGCAGGCCCACGAGCAGGCCGGCCAGCGTCGGCTGCACGCCGGAGCGGTAGACGGCGAACCAGAGGGCCAGCCCCACGAGGACGTACGGCGTCACGCGCCACACGCCCAGCCAGCGCATCGCCAGGACGGCCCCGACGAGGACGACCGAGACGGCGAGCGCCGCCAGGTCGGGGGAGGCCGTGTAGAACAGCGCCATCACGGTGATGGCGCAGACGTCGTCGACCACCGCCGCCGCGAGCAGGAACACGCGCAGCTGGTCGGGGCAGCGGGGACCGAAGAGCGCGAGGATGCCGAGGACGAACGCGGTGTCGCTCGACATCACGATCCCCCAGCCGTGGGCGGTCGGGTGACCGGCGTTGATGGCCAGGAAGATGAGGATCGGCGCGAGGACACCGCCGAGCGCGCCCAGGGCGGGCACGAGGAAGGTCCCGGGGTTGCGCAGCTCACCCGAGGTCGTCTCGCGGGCGATCTCCACGCCGAGGACGAGGAAGAACAGTGACATGGCGACGTCGTTGACCACGTGCCGAAGGTCCATGTCGAGGCTGCGGTCCCCCACGCCGATGTGGACCGGGGTGGCCCACAGGGCCTCGTAGGAGTGCGACCACCCTGAGTTGACCCACACGACGGCAAGCAGGGTCGCCCCCAGGAGGACGGCGGCACTGCCGGACTCGTTGGCGATGAAGCGGCGCACCGCGGGCGTGAAGCGGGGAGCGACCACCCGAAGCTCTGGTCCCGGACGCGCAGGCTCGCTCATCGTCCGCTCCGCACGGCGGCCAGCCTACGAGGCGATGCGCAAGCGACCGGCTGCCCCTGGAGGGCGTTGCCGTGAAGCTCGTGGCGGCTTCGGTGCCCGGGAACGACTTCGGGCTCTGGCAGGATGACCGCGTGGAGCGCCGGGTACGACGCCGCACAGCCCGACGGCTCGTGCTGGCCGGCGTCCTCGGCGCGGTCGTGCTCGCCGTCGCGGGGTGTGGCGGCTCGAACGGGATCGGCTCCTCGCTGCGCCCCAGCACGCGCCCGTCCCTGCCGGGCGTGCTCGGCTCGCGGTCGCCGGCCGCCAGCCAGAGCGCGGTCGCGCCCGAGAGCCAGAGCCCGCAGGAGTCGGCGCGACCCTCGCTCAGCATCTCCCGCTCGGAGTCCACCGCCGCTCCCAGCGAGCCCTCGACCCCGACGCCCACCTCCACGCCAACCCCGACTCCGACGCCCACCCCCACGCCGACGCCGACGGGTACGTCCACGCCGACGGCGACGTCCTCAGCACCCGCGACAAGCGCCCCCTCTGCCAGCGCGAGTGCGCTCGCGTCATCGGCCGTCGCCTCCGGTAGCGCGTCCGTGGCCGCATCCTCCTCCTCCTCGGGCTGGCTCTGGCTGGCAGTGGGCCTGCTGGTCGTCGCCGGGGCGGTGACCTGGTTCGTCCTGGCCGCCCGGTCCCGGGCACGACGGGCGGCCTGGAGCGGCGACGTCGACCGCGCGGTCGGCGAGGCGCGCTGGCTGTCGGCGGCCCTGCTCCCGACGATCCGGGGGGCGGCCAGCGACGAGGAACGACGGGGGGCGTGGTCGGTGGCCCGGCCGCGGGTGGGGGCGCTGGAGGATCGGCTGGCCGTCCTCCGCAGCTCCGCCCCAGACGAGGCGGCGGGCTTGCGCGTCGCCGGTATCGCCTCGGCCGTCACCGCGACGCGTCAGGCCATCGATGCCTGGACCTCGGCGCCCACCGCCGAGGCGGCGGCGGAGGCGAGAGGCGCTCTCGAGGCGGCTGGCAGTCAGCTCGAGGCCGCGCTACCCCCTCCGCCATCCTCCCCGACCGGCCCCGACTCACCCTCAGGCCCGCCACCCCGTTGAACTGTTAGGCATTCGCGGGTGTATCCACCGACGAACGCCTAACAACATGGTGGTGGGGTTGGGGTGGGGTTGGGGTGGGCCGGAGGTCAGCGGGTGGCGTCGACCGGCTCGCGGGGCAGGGCCTCGTACGGCGGCATCTGGTCGACGCTGATCCGGCGGCGGAAGACCCAGTACGTCCAGCCCTGGTAGAGCAGGACGAGCGGGGTGAAGATGACGGCGACCCAGGTCATGATCGTCAGCGTGTAGTGCGACGACGACGCGTTGGTCACCGTCAGGCTCCACGCCGGGTTGGTCGTGGACGGCAAGACGTTGGGGTAGAGCGCGCCGAACATGGTCGTGACCGCGCCGAGGATCGCGATCGACGTCCCGAGGAACGCCCAGCCCTCGCGGCCACGGAGGGTCGCGAAGAGTGATCCGACGAGCGCGAGCGCGGCCACCACGAGGCTCACCCACGTCCAGCCGGCGCCATAGCTGAGCTGCGTCCACAGCAGGAAGGAGGCGGCGAACACGACCGCGGCGATCCCGATCCGCAGCGCGGCGCCGTGAGCGCGGTGCCGGATCTCGCCGTCGGTCTTCAGCGCGATGAACAGGGCGCCGTGGAGGGCGAACACCGAGAGCGTCATCAGTCCGCCGAGCAAGGCGTAGGGGTTCAGGAGGGTGAACAGGGTGCCGGTGTACTGCTGGTCGGCGTTGATCGGCACGCCGCGAACGACGTTGGCGAGGGCGACTCCCAGCAGCAGGGCAGCGGCGGCGGAGGAGATGCCGATCGCGATGTCCCAGCGCCGGCGCCACGCCTCGTCGTCGATCTTGCCGCGGTACTCGAAGGAGACCCCGCGCACGATCAGGGCGACCAGGAGGAGCAGCAGGGCGAGGAAGAAGCCGCTGAACATCGTGGCGTACCACATGGGGAAGGCCGCGAACGTCGCGCCTCCCGCCACCAGCAGCCACACCTCGTTGCCGTCCCAGACCGGGCCGATCGTGTTGATCATCACCCGGCGTTCCGCGTCGGATCGCGCGAGCCCCAGCAGCATCCCGACGCCGAGGTCGAAGCCGTCGAGGACGAGGTAGCCACCCCACAGGACGGCGATCAGCACGAACCACAAGTCGGTCAGCGCCATGGCGGGTCTGCTCCTTGGTCCTGTCTCGGTTTCCGTCTGTGCTTGGTGGATCGCGTTCGGTCAGTAGGCGAAGGTCAGCCGGTCGGACTCCTCACCCTCGGCCTTCTCCGGAATCGGTGCCGGCTCGGGACCGGCCTTGGCGAAGCGGACGATGAGGCCGATCTCGATCACCGCCAGGAGGGCGTACAGCAGCGTGAGCACCGTGATGGAGATCGCGGCGCTGCCCGCCCCGACCGAGCCCGAGACCCCGTTCTTGGTCTTCATGAGGCCGAAGACGACCCAGGGCTGGCGGCCGAGCTCGGTGAAGATCCAGCCGAAGCTGTTCGCGAGCACCGGCAGCACCACGGCGAGGCTGGAGGCCTTCCACCACCAGGTCGGCTTGGGCAGCTGCTTGTCGCGGGTGACCCACAGGCCGACGATCGACAGCAGCAGCGCGAGCACCCCGAAGCCGATCATGAGGCGGAACGACCAGTAGGTGATCGGGATGATCGGCTTGTAGCTGCCGGGCCCGTACTTCTGGACGTACTCCTGCTGGATGTCGTTGATGCCCCTGACGGTGCCGTTCGGGCTGCCGGTGGCGAGCAGGGACAGGCCATGCGGGATCCGGATGCTCCAGATCTCCTTCGAGCCGTTGAGGCTGCCGACGGTGAACACGGAGAACGAGGCCGGCGATGAGGTGTTGTACAGCGCCTCGGCCGAAGCCATCTTCATCGGCTGCTGGCTGGTCATGACCCGCGCCTGCAGGTCGCCGGTGAACATCACGGCGAGGCCGGCGATGAGCCCGACCCACAGCCCCAGGCGAAGCGAGGGCAGCAGTACGTCGATGTGGCGCTTGCGGACCAGGTGGTAGGCGCTCACGCCGACGATGAACATGCCGCTGGTGAGGAAGGCCGCGCTGATCGTGTGGAGGAACGCCGTCACCGCGGTGTTCTGGAAGAGCACCGGCGGGAAGTCGGTGAGGATCGCCCGACCCTGCTTGGCGTCGATGCGGTAGCCCACGGGGTGCTGCATCCAGGCGTTGGCGGCGAGGATGAAGTAGGCCGAGAGCATCGTGCCGATCGAGGCGAGCCAGATCGTGGCGAGGTGCACCCGCTTCGGCAGCCGCCCCCAGCCGAAGATCCACAGGCCGAGGAAGGTCGACTCCATGAAGAAGGCGAGCAGGCCCTCGATGGCGAGGGGGGCGCCGAAGATGTCGCCGACGAAGCGGGAGTAGGCCGACCAGCTCATCCCGAACTGGAACTCCTGCACGATGCCGGTGACGACACCGATCGCGAAGTTGATCAGGAAGAGCTTGCCCCAGAACTTCGTGGCCCGCAGGTAGTGCTCCTTGCCGGTGCGGACCCAGGCGGTCTGCATGCCGGCGACGAGGGCGGACAGGCCGATGGTCAGCGGGACGAACAGGAAGTGGAAGAGGGTCGTGATCGCGAACTGCCATCTCGAGATGTCCAGCACGACGGGACTCCTCTTCGCTCATGCGGGGCGCGGACGGTTCCACCCTGGCCGCCTCGCCGGAGCGCCGGCCAGGCCCGGAGGTCCTCCCGACACCGGGACGAAGGTCCCTGGCGGCGCCGCTGGTCGGCTACCGTCGACGCAGACGTTCCCGGACCCTGGAGACACGCGTGCCTGATCCCGAGGAGCCCGGCCGGATCCGGGTCTTCCTCCTCGACGACCACGAGGTGGTCCGGCGAGGCGTCAAGGACCTGCTCGAGAGCGAGGGCGACATCGAGGTCGTGGGGGAGGCGTCGACCGCCAGCGAGGCCCTGGCGAGGGTGCCGGCGCTGCGCCCGTCCGTGGCCGTGCTCGACGTACGCCTCCCTGACGGGGACGGGGTCAGCGTCTGCCGTGAGCTGCGCTCGGGCATGCCCGAGCTGCACTGCCTCATGCTGACCTCCTTCGCCGACGACGAGGCGCTCTTCGACGCGATCATGGCTGGGGCCTCCGGGTACGTCCTCAAGCAGATCCGCGGAAGCGACCTCATCGGAGCGGTGCGCACGGTCGCTCGCGGGGAGTCGCTGCTGGACCCGAGGACCACCGCCAAGGTGATGGACCGTCTGCGCGCCCAGGCCGACGGCAACGACCCGCTGCGCGGCCTCACCGAGCGCGAGCGGGAGATCCTGGCCCTGATCGGCGAGGGGCTGACCAACCGCCAGATCGGCGAACGGCTCTTCCTCGCCGAGAAGACCGTGAAGAACTACGTCTCGAACCTGCTGGCCAAGCTCGGGATGGAGCGTCGGACCCAGGCAGCGGTCTACGCGGCGGAGATCCGTCACGAGCAGGGCCACTGAGCAACGGCAGCGCCACTGAGCCGGTGCGGCCCTCAGGCCAGGGGAGCGGTCCAGCGCAGCCGGGTGCCGCCGCCACCTGCGGCGTCCAGGGCCAGCTCGCCGCCCCGCGAGACGGCGCGTGACTCCAGGTTGGACAGTCCGCTGCGGCGCCCGACCTCGGGGATGCCGATGCCGTCGTCCCTCACCGTGAGCCGCACCTCCTGGGCGTCGACCTCCACCTCCACGTATGCCCGGGTCGCCTTAGCGTGCCGGGCCACGTTCGAGAGCGCCTCGACGAGGACCGCGACGAGGTCCTGGCCGAGATGTCGGTCCACGGCGCTGTCGACCGGCCCGACGAACTGGATCGAGGGCGTGAACCCCAGCGAGTCGGCGGCTCGGTCGGCGACCTCGAGCAGCTGCTGGCGCAGGCTCCCGGCCTGCTCGTGGGGGCTCTGCAAGGCGTAGATCGCCGAGCGGATCTCCCGGATCGTGGCGTCCAGGTCGTCGACCACCCGCTGGACCCGCTGAACCGCCTCCTCCTTGTCGAGCAGGCGGGTCAGGCTCTCCAGCTGCATGCCGCTCGCGAACAGTCGCTGGATGACCAGGTCGTGCAGGTCGCGGGCGATCCGGTCCCGGTCCTCGTAGACCAGCAACCGTTCGGCCTCCGCGCGCGCCTCGGCGAGCTGCAGCGCGACCGCCGCCTGGGCGGCGAAGCCCTCGAGCATCGTCGCGGTGTCGTCCCCGAACGGCAGCGCGGAGTGCGGCCGGATCACCGCGAGGACTCCGCGCACCCCACGGGAGTCGCGCAGCTGCACCAGCATGGCCCGGTGGCCGTCATCACCCAGCGCGCGGCCCAGGGTGTCGTGCGCGTGGATGGTGCAGGTGGTGACGGGCGACGAGCCCCGCAGCGCGGTCAGCAGCAGGCTGCTCGGCGAGGCCTCCTCGATGCCGCGCAGGCGCTCGGCGCCCTCGCCGTCGGTCACCTCGACGACCAGCGCCCCCTCCTCGCCGGGCAGGGCGATGAGCGTGCTGGTCGCGCCGGCGATCTCGAGGGCACGTGAGGCCACGACCCGCAGGACGTCCGGCGGATCCGAGCCGGACAGGACAGAGGTGGTGACCTCGGCGGTGGCCTGCAGCCAGCGTTCGCGGCGCCGGGCCTGTTCGTAGAGACGGGCGTTCTCCACCGCGACGCCTGCGGCCGTCGCGAGGGCGACGACGACGCGCTCGTCCTCCTCGTCGAACTCGCCACCGCCTCGCTTCTCGGTGAGGTAGAGGTCGCCGAACACCTCCTCGCGCACCCGGACGGGCACACCGAGGAAGCTGCGCATGGGCGGATGCCCGGGCGGGATGCCGTACGACCCCGGGTGCTGGGACAGGTCGGCCAGGCGCAGGGGCCGGGGGTCCTTGATGAGCAGTCCCAGGATCCCGCGCCCGCTCGGCGGATCGCCGATGCGCTCCCTGGTGGCCTCGTCGACCCCCACGGTGATGAACTCCGAGAGCTGCGCATCCTCGTCGATGACGCCGAGAGCGCCGTACGTCGCGCCCGCCAGGGTCACCGCCGCGTCGACGATGCGGTGCAGCACGGCGTCGAGGTCCAGGTCTCCGCCCACCGCCACGATGGCCTCGAGGAGGGCGTGCGAGCGGTCGCGCATGCCCACGATCTCGGCCAGCCGCAGGTGCAGCTCGGACAGCAGCTCGTCCAGACGCAGGTTCGGGAGCCGCTCGGCTTCCCGTCCCGGAACCTCCGCGGATCCCCTGGCCATGCTCCCACTGTGCCACCCCGCCGCGGAGCGGGACCAACGTCCCGGTAACCGGGGACCTGCGGCACTGAACCGCGGCTTGGTTGAAGCATCAAAGTGTGCCCAGTGGTGGTGCACAGCCACCCAGGTGTTCGCCACAGAGCGCGGGTCGATCACCCGCCTCGAACGTGAAGGAGCGCAGACCATGCGACGGAGCACATTCGACACATTGCTTTCCACGGCTGGGCTGATCGGGGCGTTGGTGCTCTTCGTCGCCGGCTTCCTCGGGCTGTGGGCACACAGCTTCATCAACGACCAGGTGCACTCGCAGCTGGCCGCTCAGAAGATCTACTTCCCGCCCAAGGGCAGCGACGCGATCAAGGGCCCGCAGTTCGCGGCCATGCAGAAGTACGCCGGCCAGCAGCTGGTGAACGGTGAGCAGGCGAAGACGTACGCGAACCACTTCATCGCGGTCCACCTGTCCGAGGTGGCGGGCGGCAAGACCTACTCGCAGGTGAGCGCCGCAGCGATGGCCGACCCGAACAACACCCAGCTGGCCGGCCAGGTGGAGACGCTGTTCAAGGGCACGACCCTGCGCGGCATGCTGCTCAACGCGTACGCCTTCTGGAAGATCGGCCAGATCGCCTGGATCGCGGCCTGGGTCTTCATCATCGGTGGCGTGCTGATGCTGGCGCTGTCCATCCTCGGGTTCCGCCACTCGCGGCACGTCCCGGCTGACGCGGCTGTCGGTGGGACACAGGCCTCGGTGGCGGCGGGCGTGTGAGTGCACGCTGACCCATCCGGAGAGAGGACCTGCACCACGACAGCAGGACCGATCCCGAGCACAACAGCAAGGAGGGGCCGGCGCCCGAAGGGGCGCCGGCCCCTCCTTGTCGCCGCCCGAAGGGGCGCCGGCTGACCCGTCGCCGGCTGCTGTCCGCGGGTGCCCCGGGCTCGCGAGAGCGCGGTTGTCGGCGGCCGCGCGTACCGTGCTCGCCATGGCCATCGCCCGCTACCCGAGCATCGTCATCGACTGTCCGGACCCGGATGCCCTCGCCGCGTTCTACGCCGCGATGCTGGACTGGACGGTGGAGTCCTCACCCGGCTGGGCCGACATCCGTGCGGACTACGGGCAGTGCATCTCCTTCCAGCAGGTTCGGGACTACTCCCGACCGGCCTGGCCGACCCAGCATGGGGCCCAGCAGATGCACCTGGACGTGGTCGTCGACGACCTCGACGCGGCCGAGGTTGCGGTCCTCGAGCTCGGGGCGAGCAAGCACGACCACCAGCCCGGTACGTCGTTTCGGGTGTTCCTCGACCCGGCGGGGCACCCGTTCTGCCTCTGCCTCGGCTGATCGGGCGCGGTCCCGACACCGTAGGCCGACGGGCTAGTGGGTCTCCCGCCCCACGCCCACCTCGCGGTCGATCCGGTCGAACTGCTCGGCCATGGCGGCGGCGAGCGCCTGGGCGGCCGAGAGGGGTCGGACCATGACGACGAAGTCGTCGATCTGACCCTGGTCGTCGACGTGCAGGAGATCGCACCCCTGGATGGCCCGCTCGCCGACCCTTGCTTCGAAGACGAGCACGTGGTCCGGGCCGTCGGAGCCGATCTCGCGGACGTAGCGGAAGTCGGAGAAGACGCGCATCACCGCGCCGAGGATGGCGAGGGTGATGTCCCGACCCTGATAGGGGCGGTACGCAACGGGGCTGGTGAAGCGGACGTCCTCGGCGAGCAGGGCAGCGACGGCTTCGAGGTCGCCGCGGGCAACGGCGTCGCGAAAGGCTTGCACGGGTACCTCCGAGGTTCGGGGTGCCGGGGGCCATACTGCGTGTCCACCAGCGAGGACGGGACGCAGAACATGACCTTCGAGGATGCCACCGCCCTGATGCCCGTCGAGGAGGGGACCTTCGGCTGGGAGGTCCCCGATGGTTGGCAGCAGGGCCGCGGGGCATGGGGCGGCCTGGTCGCGGGCGGCCTCGCCCGGGCCGTGCTGATACGCGCGGCCGACCCGGTCCGGCGGCTGCGCACGATGTCGGTGCACATGTGTGCCCCCCTACGGGTTGGACCGGCCACCGTCCGTGTCGACGCCCTGCGGGTGGGCTCGGGGATGTCCACCTGGGCGGCGGAGGTGCGCGACAGTGACGGGCTGGTGGCGCATGCGGTCGTCATCACCGGCCGGCCCCGGGCGGCCGACCTGGTCCAGCTGCCGACCTGGGGCGATGCGCCGGCACCAACGCTGCCGCACTGGCTTGACGTGGACGTGCTAGGGACCGACGGGCCGGGCTGGCCGCCCTTCATGGGGCACGTGGAGTTTCGTGTCTGCGCCGGGCTGCCGCTCACCGGGTCCCCCGCTCGGTGTGCCGGGTACGTCGGCTTCCGGGACGGCTCAACCTGGGATGCCGAGCGCCTGGTCGCCATCATCGACGCTTGGTACCCGACCGCACTCGCGGCGCTGGCGGAGTCTCGGCCGCTCGCCACGGTGAGCTACGCCGCCCACCTGCTCCTGGCACCGGAGCACGTCGAGACCGGCAAGCCCCTGGTGTTCGAGTCGACCATGTCCGCCGCGAACGACGGCTACACCACCGAGACGCGCCGGCTGTGGACCCATGACGGTCGACTCGTTGTGGAGAACCACCAGTCAGTGGCGGTCATCCGCTGAGTGGGCGCTGGGTCGCCCCCGGAGGCGAGACGCGGCCCGTGGACTACTGCTACTTCGCCTCCTGAGCCGGGCCCGCCGCCCCCGCTGCGGGTTGTCCACCCGAGTGTCTCGCCCGACCGATTTGGACGGCCCGGATGCGGACGCGCCCTGGCTTCACCGCTCTGCCGATTCGCCCATGGTGGGGCCGGCTCTGGGGTTGGCTCGACCGGATCCAGGCGGTCACACCGGGCATCCAAGCTGTCAACGGTCACGCGGATCTCCCGGGTGGCGGTCAGGATGGGTCTTGCTCAAGTGAGCCAGCCAGGGAGCCGGGTCTCACGGCTCTTCGCGTCGTCGTCGTTCGGCAGCCACTCTCTCGCTGACGATCCTTCTGGCGAGGAGCGGAACGAAGTCGCGGATCCGGGCGTGCGCGAGGGACTCGAACGCATCTTGGACCAGCGTATGGAGGACCGCGCGGGGCTCGTCCGGGAATCTCCCGGCCAGTTCTTCCTCGACCGCGTTCGCGGACCTTGTATCGGTCAGGATCGAGTCAACGCTCACAGCCACATCTCACATCACGGGATCGGATCCGGCATCCGGTCGGGACGATCTCCCCTGGGTGAATTCGGCCGCCAGGTGGTGACTGCGGGTTCGTCCGGTGTGACCCTGCTCGGAGATGCCTATCGCCGGAACGTCTTCTGTGTTGTGGCCCGCCGAGTCGAGCCGAGAGCGCAGGTATCGACAGCACGCCAGGACGGTCAGCTCGGGGATGACACGGCTCTTGTCGACGAGGTCGGCCAGTAGGGTCGAGTCGACACACCGGCCTCGACGCGTGACGGCCGACACCTGGCTCGTTCGACACGGCGTTCGCCGGCGACTGATAGGTGTCTGGCAGCAGCTCGCCAACCAGCCACACTCGTCAATCCGTTGGGAGATGTAAACAATGACGAATCCGACAATCGAAGACCTCCAAACTGAGCAGTCGATGTTCGTACAGACCGCCCTGGGGACCTCCAGCAAGGAAGGACGGCTCACGCTCACGGGGGTCACCCCTTCGACGCTCTACTTCTCCGACCGGCCACAGCGAGTGGTGGGCCACATGACCACCGCTGACTTCGTCGAGCTTTGGGGTGTCGGCGACAACAGCTTCGAGGCGGACCCTCCGAACGCGGTTCTCGCGTTCCTCGAGTCGGGCGATGACGCGCCCGTAGACGCCGTCGTGGTGATCAAGGACCCACGCCTGTCGGACGGCGAGCTGTCTTACGCCATCGACGTACTGGAAGGCGACGTGCCCGCGGACTCTGGGCCGGTCACCCTCTTCATCGACCCGATCGGGCGCCCGCTCTCACCAGTCTCGGTGTGTGGGGTCCGTCGCCGCGAAGGCCGGCGGGCCCGACGCCGCTTCTGACATGCTCGCGGGGTGTCGTCCGATGCGCGGAGGAGCCGGAGAGTTGGGACGGCGATGACCCGATGACCGCGGCTGCGGCCGGTGACGCGACACCGCACGGTCGCCGGCCGACCTCAACCCATGATTTCTTCGCTGAACCGTCGGACCAGCCGAGGGTACGACGGTCGGCGGACGCCGCCCTCGCCATAGCGGGTGGTGCGCTACTGGTCATCCTCGCCATCGTGGCGCGCGGCGGTACCGCGGTCGACCAGGCGTGGGTGACGTTCGTCGTCCACCTGCCGGCGTGGTTGGTCTGGTTGGGTCAGGCCGCCTACCTGGTGAGCATCGCGGCTGCGTGCGGGCTGCTGATCGGCATTGCCATCTGGGCTCGCCGCCGACTCGAACTGCTCTTGGACCTGGTGCTTGCGGCCCTGCTCGCCGTGGTCGCTGCAGGTGCGCTCAGCCGGTGGGTGGACGGTCGATGGCCGGCGGTCGCGCTGACGGACCTCGATCACACGCGGACGACCTATCCGGCCTTCGTGATCACGGCGATCGTGGCCGTGCAGGCTGCCGCTGCTCCTCACCTGAGTGCGCCAGTCCGTCGAGTCGGCTGGGGCATCGCCCTCGGCGGCGCAGCCGGTGCGATCTTGGGCGGCATCTACCAGCTGAACGATGTCGCTGGCGCGATCCTCGTTGGCCTGGTAGCAGCTGCCGTGATCCGTTTCGTGTTCGGCACGTCGGCAGGAGTGCCGTCGCTGGCGAGAGTCCGAGCGGCGCTGTCGGATCTCGGGGTGGGGTTGAGTGAGATCGCCTACCACGATGTTCAGCCCGCCAACTCCACCCTCCTCGACGGGACGATGGATAACGGGGTGTCCGTCTACGTGCGGGTTCTCGATCGGGACAGCTGGAGGAACTCTCGTTGGGCCAGGGCGTGGCAGTCGGCCTGGTACCAAGACACCGGAGCCCAGTATGGCTCCACTCGACGACAGCAGGTCGAACACGAAGCACTCGCCGGTGTCCTCGCCGCAAAGGCCGGTGTCGACGTCCTCGACCTTGTTGCGGTCGGCCAGACGGCAAGTGACGACGCCGTCGTCGTGGTCGCTTGCAAGCCCAAACGTCTCGTCGACCTCGATCCCGGAGAAGTGGATGACAATCTGCTCGATCATGTCTGGACTGAAGTTGCTCAGCTGCATGCCGCTGGGCTGAGCCATGGCCGGCTCGACAGCTCGCGCATCTGGGTAGAGCACGACCAGCCTGCTCTGGGTGACTTCAGTGGCGCACGAATCTCCGCAACAGAGTCGTCTCGGCGTTCCGACGTCGCCGAGCTTCTGGTCGCCACCACACTGATCGTGGGACCGGATCGAGCCATATCGTCTGCGCGCCGAACCATCGGTGACGACGCCTTGGCCGACTCGCTGTCGCTGCTTCAACCGGCAGCCCTCACCCCACAGACGAAGCGGGACGCGCATCGGGCCAGGCTCAAAGTGGACTCGCTGCGCAAGCAGACTGCGACCGCGCTCGGCGTACAGCCACCGGAGCTCGAGAAGCTACAACGCGTCTCTCTTGTCCACATCGGGCTCATGGCGATCTCGATCGTGGCCATCTATGGGATCATCTCTCAACTTGCCGACCTAGGTTTCAGCACCATCACGCACGCTTTGTCCCACGCGACGTGGGGCCTGGTGATCGTCGCGCTGATCCTCGTCCAGCTCACGAACGTCACCGACGCCTTCAGCCTGGCCTCCGCATCCCCGAAGCCGATTCCCGTCGGCGTCACAAGTGTCGAGCAGATCGCCATCGGGTTTGTCAATCTGGCCGTCCCATCCAGCGCGGGCAGCATGGCTCTGAACATCCGGTTCTTCCAGCGCTTCGGAGTCAATGCCGTCACGTCGTCGACCACGGCGACCATCGTCAGCGCCATGGCGTTCGTCGATCAGGCGTTGCTCCTGCTGCTCACTATCGTTGTCGGCAAGCAGAGCATCGACCTGTCGAACCTGGACACCAGCGGCAGCGGTGTGTCCAGTCTGCTCATCCTCGTGGTCGTTATCGTCGTTGGAGGCGTCGCTCTTGTCTTCGCGGTGCCGCGCTGGCGGCACTGGGTCAAGGCGAAGTTGCAGGGACCGATGCAGGACATCAAGGGAGCGCTTAGGGTTCTCAAGAATCCCAAGAACCTGCTCTGCGTTGTCGGTGGGCAGCTGGGATCACAGGTTCTCTACGCGAGCGGTCTCCTGCTATGCGTGGTGGCCCTCGGAGGGTCGGTGAACCTGGGGCAGGTCCTGTTCATCAACATCTCGGTGTCTCTTCTCTCCGGGATCCTGCCGGTGCCTGGCGGCATCGGCGTTGTCGAGGGCGGGTTGACTGCTGGACTGACCGCGGTCGGCGTCAGTAGCGATATCGCCCTTCCCGCCGTGATCCTCTACCGTCTCTGCAGCTACTACCTTCCCCCGATCTGGGGGTGGGCGTGCCTGCAATGGTTGACCCGCAACGACTACCTGTGATCACCCGATCTGGGTCAAGGGATGCGAGATCAATCGAGGCCTTCCAGCGGCCGGAGCGCACGCCATCAATCTCGCGACCCTAGGAGGGCGTGGTCGTGCCCTCTCGGTCCGTCGAAGCGAACACGGTGGCGAAGTCGTTCTTCATGCTCACGACCGTCCACCCGCTCGACTTGGCCCTCTCGAGTGCTTGCTCGGCGCCTGTGGTGTAGGCGAACTCGCGCTCGGCATCGTCGTGGAGGACGAGCACCCGGAGTGAGGGCTTGTCCTTGTGCTGGGTGAAGTCGAGCATCGGGATGTCTCCGTTGGAGTTTCCGCCCGCGACAAGGGGTCGGCGGCCGATGCGGCTCCAGACTTGGACAGCCTTCTCTGGCCCGTCATCGAGGAAGCCGAGCTTCGCCTCGTGGGTGATGGTGCCTCCCTCGCCATCGGTGGAATACTTGAGCGCGGCAGCACTGCCGATCACGCGCTCAGCGGGGATGCCGAACAACTGAGCGGTGACTGGGCGCATGAAGTCAGCGCCGCTGCCAGAGACGATGTAGTTCGAGAACCCGTTCGTCTCGAGATAGGCGAGAAGTTCCACCATGGGCAGGTATGAGGTTTCGAGATACCCCCGCCCGAGGTGTGGGTTCTGTGCGCTGCGAAGGAAGCTGTCGGCTCTTGCTTCGAACTCCTCGACGCCGACACCCGCATAGGCTTTAGTGATCCCGCTCAGCAGCGTCTGGGCCATCGTGTCGTTGCCTGCGTAGTGCTGGCTGATCGCCTGTCCAAGCCAGGCCATGTCCCGCTCGTACGCAGCCTTCCATGGTTGCTTCTCTCGGAGCTTTGGATCTGCCTGGGCCATGTCCGCCAACCGCCGGAGGAGGAAGTCGGCCTCGACTGGCGCCGGCTTCTCGCACCACAGGGTTCCGTCTGCGTCGAAAGTCGCGATGCGCTCTTCGACTGGGATCCCACTCGTCGTCGTGTGTTCGACGAAGTCGATGATTGCCGTCTTGGCCGCGCCCTCGTTCCAGCTTCGAAGCACCTGCGTCCCAGCCACGGTCTGGCCTCCTTGCGAGCAGCGCACAATCGGCTCACTTCGATCACTCTTGCAGGTCAGACCGTTGCGGGCATCGCCTGCCGCTTGATCTCACCTAGGGGATGTTGACCACGAGTTGAGAATGATCAATTTCAGCTCGATCACGTGGGCGCCTTGTCTGGAGAGGTGGGCGTCTCTCTGGCCTTGGCTGCCTGAGGATGTTGTGTCGGTCTGTCGGCGTAGGCGGATTGGTAGACGACGGGGTAGGTCCGGCCGTAGTGCTTGGCGAACGAGGTGATCAGTGCGGCGAGGGGTAGGGCCATGAAGGCACCCATGGGCCCACCGATCGCACCGCCGGCCAACGCCGCGCCAAAGGCGACCCCACCATTCAGCTCCATGGTCTTGGAACTGATTCGAGGACTGAGGAAGTAGTTCTCGATCTGCTGGTAGATGACAGTCCAGACGATCAGGATCAGGGCCGGGACGACTCCGCTCAGTCCAAGGGTGACGATGGCCGGGACTGCGGCGCCCAGGTAGGTGCCGACGACAGGGATGAACTCAGCCGCGAAGGCTTCGAAGATGGACAGCGGCAGAGAGAGGGCCCAAGGGACGCCGACGATGACCATGACGAAGAAGAAGAGGGTCGCGTTGATGACGAGGAGCAGCAGTCGGGAGTAGAAGTAGCCGCCGGTCTCAACAACGGCGTTGTCCCACGCCCAGCCGGCTCGATGCTGTCTCTCCGGGGGAAGTCGGCTCAGGTAGATGTGGAGCAGCTTCGGCCCGCCGACGGCCAGGTAGCACGTGAATGTGACAACAGTGAAGAACTGGAACACCAGCCCAAGTGTGCTCCCCGCGACGCCAAGCAGGTTGGTAGCGTTGTCCTGGACCCACTTGTGGATCCCTGCCTGCAGATCGGCGTTGATCTGGTCTGGAGGTCGGCCGTGGTCGATTCTCACGCCGAATGTCTTGTTGATCTGGTCGATCCAGGCTGGGATCTGACCCCCGATCCGTTGTGCCGCGTTGACCAGACCCGGGATCAAAATGAAGATCATCGCGGCCAGGAACAGGAACAGACCGCCCAAGATCAGGGCCGTGGCCTTGCCGCGGGACCACCCGTGCCGCTGGTCGAAGTAGTTGACTCCCGGAAGCATCGCGATCCCGAAGAACAGCGAGATCACCAGCATGCTGATGAGACTGCGCGCCCGCAGAACTGCAAGAATCAGCACACTGACACCGATCACGGCCCAGATCAGCCGCCAGATGGTCGAACGGATCAGCGGCGCGACCCAGGCCGGTGCGTCCGCGGACGGATCGGCCTGCACCGACGCCAGCACGGGGTCAGCGGCCACCGTTGTAACGGTCCCACCTCTCGGCGGTCGCCCACCAGGGCCCTCCCCTGAGCTGGACATCACCCCTCCACGGACGATTCGGGTGCTTCAGCGCAGGTGGGGAACAGGGGCCAACTGATCGACCAGCCTGTCCCCCAGCCCGCGAGGAGAGTCCGATCAGGACTCTGCAGCCTCGATGACCTTCTCGTCGCCCTCGTTCACGGCCTTCACCACGGCGTCGTAGTCACCCTTGTCGACTGCCTTGCTGACCTTCTTCGTTGCCTTGGTGACGGCCTTGTCGATGCGGTCGAGGTAAAGATCATCGACGACGGCGACGATGGCAGATGATCCCGCGGGCAGCCACTCGTCCGCGTCCACGCCGATGGACTTCTCCTCATGACGCTTGACAATGGCGCCCGCTCCCGCGCCGATCCCGGCGCCGACCACTCCGGCCAATAGCAGCGGCGGAGCGAACAAGCCCACGACGAGGCCACCGATCGCACCGAGCGTGGTGCCGCCGGCGATGAGGCCGCCGCCGTGCTCCTTGACCTCTGTCTTGCCCGTGGCGTCACGGGACAAGACGATCGCAGCGGCTACGGCCGCGTCGTCCATGCTCTTGATCGCCTTGAAGTCGCTCGCGGCTGCATTGGCGTCGGGGTACGACGCGACGAACAACGTGTAGTTCTTGTCTGTCATGGTGGTGTGCCTTCCAGTCGGTTCTGGGCCGTCGCAGCGGCCACTCCACGGTTGCTCTCCTTCTCTACGAGACTTCCAGCCGACCGGCGCCGACGTCATCACCCGTCGGTTGAATTCACCTAGGGGAGATCAGCGCTCGATGCCAACGACGTGCGACGGATAGATGGGGGTCGGTCAGAGGGCTTCACCCCACTCACGCGGACACGGTCACGCCCAGTCCGACCGGGGTGCCGTGGCATTTCTTCCACTTCTTCCCGCTGCCGCATGGGCAGAGCCCGTTTCGGGGACGCCGAGCGTCCTCCGCGGCGTAGGTGGCCATGAGTTCCGACGGGGCGCGGCCTTGGCGGAGCAGGTCGCACATCTTCGCCATCGGGGAGCGGACGTGACCGAAGAACTCCTTGTACCCAGGGCACAGGTAGTGCTGCCCGGGCTCGCCGTACGGTGAGGTGGTGAACCGGTCCTTGGGACAGCCTCCGTTGCAGGCCTGCCGCACGTCGCAGTCCAGGCAGTACCGGGTCAGCGAGTCGCGTTTGTCCTGCCCGAACCTGCGTTGAGCCGGGAGGGAGACCAGCTCGAGGATGGTCCGCTCCCCGATGTTGCCCAGCAGGTAGCCCGGCTCGACGTAGTGGTCGCAGGAGTACAGGTCGCCGTTGTGCTCCAGCGCCAGCTGCTCCCCGCACGTCTGCGCGTGCACACACATGCCGCCCCCCTCCCCGTACCAGTTGGCCAGCGCCGTGTCGAACATCTGCACATACACGGTCCCGATGTCGCGGCGGACCCACTCCTCGAACACCTCGACCAGGAACCGGCCGTACTGCGCCGCGGTGACCGAGCGGTGCGTGACCAGGGAACCCTCCTGCACGTACAGCGGCCGGCCATGCACCCCAGCGCCCCACCCACTGTCAGCGATCGGCAACGTCTCAGGCGTGGCCCGCTCGATGATCGGGATGAACTGGATGAACGCAGCGCCCAGCTCATCACGCAGGAAGCAGTACACCTCACGGCCGTGGTCGCCGTTCACCGCGTGGATCGTGGTCAGCACGTTCCAGTCCACCCCGTAGCGCTTGAGGACCTCCAGCCCCCTCATCACCCGCTCGAAGGTCGCCTTGCCGCCCTTGTCCACCCGGTACGCATCGTGCATCGCCGGCGGCCCGTCGATGGAGATCCCGACCAAGAAGTCGTTCTCCTTCAGGAACTCCCCCCACTCATCGGTCAGCAGCGTCCCGTTGGTCTGCAGAGTGTTCAACACGCGCTGCCCCGCAGCGGCGTACTTGGCCTGCAGCTCGACCGAACGACGGAAGAAATCCAGACCCATCATGGTCGGCTCACCACCCTGCCA
>Ga0335071_10000938_pt1 | contig 31423 bp, 26 predicted proteins | sample Lox_Sample_15_FD_206724 | JGI IMG/M metagenome (GOLD analysis project Ga0335071, IMG submission 206724) | Soil microbial communities from Loxahatchee National Wildlife Refuge, Florida, United States - Lox_Sample_1.5 | ecosystem: Environmental > Terrestrial > Soil > Wetlands | place: USA...
GGGCGCGCGCAGCGAGCCGCAGGCGAGCGAAGTCGATCAGGATGTGCTGCAGCTCAGCAACCCAATCGGCCGTAGGCCGATGCGCGCAGCGAGGCGAAGCAGAGCGAAGTCAACGAGTGACGGGGCGGCGTGCTCCGGGCCGCTCTTCCGGAGGGGGAGAAGGAACGGGCGGCCCGGAGCGCCCCGGACCCGCGGCATGCGCCGAGCTGTTGGGGGAGCTCGGTGATCGCGGGAGCGGGGCCGAACGCGCGCCCCATCGATCGAATTGACGGACCCGGCCTCGCATTGATTCAAACCGCCGCCGGGTCGCAGCGAGGGCTGTGATACGGTGGCCGCCATGTCGCCGTCACCCGCCCCGCGGTGGGGCGTTGTCCTGGCCCTGCTGCTGGCCGTGGTCGTCGCTGCTCCGGCGCGCGGCGCCGCCACCGCCCCCGCCGTCGGGCAGCACGGCATGGTGGTGGCCGCCGAGCGCCACGCGACCGAGGCGGGCGTGGCCATGCTGCGCGCCGGGGGCAACGCGGTCGATGCCGCCGTCGCCACCGCCTTCGCCCTGGGCGTGACCGAGCCCTATCACTCGGGCATCGGCGGAGGCGGCTTCCTCCTGCTGCACCTGGCCGACGGCACCGACGTCGCGCTCGACGCGCGCGAGACGGCGCCCGCCGCCGCGACGCGCGACATGTTCGTGACACCCGGCCTTCCCGAGCACGCGTCGCAGGTCGGTCCGCTCGCGGTCGCGACGCCCGGCCTCGTGGCGGGCCTCGCGCTCGCTCTCGAGCGCTGGGGGACGCTTCCGCTCTCCCAGGTGCTCGCGCCGGCCATCGAGCTCGCGGACAAGGGCTTCCCGATCAGCTCCCGCCATGCCGCGATCCTGACGCATTGGCGCGACGCCGGGATGGCGGCGCGCTTTCCCGAGACCGCCCGGATCCAGCTCCCGCCGGCGAGCCCGGCCGGCGCACCCATTGCTCCGGGCTGGTGGCTGGTGCAGAAGGACCTGGCGGCGACGCTGCGCCTGCTGGCGCGCGAGGGCCCCGAGCCGTTCTACCGCGGCGCCATCGCGCAGGCCATCGAAGCCGACGTGCAGCGGCGCGGCGGCATCCTGCGCGCGGAGGACCTGGCGCACTACCAGACGAAGCTGCGCGACCCGATCCGCGGTCGCTATCGCGGCTGGCAGGTGATCTCGTTCCCGCCGCCCTCGTCGGGCGGCATCGCCCTCGTGGAGGCGCTGAACATCCTCGAAGGCTTCGATCTCGCGCCGCTCGGCGCCGGCTCCTCGGCGTCGCTGCACCGCGTGGCGGAGGCGCTGAAACTCGCCTTCGCCGATCGCGCCGCCTACCTCGGCGACACCGACTTCGTGTCGGTCCCGGTCGCCGGCCTGGTCTCGAAGGCGTACGCGGAGCGCCTTCGCAGCGAGCTCTTGCCGCCGCGGTGGCGCCGGGCGCCCTGGACCTGGGGCCAGGACGAGGTTGCGATCCACGTGGCGGGCCCCGGCGTGCCGCCGCCCGACGACGGCGGCACGACCCACCTCTCGGCCACCGACGCCGCCGGGAACGCGGTCGCCATCACCCAGACCATCAACCTGATCTTCGGGTCGGGCATCACCGCGTCGGGCACGGGAATCGTGCTGAACGACGAGATGGACGACTTCTCCGTGGCTCCGAACCAGCCGAACGCCTTCGGGCTGGTCGACACGCGCGGGATGAACGCAGTTGCGCCCGGCAAGCGCCCGCTCTCCAGCATGACGCCCGCGATCGTGCTCGAGAACGGCAAGGTGCGGCTGGTGACGGGGAGCCCCGGCGGTCCGCGCATCATCTCCGCCGTCCTGCTCTCGATCCTGAACGTCCTCGACTACCGGATGGACGTCTCGTCGGCGGTGGCCTTCCCGCGCATCCATCACCAGTGGGTGCCGGACCTGCTCTACGTCGAGCCGTGGATCCCGGCCGACGTGCTCGAGGGCCTGCGCCGGCGGGGCCATCAGGTGAAGGTCGAGGACTCCAACTGGTCGAGCGTCCAGGCGATCGCCATCGACCCGAAGACCGGCTGGCAGCTCGGGGGCAGCGACCCGCGCAGCGACGGGCTCGCGCTCGGCGACTGAGGACGAGCCGAGCCGGCGGGGCTCGCGGCCCCCTAGATCCCCCACTCGAAGCCGAGCACCGCGCGGGAGTTGTCGTCGAACTCGCCGAACACGCCGCGTCTCTTGCCGTAGAAGACGTCGAAGCCGAGCCAGACGAAGAGGCGGTCGCGCAGCTCGTAGCGGATCTTGGGGCGGACCAGCCCGTCTCCCCGGTTCAGGTTCTGGATCCACATCGTCTCGAGGGTCAGGCGCTCGTTCAGGAAGGTGCGGCGCGCGAGCAGCGTCAGGTTCGCCTCGAGCGGGTCGCGCACGAGCTGCGACGCGTTCTGCACCGCCCAGCTCTGGAAGATCTGGAGCGAGAGCAGCGTGTTCTCGAAGTGGTACCAGTCGAGGCCGATCACGTAATCGAGCTGGTCGGCGCGCACCACGCCGTTGCGATCCGAGAAGCTCTTGGCGGGCGAGTGGAAGTCGAGGTTGTAGGCCAGCTCGCAGCGCACCGTGAGGTCGCCGAAGGCGCTGCTGCAGCTCCCGCCGAAGAGGTGCGTGCGCTCGAAGCCGGGCCGGACCACCGCGCTCGGAACGCCGTTCTCGAACGACACGTCGCGGAAGGGCAGCGGGATGTCGGAGAAGTGGTAGAGGTAGTTCGCCGTCAGGTCCCAGCCGTGCCACCGGCCGGAGAGGCGGGCTCCACCGTCCGAGTCGGAGATCGGGTCGTCCGGCCGGTCGACGTGGCGCACGCGCACCGGTAAGCCGGGAGGCGGGGGCGGCCCGAGCAGCAGCGGGGTGGTGAACGCGAAGCGCTTGCCGGGGTCGGGGAACACGTCGGTGCTCGGGTCCGGCACCCAGATGAGCTGGAGGTGCGCCTTCCCGATCGGGACCTCGGCGTCGGCGGTCCAGAGCGGGATGCGCGACTCGTCGAAGTCGGGGAGGATGAACTCGCGGAACTCCTGCGGGTCCACCACGTCGAGGAGCTTGAGCCCGTCCGTCTGGCCCCAGACGATCTGCTGCTTCCCAAGGCGCAGGTAGACCGGACCGACGCTGCCCGAGACGAAGAGCTCGCGCAGCGCCAGGTCGCCGTTCTGCCCGAGCTGGGCGGCGCGTGTCATCGGGGCCACCGCCTGGTTGCCCGTGAAGCCGAGCCGGTCGTAGGCGTCGAGTCGGAGCCGCCCGATCGCGTCGAGCGCGAAGTGGTCCGGGAGCGGAAGCTGGATCTGGGGCTCGATCTCGAGCCCGAGCGTCTGCGAGTCGCCCGCGCGGTTGCCGTTCGTCTCGATCGCCCACTCGCCGCGCACGCGGGTCGAGAGCTTCGGCGCGCTCGCAGCCGGGTCCGGCGCCGTCGAGGCATCGGAGTCCGCCAGGGCGGGGCCGGCGGCGGCGAGCAGCGCGGCGAGCAGGAGCCAGCGCATGGCGCGCGCAGTCTACCAGCCTTGGCGGGCGCGCCTCGGGCAGGATACGATGCGCCCTCCCGAGATCCAGGAGTCCGCCCATGATCCCGCGAACCGTGCTCTGCCTCGCGCTCGCTGCAGGGCTCGCGTCGACCGGCGCAGCCGCGGCCGGCGCCGCGACGAGCACAGGAGGCAAGCCCGTGGTCGTCCTCGAGACCTCCCAGGGTACGATCGAGATCGAGCTCGACCCCGAGAAGGCGCCCGTCACCGTGCAGAACTTCCTCACCTACGTGGACGCCGGCTTCTACGACGGCACGGTCTTCCACCGCGTGATCCCGGGCTTCATGATCCAGGGCGGCGGCTTCGACGCGAAGCTGAGCCAGAAGGCGACACGCGCGCCCATCAAGAACGAGGCCGCCAACGGCCTCACGAACCAGCGCGGCACGCTCGCGATGGCGCGCACCCAGGTCGTCGACAGCGCCACCGCGCAGTTCTTCATCAACGTGAAGGACAACGACTTCCTGAACCACGGCGGGCGCGACTACGGCTATGCGGTCTTCGGCCGCGTGACGCAGGGCATGGACATCGTGGACAAGATCGCCGCGGTGAAGACGGGGACCCAGGGCGGCATGCAGAACGTCCCCGTCGAGCCCGTGGTCATCAAGAGCGCCCGCAGGAAGTAGCCCGCCCGCCAGGCCCGCAGGAACTCGCCCAGCCAGGCCCGCAGGAACTAGGGGCGGATCACGGCCTCGGTCGACGTCTCGAGCCGGATCACGCGGCGCGCCACGCGCAGCAGGTCCTCGCCCCCGACGGCCTCGATCGCCTCGCGATAGCGATGCTGTGCGTCGGGCCCGAGCCCATAGCGCGCGTCCATCGCCATGTGCGCGGCGCGCGCCGCGCTGCGCTGGCGGTCGATCTCGAAGTTGCCGATCAGGTAGCGGCGGGCGCGGTCGAGCTCGTCGGGCGCGGGCGCTGCGTCGAGCAGCCGCCGCAGCTCGACGTCGATGTCGCGGCGCGCCTCCTCGAGCTTCTCGGGGGCGGTGGCGATGTAGACCGCGAAGAAGCCGGGCGCCAGACCCTCGACGTTCATCGCGTTCACCGCGTAGGCGAGGCTCTTCTTGTCGCGCAGCTCGAGGAACAGCCGCCCGCCCTGTCCCGCCAGCAGCTGGACGATCACCTCGAGCGCAAAGCGGTCGGGGTCGTGGACGGTGAGCCCTCGGAATCCGACCACGAGGTGTGCCTGCGCGCGGTCCTTGTGCAGCTCGGCGACGCGACGCTCCGTCGGCGCGGGCTCGACCGGCGGCGACGGCGCCTCGAAGGCGCCGCCCGCGAGATCGCCGAGGCGCAGCGAGAGGCGCTCGGCGACGCGGTCGGGGTCGACGTCACCGGCCACCGATAGCGCCAGGTTGCCGGCGTTCACGAGGCGCGCGTGGTGCGCCAGCACGTCCTCGCGCGCGAACGAGGTCACGCTCGCGATCGTGCCCATGCCCGGGAAGCGATAGGGGTGCGCGCGCCAGTGGGTGGCCCCGAACAGGTCGAAGGCGCGCGTTCCGAGCCGGTCTTCGCGCCGCGCCAGCGCGGCCAACGTGTCGCGCCGCTCGCGCTCGAGCTCCTCCGGCGAGAAGGCCGGCTCGAGCAGCACCTCGGCGAAGAGCTCGAGCCCGGCCTCCAGCCGCTCGGCGAGCACGTCGAGGTGGAGCCCGAAGGAGCTGCGGCCCGCGAAGGGATCGAGGTCGCCGGCGATCGACTCGATCGCGCGGGCCAGCTCGGCGGCGTCGCGCCGGCGCGTGCCGCGCATCCACATCGCCGTCGTCATGTGCGTGAGGCCCGCGCTGCGCTCGTCCTCGGCGAGGAGCCCGCCGAGGAAGGCGGCGCGCACCGCGACCACCGGCACCTCGCGCCGCGGCTCGACGTGCAGCTCGGCGCCGATCGGCAGCCGATAGGAGTGGATCTCCGGCGATCGCGCCGGGGCGGCGATGCGCGCGGGCGCGGCGCGGCGTCGCGTCACGCCCTCCCCTCCGCGCGCGAGCGCCGCGAGCAGCGCCTTCTCGTCGAGCTCGCGCGCGGCGTCCTCGGGCAGCACCGCGGCCAGCGCGAGGCGCTCCGGCGCGAGGTGTCGGCGCGCCACCGCGAGCAGGTCCGCGGGGGTCGCGCGGCGCACGGCGTCGAGATAGGCCCGCTCGCGCTCGGGGTCGCCCGCCAGCACGGCGAAGGAGCCGAGCTTGCGCGCCTGGCCCGCGACGCTCTCGCGCTCGAAGTGCTCGCTCGCCAGGAAGTTGGCGCGCGCCTTCTCGATCTCGGCGTCCGACACGGCCTCGTGTCGGAGCCACTCGACCTGGCGGGCGACCGCCTCGAGCGCCTCGGGCAGGCGCTCGGCGTCGAGGTCCGCCGAGACGCCGAACAGGCCCGCGTCGAGCGGCGTGTAGCAAGACGCGTCGATGCGATCGACCAGCCCGTCGCGCTCCTTCACGACGCGCACGAGGCGGCTCGAGTCGCCCTCGCCGAGCACGAAGGCGAGCAGGTCGAGGTGCGGCGTGTCGGGATGTGCGAAGGCCACCGCGGGCCAGGCCAGCTCGACGCAGGCGCGCTCGAAGGGCCGCCGCAGCAGCACGGCGCCGGGCGCGCCGCGCGGCGGCTCGACGGGGCGGGAGCGCGCGGCGCCGTTCGCCGGCGCAGCGGCGAACGCGCCGCGCAGGGCGCCGGCGAGAGTGCCGGCGTCGAAGTCGCCGCAGGCGACCACGAGCAGGTTCGGGGCCGCGTACCAGCGCCGGAAGAAGGCCTGCACCCGGTCGCGGTCGAAGCGCGACACGCTCTCCCGCGTCCCGAGGATCGGCGCGCGATACGGATGCGCGCGGAAGGCCTCGGCGAAGAGCGCCTCGGCGCACACGTGCTGCGGCGAGTCCTCGGAGCGGCGGATCTCCTCGAGCACCACCTCGATCTCGCGCTCGATCTCGGCCGGGTCGAAGCGCGAGGCGGTCACCATGTCGACGAGCACGTCGCACGCGGCCGGCAGCCCGTCGGTCGGCACCGTGGCGTGGTACACCGTGACGTCGTAGCTGGTGTAGGCGTTGATGCGACCGCCCACGCCCTCGATCGCCGACGCGACCTCGCCGACGTCGCGCCGCGCGGTGCCCTTGAACAGCATGTGCTCGTGGAAGTGCGCGAGCCCCTGCTCGCCGGGCCGCTCGTCCGCGGAGCCGACCTTCGCCCAGATCTGCAGCTCGGCGACCGCCGCGAGCCTCGACTCGCGCAGGAGCAGCGCCGGTCCGCCCGGGAGCACTTCGTAGTGGAGGGGGGAGGGCGCCAAGGCGCCCCAGCATAGCCGCGGCGGACCGCGCATGCCGGCTATCCTCGTGTCATGGACGACGGGCGCGTCGGTGTCTACGTGCACGTCCCCTTCTGCGAGCGCATCTGCCCCTACTGCGACTTCGCGGTCGAGAAGGCGCCGCGGCTCCCGGCCGCGCGCGAGGCCGCGTACGTGGACGCGCTCCTCGCCGAGCTCGGGCGGCGCGCCGGGCCGTTCGCCGCCCGCCCCCTCGCGTCGCTCTACCTCGGCGGCGGCACGCCCTCGCTGCTGCACCCGCAGTCCGTCGAGCGGATTGCCGCCGCGGTGCGCGCGGCGTTCCCGCCGGCACCCGACGGGGCGTTCGAGCTGACGCTGGAGATGAATCCCGGCACCACGGAGCGCGCGCGGCTGGCCGGCTTCCGCGCCGCCGGTGTCGATCGGCTCTCCGTCGGCATCCAGTCCTTCGACGACGTCACCCTGAAGCGGCTCGGCCGTGCCCACCGCGCGCGGGACGGTGACGACGCGCTCGACGCCGCGCGCGCCGCGGGCTTCGAGAACGTCTCGATCGACCTGATCCTCGCCGCGCCGGGACAGCGGCTCGCGCATGTCGCGCGGGAGCTCGAGCGCGCGCTGGCGCATGCGCCTCAACATGTGTCGGTGTACATGCTGACGATCGAGCCGGGGACCCCCTTCGAGCGCGCGGCGCGGCGCGGCGCGCTGGCGCTCGCGGGCGAGGACGAGGCGGCCGACATGCTGGCGCTGGCCGCGGAGCGCCTCGGCGCCGCCGGCCTCTTCCGGTACGAGATCTCGAGCTTCGCGCGGCCCGGCCGGGAGGCGCTCCACAATCGACGCTACTGGGAGCGGCGGCCGGTGCTCGGCATCGGCGTCGGAGCCTGGTCGAGCGAGCCGTCGAGTGCCTGCGCGCCCCACGGTGCGCGCCGAGCGAACGTGCGGTCGCTCGCCGCGTATCTCGCGCGCGTCGGCGCGGGCGAGCCCGCCGCCGACGGGCCGCCGGAGCGCCTGGACGCGCGGACGGCGCGGGGCGAAGCGGTGTTCCTCGCGCTGCGCACCGCGGCGGGGCTGGCACCGGAGGGCTTTGCGGCCGAGTTCGGGGGCCCGCCGCGCGCCTTCTTCGGGGCGGAGATCGGGGAGCTCGTTGCGGCCGGTCTCCTCGATGAGGGGCCGGACGGCCGGCTCCGCCTCATGCCGCGCGGCATCCTGCTCTCCGACTCGGTCTTCGAGCGCTTCGTGTGAGGGCATCCCCCGCCCGCAGGCTGGCGCGCCCGTCCCCATTCGGTTAACTCGGGCGAGCTGCCGCGGGGGACCCGCCGTGCCGGACACCAACGAGCAGATGCCGCTGACCGAGCGCCAGGATCTGGTGCTGCGGGCGATCGTCGCGGCCTACGTGGCCGAGGCCGCGCCGGTGGGCTCGCGGAGCGTCTCGCACGTGGTGCCGGTGCACCTCTCCTCGGCGTCGATCCGCAACACCATGGCGGAGCTGGGAGAGCTCGGGCTGCTCGAGAAGCCGCACCGCTCGGCGGGGCGCGTCCCGACCGCGCGCGGGCTCCGGGTCTTCGTCGATCGGGTCGAGCCCCGCGGCCTCGGCGACTTCGAGCGGCGCAACCTCGAGGGCAGCGTCGGAGGGGCGGAGCCGGACTCGCTCATGCGCACCACCTCGCGCCTGCTCTCCGAGGGCACGCGGCAGCTCGGCTTCGTGGTCGCGCCGCGGCTCGAGCAGGTCGCCCTGCGGCACGTCGCGCTGGTGCGGCTGTCGCGCAGCCGGGTGCTCGTCGTCCTGGTGTGCGAGACCGGGGAGGCGCTGCGCCGCGTGATCGACGACGAGGAGAGCGGGGACCAGGCGGAGCTCGACCGGATCGCGGGGGCGCTCTGGGCGCGCATCGCGGGCCGCACGCTCGGCGAGGTGCGCGAAGCGCTGGCGCGCGAGGTGCGCGCGCTTCGCTCGCGCGCGCACGGCGCGCTCGAGCGCGCCGTGTGGCTCGGCTGGCGCGCGCTCGATGGGCAGGGGGACGATGCGGGGAGCGATCTCGTGATCGCAACCCGCCTCGCGCTGCTCGACCAGCCGGAGTTCCGCGATCCGAGCCGGGTGCGGGAGCTCTTCGGCGCGCTCGAGGACGGCGAGTCGCTCCTGCGCGTCGTCGAGAAGGTGATCGGAGCCGGCGGGCTTACCGTGGCGCTCGGCGACGAGCTCGGCGAGCCCGAGCTGCGGCGGCTCGCCTTCGTCGCCGCGCCCTTCGGCAGCGCGGACGGTCCGCCCGGCGTGCTCGGCGTGGTCGGCTCGTGGCGCATGGACTACGCGCGGGTGATGGGGCTCGTCGAGTACCTCTCCCGGCTCGTCAGCGCGAAGCTCTCGGCATGAGCGAGGCGTCCGGCAGGCGCGGAGGTCCGCGGGACGACGACCCGGACGAGGTCGCGGGCGGGAGCCTCCCGCCGAGCCGGGAGCTCGAGGACGCGCTGCGCGAGGCCGCCGAGTCGGTCGAGGCACACCAGAACGCGTCGCGGGGGGAAACCGACCCGGCGCCGGAGGTAGTGGCCGAGCTGGAGACGCTGCGCGCGGAGCTCGCCGAGGCGCGCGACCGCCATCTGCGCCTGGCGGCCGACTTCGACAACTTCCGGCGCCGATCGCTGCGGGACCGCGAGGAGGCCCACCACTTCGGCCACCAGAATCTCGTCAAGGACCTCCTTTCGTCGGTCGATAACCTGGAGCGTGCCATCGACCACGCTCGCAAGGGTGGGGAGGGGAACACCGAAGGTCTGCTCGAAGGCGTGGAGCTCGTACTGCGCGAGCTGCACGCCGTGCTGAGCAAGCACGGCGTCACGTCGATCGAGGCCCTCGGACAGGCCTTCGACCCAGCCCTGCACGAGGCGATGGCGCAGGTGCCCGACGCATCGGTGCCGGCCAACACCGTCGTGCAGGTGTTCCAGCCCGGTTACCAGCTGCGGGGCCGGCTGCTGCGCCCGGCGCGAGTGCTGGTTTCGAAGCCGCCGGAGGGCGCCACGGCAGGCGCCCGGGAGGGCGAGGACACGTGACCGGGGGCCCAGCGCGACGGCCCCGCTGCAGAAGGGGCCCGAGCCGGTGGGCAAGGTCATCGGGATCGACCTCGGCACGACCAACTCATGTGTCGCCCTGATGGAGGGCGGCAACCCCCAGATCATCGCGAACGCCGAGGGCGCGCGGACGACGCCGTCCATGGTCGCGTTCACCGAGAACGGCGAGAAGCTGGTCGGGCAGATCGCGAAGCGCCAGGCCGTCACCAACCCCGAGCGCACCGTGTTCGCCGTGAAGCGGCTGATCGGGCGCAAGTTCGATTCTCCCGAGGTCGGCCGCTTCCGCGAGATCGCGTCGTTCGGGGTCGAGGCCGCCGAGAACGGCGATGCCTGGGTCCGGGTTGGCGACAAGCTCGCTCCGCCCCAGGAAATCTCGGCGCTGGTTCTCGCCAAGATGCGCGAGACCGCGAGCGACTATCTGGGCGAGCCGGTGACCGACGCCGTCATCACCGTGCCCGCCTACTTCAACGACTCGCAGCGCCAGGCCACGAAGGAGGCCGGCCGCATCGCCGGGCTGAACGTGCTGCGCATCATCAACGAGCCCACCGCGGCGGCGCTCGCCTACGGCCTCGACCGCGACGGGAGCCAGCGCATCGCCGTCTTCGACCTCGGCGGCGGCACCTTCGATATCTCGATCCTCGAGCTCGGCGACGGCGTCTTCGAGGTGAAGAGCACCAACGGCGACACCTTCCTCGGCGGCGAGGACTTCGACGAGCGCGTCGTCGACTACCTGATCAAGACCTTCCAGACGCAGAGCGGCATCGACCTGCGCAGCGACAAGATGGCGCTGCAGCGGCTGAAGGAGGCGGCGGAGCGGGCCAAGCACGAGCTGTCGTCGACGACGGAGACCGAGATCAACCTGCCGTTCATCGGAGCCGACGCATCCGGACCCAAGCACCTGAACGTGACGCTCTCGCGCGAGCGTCTCGAGGCGCTGGTCGCCGACCTGATCGAGCGGTTGGTCGAGCCGTGCGAGATGGCGGTCCGCGACGCCGGGCTCTCGCGCGACGCCATCGACCAGGTGGTGCTGGTGGGCGGCATGACGCGGATGCCGCGCATCCAGGAGAAGGTCGCCGAGATCTTCGGCAAGGCGCCGCACAAGGGCGTCAATCCCGACGAGGTGGTGGCGGCAGGCGCCGCGATCCAGGGCGGCGTGCTGAAGGGCGAGGTGTCCGACGTCCTGCTGCTCGACGTGACGCCGCTCTCGCTCGGCGTCGAGACGCAGGGCGGCGTCTTCACCCGCATCATCGACCGCAACACCACCATCCCGACCCGCAAGGGCCAGGTGTTCTCGACCACCGAGGACAACCAGAACGTCGTCCGTGTGCACGTGCTGCAGGGCGAGCGCGAGATGGCGGCCGACAACAAGACGCTCGGCCGCTTCGAGCTGCTCGGCATCCCGCCGGCGCCGCGCGGGGTGCCCCAGATCGAGGTCACCTTCGACATCGACACCGACGGCGTCGTCCAGGTCTCGGCCAAGGACCTCGGCACCGGCAAGAGCCAGGCGATCCGCGTCACCGCGGGCAGCGGCCTCAGCGAGGACCAGATCCGCACGCTCTGCCAGGACGCCGAGTCGAACAAGGACGCCGACCGGCGCCGGCGCGATCTCGCCGAGCTGCGCAACCGCGCCGACGGGCTGCTCTACTCCACCGAGTCGACGCTCGCCGACTACGCCGAGCACGTGACCGACGAGGAGCGCGACAAGCTCGGCGCCGCCATCGCGCGAACCCGAGCGGCCCTCCAGGGCCAGGACGCCTCCGAGCTCTCGGCCGCGGTCGAGGACCTCACCCAGCTCTCGTACAAGATGACCGAGAAGCTCTACTCGACGCTCGGCGGTAACAGCACGTCCAACTCCTGACTTCGCTCCCTGCGCTCGCTGCGCGCGCCGCTTCGCGGCGCTGGCCGATACTCCAGACGACCGCGCTGCCCCGGAGCAGTTGTCGGCGCTCGCGAGGCGCGCTTCCCTCGCGCGCGTGGTCCATCTGCTGCTCTTCGCGGCCGCCTTCGCGGCGGGCGCCATCAACTCGATCGCGGGCGGCGGCACGCTGCTCACCTTCCCGGCGCTGCTGTCGGCGGGGCTCCCGGCGGTGACGGCGAACGCCACCAGCACCGTCGCGCTCGTGCCGGGATCGCTCTCGGCCTTCTGGGGCTATCGGAGCGAGGTACGCGGCGAGGGGCGCCTGCTGCTCGCGATGGCGCTGCCGAGCCTGGTCGGCGGGACGCTCGGTGCCCTCGCGGCGCATCACGTGGGCGACGACGCCTTCGCGCGGCTGGCGCCGCTCCTCGTGCTCGGCGCCACCGTGCTCTTCATGGCGCAGGAGCCGCTGCGCCGCTGGTCGCGCGCCGAGGGAGCCGCGCATCGGCGCGGGCGCGCGCAGCTCGCCGGGATCGCGTCCTTCCAGCTCCTCGTCGCGCTCTACGGCGGCTTCTTCGGGGCGGGCATCGGCATCCTGATGCTCGCGGCGCTCGGCGTGCTCGGCCTCACCGACATCCACCGCATGAACGGGCTCAAGAACCTGGCGGCCGTCTGCATCAACGGCCTGGCCGCGCTCACCTTCGCCGCGGCGGGGCGCGTCGAGTGGCCGCTCGCGGCCCTGATGATGGTCGGCGGTGTGGCCGGAGGCTACGGCGGTGCCGGCCTCGCGCAGCGTCTCGGGCCGGCGACCGTACGCCGGCTCGTGGTGGCGATCGGGCTCGGCATCAGCGCGTACCTGTTCGTGCGCCTGCTCCTCGGCTGAGGCCGTGTCGCGCTACGCAGCCCGCGGCAGCTCGCGGAGGTGGAAGAGGCCGAAGAGGAGGGTCTGCGCCAAGTGCCCGGGAAGCGAGCCCGAGGCCCTTCGCAGGCGGTCGCGGAAGAGCACGCACTCGACGCCGTGTACGACCAGCATCAGCCAGAAGACGCGGCGGCAGAGCGCGAGGAACCACCCGTCGCCGCCCCCGAGGACGGCGACGACGCAGAGGAGCCAGACGCCGAGGATCACGAGCTTGGGGGCGGACACGGCGGCATCCTAGACGACTCCCGGGCCCCTGCGAAGCCCGACCGCGAGCCTTGCTTCCGGCCCGTCGGCGCGTAGCCTTCTGCGGATTTTCGTCCGGCCGCGGGCTGGACGATGCGGGTCCCGACCGGTCTCCCTTTCTCCGGGTGGAGAGCATTGGCCAAGCGCGACTACTACGAGGTCCTGGGCGTCGACCGGTCGGCGGACGCGGAGGCGCTCAAGAAGGCGTACCGCACGCTCGCGCTGAAGTACCACCCGGATCGCAATCCCGACGATCCCGCCGCCGAGGAGAGGTTCAAGGAGGCCTCCGAGGCCTACGCGGTGCTCTCGGATCCCGACAAGCGGCGCGCCTACGACCGCTTCGGCTTCGAGGGCCTCGGGGCAGGCGGCGCCGGCGGGTTCCCCGACTTCGGCGACCTCGGGAACTTCGGAGACGTCCTGAACGATCTCTTCGGCGACTTCTTCGGCACGCGCGGCGGCGGCGGCCGGCGGCGGGGTCGCGGCCGCCGCGGGGCCGACCTCCGGTACAACCTCGAGATCGAGCTGCGCGAGGTGCTCGCCGGCAAGGAGGCGCGCCTCTCGATTCCGAAGACCCGCCCGTGCGGAAGCTGCAACGGCTCCGGGGCCCGCGCCGGCACCCGCCCCGAGACCTGCAGCCGCTGCCGCGGCTCGGGCCAGCTCATGTTCCAGCAGGGCTTCTTCCGCATCAGCCGCCCGTGCGACGCCTGCGGTGGCGCCGGCGAGGTGGTGAAGGAGCGCTGTCCCGCCTGCCGCGGCGCCGGCCGCGTCGAGAGCCAGCAGTCGCTCTCGGTGAAGATCCCCGCCGGCGTCGAGCACGGCACCCGGCTCCGGCTGGCGGGCGAGGGCGAGGCGGGCCTCGAGGGCGGGCCGGCCGGGGATCTCTACGTGGACGTCTCGGTGAAGCCCCATCCCTTCTTCGTCCGCGACGGCTGCGACCTGCACTGCCAGGTGCCGGTTCCGTTCGTGCACGCCGCGCTCGGCGCCGAGATCGAGGTGCCGACGCTCGAGGGCAAGGTGTCGCTGCGGATTCCCGAGGGCACGCAGTCCGGCAAGACGCTCCGGCTGCAGGGACGGGGCCTCCCCACCCTCGGCGGTCGCGGCCGCGGCGACCAGCTCGTGCAGATCTTCGTCGAGGTGCCGAGCCGGCTCACCGAGCGCCAGCGCGAGCTGCTCGAGCAGTTCGCGAAGGAGACCGGGACGGAGGTGTCCCCCGTCACCAGGAGCTTCCTCGAGAAGCTTCGCGACTTCCTCGGCTGACGCGATGCTGCGTCGCTCGCTCGCTGCCGGCATCGCGCTCGCCCTGGTCGGCTGCCTGTGGCAGCGGGGACCGAGCGCGCCCGACGAGAGCGAGCGCTACGCCTATCAGAACGCCATCGACCTCGCGGCCCGCAGCCCCTCGGCCGGGCGCGCCGCGCTCGAGCAGTTCCTCCAGGTCTACCCGGACAGCGCGCTCGCCGACGATGCGGAGCTCGCGCTCGCCCGCCTCGAGCGCGCGTCGGGCCGCCCGGCCCAGGCCGAGGGACGGCTGCTCGACCTGATCGCGCAGCACCCGAACGGCGATCGCATCGACGCCGCGCGCGCCGAGCTGGTCGGCCTGCTGCGGGCGCGCGGCGCCAGCGACGACGCCTGGGCGCAGGTCGTGAGGATCCGGCCCTCCGGTCTGCGCGACGGGGAGAGCCGCGACGCGGCTCGCGAGATCGCCGACCTCGCGCGCGAGCGCGGCGACCGCGCCGCCGAGGTCCAGTGGCTGGCGCAGCTCCGCCTCTCGACGGACGCGGCCTCCATCCCTGCGGTCGACCGCGAGATCGACGCGGCGCTGGCCGCGCTGCCGACGGATCAGCTCCTGACGACGGCCGAAGGGCTCGGCCGCCGCGCCCCGGCCGGACGCGCCTGGCTGCTCGCCGCCGAGCGCTCGCTCGCGAGCGGCGACGTCGCGACGGCGCACCGCGCGCTCACCCGCGCGTCGGGGCTGCCGCTCGAGCCCGACGACGCCCAGCGGCTGGTGCGTCTCGAGGCGTCGGTGGAGGGCACCGGCGCGCCGACGCCGGCGCCGGTCGCACCCGGCGGAGGCCCCCCGCCGACCCTCGCCGAGCTCGGCGGTCAGGCGCCGCCGGAGCTCGCGACGACGGCCTCCGGCGTGATCGGCGTGGTGCTCCCCCAGAGCGGCGCCTTCGCGGGCGTGGCCGAGCAGACACTGCGAGGTGTCCTGCTGGCGGCCGGGATCTTCGGCGCGGACAAGGCGGGCGTGCCGCCGGGCGGCGGCCTGCGCGTCGTCGTGCGCGACAGCGCCGGGCGCCCCGACAAGGCGGCCGCTGCGGTGCGCGAGCTGGCCGCGCGCGGGGACGTCTCGGCGGTGCTCGGGCCACTCCTCACCGAGGAGGTGCAGGCGGCCGCCGACGCCGCGCGCGAGACCGGCATGCCGCTGCTTGCCCTCACCCGACATGAATCGGTGTCGAAGGAGGGCGGCCCGGTGTTCCGCGTCGGGCTCACGCGGCGCATGGAGGCCGAGGTGCTGGCCGAGCACGCGGTGCACGGGCTCGGCCTGCAGCGGTTTGCGATCCTGCACCCGCAGGACGACTACGGGCGCGAGTTCGAGCAGCTTCTCTGGCAGGCGCTCGAGGCGCGCGGCGCGCACGTGGTGGCGGTCGCCGGCTACGACCCGGGCGCCACGGACTTCGTCGCGCCGATCCGGCGCCTGGTCGGCTACGACCTCCTGACCGACTCCGAGCTCGGCCTGCTCGCGCAGCGAGGTGTGCAGCCCGATCCGGGGGTCTCCGGCAAGCGGGGGGCGCCGCCGGCTCCGCGCCCGCTCACCGCCTCGATCCTCCCCTCCGTGGGTGGCACGGGCGAGTCGGAGAGCGAGCTCCCGCCGATCGTCGACTTCCAGGCGCTCTTCATCCCGGACGCCCCGGACAAGATCGCGCTGATCGCGCCGCAGCTCTCGGTCGCCGAGGTGAACGGCGTCACTCTGTTCGGGCCCAGCGCCTGGCACAATCCGAATCTGGTGCGCGCCGCCGGGCCTCGGCTGGAGGGGGCCTTCTTCACCTCGGCCTTCGACCCCGACAACCCGACCCCCTTCGTCCGGGAGTTCGTGAGCCGCTACCGGGCCGCCTACGGCGACACGCCGAGCGCGTTCGCCGCCCAGGGCTTCGACGCCGCCAACCTGGTCGCCCTGCAGCTCGTGCGGGGGGCCTCCTCGCAGGCGGACCTCCGCAAGGGTCTCCTCGGCACCTCGCTCTATCCGGGCGTGTCGGGCGCGACCTCCTTCGACCCCGACGGGAACGCCCGCAAGCGCCCCTTCCTGATCGAGGTGCGATCCGGCGCTCTGGTCTCGCTCGAGTAACCCGCCGGTTCGGTCGATGACCCAGCGGGTCGCCCGATCGACCCGCGGCTCCGGTGCGTATGGCCGGCAACCCGCGGGACCCCATCGGCACCCGGGAGTCGACGTGTCCGAGCCCGCACCGATCCCCGCCGGCGAGCCTTCGCCGATCCGCCTGCTGCTGGTCGAGGACGACCCCGGCGATGCGCGCCAGCTGCGCACGCTGCTCGAGGCGCCCGGCGAGGTCGCCTTCCAGGTCGAGCAGGCGCGCGGCGTCGAGGACGGGCTGCGGCGGCTCCGCGACGAGCGCTTCCAGGTGGTGCTGCTCGACCTCTCGCTCGAGGAGGGTCAGGGGCTCGAGGCGCTCGCGCGCGCCCGCATCGCGGCCGCCACGGTGCCGATCATCGCGATGGCGAAGCAGGCCGACGAGACGCTCGCGGTGCGCGCGCTTCGGTACGGGGCGCAGGACTACCTGGTCAAGGACCTGGCCGACGAGCGCGCGGTGGTGCGCACGGTGCGCTACGCGGTCGAGCGGCATCGCATCCTCACCGACCTCGCGATGGCCCGCCAGCGCGAGCACTACCTGGCGATGCACGACGCGCTCACCGGCCTGGCCAATCGCGCGGCCTTCCTCGACCAGCTCCGGCGCGCGCTCGGCTATGCGGCCCGCCACGCGAAGCAGGTCGCGGTGATGTTCCTCGACCTCGACCGCTTCAAGAGCATCAACGACACGCTCGGCCACCCCGTCGGCGACGAGTTGCTGAAGGTGGTCGCGGAGCGGCTGACCCGCTCGCTGCGCGCCAGCGACCTGGTGGCGCGCCTCGGAGGCGACGAGTTCCTCATCGCGCTGCAGGACGTTCGCCGCGACCACGATCCTGCGCGCGTGGCCCAGAAGCTCGCGGGCCTGCTGGCGCAGCCGTGCGTGCTCGGCGACCGCGAGTACCGCGTGAGCACCAGCATCGGGATCGCGCTCTATCCGCGCGACGGAGGCGACCCCGATGTCCTGATCCGCAACGCGGATACGGCGATGTATCACGCCAAGGCGGAGCACAGCCGCGGCTACTCCTACTACACCGAGGGCATGAACGAGATCGTGGCCGAGCGGCTCGACCTCGAGCACGGGCTGCGCGAGGCGATCGAGCGCGAGCGCTTCGTGCTGCACTACCAGGCGCAGATCGACGTGACCAGCGGCGCGATCGTCGGCGCCGAGGCCCTGCTGCGCTGGCGCGACAGCCAGCGCGGGCTGATCCCGCCGGCCGTCTTCGTGCCGATGGCCGAGGAGACCGGCATGGTGGCCGCCATCGGGAAGTGGGTGATGGCGCGCGCCTGCGCCGAGGCGGCGCGCTGGCCCGCCCACCGCGGGGGTAGGCTGCGTCTCGGCGTCAACGTCTCGAGCAAGCAGCTCGTCGACCCGGAGTTCGCCGAGTGGGTGGCGCGCACGCTGCGGGAGACCGGCCTCGCTCCCGAACGGCTGCAGCTCGAGATCACCGAGAGCAGCGTGCTCGAGCAGCGCGGCCCCACGCTGGCGACGCTGCAGGCGCTGCGCCGGCTCGGCGTCGGCGTGGTGATCGACGACTTCGGCACCGGCTACGCCGCGCTGACGGCGCTCAAGTGGCTCCCGGCCGACGGCCTCAAGATCGACCGCTCGTTCGTCTGCAACCTCGCCAACGAGCTCACCGACGCCACCATTGCGACCGGGCTGATCGCGATCGCCCGGGGACTCGGCCTCGCGACGATGGCGGAGGGCGTCGAGACCGAGGAGCAGCTCCGCTTCCTGCTCGAGCGCGGCTGCACCCTGATGCAGGGCCATCTGTTCTCGAAGCCCGTGCCGGTCGAGGAGCTCGCAGTGCTGCTCGCCGCCGAGACGGCTCCGTGGGACGATCTGCTCGGCACGTGCTAACCCGGCGCAGTGGATCCGCTCGATCGTCTCCTCGCGGTGCTCGAGGTCGAGGAGATCGACGCCGACCTCTACCGCGGCTTCAACGAGGCGGGGCGGCCCGGCCGGCTGTTCGGCGGGCAGGTCGCGGCGCAGTCGCTGGTCGCCGCGAGCCGCACCGTGCCCGGGCTGCTCGCCCACTCGCTGCACGGGTACTTCCTGCGGCCCGGCGACCTGTCGCTCCCGGTCGTGTACGCGGTCGACCGCATCCGCGACGGCCAGTCGTTCACCACGCGCCGCGTGGTCGCCCGCCAGCGCGGCAAGGCGATCTTCAACACCTCGATCTCGTTCCAGATCCCCGAGCAGGGCTACGAGCACCAGATGCCGATGCCCGAGGCGCCGGACCCCGAGACGCTGCCCGCGCGCGAGGAGCTGGTCCGGCGCCATGCCGACCGCATCCCCGAGGCGGATCGGGGCTGGGTGTCGCAGCCGCGCGCCATCGACACCCGCCACGCGGAGCTGCCGACCTTCTTCGGCGGCGGGCCGCGCTCGGGGGCGAACCTGGTGTGGTTCCGCGTGCCGCGCGCGCTGCCCGACGATCCGGCGCTGCACCAACGGCTGCTCGCCTACATGTCGGACATGACGCTGATCGACAACGCCGTCCTGCCGCACGGGCGCAACGGGAGGCTCGGGCCGCTGCTCGTCGCGAGCCTCGACCACGCCCTCTGGTTCCACCGGCCGGCGCGGGTCGACCAGTGGCTGCTGTACGCGCAGGACAGCCCCGCGGCGGCCGGCGCCCGAGGCTTCGTGCGCGGCACGATCTACACCCGGGAGGGAATCCTGGTCGCGTCGTCGGCCCAGGAAGGCCTTCTGCGCCCGGTGGGCCGCGCGGAGGATCGCTCCCTCTAGCCGCTGCCGTTGCCAGGGGGGCGCGGGGAGGGATGTGGCTAGTAGATCACCCCATCCGCGCGCGCGTACGCTCGCAGGACCTCGCGCGCTTCGGAGCGAAGCACGTCGCGTTGCACCGAGACGCCGCGACGCTCGAGGGAGGCGACCCAGCCGCGCGGCTTCGGGCCCTCGTCGAAGCCGATCGCCTCGGCATCGCGGGCGCGGGAGCCGCACACCAGGCTCCGCACGCCCGTCCACGGAATCGCGCCGAAGCACATCGCGCACGGCTCGCTGCTGGTGACGAGCTCGTGCGCCGGGAGCCCCGGCGCACCGAGGTCGAAGCCGCCGAGAGCCCGCTCGGCGAGCGCCAGGGCGACCATCTCCGCGTGCGCGTGCGAGCAGCCGCTCGCCACGACCAGGTTCACGCCGGCCGCCACGAGCCGCCCGCTGGCGCGCTCGACCACCGCCGCGCCGAAGGGACCTCCGCCGCCGCGCGCCGCGTTCTCGCGCGCGAGCGCGATCGCGAGCCGCATGCGCGCCTCGGCGCCGCGCAGCGGCGCCGGATGCGCGCGGAGGAGCGCGGGCACCCAGCGCGGCAGGCTCAGGCCGGGCCAGCGCAAGGGAACGGGCGGGGACGGGGCGCGCACCGGGCCATCAAGTACTGGAAGCCGGCGCGCGCCGCACCTCAAGTGATGCGCCGCGCAGGTCGAAACGCATCGCGATGGGCGACCTCGCGGAGCGCGTCGAGATCCCCGAAGAGCTGCCGGTGGTGCCGCTGCGGCAGTTCGTTGTCTTCCCGTACATGGCGCTGCCGCTCTTCCTGGCGCGCGACCGCTCGGTGCAGGCGGTGGAGGACGCGCTCGCCGGCGAGCGCTGTGTGCTGCTGGTCGCGCAGCGCGACGCCGACCTCGAGGAGCCCGAGGCCGACGACCTCCACGGCTTCGGCACGGTCGCCATGGTGATGCGCTCGATGCGCCTGCCGGACGGCCGGGTCAAGGTGCTGGTGCAGGGCGTCGCGCGCGCCGTGGTCGAGGCCTACTCCGACCAGGACGTCGCGATCCGCGCGCGCGTGCGGCCGGTGGCCGATGCGCGCGGGCCGGAGTGGTCGGTGGAGCTCGAGGCGCTGATGCGCGCCGTGCGCTCGCGCGTCGAGGAGCTGCTCGCGCTGAAGAACCTTCCGCCCGAGGTGCTCTCGGTGGCGTCGAACGTGCAGGAGCCGGGCCGCCTCGCCGACGTCGTCGCATCCAACCTGAAGCTGCGGCTCGCGGACGCGCAGGAGATCCTCGAGATCCGCGACCCGATCGCGCGCCTGCGCCGCGTCGACGCGCTCCTTCGACGCGAGCTCGAGGTCACCGCCGTGCAGGCGGAGATCCAGTCGCATGCCAAGGAGGAGCTCTCGCGCGGGCACCGCGAGCAGTTCCTGCGCGAGCAGCTGCGCCAGATCCAGGCCGAGCTCGGGGACAGCGATCCGCGCAGCGAGGAGCTCGACGAGTACCGCGAGAAGCTGCGCATCGCGAACCTGCCGCCCGAGGCCGAGGCCGAGGCGCTGCGCCAGCTCGCGCGCCTCGAGCGCATGCACCCGGACGGGCCCGAGGCCCAGGTGGTGCGCGGCTACCTGGACTGGGTGGTCGAGCTTCCCTGGTCGATCGCGTCGCCCGAGCGGCTCGATCTCGCGGAGGCGCGCGCCATCCTCGACGCCGACCACGCCCATCTCGAGCGCATCAAGGACCGCATCCTCGAGCACCTCGGCGTGCGCAAGCTGCGGCCCGACTCGCGCGGCCCGATCCTGTGCTTCGTCGGGCCGCCGGGCACCGGCAAGACCTCGCTCGGGCGCTCGATCGCGCGCGCCATGGGCCGCGAGTTCGTCCGCGTGTCGCTCGGCGGCGTGCGCGACGAGGCGGAGATCCGGGGTCACCGCCGGACCTACGTGGGGGCGCTGCCGGGCCGCATCGTCCAGGGCCTCCGCCAGGCCGGCACGCACAACCCGGTCTTCATGCTGGACGAGATCGACAAGATCGGCAGCGACTTCCGCGGCGACCCGGCCGCCGCGCTGCTCGAGGTGCTCGACCCCGAGCAGAACGCGAAGTTCAGCGACCACTACCTGAACACGCCGTTCGACCTGTCGCGCGTGTTCTTCATCACCACGGCCAACCTGCTCGATCCGATCCCCGGGCCGCTGCGGGATCGCATGGAGGTCGTGCGGCTCGCGGGCTACACGCAGGAGGAGAAGGTCGAGATCGCGCGCGCCTTCCAGATCCCGCGCCAGATGGAGGAGCACGGCCTCGCGGCGGGGACGATCCGCTGGTCGCCGGCGGCGTTGGCGCGCATCGTCACCGAGTACACGCACGAGGCCGGCGTGCGCAACCTCGAGCGCCAGATCGCCGCGATCTGCCGCAAGGTGGCCCGCCGTGCCGCCGAGGGCGACGTGCGCCCGGCGCGCATCTCGGCGCGCGCGCTCCCCGCGTTCCTCGGGCCGCCGCGCCACCTCGCGCAGGAGCGCCACGGGCCCGGCGAGATCGGCGTGGCCAACGGGCTGGCGTGGACGGAGGCCGGCGGCGAGATGCTGCGCGTCGAGGTCGAGACCACCCCGGGCCAGGGGCTCGTGCTCACGGGTCAGCTCGGCGACGTGATGAAGGAGTCGGCCCAGGCGGCCTTCACGTGGGTGCGTGCCCACCTCGCGCGCCGCGGGCTCGACGAGGGCGCGCTCGCACGCCGACAGGTCCACGTGCACGTGCCGGCCGGCTCCATCCCGAAGGACGGGCCCTCGGCCGGCATCACGCTCGCCACCGCGCTGGTCTCGATGGCGACCGGATGCGCGGTGCGCTCCGACGTCGCGATGACCGGCGAGGTGACGCTGCGCGGCCGCGTGCTGCCGGTGGGCGGCATCCGGGAGAAGGCGCTCGCGGCCCTGCGCGCCGGCATCTCGCGCGTGGTGCTTCCGGAGCGCAACCTGCCCGACCTGGCCGAGATCCCGCGCGAGCTGTCGCGGCGCCTGCAGTTCATCGCGGTCACGAGCATGGAGGAGGTGCTTGCGGCTGCGCTCGAGGGCGAGCCCCCGACCCGGCGCCGCAGCACCCGGCGCGGCACCGCGCGCGCGGCCGTCGTCACTGCGACCGCTGCAGACACGAGTTCGTCGTAGCTCGCAGCGCGAATCGGCCTTCGGCCGATTGGGTAGCTGAGCTGCAGCACGTCCTCATGGACTTCGCTTGCCTGCGGCTCGCTGCGCGCGAATCGGCCTTCGGCCGATTGGGTAGCTGAGCTGCAGCACGTCCTCATGGACTTCGCTCGCCTGCGGCTCGCTGCGCGCGCCCGCTCCGCGGGCGCTTGCGGGGATGATCCAGGCGATCCGGTTGCCTCGGGCGCGACGGCGTGTCTACGCTTCGTCCGTGCGGCTCCGCGATCTCGGGGAGTTCGGGCTGATCGAGCGCATCGCGCGGGCGGCGGCGCGATCGGGCGTCGGCGCGGTGGTCGGCATCGGCGACGACGCGGCCGTGCTGCGGCTCCGGACCGGCGAGGACGCCGTCCTGACGACGGACGCGCTGGTCGAGGGCGTGCACTTCCGCTGGGAGCGCGAGTCGCCGCGGCACCTCGGCGCCCGCGCGATGGCGGCGGCGCTCTCGGACCTCGCGGCGATGGGCGCGCGCCCACTCGGCGTCACGTTGGCGCTGGCGGCGCCGCCCGCGCTGCCGTTGGTGCGCGTCGACGGCGTGGTGCGGGGAATCCTCGATGCAGCGCGCCGCTTCGGCGCGCCGCTCGTCGGGGGCAACGTGACGCGAGCGAGCGAGACCTCGCTGACGCTCGCTGCGCTCGGCGGCGTCCCGCGCGGGCGGGCGCTGACGCGCGATCGCGCGCGCGCCGGCGATCGCATCTGCGTGACCGGGACGCTCGGGGAGGGGGGGCTGGCGGTCGCGCGCGGTACGACCCGGTCCGATGCGCCCCAGCCGCGCCTGGCCGCCGGCCGCGCGCTCACCCGACTGCGCGGCGTCGGCGGCTGCATCGACGTCTCGGACGGCCTCCTCGCGGACCTCGGACACCTGCTGCGCGCCTCGCGGGTGGGCGCCGATCTCGACGTCTCGAAGCTGCCCCGCGCGCGCGGCTTCGACGCCGCGTGCCGGCGCCTCGGCCTCGACCCCGTGCGCCTCGCAGCGACGGGCGGAGAGGACTACGAGCTCGTCTTCACGATCCGGCCAGGCGGCCCCACGACCGCGGCGCTGCGGCGCGGCCTCGGCCTGCGCGTCACCGAGATCGGCCGCGTCACCGCTCGCCGCGGCCTGCGCGGGGTTCCCACCTCGATCGGGACGGGCTGGGTCCACTTCTAGCCGCTGCGCCGGGCGCTGGCGGCCGCCCCCCGATCAAGACGCGCCCCGGCCGGACCGATACCTCCTGCGTGCGCGTGGCGCTCTCGCACAAGCTCGTGTTGCGCTCACTGGCGGTCGCCGCCGCCGTGGTGGTGTTTCCGCACGCGGTCGAGGGTGCCGGCCTCGCGGTGGCGCCCTGGGTCACGGTCTTCGTTGCGCTCGGCGTCGGCGGCTCGCTGGGCGCCGTCCTGTCGCGCCACTTCCAGCGCAAGTTCGAGTCGCTGCGCGGTGTCACGGAGCGCATCCGCGCCGGCGACCTTCGCGCCGGACCGACCCCGCGCGCCGCGAGCTTCCCGGACGAGACCGACGAGCTGGCCGAGAGCGTGCAGGGCATGCTGCGCGGGCTGCGCGAGTTGGTCGAGCACGTGCAGCACATCGCCGAGCGCGTCTCGTCGGCGGCGCAGGACCTGTCGCGGTCGACGCGGGAGAGCCGCGCTGGTCACGAGGAGATCGCCGACACCGTCGAGGGCGTCGCCAAGGGCGTCGCGCACCAGCAGCAGCTGCTCGAGGGCGCGATGCGCCTGATCCACGACATCGCGCAGGTGATCGAGGTCAACGCCGGGCGCGCGCGTGAGGCGTTCGGCTTCTCGGCGGAGGCGAGCCAGAAGGCCAACTCGGGCGTCGACGTGTCGCGGCTCGCGCTCGAGAAGATGCGGACGGTGTTCCAGCGGGTGGAGGAGGCGGGCGGTCAGGTCTTCCGGCTGGAGGCGAAGACGCGCCACGTCCACCAGATCACCGAGATGATCCACAGCGTCGCGCAGCGCACGAACCTGCTCTCGCTCAACGCGTCGATCGAGGCGGCGCGGGCGGGTGAGGCTGGGCGCGGCTTCTCGGTGGTCGCCGACGAGATCCGCAAGCTCGCCGAGAGCGCGGGCCGCAGCGCCGAGGAGATCTCGAAGCTCGTGCACGAGATCCAGACCGAGACCGGCGAGGTGGCCGACGAGATGCGTCAGTCGAGCCAGGTCATCGCCGAGGGCCGCGACGACGTGAACACCATCGCGCACTCGCTCGAGCAGATCCAGGCCGCCGTCTCGGAGGCCGCCTCGCGCGCCGAAGAGATCTTCGGCGAGGCCGACGCCCAGGCGCGCGACGCCGAGCGCATGGTGGGCTCGGTCGACGAGATCGCGCGGGTGGCGGTGACCAACATGACGGCGATCCGCGAGGTCTCGGAGGCGATCCGCGAGCAGCTCGCCGCGCTCGGCGAGACCGCCGCGTCGGCGCAGCTGCTGACGGAGGGCGCCCACGAGGTGCGCGCGCTGCTCCGGCGCTTCCGGACCGACGAGCCCGCGGCGGCGGCCCCGCCGGAGGACGCCGCATGAGCGCGCCGCTCGACGAGCGCCGGCTGATCCTGTTCGAGGTCGGCGGCAGCCCCTATGCGATCTCGATCGCCGACGTGATCGAGGTCACCGACCACGGCGTGTGGTCCGGCGTGCCGGGCCTGCCCCGACGTCTCGCGGGTGTCGTGAACCACCACGGTGACGCGCTCCCCGTGCTCTCGCGCGAGGCGTTGTTCGATCCCGTGGGGCCCGCGCTCGCGGCCGCGGAGAACGTGTTGGTGCTCGCGGCGCCAGGCGCGGCGACCGGGCGCCTCGGCGTGCCGGTGGACCGCGTCGTGGGGCTGGCCGACGCGCCGGCCGGGACGCCGCCGCAGGGAGACGGCCTGGTGGTCGAGCGCCTGCCGCTGCGCGGCCGCATCGTCTCGGTGCTCGACGGCCGCCGCGTGCTGTCGCGGGCATCCGATTGGATCGAGGGAAGATTGGCGGGCCCCGGAGCGCGCTAGCGCCGGGTCCCTGGGGAGGAACGAGCATGCCGGTGCGGGTCCTGGTCGCGGATGATGCGCGCTTCATGCGGCAGCTGATCCGCGAGATCATCGAGCCCGAGGGGTTCGAGGTGGTGGGGGAGGCGGCGGACGGGCGCTCCGTCGTCGAGGAGTTCGCGAAGCTGCGGCCGGACGTCGTCACGATGGACATCGTGATGCCCAAGCGGTCGGGCATCGACGCGGTGCGCGAGATCCTCGCGCTCGACCCCGGCGCGCGCATCGCGATGGTGAGCGCGCTCGGGCAGGAGGCGCTGGTGATGGAGGCGCTGCAGGCCGGCGCCTCCGACTACATCGTGAAGCCGTTCAAGCCGGAGGCGGTGATCGCCACGCTGCGCAAGGTCGCCGAGAAGGAGCGCTAGTGGATCCGGTCAAGTACCGGAACCTCTTCCTCGAGGAGGCCACCGAGCACCTCGGCGAGATCGGCCGCGCGCTGCTCGAGCTCGAGAAGGACCCGCGCGCCGGCGAGGCGCTCGACCTGGTGTTCCGCCTGGTGCACTCGCTGAAGGGCATGGCCGCCTCGCTCGGCTACGACGCGCTGAGCGATCTCGCCCATCGCCTGGAGGACCGCCTCGGCCGCTGGCGCGCCGGCGGCGGCATCGACGAGGCTGGCGGCGTGACGCTCCTGTTCCGCTGCCTCGAGGGCTTGGAGGTGATGGTGGCCGCGGTACGCGAGACCGGGGCTGCCCCGCCACCTGCTCCCGAGCTCGTCGCGGCGCTCGCCGCAGCGGGGGCCCCCGAGCCAGAGCCCGCAAAAAAAGTGAGGCCGCAGCCGGCGCGGGGAGCGCGGTAGCCGGCGGAGAGGGCGCGCGTCCGGCCGTGCCGCCGCCGCCGCCCTCGGTGCGCGTTCCGAACCAGACCCTCGACCGCTTCCTCTCCTCGGTGGGCGAGGTGATCCTCACCACCAGCCAGCTCCGAACCGCCGCGGTGTCGACGGGGTTCGGGCAGGACGCGCGGCTGGCGCGCGGGTTCGACCAGATGGACCGCGTGGTCGGTGAGCTCAAGCGCCGCGCGCTCGACCTGCGGACGACGCCGCTCCTGCGCATCATGGAGAACCTGCCGCGGCTCGCGCGCGAGGTGGCGTCGCGCGGCGGAAAGCGGGTGGAGGTCGAGCTGCGCGGCGCCGAGCTCGAGCTCGACCGCTCGATCCTCGACCGCCTCTACGACCCGCTGGTGCACCTGGTGCGCAACGCGGTCGACCACGGCTTGGAGCCGCCCGAGCAGCGGCGCGCCGCCGGCAAGCCGGAGGTGGGGCGGCTCCTGATCGAGGCCACCCGCGAGAAGGACTCGATCCATCTGTGCGTGCGCGACGACGGGGGCGGCATCGACCTCGACGCGGTGCGCGCGCGCGCCGTGGCCGAGGGCCTGGTCCACGCGGATCTGGCCGACGACCTGCCCCCCGAGGAGGTGGTGCAGCTCGTGTTCCGTCCCGGCCTCTCGACCGCGCGGCGCGTGTCGGAGATCTCGGGTCGCGGCGTCGGCATGGACGCGGTGCGCGCCACCGTCGAATCGCTGGGCGGCGAGGTCACGCTGTCGTCGCAGATCGGTGTCGGCACCGCGGTGGGGGTGCGCGTGCCGATCGCCGCCGCCGTGCAGCGGGTGCTCCTGGTCGGCCTCGGCGACGAGATCGTGGCGGTGCCGATCGCGAAGGTCGAGCGCATCGTCGAGATCGAGCTCGCCGCCATCGAGGTGAGCGGAGGCGACGCCTTCGTCCTGATCGAGGAGGAGCCGGTGCTGGTCCTCGACCTGGCGCACCGGCTCGGCTGGGAGCCGCAGGCCGTCGGCGAGACGGTGCCGCTGCTCCTCACCGAGGTCCGCGGCCAGCCCGTCGCGCTGCGCGTCGACCGCCTGGCCGGCCAGCAGGACATCTACGTGAAGCCGCTGCCCGAGCTGCTCGCCGGCATGCGCGCGCTCGCCGGGCTCACCGTGCTGGGCGACGGGCGCCCCGTGTTCCTGCTCGACCTGGGTCAGCTTCCATGACGGCGATCGACGATCCCGCGCTCGACCGCCTGTGCGAGCTCGTCAACGTGGGAGCCGGCCACGCGGCGGGCGCTCTGGCGAGGCTGCTCGGCTGCCCGATCCGGATGTCGGTTCCGCGCGTGCATCGGAGCCGCTCGAGCCGCGGCGTGGCGCCCGGCGCGGGCACCAGTGGGATCTTCTTCGAGGTCGAGGGCGGCATCGGCGGCGTCTTCGCGGTGCTGTTCCCGCCGCCGGTGCGCGACGCGCTTCTCGCCGAGCTGCTCGGCGGCGCGGTTGGCGAGGACGGGGAGGGCGAGTCGGCCCTTCGCGAGGTGGGCAACATCCTCGCCTCGCACGCGCTCTCCGCCGTCGCCGACCTGATCGGCGCGCGCGTGCTGCCGTCGCTCCCGACGCTGGCGCTCGACGCGGCCGGCAGCGTGCTGGCCTCGCTGCAGGTGCGCTACGACGAGCCGGCGATCGAGTCGCGGCTCGTGGACCCGAGCGGCGACCTGCGCGGCCTCCTGGTCTGGATCCCGGCGTCCGCGGCGACGAATCGCCCCGTCTGATACCGTGCCTCCCTCCGAGGAGGGCCCGTGGATCGAGAGCGCCTTCGCGCGTTGCTCGGGAGCGTGCAGCGCGGCGCGCTGGATCTCGACGGGGCGCTCGAGCAGCTCGCGCAGCTTCCCTTCGTCGAGACGCCGAACGCCCGCGTCGACACCCATCGCGCGCTGCGCCAGGGCCTACCCGAGGTCGTGTATGGATCCGGCAAGCCGCCTGCGCTGGTGGCCGAGGTGGTGCGCGCGCAGCAGGCGGCCGGCCTCGACGTCCTGGTGACGCGGGTCGGCGTCGAGGCGGCGCAGGCCGTGCTGCGTCTGGTGCCGGGAGGCGAGCACGACGCCGACGCGCGCCTGCTCTGGTACGGCCCGCGCGAGACGCCGATCGTCGGCAAGGGGCTCGTGCTGGTGGTGTCGGCCGGGACCTCGGACCTGCCGGTGGCCGCCGAGGCGCGCGGAGTGGCGCGGCGATTCGGCAACCGCGTCGAGCTCCTCGCGGACGTCGGCGTGGCGGGCATCCACCGGCTGCTGGCGTCGTCGGCGCAGCTTCGCCAGGCGCGGGTGCTGATCGTGGTGGCGGGCATGGAGGGGGCGCTGCCTTCGGTGGTGGCGGGCCTGGTCGACAAGCCGGTGATCGCGGTGCCGACCAGCGTGGGCTACGGCGCCTCCTTCGGAGGCCTGGCGGCCCTGCTCGGCATGCTGACGAGCTGCGCCTCGAACGTGTGCGTGGTGAACATCGACAACGGCTTCGGGGCCGCCCATGTCGCGACGCTCATCAACCGCCTCTGAAGCGCGCGCCGCACCGCCGCCGGGGCGGATGCTGCATCTCGACGCCTTCTCCGGCGTCGCCGGCAACATGCTGCTCGGGGCGCTGCTCGATCTCGGGCTGCCGCTGCGCGCCCTGGAGGCCGACCTCGCGCCGCTCGGCCTGCGCTTCGAGATCGACGTGCGCCGCGTCCGGCGCGGCGCGCTCGCGGCGCGCTACGTCGACGTGCGCGTGCCGCGCGGGCGACCGCCGCGCCAGCAGGCTGCCGGGGCCCACCACCACGGTGCCCCCCACGCGCATCCGCGCCGGAGCGAGCGCGCCCACGCGCACGGCCGGTCCTGGCTCGAGATCCGGCGGCTCCTCGCGCGCGCCCGGCTGGTGCCCGAGGTGCGCGAGCGTGCGCTCGCCATCTTCGAGTCGCTCGCCGAGGCCGAGGCGCGCGTGCACGGCATCGCGATCGACGCGGTGCACTTCCACGAGGTCGGCGCGGTGGACGCCATCGTCGACATCACCGGCGTCGCCGCCGGCCTCCACCGGCTCGGCATCCGCCGCATCACCTGCTCTCCGCTTCCGCTCGGCCAGGGCTCCGTCGACACCGATCACGGTCGCCTGCCGCTGCCCGCGCCGGCGACGCTCGAGCTGCTGCGCGGCGTCCCGGTCGTCCCCGCCCACCTCGACTGGGAGACCGTGACGCCGACCGGAGCCGCCATCGTGCGCAGCGTGGTCGACGAGTTCCGCGTGCTCCCGGCGATGACCGTCGAGGCGATCGGCATCGGCGCCGGGGACGACCGGCACGGCGAGCTGCCGAACGTGCTGCGCGCCGTGCTGGGCCGCAGCGCAGGCTTCGGCGCGGACCGCGTGGCGGTGCTCGAGACACACGTCGACGACCTGAATCCGGAGCACTTCGAGTACCTGATGGAGCGCCTGTTCGAGGTCGGCGCGCTCGACGTGGCGCTGCAGCACCTGCAGATGAAGAAGAACCGGCCGGGCTTCGCGGTGCGCGTCGTCGCGAGGCCGTCGGAGCGCGAGGCGCTGGCGCGCGTGCTGTTCGCCGAGTCGACCACGCTCGGCGTGCGGGTCAGCGAGGCCGACCGCGTGGTGCTGAAGCGCGAGGAGCTGCGCGTCGCGACGCCCTTCGGTGCGATCCGCGTCAAGCTGGTGCGCGACGAGAGCGGCCGCGCGACCCCGTCCGCCGAGTACGAGGACTGCAAGCGCGCGGCGCGCCGGGCCGCGGTGCCGCTGCGCGAGGTCGTGCGAGCCGCCGAGGAGGCCGCCCGTTCACGAACCTCGGGTGCCGAAGGCCGGCGCGCGCGCCGGGCGAAGTCCGTCCGCCAGCCTTGACGAGCGTGCGGCGAGGCACCTACGATCGCCGGCTCGTGCGTGAAGGCCCGGAGAAACTCAAAGCCCGGAGGATGGTTGGATGGGGGAGCTTCCCAACGCAGTCGTCAAGCGACTGTTGACCAAGCACGGCGGCGAGCTGCGCGTCTCGGGTGAGGCGATCGCCAAGGCGGTCGAGGCGGCCGAGGACTACCTGGCGCGCCTGGCGCGCGAGGCGCAGGCCGCAGCCGTCGCCGACAAGCGCAAGACGATCATGGACCACGACATCACGAAGGCGCGCGCGAAGCTGGAGTCGGGCGGGCTGTGAGTGGCGCGAGCCGCGCCAGGTAGTCGATCCAGGTCGCCTCGCCGCCGGGCTCGAAGCCGCAGAAGCGCAACCCGATTCCTTCCGGTCCCTCCGGCCTGGCACCCGTCTCGGGAAGCCGGTAGCTGAGCTCCGCATCGACCGCGAGCGTCGCGCCCGCCTCGGCGAGGTGGATGGCGTAGCGCCCGCGCGAGGGCACGGCACGCGGCGTCTTCACGAACATGCCGCCGCGCCCGACGGTGGCGCTGACGCCCGGCTCCTCGCAGCCGGGCCACGACACCGAGAGGGCTCGCTCGTAGCGCGTGAAGCGGCGCCGATCCTGCGCCGCCAGCTGGACCAGGGCGCCCGCGATGCCGGCGCCGTCGAGCGGCCCGCTCAGGTAGGCGCTCGCACCGGCCGCGCGGGCCGCGTTGCGCCGGCCCTCGCGCGGCCGATCGTCGAGCAGCGCGACCGGCAGCTCCTGGATGCCGGGCAGGGACCGGATCGCGGGGACCAGCTCGAGGCCGTCGCCGCGGTCGAGGCGCGTCTCGGCGAGCACGAGCTCGAAGGATCGCTCGCGGAAGGCGCCGAGCGCATCGGCCATCGAATGGGTGGCTTGCACCTCGAAGCCGCGCAGCCGCAGCGACTCGTGGAGCCCGCGGTCGGTCGCCACGTGCGAGCCCACCACGAGCACGGGGGCACGCCGCAGCGACCTCGGAGCCGGCAGGTCGGCGGTGTCGCCCGCCGTCCGGGGCGACGCGGACCGGCGTCGGCCGCGCGCCAGCTCCTCGAGGCGCGAGGTCACGGCGAGCTCGAGGTCGGTGGACGAGCGGCATCCCTCGGGCGCGAAGACCCGCTCCTCGGCGCGCGCGAGCGGCAGGCCCGAGAGCGGCCCTCGCGACGGAAGGACGACGCGCTCGGGCTCGACCACGATCGCGTGGGCACGCTCGTCCTCGAGGCCGAGCGGCAGCGTCCACTGCGGCGCGCCCTGGGGCGCCTCGAGGTCGATGCCGAGCCCGCGCAGCCAGCGCCCGGCGCGCTCCAGCGCGTCGAGTCGCAGCGCCCACGCGGCGCGCACGCGCGCCTCCAGATCGGCCGGGGTCTCGCAGTCGACGATGCGGACCAGCGGCACGTGGAAGAGCGCGCGCGGCGCGACGCACTTGATGCGATCGTGGCCGACGGTGAAGAAGCGCACGGCGCGCACCACGCGCGCGCCCTGCGGCGTCGGGAAGGGCTCCGCCGACACCGGCAGCGTGACGAGCAGCGACCGGCCGCCGGGCAGCAGGCCCACCTCGAGTCCCATCGCTTCGAAGCGCCGCTGCAGAATCTGCTGGCGCCGGAGGTCGTCGGCTTGGACCAAAGGGGAGTCTCCCTCGGTCGATTCGGACGGACGCAGCGGAGGCTTGAGGCCGCAGCGCCAAAGCAGAGCGGCCCTGGAGCC
>Ga0335071_10000939_pt1 | contig 31411 bp, 31 predicted proteins | sample Lox_Sample_15_FD_206724 | JGI IMG/M metagenome (GOLD analysis project Ga0335071, IMG submission 206724) | Soil microbial communities from Loxahatchee National Wildlife Refuge, Florida, United States - Lox_Sample_1.5 | ecosystem: Environmental > Terrestrial > Soil > Wetlands | place: USA...
GGAGCCGGAGCGGCTGATGGGTTTTGTTCGCACGGTGGTGCGGCGGCAGGTGGCCGGGCACATCGACCAAGCCGTGCATGCCCGGCGCCAGCAGGTAGGAATCGAATCGGGAACAACCGTGATCGATCTGAATCGGGACCCTGAGGAGAAGGCAATTCAGCAGCAGCACGAAGACATCGCGCGCCGCGTACTCAATAGCATCTCAAAACGCGACCGCGAGATTTTGACCCGATTTTACCTGCTGGAGCAATCGCAGCAGCAGATATGCGACCAAATGAATTTGACAGAAACACAGTTTCGACTACTGAAATCTCGAGCCAAAGCCCGGTTTGGGGAGCTGGGCAAGCGGAGACTCGAGCGCCGGGACGTTACCAGGTTCTCTTGAGAGATCGCCGGGGAGACGAAGACTACGCGTTTGTGGGGGTCGGTCCCACAAACAGGGACGGTGCTGTTATGCAACTGGATATAAACGGTCACGCCAGCGACGAGTGCCTGGAGCAGTACGCTTTGGGCGCGTTGCAGGAGCCTCTCTTAGGCGAAATAGAGGAGCACCTGCTACTCTGCTCCCAATGTCAGGAACACTTAGAGGAGATCGATACTTTCCGAGCCGCCATGCGGAATGCGGCAGCGCGGTTGGAGGACGAAGAGGAATCGCGCAAGAGATTCTGGACGCGAGTTTCATCGGCGCTGACCCTGCCGAGGCTGGGCTGGGTAATGGCACTGGTAGCGGTTGCGCTGATCGCGCTATCGCTACGTGTCTGGATGAACCCGCCCGAATCGGCGCAGCCGCTGGCGGTGTTTCTCGATACCACGCGCGGCTCCGAAGTGCGCCACGCGCCGGCTCGAAGGCGGCTGGACCTGAGCCTGGACATCACGGCTCTGCCTAGCTATCCAACCTATCAGGTGGAAACGGTGGATGCGATGGGGCAGGTGCAGACACAGTTGCAGACACAGGCGCAGTTCACGGCGCACACATCGGAGGGAAAGATCAAAGCATCGTTGGCCAACGGCCTGCGGCCGGGGAACTACTTCATCCGCCTTTATTCACCATCGCACGAGCTGCTACGGGAATACGGGCTGGTGGTGGATTAGCGGACCTACTCGAAACTCTTGCGAAAGTCTGCGAACTGGCGCTTGAGATCGGCGAGATCTGACTCGAGTTGGGTGACGCGGGCTTCGAGCGGCGAGGGGCGCGGCGGAGGAGGGGCGGGTGCCTCAGCGTTCTCGACGTCGCCGGACAGGAGATGCGCGAAGCGTGCTTCTTTCTCACCCGCACGCCGCGCCAGTTTCTTCGCCAGTGGGGGTGTGCGCTCCGCTAAACGGCTCAGAGTCGACTCGACGTCGTCGAGGCTATCGAAATTGTGGAGACGCTCGCTGCGTCCGCGCAGCTCGCCCACAGTCTGGGGTCCTCGAAGCATCAGCACACAGAGCAGCGTCTGCTCGCGCCGATCGAAGTTGAAGACTTCGCCCAAACGGTGCGCATATTTATGCACGCGGTGATCGCCGCCGCTGATGTCGAGAGTCAGGCCTTTGGCGCGCAGGCTTTCGAGCGCCGCATGGACAGTGTCTTCGTCAAGCGACATTACCGGCTCGCGATTGGATTTCTGGTTACAAGCGGCGGTGAGCGCGTGCAAGGAGAGCGGATAATACTCCGGCGTCGCGGTTTCCTTTTCCACAAGCGAGCCCAGAACGCGGGCCTCTACCTCGTTGAGCAGGAGCTGGTCCATGGGTCAATCGTACTTCTCGTAGATGATGCGGCGGCGCTCGAAGCCCATGTTCTTCAGGGTGGCGCGGACGCTATCGACCATCTCGCGGAGGCCGCAAATGTAAACATCCACTTCGCGGCTCGGGCCGATGGCGCGCTCCAGGTGCTCCTGGATGCGACCGGTGCGGCCGGTCCAACTCGATGTCGGGCGAGTGATGGTAGGCCAGAAGTGAAAATTGGAATGGGCGCGCTCTAAGGCCTCGAACTCGTCACGATAGAGCAGGCTGTGCTCATGGCGCACACCGAACAAAAGAGTGATGCGGTGCAAATGATCCTTTGCCAACCGCGGCGGGAGCATGGCGCGAAAGGGAGCGATGCCGGTACCCGTAGCCACGAGCACCGAGTCGTGAGGCGGATCTCGCCAGACGAACGTGCCGAACGGTCCGCGCATCTCTACGGTATCGCCTGGCTTCATGGTGAACAGGTACGGGGAAAGGCGGCCATCCTGAACACGGTTGAGGCAAAGCTCAAAACGGTTACCGGCGGGAGGCGCGGCGATGGAATATGCGCGCGTGATGGGTTGGCCGTCGACGGTTTCCTCGAAGGAAACCCACTGGCCAGGAACATAGAGAAACTCGCGGGAATCCGGTAGCTCGAAAACAAAGTGACGGATCTCCGGCGCAATTTCGCGCGACTCAACCAGCCTGGTTCTCAATTGGGTCTACCTGCCTCGAGAGCTTGTCTCGCCCTTTCCTGGAGTATGGTGCTCAGCGCGGGATGCCCGTCGAGAGGCGGCGTGGTGCGGATGTCGACGCCCGGATGGAGGCGGGCGAGCCTGCCGACGATGGCGGGCAAATCGCGTTGGAGATGAAGGCCGAGCGTGAGAAAGTAGGGTACCACAATCACGCGAGTCGCCCCTTTCTCTACGAGCGCGGCAACCGCGGCATCCAGATCCGGCGAGCCACCATCGAGAAACGCCGCTTCTACCAAATCAAATCCTCCTTCGCGCTGCACGGACTCCGCGATACGGCGCACAGCGTCATTGGCGGATTTAATAGGGGAGCCGTGGGCAAAAACAACAATGGCAGTCGCGGACATTGCGGTATGTTTCGAGTATCGCAAAAGTTTTCGGCAGAAAAGGGCGCGGATTCCGGGCAGGTACTAGCAGATCCACCCGGCTACGTACCAAGGGCACACTAATCCTTCCGGCCGCAACGGGCACCAACAGTTGTGGACGGTGGTCCGGCTCTACCCGCCGCTTCCGTGGATGTAGGCTCGCATGTGGTGCAGTTCCTCGGTCTTCTGCTCCAACGCGAAGTTCATGAGATCGCGCATGGAGAGCAAACCCACGACACCATCCCGTCCGGTTACGGGCAGATGACGGCAGTTGTGGACGCGCATGGTTTCCATGGCCTCCTCCATACTGGCCGACTCATCCACCGTAAACACGTTGGATGTCATGACCTCGACAACGGGGGTCGCATTCGGGTCGCGGCCGCCCACCACGACACGAACCATAAAATCACGCTCGCTGAAAATGCCTTTCAGCTCGCCTCGATCGATCACCAGAATGGCCCCTACATGTAGCTCCGCCATACGGTGCGCAACTTCCGCCGCAGTCAGTTGCGGCTCGACCGAGTACAAATCCCTATAGCCAAGGACATCTTTCACCCGTCCCATAGCCCCCTCCTGGTGTATTACAAGTATCACAACCAAAGGGCCAAGAGCCAGTGGGCCAGATCGTGAGCCGGACTATAACGTACCGCGGTTCGGAAGGCGACGGGGTTTGGCGTTAAGGGACGATCAGCGACTGACTGGCTGGAGCGGTTTCCACCGGCTGATCGGGGAAAAACCCGGTGAGGAAGTCCAAGTAGGCGCGTCCCCGCTTGCGACCGTTGTTGTTATCGAGTTCAAGGCGCTGGAGAAACGCCAGCAAGCCAAGAATATCGGCGTCACGGGTTTGCGTCATACCGACTCTTTCCGGTTCCTGCTTGCGGAACTCCTCGATCCCGGTTTGCACCAGGCGGCAGATGTTAGCGGCCAGAAGATTGTCGGGGCGCGTTTCGTAATAGACACCGCTTTGCAGAGTGCGGTAGGTGCGCACCAGGGCTTCGAGAGCCTCGCGCACGTCGTAATCGACCGCACCGGAGGTGGCGAGGGCCGCATCGAGCACCGTGCGCGCCAGGAACAGGAGCAGGGGTTCATGATCGCGCAGAAATTCCTCGCTGACCCGGATATCCTGATTGGGAAAACTGTCGGGATTGGCGCGCTCGACCTTCTCGTGTTGATGCGCCTCGCGGAGATAGACACAATCAAGGGGGCAATCGATTGTGACTTCGCGTTCCGTGCCGCAGCAGAGCGTGCAAATGTCCGCGCGGACGCCGGGGCAGAAACGCCGCGGACGGCGAGTATGGCAGATCGCGCAGGACATTTTTCTAGTATAGAAGAGGAGGGCGAGTGTCCGTTACGATTCTGTTTATCAAGGTGGAGATCGAGCACGACAAGCGTGAAGAACCGCAGAAACTGGGTGCGGAAATCTGCCGCAACATTCTGAAGGTGTACGGCGTGCGCTCCGCGGAACTATCGAGTTTCACGACCGCGGAGGAGTAGGTCCGAGCATTTGGTCGAAAGTGCGATGGAAAAAGGAGTCGGTCATACCGGCGATGTAGTCGCAGACCAGGCGGTGGGGGGGTTCGGCTTCGGTGCGATGGCGATAGTCATCGGGTAGACGGTCGGGATGATTCATGAAGAACTGAAAGAGCTCGGCCATCATGGCGATGGACCAGCGGCGGTCGTCGTCCAGCGCGGCTGAAGAATAAACATGCCGGTGGAGGAAAGTCTTCAGCTCATGGCTGGCAGCCTGAGACTCAGAGGTGAATGCAGCTAAGCGACGCGGATACTCGCGGACGTCATCTGCACTTGCCGCGGCTGACGATCGGGCTGACGCGACGGTACCTTCGATTAAGCCGGAAACGAGCGCGTCAATCAGTTGGCGAAGGGCTTCCTGGAATTTCTCACGCGGCTCGGCGCCGGGGAACTGCGTCTCGATGGTTTCGTAAATGGCGGCATAGGCCGGCACCTGGGCGGCAATCAGCTCGGAATCCACGATGTAGGCGGAAAAGGCGTCGTCAAGGTCGGCGGTGTTGTAGGCGATCTCATCAGCGAGGTCGATGAGCTGTGCCTCGAGCGGCGGGCGGTGGCCGGGCAGGTACTCATCCAACTCGGGAATCTCGCCGGGAGCGAAATCGCGGGAATGTTTGGCCATGCCTTCGCGCACTTCGAAGGTAAGGTTCAAACCGGGAAAGCGCGCGTAACGCTGCTCGAAAGTCTCGACGATACGCAGGGCGTGGAGGTTATGGTCGAAGTGATCGCCGAAACGCTGCATCTGCCGGTTCAACTCTTGCTCACCGGCATGGGCAAAGGGGGGATGGCCGATATCGTGGACGAGCGCCAAAGCTTCGGTGAGGTCTTCATCGAGTCCGAGAACCGAAGCCACGGTGCGCGCAATCTGTGAAACCTCAATGGTATGAGTGAGACGATTGCGGAAGTGGTCGGAAAGGCCGGGAGTAAATACCTGCGTCTTGGCTTCGAGCCGTCGGAATGCCCGAGCGTGAATAATACGGTCGCGGTCACGCTGGAACGCATTGCGATAGGGGTGGCCGGGCTCGGGATAGCGGCGCCCGCGGCTGCACTCCACGGGGAAGCGAAGGTGAGCCAGCACAGTACCCGCGCTTTACTGGGCGGGCTGGTCGCTCAATGCGCCGAGGGCGGCCTGGCTAACGGGACCGGATTGGGCGCGGAGAGGATCGAGCAGCTTTTTCGCCTCAGCGGGCTTGGTTGGAGCAATGGTCTTGGCGAGTTCAATGGTCGCCTGGTCCTTAGACACGAGGGCGGTGGGATTGGCGATCAAATCGCGGAAAATCTTTTCGGCGTCCGCCAGGCGGTTCTCGGAAACGTAAACCTGAGCCAACGAGAAGCGCGCGAGAGATGCGTAATTTTTGTCGCCGGCTTCGGCGGCTTCCTGGAATAAACGTTGAGCATCAGCCAACTTACCTTGTTCGGCCATGCTGGCGCCCATGTAATATTTGGCGATGGCCGCTTCGTTCGTGCCGGAGTACTTGGCCGCGATTTCGGTGAACGCCTTGGTAGCCGCCGCCCGTTTGGCATCCTCTGTGGGAAAGCTCACAGGGGCATTTGGATTCTGTTGGCCAACAGCAGATTCCTGAATCTGAATGGCATCGGCCAGGGCCTGCTCGCGCGCCGTGTGCTGCTGGCGCGTATAGAAGTAAGCCCCGACGGAGATGACGGCCACGGCGACCGCGATGGAACCGTAGAGCACCAGTTGACTGCTATGTTGGGTGACAAAGTCGACCGTATGTTCCACTTCAACGGCAAATTTGTCGGTCTTCAGCTCTTTTCGCGTGATTCTTCCGGCCACAATAAACCTCAGCAGAGATAAAAGGGATCGATTTTTATGTTAACACGGCGCCAAACAAGACGTCGTTGGACACTCGGCATGTTATACTCTCCTGCGGGCGCGAGCATAGAAAAAAAGTTTGGCCCCGCCCGCAACTCTCCAGTACAATCCGAGTAGCACCCAAGTGCCGAAGCGCGAATTTGGCGAAATGTTCAAAACAAAAAAAATCCGGCCTGTGATGTTGCCAAGCGAGGAACGCTACACAAGCAACGAGGTTGCCAGGATCTCCGGCGTGAGCCTGCGGCAGTTGCAGTGGTGGGACGAGCGGAAGGTGGTTTCGCCGCGGCAGGACGGCCATAAGCGCGTTTACATGCCCGAGGAAGTGGTAGAGATCTCCGTGATCGCCGAGTTACGGCGCAAGGGCTTCTCTCTACAGAAAATCCGCCGCGTGCTGAAGTACTTGCAAAAGGAAATGGGCAAGCGGTTGGGCGAGGCGACGGCAAGCGACTCCGAGGTGCATCTGCTCACCGATGGCCGGTCGATCTACCTGGAAGAGAGCGCCGAGCGGGTCATTGATCTGCTCAAGGGCGCGCGCCAACCCATGTTCCTGGTTTGCGTCACCGATCAGGTGCGGCGGTTCACCGCGTTGCCGCTTCGCAAGCCTGCGAAGTCGGAGACGGCGGGGGCAGCGCGTAAGGCCAGAGTAGTCTAGATCCGTTAAGCGGCTGCTTTCATCTTCGCTCTCAACATTGGCCGTACGGCCAGATTCACAAAGATCATCAGGACGGAAAACGCCGGTAGCACCAGCAATGCGGTCTTGATGCGGGTGGGGTCCGCGCCGGCGATGGCGCCGATGATGCTCGAACTGACGGCGAGGCCGATCCAGCCGGTAGTGATGGCGATGCCCATGGCCGTGCTGGTCATGCGCGGGAATGCGTCACCCACCATGGCGAGCGTGGTGGGAAAGACGGGCGCCATGGCCACGCCGGCAAGAAATACAAGGACGGCCGCCAGGGTAGCGTCACTGGTTTGCAACATTCCGTAGGTCGTCACAGCCATCAAAAGCGCGGCTACCAGTGTCACTGTCGCAGACGGCACGCTGATGAGGATGCGAGACACGACGACGCGGCCGATCAGCAGGCCTAGCGCAAAGCCCAACGACAAGATATTGAGCGCCGTGCTCGCCGCAATTCCTTGAGCTTCCAGGTGCTTGGGCAGCCAGTTCCAGACACCGACCTCGCAAGAAACGTAAAGGAACAGGATTAACGAAAGCAGAAATAGTTTTGCGTTCCCCAGCAGCGGGCCGGCTTCCGAGAATTTGAACCCTCGGGCGCCCGTTGGCGGAGGCATGGCCGTGGACATGTGAAAAACCAAAGTTGCGACTGCGAGGCCTGCGATCAGATAGCACAGCGCGATGGTGTTGTGATTCAGCAGATTCGCGCCAATGAAGGGCGTAGCGAGTCCGCCAAGCCCGAAGAAGAGATTCAGCAGATTCAAAGTCGACGCGCGCCGTTCCTCACTGATATCGCTCACCAGCGCGTTTGCCGCAGTGACAATGATGCCGCCACCCAGGCCGAGCAGGAGCATGAACGGCATGATCATGTAGTAACCGGTGGAGTTCGGCACCGCGAACAACGCGATGGCGACGAGCGAGAAGCCGAGCAGCAATCCTGTCTTTTTGCCTTTGTTATCCAGCAGCGGACCGACCGAGACGGATGCGATGATCAACCCGATCGCTTGGGCCAGGAACACGTTGCCGATCTGCTCGGGCGTGAGGCCGAAGCGTTTGGAGACATCGGGGACGATCGTACCCGCGACGGATGCGATCATTCCGTAGACAAAAATTGCCAGAATGGCGGCCGCAATCAGGCGGCCTTTGGAGACGGCGGACATAGTGGCTGATGGTACCAGAAAGAACCTGGTCGCGGAGTGAAACGAGTCAGGCGAAGTGGTATTTATCCGTTTTGTCGTCCCAAACAATTTTCTTCTGGTTCTTAAACGACAGAGTGGCCATGTGGCCGGAGATCGCAGCCTGCTGGCCGACGGTGGGCGGGGCGATAACAGTGGCTTTGCCTTGAACCGCTTCGATGAAATTGCGGAAATGGTTGATGGCGCCGTCTTGTTCGCCGAAATCTTTCAGCCCATTCAGGTGCAATTCAGGGCGCGAAGCGATGCGCTCGTCCACGTTCCGGTACTTTTCCGGATAAAAGTGGAGGTCCTGCCGGTTGAGGACTTCGATGGTGCCTTCATTACCGCAGAACTGCTCGCCGTAACCATAGTGGACGTTGCCGAAGTAGCAACTGTAGTTGATGTGGAACCGATCGGGATACTCGTAAATGGCGCTGAGTGTATCGGGCACGTCACGGTCGTCGTTGCTGGCGGTCCAGCGATAGATGCCGCCCGAGGCCATGCATGTGGACGGCACGGTTTTGCTGAGGACGAAGTTGACGATGTCCGTCTGGTGCACCAACAGATCGGTCGAGATGCCGCCAGAGTAATCCCAATAAAGGCGCCATTGAAAGTAGCGTTGCGGATCCCACTCGCGCTTGGGAGCAGGTCCGAGGAACTTCGGCCAATCGGTGTTTTGGGGATTGGCCTCCGGCGGAACAAAGTAACGCCACGCCGGATCGTTCGGAGCGGAGTTGCGGTACCAGAAAGCGCGCACGTAATGGATGTCGCCGATGTGTCCCTGCTCGACCATCTCCTTCGCTTTCTTGTAGAGCGAGGAACTGCGGTTCTGAGTTCCCACCTGCACGATCTTGCCGGACTTCTTCCACTCGTTGACGATGTCGAAGCCCTCTTCGATCGTGTGCGCGAGCGGCTTTTCGATATAAACGTTCTTGCCGGCGCGAAGAGCCGCGATGGTCATGTCGTGATGCAGGTGTTCCGGCGTCATGATGAACACGGCATCGATGGATTTGTCGGCCAGCAGATCGCGGAAATCGTTGTAGGTTTTGGGAGTGATGCCGTAAATCGTTTGAATGCGGTCCTTGGCCCGCGCCAGGTGGCCCGTGTAGGTGTCGCAAATGGCGGTCACAGAAACGCCTTCCGGTACGGCTTTGTGCAGCCATTCGAGACCGGCGTAGCCGCGTGTGCCGACACCGATCCAGCCGATGTTCAACGCGCTGTTGGCGTTCTGAGCCCGCAAAACAGCGGGTGCGCTTAGTGCGGCCGCCGCCGAGGTCTTCAGGAAATCGCGGCGTGGAAAGCCTTCTGCCATATCTCGTGCTCCTTGCTTGGTGGTTAAACAACCATCATCCCACCAATTCCCGCAGGTCCGAAACCCTATAGTCCGGCCGCCATTTGGCAAGTTCGGCTGGATCACCGTAGCCGTAAGTCACCGCACAGATTTTGACTCCCGCGGTTCGGCCGGCTTCCATGTCGGCGGGCGAATCACCGACCAGCAGACATTCCTCGGGATTCGCGCTCAGTCCGGTCATGGCCGCCAAAACCACATCCGGAGCGGGCTTGCAACGCATGCCGTCGCTGCCCTGCACGTGGTCAAAATATGGCAACAGCCCGAAATGCTCCAGCACCAATCTCGTGCCCGCCGTGCTCTTGGTGGTAGCGGTCGACTTTCTTCCGCCGAGCGCCGGCAGCGCCTCCGCCACTCCCGGGTAGAGACGTGTGCTTGCGTGCTTTCGGCCGCGATAGTTCCGCGAGTACTCATCGCTCAGCTTCTCGATCTCAGCGTCGCTGATGCCTGGAATCATCGCGCGGAACACGGCTCGCAATTCCAGCCCGACGTAACTTCTCAAAAACTCAAAGCTGGGACGCGAACTGCCGGCTGCCACCAGCACTTCGCTTTGCGCGCCGCAAATGTCGGGCGCCGAATCGACGAGCGTGCCGTCAATATCGAAAAGATAAACCGGAAAACGGGGAATCACAGAACGGGACTGTCATTCCCCAGCATGGCGCGCCGCACAATCTTGATGGGCGGGCATCCTTGCGCGAGAAACTTGTCATGAAATTCGAGCAGGCTGAACTGGGATCCGCGCAGTTTCCGGTAATCCTCGCACAGCTTCAGAATCTCGAGTTTGCCCAGCGTGTAGTAGAGATAGGTTGGGTCCGACGTGCCGCGCTTGGCTTCCTCTTCACCGATGGCGCGTTTTTGATACCCTTCTTTTACGAAGAATTCAACCGCTTGATCGATGGTCATGCGGCCGGTGTGCATCTCAATGCCGACGATGTACCGTGCGTTCCGCAGCAGCGCATCCTGCAACTGGCCGAGGCGCAGTTTGAGATCGCCGTTTCCGTAGCCTTCGTCAAGCATCATTTGTTCGGTGTAGTGGGCCCATCCTTCGGCGTTGCTGCTCGCACCGATCAGTTTGCGCACTTTGGACGGCGCCGTTTTCATCCACAGGAACTGCACGTAGTGTCCCGGATAGACCTCGTGCACAGCGGTACTGACGATGGTTCCGCGGTGGAAGGCTTCCAGGTAATCTTCTTTCTTCTCCTTGGTCCAATCTGGCTCGGGCAGAGTCACGTTAAAGAACGCATTTTTCGCAACCTTTTCGTAGGGCCCCGGGGCGTCCAGGGAAGCGGTGCTCAGGGCGCGCATGAACGGTGGCGTCTCTTCCACGGTCGGTGGATCGAGCGAGGGAAGCGTGACGATTTTGCGGTTCACGATAAACTCGCGCAGGCCGCCGAGCACATCGCGAAAGCTCTGTAGCAACGCTCCATCGGGCGGATGATCCTTTTCGAGCTTGGCCATGATCTGCTGGGGCGTGCTGTGCGCATCGATCTTCGCGGCCGTATCGCGAAATGCCTGCTGGTTCTGGCGAAGATTTCGATAGCCGATCTCGAGCACCTGATCGAGCGGCGTATCGACCATCTCGTCATACAGCAACTTGTGGCTGTAGTTCTCTGCGCCGATGCGAAAGTCGCCGTTGGAATGGGGCAGGAGCTTTTCCTTGACGAACTTTTGGTACTCGCCCAGAGCGTCCATCACAGCCTGGTTGCTCGCGTGGAACTGATCGAGCAGCGCGTGGTCTTTGACCTCATGAAAGGCGGCGGGGACGTCATTCTGGAAGAAGCCGATAATGCCCGGCAGTTGCTCGAGAGCCACTTCGGTGTAAACGCGCGGCGGGTTGCGCAGATTGCGGCGGCCCTGGGCGAGCACGCTCGGCATCTGCTTCTCGCGCGCAATCAGCGATTTCAGCCGGGCTTCGGGCGGAGCAAAGTTGCGGCTCATGATGCCGAAAGCGCTCGAAGCAAGATCGCTCGAATACTTGTCGGGATTCTTCTCCCACAACCGGATCTTCTCAAGCTCAAGCAACTGCGACCGGATCTTGGAAATCACCAATTGGCGATCCGCGGCGCTTTCCGGCGAAAGGCTTTCGGCCGGGAACTGCTCGAACTGTGCCTGAAGTTGCTCTAGTGACCGCGTCTCGGAAGCGATTGCGGCCAGTGAATAGTCTTCGAGCTGCGAATCGTACTGATGGAAGCCATCGACCGTGGCCTGCGACGGATGATAGCGGTAGTACTCGTCAAAATAGTGATCGACCAGCTTATCGAAATCCGCCTGTCCCACTTTTGGCGCACTCCACAGCACGCCCGCCAACAAGGTCAACACTACTACGCGCATCTATCCAATTTAACAGTCTCTAAGCGAGGGCGATTTTAAGCGAACTTGTAAACTCCCGGCACAGGCAGCGGCGGCACGTCCATCGGCAGGTCGTAGCCGAAAGCTTTCGGGAACAGGTCGAGCTGCGAGGCCATCATCTGGTCCCAGGTGATCTTTTGGCCGGAGTAAGCCGATTCGCGCGCCATGACACAGGTCATGGTACTTTCCGCGACTTTCATTCCGTGATTGATATACGGCCCCTGGCCGCGAATGCTCTTCACCATGTTGATATGTTCCTGCACGTAGGGATTGATGCCTTTCGTCCCCATGCTCTTGCAATCGCTGCGGCCCTTCGAGCCCACCACCAGCTCCGAAACATTGGTGGGCAATCCTCTGGGGTACTGCCGGCAGTAGCTGGACATGTGAACGCCGTTGGCGTAAACGAAATCCGCGCTGATGTGGTCATAAATATTGCCGTAGATCTCTTCTCGCGGACGCCACGCCGCGCCGCCCGTGGCCACTACCTCGACCGGATGCCCGCCCATCACCCAGTTAATGACGTCGATGTTGTGCAGGTGCTGCTCGACGACCTGATCGCCGCAGATCCAAACGAACGAGTACCAGGCACGGTGCTGCCACGTCATGTCCTTCCAGTTGGCGTCCCGCTCCTTCTGCTGGATGACCGGAGTGCCGACCCAATAGGCATAAGCCGCAGTGATGTCGCCGATGGCGCCATCCTGAATGCGCTGGATGGTCTCGACGTATTCTCTTTGCGACCGCCGCTGCGCACCGCTCATCACGGTCAGCTTCAACTCTTCCGATTTCTTAGCCGCCGCCATGAACCGCCGCACGTTGACGGGATCGGTGCCAAACGGTTTCTCCGCGAACACATGCTTCTTCGCTTCCACCGCTGCTTCGAAATGCATGGGCCGGTAGCCGGGCGGCGTGCTCAGGATGACGAGATCGATATCCGACGCCAGCACCTTCTTATACGCATCGAAACCTACAAAGTGATGCTCGGGATCGACCTTGACCTTATCCGCCAGGCCAGGATACTCCTTCGAGTTGCGGATGTTCTCGAGCGAAGCTTCCAGATGGTCCTCGAAAATATCGCCCATGGCCACCAGCTCTACATTCTCGTTGCCGTGAAGAAGCTGCGACACCGCCTCGGTGCCGCGCTGCCCGCAGCCGATAATTCCGGCCTTCAACTTTTCGTTGCCCGCGCCGCGGACTAGCTCAGGCTTAAGGATGGTAAATGCCGAAGCCCCCGCGGCAACGCCCGTGGACTTCTTCAAAAACGATCTTCGTGATACGTCGTTGGAATCTTGCATGAACCGCCTCACAATCCGAAGTGATTGTATCGCTAATGCAGGCGGAGGCGGCGATGGGCTTTGCGGTATTGTGGAGTTATGACAGGCCTTCTGGAGAAAGCCATTCGGCGTGTTGAATCACTCACTCCTGAGGAGCAGGACGCGATCGCGTCCCAGATTTTGCAAACTCTGGATGATGAACAAGCATGGGCCAGCAGCTTGAGCGAACGGCCAGAGCCCATGCAATCCATGGCGCGGGAAGCTCTGGAGGAGCATAAGCGAGGAGAAACGCGGCCACTCGATGAATTCCTCGGATGAGATCGTTCACTTCGCGCCGTTTTCGTGAGTCATACGCTCGCCTCCCCGAGCAAGTTAGGCTACCGGCCCGCCGGGCATATCGGGTTGTTTAGCCAAAATCCCTCTGATCCCGGATTGAACTTCAAGAAGGTAGGCCGCGGTGAGTCCCAGCCGCGGCCTATGGGGTCGTATGCAGGAATAAACCTGGTGATTTTGCTTACTCGCTCTCATCTCCGCTCACTCGCAACACCGCGAGAAACGCCTCCTGCGGGATCTCGACTCGTCCCACACGCTTCATGCGTTTCTTGCCCTCTTTTTGCTTTTCCAACAGCTTGCGCTTGCGCGTGATGTCGCCGCCGTAGCACTTGGCCAGCACGTTTTTGCGCATGGCCGGAATGTTCTCGCGCGCCACGATCTTGTTACCGATCGCGGCTTGCAAAGCCACTTCGAACATCTGGCGCGGAATGAGTTTGCGCATGCGCTCGATCAAAACCTTGCCCCGCTCGTAGGCGAAATCCTTGTGCACGATGATGGTGAGCGCATCGACTGGATCACCGGCCACCAGCACGTCGAGCTTCACCATGGGCGACACGCGATAGCCCGACAGGTGATAGTCGAGCGACGCATAACCGCGGGAAACCGATTTCAGGCGATCGTAGAAATCGAGCACGATTTCGTTCAGCGGCAGCTCGTATTCGAGCAGGACGCGGCCGCCGCCAATGTGCTCGAACTTCTTCTGCACGCCGCGCTTTTCTTCGAGCAGCGCCAGAATGCCGCCCAGAAACTCCTCGCGCGTGATCACGGTGGCGTCGATGATCGGCTCTTCGATCTGCTTAATGTCCGTCGGATTGGGGAACTTAGTCGGATTATCGACCTCGATGACTTCGTCGCGCGTGGTAGTGATGCGATAACGAACACTGGGCGCGGTGGTAATGAGGTCGATGTTGAATTCGCGTTCCAGCCGCTCCTGCACGATCTCGAGGTGCAGGAGCCCGAGAAACCCGCAGCGGAAACCGAAACCAAGCGCCACGGAGTTTTCCGGCTCGAAACTGAAGGCGCTATCGTTTAGCCGGAGCTTTTCGAGGGCATCGCGCAGTAAGCCGTGCTCGTGCGACTCCACCGGGTACAGGCCCGCGAACACCATGGGCTTGATCTCTTCGAAGCCCGACAGGGGTTCCGCCGCGGGATTCTCGTCATCGGTAATAGTGTCGCCGATCTGCGCGTCGGAAACCGTTTTAATATTCGCGAACAGAAACCCGACTTCGCCGGCGGACAAGTCTTCGGAAGCGGTGGCCTTCGGCGCCTGGTAACCCAGGCCCTCGACTTCGAACACTTGGCCCTTGGCCCACAGGCGGATCTTCTGGTGCATGTGCAGGCGACCGTCCACCACGCGCACCAGAATGATGACGCCCCGGTATGGATCAAACCAGGAATCGAAAATGAGCGCGCGCAACGGAGCGTCCACCAAGCCGCGCGGCGGCGGAACACGCTGGACGATGGCCTCGAGCGTCTCGTGAATACCGATGCCTTGTTTGGCGCTGACGAGCACGGCATCGTCGGCTGGGAGGCCGATGACCTGCTCGATCTGCTCGCGGATCCGTTCGGGCTCGGCCGATGGGAGATCGATTTTGTTAATGACCGGGATGATTTCGAGGTTGTGGTGCAACGCGAGATAGGTATTAGCGAGCGTCTGCGCTTCGACGCCTTGCGACGCGTCCACCACCAAAAGGGCGCCCTCACACGCTTGCAAGCTTCGCGAAACCTCGTAGGTGAAATCGACGTGACCCGGCGTGTCGATCAAATTCAGTTGATACAGATTGCCGTCGTCGGCGCTGTAATTCAGGCGCACCGCATGAGCTTTGATGGTGATGCCGCGCTCGCGTTCCAGGTCCATCGAGTCGAGCACCTGCTCCATCATCTCGCGCTGCGAGAGCGCCCCTGTGACCTCCAGCAGGCGGTCCGCAAGCGTCGACTTGCCATGGTCGATGTGCGCGATGATCGAGAAGTTGCGGATGAACTTGGGGTCCATGCGGTATGATGCTGAAGGGACGAGGCTTCGCCCGCCCTACCGAATTATCCCATATGTCCTACAGCAACATTCGTTTGGAGACGGCCGAGGACGGCATTGCCACCGTCACGGTGAACCGTCCCGACAAGCTGAATGCGCTGAATCGGGACACGGTAAGCGAGCTTTCGGATGTCTTCACGCGGGCGCGGAATGACGCGGCGATTCGCGCCCTGATCGTGACCGGCGCAGGAGAGAGAGCTTTCGTGGCGGGCGCCGACATCAATGAGCTTGCCGTGCTGTCGCCGATTGAGGCACGAGAGCTCGCTCTCCACGGTCAAGCAATTTTTCGAGCGCTCGAAACATTGCCAAAGCCCACAGTCGCCGCTGTCAACGGGTTTGCGCTCGGCGGCGGTCTCGAATTGGCGATGAGCTGCGCCATCCGCATTGCGTCGCCGAATGCGAAGTTCGGACAACCCGAAGTGAAGCTTGGCCTGGTGCCGGGTTATGGCGGCACGCAGCGTCTGCCGCGCCTGGTGGGCCGTGGACGGGCGATCGACATGCTTATCACAGGCGAGCCGATCGATGCCGCGGAAGCTCACCGGTTGGGCCTGGTGAACTACATTACGCCGCTTGAAGAACTGCTGCCTTTTTGCCGCGCCTGGGTGCAAAAGGTGCTGGCCAACGGTCCACAGGCCGTGGCACTCACAATCGAAGCGGTGAACGTCGGCTTGGATTGCGGTATCGAGGAAGGTCTGAGATTCGAAGCCACCGCGTTCGGTCTCACTGCCGCCACCGAGGATCGTCGCGAAGGGACGCGCGCCTTTCTCGAAAAACGCAAAGCGGCCTTCGTCGGGAAATAGACCATGCTTTCCATCATCGAGGGAGATCTTTCGGCGAGAGGGCTACGATTCGCGATCATCGTGGGCCGGTTCAACAGCTTCATCTCGGACCGGCTGTTGGCGGGCGCGCTCGACGCTCTAAAGCGCTCCGGGTGCACGGAAGATAACATCGAAATTGTCCGCGTGCCAGGTTCGTGGGAAATGCCGGTCGTGGCGCAGGAACTGGCGAAAATGAAACGCTACGATGCCATCATCGCGTTGGGCGCCGTGATTCGCGGAGACACGCCTCACTTCGATTATGTTGCCGGTGAGATGGCGCACGGTCTGGCGGAATTGGCTCGGGAATCGGGCGTGCCCGTCGCATTTGGCGTACTCACCACGAATAACGTTGAGCAGGCGGTCGATCGCGCGGGTACGAAGGGCGGAAACAAGGGCTTCGACGCCGCGATGACTGCGATCGAGATGGCCAATCTGATGCGGCGCCTGCGCCAGCCTTCGGCGTAAGCATGCCCGCCCGGCGCCGGTCTCGCGAGCATGCGCTGCAAATCCTCTATCAGTGGGACATGCGAAAGCAGCCAGTGGATGAATCGATTGAGACGTTCTACGGCACGCTATTTTCCGAAGAGGACACGGCAGCGCCGCCACGAGACGAATTCCTCGAAGAATTAGTGCGCGGAACTGTGGAGAAAACCCCGGAAATTGACGCTCTCATTTCCGGGCACGCGGAACATTGGCGGCTGGAGCGGATGCCGGCGGTCGATCGCAATATCCTGCGCCTGGCAATCTATGAGATGCGGCACACCCAGACTCCCGCGGCGGTGGTGATCGACGAAGCGCTGGAGCTGGCACGGCGATTTTCGACAGAAGAATCGGTGCAGTTTGTGAACGGGGTGCTGGATGCGGTACACCGGGAATGAACGACGGGGTGTTAGTGCCGGTTCCAAACGTTAGGGACTAACGGCACTAGCACCTGAAACCTGGCACCTGGAACCTGATTTTTATGTTTTCCTACTCCGAGAACTCTCTCTACTGCGACGCGGTCGCGCTGGACGACATCGCCCGGCGGGCCGGAACGCCTTGCTACGTCTACTCGAGCCAGTCGCTTGTTGAAAACTTCCGCGCTTATGACGAAGCGCTTGGCGACCTGCCGCACATGATCTGCTATGCCGTGAAAGCCAACGGTTCGCTTGGCATCCTGTCATTGCTGGCGAAGGCTGGAGCGGGGTTCGATATCGTTTCGGGCGGTGAGCTGTATCGCGTGCTAAAGGCTGGGGGCAATCCGGCGCGAGTGGTGTTTTCCGGTGTCGGTAAACGCTCGGATGAGATCGATTTCGCGCTGGAAAACGGCATTCATAGCTTCAATTGCGAGTCGGAGCCGGAGCTGGCGTTGATCAATGCGCTGGCCGCGCGGCGCGGTGTGCGGGCATCGTTCGCGCTACGCGTCAATCCCGACGTAAACGCGGAAACCCACCCCTACATTTCGACTGGACTGCGCCAGCACAAATTCGGTATCGACATTCATGAGGCTGAGGCGATTTATGATCGCGCGCGCGAGCTACACCATCTCGAAGCCAGCGGCGTGAGCTGTCATATAGGATCGCAGTTGCTCAATGCCAACCCAATCTTCGAGGCGGCAGAAAAGGTATTGGACCTGGTCGGCCGGTTGCGCGCGGCCGGCCACGCCATCAAGAGCATCGACCTCGGCGGCGGACTGGGTGTGGCCTATCAATCGAGCGATCGGCCACCCTCGATTCACACGTTTGTCGATTGCATTCGCCAACGCCTGCAGGGCATGGAATTAACTGTGATGCTCGAGCCTGGCCGCTCCATTGTGGGACCGGCCGGTGTGCTGCTTACCCGCGTCTTGTACCGCAAGCGAAACGTCGACAAAGAATTTGTGGTGGTTGATGCCGCGATGAACGACTTGATCCGCCCTGCGCTCTACCGCTCGCATCACGATATTCTGCCGCTGCGCATGACAGATCGCCCGGAGGTAGTGGCGGACGTCGTCGGACCGGTATGTGAGACCGGCGATTTTCTAGCCCGCGACCGCAAACTGGCAAACGTCGCTCCCGGCGATTTTCTGGCCTTGGCCACGGCGGGGGCATATGGGTTCGTCCAAGCGTCCAATTACAATGCCAGGCGGAGGCCCGCCGAGGTGCTGGTCGAAGGCGATCAATGGCGTATCATTCGGGCTCGGGAGACGTACGAGGACCTGGTTCGCGGCGAGACCACGTAGCGCATTCGTAACGAACCTCCGGATTGTGGGTCTCGTATAATGGCCTGAAGGAGTTTTATGCGCTTCGTTGCGGTGCTTCCCTCCGTTGTTTTTGCTGCTACGTCAATAGCCGCGACTGTCCAGTCGTCGGTCACGTTCAACAAAGATGTCGCACCGGTTTTGGCGAAAAACTGCCAGGAATGTCATCGTCCCGGCGAAGCGGCGCCGTTCTCGCTGCTGACCTATGAACAGGCGCGGCCCTGGGCCAAGGCCATGAAAGAAGCGGTCCTGTTGAAGAAGATGCCGCCATGGTTTGCGGATCCGCACTACGGCAAGTTCTCCAATGAGCGATCGCTCTCCCAAAAAGAGATTGACACTCTGGTGGCATGGGCTGACACGGGTGCGCCACTGGGCGACAGCAGCATCCAACCGGCGAAGGCGAGTTTCATAGAGGGCTGGCGCATTCCCAAACCGGACATTGTGATCGAGATACCCAACGTGTTTGAGATTCCTGCCGCCGGGACCATCGAGTACCAATACGTCGTCGTGCCGACGGGCTTCACGGAGGACAAGTGGGTTCAGTTCGCCGAAGCCCGCCCAGGTAACCGCGCCCTGGTACACCATATCATCGCGTTCATTCGCGAGCCGGGCTCGAAATGGATGAAGGATGCAAAACCGGGAGTGGCCTTCGTCCCCGAGCAGCGCAAAGATGACGACAAGAAGAAAAAAGATGACGACGATGGAGGCGGCTTCACTGGCGACTCGATCGCGGGATACGCGCCCGGCACGCTGCCGATGGAGCTGCAACCCGGACGCGCGAAACTCATCAAAGCGGGCTCGGACATCGTGTTCCAGTTGCATTACACCGCCAACGGAAAACCGGGGACCGACCGCAGCAAGGTGGGCATGGTTTTCGCGAAAGAACCGCCCAAGGAACGCGTTTTTACTCTCGGGGCACTAAACACGAAATTCAAAATTCCGCCCGGCAACGCCGACTACAAAGTAGACTCGGAATTCGAAATCGGAACGCAAGTTGACCTGACTGCTTTGCAGCCGCACATGCATCTGCGTGGCAAGGATTTCGAGTATCGCGTGGTTTATCCAACCGGCGAGACGGAAACTTTGCTCAAGGTTCCGAATTACAGTTTTAGCTGGCAGCTCGCCTACTATCCGGCTAAGCCGATTGTGCTGCCCAAGGGAACGAAAATCGAGTGCACGGCGCATTTCGACAACTCTCCGAACAACCCCAATAATCCCGACGCCACTTCGGAGGTGAGTTGGGGCGATCAGAGTTGGGATGAGATGATGATCGGCTTCTTTGACGTGGTGTTCGATGCGAATATGCCTCTGGACAAACTGTTCCCCGAGCAAAAGAAGGAACCCAAGAAGGCTGCCGACGACTAAGCTACGCTCAATTTTCATGGGCCTGATCGGCTCCATTGCCGTCCAGGCCCACGATCCCATCACAACCAAGCTTACCTGGACGCAGGAAATCTCCCGCATCGTTTACAAGCGCTGCGCTAACTGTCATCACGAAGGCGGCACGGCATTTTCGCTCATGACGTATGACGACGCGCGCCCGTGGGCCAAGGCGATCCGCGATGAGATCCTCGAACGGCGCATGCCGCCATGGGGTGCGGTGGAGGGCATTCGAGCGTACCGCGATGATCCCAGCCTGACGCCTCTTGAAGTGGAGATGCTGGTGAGCTGGGTGGAGGGCGGTGCGCCCGAAGGGGACGCCGTTTACTTACCGCCGGCGCCGCGGCTGCAAAGCGAAACGTCGGCGCGAGTGCCAAAGCCGTGGTCGCTGGTGGATAGTTCGAGGCCGCTGGCACTGGAGAGTGCAACCACGGTGGCCGCGATCACGCCTCGCGATTTGCCGGATGGCGCCTCCATGGAAGTTACCGCCTACGAGCCTGACGGATCGGTGGAGCACTTAATCTGGCTGCGAAATTACCGCAAGGTGTGGACGCGCACGTATTGGTTTCGCGACCCGATACGGCTCCCGGCGGGAACGCGGATCGTTGTGGATGCGCCGGCCGGTAGCGCGGTGTTGTCTATGTCCCCGTCATAATCGGCAGCCCGCCTTCTCTAACAGCAAGCGGCGAACCGCGGCAAAAATCCGTTCTACCGCCGGGCGCCGGTAGTCCCAGCGCGGGTCGGGCTCAGGTGGATTGACAACCATGGTGGCATTGGCTTCAAACAGCAGTAATTCGCCCGAAGGGCTTAAGCCGAAATCAACGCCGGCGTAATCCAAACCGAGCGTCTTTTGAATCTGTTCGAGCGCGTTCATGACGCGCGGGCCGAGCACGGCCGGCATGTTCTCCAGAAACTCGGCATCTTCGGCGCGATGTTCGGCGCGATCCGCCATCTCCGCGGTGAAGTAGTGAATCTTCCAATGGCTGGAGATCGCCAGATGCAGCGGGTATTGCCGGCCGCCAATCAACATTACGCGATATTTGCGGGCCTTGCCGTCGAGTCCCCGGGAATCCAGATATTGAATTACAGTCAACTCATCACCAGGCAATGCGGTAGCCGCTTCGGTTAATGCCTCGGCGTGCTCCACACGCACGAAATGGCGGCCGGTGTGAAAGCCCGGTGTACGCAGCAGCAGGGGAAACCGCAAACCGTGCCGTGCAATCGCAGTCGGGCCCTCGCTGGAGGTGAGCAACCTGCGCGCCAGCGTCACCGTGGCGGGCGAGATGACGCCGGACAACCCGGAAAGCCGGCGTGCATTGTCAGCTCTCCCTGTAGCCATCACGGCGGCTGGCGGATTGAGAACAGTCGCACTGCTGAGGGCCGCAACGGACTGCGCGGCGACGAGCGCTTTGCCGGCCAGATCGGCATCACCAATGGCGTTGAAAATCAGCTGATGGCGCGGCAACGGCTGGTCTCGATCATAAAACTCGGCAACCACAACGTTGGTTTCAAACACCCGATCGTCAAGGAAATTGCTGGTTGGGATGTTGCCGCCCAGCGCGGAAACCAAAAGCAATAGCGATATGGGCGCGCCCTCCCCACGGTACGGCACCGTCACCAATGCGCGATTCTCGAAGCCCTTTTGCCGATGCCAGGCAGCCCCCGGCACATCTCCGAGTTCCGCCAGCAAGTACGATAGACCCTGATGTGCTTCCGGGTGGTCCGGGGCACAGCGCAAAGCCGCCTCATAGTGCTCGCGCGCCGCTTCATACTCCCAGCTTGCATAGAGAACGTTCGCCAGATTAACGTGGCTCATGGGATCGTCCGGATGCCGTGCCGCGGCTTCCGCATAGGCGGTTCGCGCCGCGGTCCGATATCCCGTGTTGTGCAGCAGAGTGCCCAGGTTGTTCAGGGCGATGCGGTCCGAAGGCGCACGCCGCAATACCTCCAGGTATGCGTTGCGCGCGTCCAGAGTGCGGCCCAGCTCTACGAGCAGTTGAGCGCGATCGCGCCGCAAACCCAACGCTTCGGGCTCGGCGGCAATGCGGTCTTCCAACTCGCGCAAAGCGGCTTCGCGAGCCAAGCGCGGCGGCCAGCCACTCGACGCATCGCTCACGGGTGTTGTGCTCTGTGCCGCTCGCTCGCACAGCGACCGGCCGATCGCTACCGTGCGTTCCACCAAAGCGTTCAGATCGGAGCGGCGAGTGCGGTGATTGACGATCGCGGCGCGAATCGCGAGCTTTCCGCGGAGCACAGTCGTGGAAGGCGCCGCTACGCCAGATTCCTGAAGTTCCACCGCGATTCGTGCATTCACGCGATGCGCCTCTTCCGCGCGGTAACGGAAGCAGACGATGTTTAGCTCCACTGGCGCTGCCAGTTCTAGCTCGGGCGTTTCCGTAATCCGATTTTCGAGGTATCGCGCCAGTTCGCAGGTGTGCGCAATCGATGCTCCCAGCGCCTGGGAGCCGAACACTTTCAACGTCATCCAGGTTTTCAGAGCGCGAAAGCCGCGCGAGAGGTCCGGCCCAAAATCGCACGGCCAAGGGGATCCGGCAGCCAACCCCTGCGCCTCGCGCCTCAAATAGGGCGCAGAAGTGGCGAACGTTTGACGATGCAAAACGCTGTCGCGCACCAGCACGAAGCCCGCATCGTAGGGAACATGTCCCCATTTGTGAAAGTCGAAGGCCAGCGAATCGGCGCGTTCGATGCCCTTCAGGCGCGGGGCCAGGGACGGCGTGAGCATGGCGAGCGCTCCGCAGGCGCCGTCCACATGAAACCATATATTCTCCGCGCGAGCGATCTCTGCCAGCCCATCCAAATCGTCAATGGCACCCGTATCCACCGTTCCCGCCGTGCCCACCACCAGAAACGGCGTGAAGCCGGCGCGACGGTCCGCGTCGATGGCTGACCGCAGAGCGCTCAGCTCGATGCGATACCGATCATCCACCGCGATTCGTCTCAACGCGTCGCTGCCCAGACCGGCCATATCCAGCGCCCGGCCGACACAGCCATGCACGGTCTCGGCAGCGTACGCGGCTAGCCGCTTGCCGCCTGTGTTCACGCCCGTGCAGCGCGCCTCAAAACCTGACGCGGTATCCCGCGCAACCAGCACGCCGACCAGGTTCGCCATAGACGCGCCGGTCACGAACAGGCCGCTGGCACTATCAGGAAATCCGAATAACTTCCGCATCCAGCCGGTGACCTGGCGCTCGACCTCTATCGGAATATGATCGCGGCCACCCAGGTTCGCGTTCAGGCCGGCAGCCAGCATTTCCGCCACAACACCCACCGGCGTGCCTGCTCCGTGCACCCACCCGAAGAAACCGGGATGAACGTTGCCTGCCGCGAAGGGCAGAACGTAGCGCATGAACGTTTCGTGAACTTCGGCAAGGTCGGATGGTTCGGCGGGAAGGCCGCCGCGAAAGCGCTCCCGGACAGATTCGGGTATTGGTTGCCAGACGGGACGCTCGCGAATGTTCGCCAGATAGTCCAGAATGTCGTCGAGCATGCGGTGCGCTTGACCGCGAAAACCAGCCCAATTGGACGGATCGAGCGTGGGTTCGGTCGCAGCGTCGGTCCGATCCCGGGGAGGCGGAGTCTCCATGTACTTCGATGGTAGCGCGCGAATCGTCACTAGCCATTTGTGACCCGAACTATCCGTTTGGATAGGTTGTTAGGAAGTGCGGGAGCTCTGCCCAGCATCCGGGTACCGCCATCAAGTCCATTTCCGACAATGCGATGCCCGGCGCAGTAACTAATGTCTGCCACTCGGGTTTGGAATGGCATGCAGCGTGCATTATCAGAGATCGAGAGGATCGAGGCCATGAAAAACACGATGAATAACCAATTCCGCGGGCTCCGGTTGATGCGTTCGGCCCTGCTCGCCCTCGTTATGCTGGCGGTGCCGGCTACTTCTTTCGGAGGCGTCATTTTATCGGTTGGTATTGCCCCGCCGGTCTTACCGGTGTATGCGCAGCCGCTGTGCCCCGGGCCTGGCTATATGTGGCAGCCGGGTTATTGGGCCTACGGTCCGACAGGTTATTACTGGGTTCAGGGCACTTGGGTGTTGGCTCCCTATGTAGGCGCGTTGTGGACCCCAGGATATTGGGGGTGGAGCGGCGGTCTGTATCTTTGGCATGCCGGTTACTGGGGCCGCCACATCGGTTTTTATGGCGGCGTGAACTATGGTTTCGGGTATACGGGTGTCGGCTACGCTGGCGGTTACTGGCACAATGGCGTGTTTGCCTACAACAGTGCCGTGAATCACGTGAGCGGCGCGAGCTTTCATACGTACAGCCGCACGGTGGTCAGCCATGAAAGCAGCCGCGTCAGCTATAACGGCGGTAAGGGTGGCCTGACGGCACGGCCAAACGCCGCGGGCGGCAGTCACGTGGCGCATAATAGCGTCCAGAGCGCACACCACACCACCGCAGCGCACACCGCGTCCCATGCCTCAGCCGCACATACTGCTTCTCACGCCTCAACAGCACACACCGCTTCTCACGCTTCCGCGGCACGCAGCGTGTCCCACACGTCCGGAGGGCACGCATCCGGCGGACACGCGGGTGGTGGGCATCACAAGTAAAACTCACCGAGTTGCACTTATCGGGTAGCGGGCCAAATCGGCCCGCTATTTTTTTTTGGGGGGGGAAGCCACGGTTACGCGGCGATCACTTTGACGAATCCATGCCGGCCATATTCCAGGAGTCTGTCATCTTTTGTCATCAAACTAATCGCCTCGATTCGTGCAGTGGCAACCAAAAGGCGGTCGGCCGGATCTCCGTGAAATTGTCCCGGTAGACGGCTGCTCTCAATCGCGATCTCGGGCGTCAGAGCAACCAACCGCAGCCCCGGAGTGGCGAGCGCTTGCCGCACCCACTCCGCACAATTCATTTTCAGCTCGAGCCGGCCCTTCGATTCAAGCATGCCAATCTCCCAGATCGACATCACCGACACTCGCAGTACCCCGGCGCGGGCAGCGCGCTCGGTAGCGGTGATCGCTGAGCGGGTGAACTTGCTCGTCAGGCCGAGTTGCATCCAGACCCAGCAATGCGTGTCCAACAGTACGGCCGCCTCAGGCATCAGCGGCCCAGGATTCGCCGGTAGATAGAATGTCGCCGGCAATCCGGCCGGTGCCCTTCATCCTCCCGAAGATCACAACAGTTTCGGGGCGAACGGGCACAAGGCGGGCGACTGGACGACCGCGCTTGGTGACAACGATCTCCTTGCGCTCGCGATCGACTTGGTCCAACAGGGCGAGACATTGCGCCTTAAAAGCCCCGGCGGCAATTCGTTGCGTCATGACTATGACTATATCACCATGGTCATGGGCTATCGGGGGCTGACCACCGGAATCGTGAAATCCACGGTATTCACTTTGCCTTCCCGCTGAAATTGCACCCACACGCGATAGATCGCCTCGCGCGGAAAGAAGAGATTGAACTGCACCTGCTTTTCGCCCGGCACCGGTTCGGTGACGTAGATCGGGTGCGTATGGATCGTGTCGATCAGATCGTTACTCGCAGCCAGCATATGGCCCCACGCCCCGATATAGGGCTCAAGCCCCGCGGCTGGCTTGAGTTTGAAAAACATCATGGTCTTCTTGCCGGGCATCGGCTGCGGCGGATCGAGCACGAGTTCCACGTCGAGATTGGCTCCGTGCTTCGGCGCAAGATCCGCCGCCGGCCTTGTGATCGAGGCGGCCAAGCCGTGTGTATACCCGGCGGTTGTCACCAGGCGCGAGATAAGCTGCGGCGTTCCGCCCTCGGGCATGAAATCCGCAAGCAGCTTATAGGTGCCGGGCTTGGGCAGCACCGTTACGTGGCGAAACACTCCGTCAGAGTTGAGTTCCGGATGCTCGTGCGCGAAATATTCCAGATCCTCACTTACCACGAACAGATGAATCGGCTTTTCGTGAATGATCTGAAACTGCTTGATAGAGGCGCCGGATTTTGGATCTCGGACACGAATTTCGATGCCCAGCCGGCCGTTCGGCGGGATATTTGGCGGACTGAAAAGGAACTGCGTCGGATACTCGACCGGCTCCGGGATGTTCGCAACGAGCTTCATGCCGCAACGAGGACAGGTCCCCGGGGTCTTCAAACGCACCTCGGGATCCATCGGACATACAAATTCCACTGGCGCCGGCTGTGGTTCGGGAGCTGGAGCTTGAGCGCGGATGCCAATCAAGCTCGCGCCCACAACAACAGCGATTCCCGCTAGGGCTCGAAGGGCCATACGGCGGTGGTGCTGTAGCCTCCATCCACGGCGATCACCTGGCCGGTGATGTAGTCGGAACCGCGGCTGGCCAGGAACGCCGCGAGCGGCGCGACGTCCTCCGGCCGACCCATGTTAGGGTTGGCCTGCGAGTGCTTAAGCCACGCAGCCATCTCGGCCGACTGCCACATGGCACGGTTAAGGTCCGTCAAAATGAAGCCGGGTGCGATGCAGTTCACTTGAATGTTGTGCCTGCCCCACTCGGCCGCGAGTACTCTCGTCAACTGGGCGATTCCGCCTTTACTGATGGCATAAACAGCCAGATAAGGAAGGCCCAGCAGCGACATGAGGCTGCCGATGTGAATGACCTTGCCGCCTTTTCCGCGTGCGATCATCTTCGCGCCGATCCATTTGGTTAACTCGACGATGCCGTGCAGGTTGGTCTGGAGAATCCGCTCGTATTCTTCTTGAGTGAAATCCTCGAAACGTTTGCGGACGTTCGTGCCCGCGACATTCACCAGGATGTCCACGTCGCCCGCGGCCTCAACGGCGGTACGAATAGAATCGGAGCTGGTGATATCCAGATGCACCGCGCGCGCACGCGGCAACTGTTTTGCCTGCTCTTCGAGTTTCTCGATGGAACGGGCGGCAAGAATGGTCTGAGCGCCCTGCGCAGCCAAAGCTTGCGCGATAGCAAGGCCGATCCCGCGGCTGGCGCCCGCCACAAACGCCGTTTTGCCGGAAAGGGAAAAAATGTCCTGGAAGGAACTCACGCCCGAACGCCTCGCATGATCACCTTCCTAGGTTACGTTAACATTGTTCCTTCATGCCAGCGTTTGACATAGCCGTCATTGCCGGAGACGGAGTGGGCGTCGAAGTCATTCCCCCCGCCAAGCGAGTTCTCGAGGTCATCGGCGCCCGTCACGATCTGCGGTTCAACTTTCAGGATTTCGATTGGGGTTCTCACCACTACTTTCACCACGGCCGCATGATGCCGGCCGACGCCATCGACCGGCTTCGGCCATTCGATGCCATCCTGCTGGGCGCAGTCGGTCATCCGGAAATTCCCGACCACGTCACGCTCAACGGTCTGCTGCTGCCCATCCGCCGCGCTTTCGATCAATACGCGAATGTGCGGCCTGCGGTGCTCTATCGCGGCGTACAGTCTCCCCTGGCGCTGCGCAAGGGGGAACAGATCGACTTCGTCGTGGTGCGCGAGAACACCGAGGGCGAGTACGCCCAAGTGGGCGGTTTTGTCTACCACGACCAGCCGGACGAAGTTGCCATTCAAACCGCGGTCTTCACGCGCCGCGGTATCGAGCGCATCGTACGTTTTGCTTTCGAACTGGCACGACGGCGCAATGGGAAGAAGCGCGTAACATCAGTGACGAAGTCGAATGCCCAGGGCTTCAGCATGGTGTTGTGGGATCGGACGTTCGCGACCGTTGCGGCGGAATTCCAGGACATCGCAACCGAATCGCTGTTGGTGGATGCGGCAGCCATGAATTTTATCCGGCGGCCGGAGAGCTTCGATGTCGTGGTCGGCTCGAACCTCTTCGGCGATATTCTGAGCGACATCTCGGCGATCATTATTGGCAGCATGGGCCTGGCGGCCAGCGCGAACCTGGATCCGCTGCGGCGATATCCCTCGATGTTCGAGCCGGTGCATGGTTCCGCGCCGGACATTGCGGGCAAGGGCGTGGTGAATCCGCTGGCGACCATCCTCAGTGCGTCGATGATGCTCGACCATCTGGGCGCTTCCGAGGCCGCTTATCAGGTGGAACACGCCGTAGCCGGCGTGCTCGCCGACGGACGCGTGCGAACCCAGGATCTCGGCGGCCACAGCACCACCGAGGAGGTGACGAATGCCATTCTGGAGAAACTGCGCGGCTAAACTGGCCGTGCTGGCGTGCGCCGCAACGATGACATCAGCCCAGCCCGCCCGTCAGGATCGATATGCCGAAGTCAACGGCGTGCGGCTGCATTATGTCGAGCAGGGTCAGGGCCCGCTGATTCTGTTTCTGCACGGTTTTCCGGAGTTCTGGTACTCGTGGAAAGATCTACTGGCCGATTTCGGCCGCGATCACCACGCCGTCGCGCTCGACATGCGCGGATATAACTTGTCGTCCAAGCCTGAGCCCGTAGACGCTTATCGCGTACCAGTGATTGTGGAGGACGTTCGCGCGCTTGCGGCCAAGCTCGACGCCACAAAGTTCGTTCTGGTCGGCCATGACTGGGGCGGCGTGATCGCCTGGGCTTTTGCCGCCCAGCATCCGGAGCTGCTGGAGAAATTGGTCATCATCAACGCACCGCATCCCGCAGTATTCGCGCGCGAACTGGCGAACAATCCCGAACAACAAAACGCCAGCAGCTACTTCAACCTGTTCAATTCCCCGGAAGCCGAACAGGTGCTTAGCGCTAATAATTACTCCGTCATGCTTCAGGCATTCGGATCGGCGCTAAATGAACAGGATCGCAGCGAATATTTGCGGGCGTCGAACATGCCCGGCGGGTTAACCGGTGGCCTCAATTATTATCGAGCGGCGCAGCTTCATTCCCCGGCCGGAACACCAGCAGGCGCGTCTACCCCGCCCCCGGCCCTTCCGCCGAGTGCACTCATCACCACTCCCACCCTGGTAATTTGGGGCGAGAAAGACACTGCGCTGCTGACGGGTAATCTGGAGGGTCTCAGCGAGTATGTGAAGCCGCTGACGATTCAGCGCGTACCGGAAGGGTCACACTGGGTCGTGCACGAGAAGCCGGCGCTGGTGATTCGGTTTATGCGTGATTTTCTCACTCCAGCCGCAGTACCGCGATCCTGAGAGCCTTACATGTACATGCCGCCATTGACGTTGAGGACCTGCCCGGTAATATAGCCGGCCTCTTCGCTGGCGAGGAATCGGACTGCGGCGGCGACGTCCTCGGGCTTGCCGAGGCGGCCGAGCGGGATGGCGGCAAGCAGCTTATCCTTCCACTCCTGCGGAAGCCCGGCGGTCATATCGGTGTCGATAAAGCCGGGTGCGATGGCGTTCACAGTAACATTGCGACTGGCCATTTCCTGAGCGAGCGATTTGGTCAGACCTATCAGGCCGGCCTTCGAAGCGACGTAGTTTGCCTGCCCGGCATTACCGGCCTCGGCCACGACGGAGGTGATGTTGATGATGCGGCCCCACCGCTCGCGCATCATGCCGAGAAGCACCTGCTGGGTGGCCACGAAGGCTCCGGTAAGGTTGGTGGCCAGCACCTCGTCCCAATCCTGCTGTTTCATGCGGACGGCCAACCCGTCTTTGGTGACGGCGGCGTTGTTCACCAGGATGTCGATGCGGCCGAACTCCTTGGCAGCCTTGGAAAAGGCGGAGCGGACGGACTCCGTGGAACTCAAGTCCATGGGAACCACAAAGGCGTCGCCCGAGGCGTCCCGAATTTCGGCTGCAACTTGTTCCAGTTTCCCGACTTGCCGGGCGGCCAGGACCACCCGCGCGCCGGATGCGGCGAGGGCGGTGGCACAGGCGCGTCCTATGCCGCGACTCGCGCCCGTGATGAAAGCGATTCGCTTGTTCATAAGTAGTCCAAATAGTCCGAAGTGCAATGATATACGAAGTTTACGCGCCCGGGGGCAGCCGAATTAAAGCTCCGGGCTGGCTCTGCCGATAAGGCGAACGGATGGGTGTATTTCTCCCGAAGATCGCGGTCGTGCGCCGGCAAAGGCAACGCGGTTTGGAGTTCGGTCTCGCGGCGTTGCTGGCGCCCCTTCTCGCTGTGGTTTGTTGGGGCGATGGGGGTGCCCGATTGGTGCCCAGCCTGCCCACGATTCACACGATCGGCCAACTGCGCGCAATCCCGCTTGAGCAAACAGTGCGTGGGTATCCGGTGCGGCTGCGCGCAGTTGTGACCTACGAGGATATACCGCACGGCGACCTGTTCGTCCAAGACAGGACGGGCGCGGTGTTTGTACTGCCTGCGGCCGGAAACCAGCCCGTGCTACGGCCTGGCGATGAGGTGGAAGTGGAGGGGGTGAGCCGGCCATCCGATTTCATGTCGGATTTGGTGAATGCCAAGATTCGAGTTTTATCCGCGGGCCGGCTGCCACCGGCGCGAAAAGCTTCGGCCGAAGAGCTGGCCTCGGGCACGCTTGACTGTCTGCGAGTGGAGGTCGAGGGCGTGGTGCGTTCCGCCGAAAGCTATCAGAACGGATGGATGCTGGACATTGTCGCCGGAGCCGTTCAATTCAAAGCCTACATTCCGCGCCTCACCGCTCTGTCGCAGGACCTAGTGGACGCGCGAGTGCGCATCCGAGGAACGTGCGGCGGGTTCTACAACCCCCGGGAGCAGTTCATTGCGCTGGAAGTGTTGGTGCCGGGTATCGAGGATATCGAGGTTGTAGAGCGGCCGCCCCGAAACTACTTCAGCCTGCCGTTGAGTTCGGTGCGAGCCATTCTACGATCGGCGCCGAACCGCGCGTTTCTCCATCGGGTTCGCGTGCAGGGAGTGGTGACACTACAACGTCCTGGCCGTTCGTTATTCATCCGCGGCGACGGTGTCGGCCTGCTGGTGAAGACCCGGCAGCGAACACTGCTGCGCGTGGGCGATCGGGTGGACATTGCCGGGTTTCCGGCGCTCGACGAATTCGGTCCGATTCTGCAAGACGCGGTCTTCCAGCAGATTGGCGCCGGCGACCCGCCCAAACCGGCGAATGCGACAGCCGACCAGGCGATGCAAGGCACCTACGACGCGGAGCTGATCCGGATCTCGGGGCGTCTGTTGGACCATTCACTGCGTCAGGGCCAATACTCCCTGGTGCTGGGAGATGGCGCGACGACCTTCGTGGCCGAGATGGACGGCACGCTACCTTGGCCAGGGTTTGCGGACCTGCAAAATGGAGCATGGCTGCAACTCTCAGGAGTCTGCTCCGTTCAAGTGGATGAAAACCGGAATCCGCGCGATTTTCTGATTCATCTGCGCTCTCCGCAGGATGTCGTACGTTTGCAGCGGCCGTCGTGGTGGACGGCGCAGCATGCGGCGCTGGTGGTGGCAGGAACAGGCACGATCATTTTGGCGGCGCTGGGCTGGGTAGCGGCTTTGCGCCGCCGTGTCGGGCGCCAGACCGAGATCATCCGGCGGCGGCTCGAGAGCGAAGCGGCTTTGCAACTGCGGTTTGAATATGTGGTTCGCGCGACCAACGATTCCGTGTGGGATATCGACCTGACAACACACGAGCTCTGGTGTGGCGAGCGGTTTTACAAGACGTTCGGATACCGGCCGGAAGAAGTTGAGTTCACCGCCTCCTGGTGGCTGGCCCACGTGCATCCCAACGACCGGGAGCGCGTTTCTCAGAACATGAATGCGGCGGTCGAATGCGGTGACGAGCACTGGTCGAGCGAATACCACTTCCAGCGGGCCGACCGGTCCTACGCTT
>Ga0335071_10000940_pt1 | contig 31396 bp, 31 predicted proteins | sample Lox_Sample_15_FD_206724 | JGI IMG/M metagenome (GOLD analysis project Ga0335071, IMG submission 206724) | Soil microbial communities from Loxahatchee National Wildlife Refuge, Florida, United States - Lox_Sample_1.5 | ecosystem: Environmental > Terrestrial > Soil > Wetlands | place: USA...
GCGGAGTCGACGAAGCTCACGCGCGGGTGGACGGTGTCGGCGTCGTGGATCGCGGTGTCCGACACCTCCCAGAAGATCTGCTGGCCGTCGGCCTGGCGGGCGTTGATCAGGTCCTTGGTGAGCTCGGTCTGGCCGTAGACCCAGACCGAGTGACCGCACGTGTCGACGAAGTCGACCCGATGGCGCTCCCCCGGCCACTGCAGGTAGATGCCGTCGTGTCGCAGCCCCTCCTTGTGCAGGCGGTCCCCGACGCCGTACTCGGTGAGGACGTCGACCGCGCCGTGCTCGATGACGCCGGCGCGGATGCGCGCCTCCACGTACTCGCGCGACCGGTTCTCGACGATCAGCGACTCGACGCCGTGCTTGGCGAGGATCTGCGACAGCAGCAGACCTGAGGGACCCGAACCGATGATGGCGACCTGGGTGCGCATGCGCCGATGCTCGGGGCGGCGCAGCGACCGGGCAAGACGCTCCTTCCGTCCAGTGGAAGGTCGCTGTCCGGTCAGGCCGCCATCCGCCGGGTGATCGAGGCGGCGGCCACCCGCAGGGCGGGGACGAAGCGGGCCATGTCCCGACGGACCGTGCTGGTCACGAGCCCGAGGGAGGCGACGACGCTGTCGTGCACGTCGAGAACGGGGACCGCGACCGAGCAGGTGCCGAGGCTCATCTCCTCGACCGTGCGCGCGTAGCCCTGCCGGCGCACCTGCGCGAGCTCGCGCAGCAGCCGGCCGCGCTCGGTGACGGTGTAGCGGGTGACCGGCTGCAGGTCCGCGAGGCAGTCGTCGAGGACCTCCCGCGGTGCCCAGGCCAGCAGCACCTTGCCCACACCGGTCGCGTGCAGGGGCAGCGGGACACCGGCTCGGCTCACGAGCGGGACCGACGCGCGCCCGTGGATGCGCTCGACGTAGAGCGCCGAGCGGCCCTGGCGCACCGCGAGGTGGACGTTCTCGTGGGTGGCCTCGTAGACGTCCTGCATGGCGGGCAGGGAGGCCTCGCGCAGCTCACGCTGGACCGGGGCGAGCGTCCCCAGCTGCCACAGCCGGCGGCCGACGACGTAGCGCCCCTCGTCGTCACGCTCGAGCGCGCCCCACGCCTGGAGCTCGCCGACCAGCCGGTGCGCGGTCGACAGCGGCATCCCGGCGGCGGCGGCCAGCTCGGTCAGGGTCAGTCGCGGCCGGTCGGCGTCGAAGCCGTCCAGCAGGGCGAGGACCCGGGCGGTCACCGACGGGCGCGACCCCTCGGCCACGGGACTAGACTCCCCCTCCAGGTCGACTTCCGTCTGACGGAAGCGCACCGTATCCCTTCGGCGACCGGATTGGGAAGGTGAGCCTCACCAGTCTCGGTGGAGAGGATCGCCCGGTGCCCGTCGTCGTCCGCAACACCCCGCGAGCCGACCTGGCCGTGGTGGACGCCCTCGCCGAGTGCGGCAGCGCGACGGTCCACGAGGCGCAGGGCCGCACCGGCCTCCTCCACCACCGGCTGCGCCCCATCTACCGCCCGATCCGCGTCGGCGGCACCGCGCTGACGTGCACGGTCGCCCCCGGTGACAACTGGGCCATCCACGTGGCCGTCGAGCAGGCCCGGCCCGGTGACGTGCTCGTGGTGACCCCCACCAGCCCCTGTGACGACGGTTACCTGGGCGACCTGCTGGCCGAGAGCCTGCGCGCCCACGGCGTCCGTGGACTGGTCATCGATGCCGGGGTCCGCGATGTCGCCACGCTGACCGAGATGCGCTTCCCGGTGTGGGCCAAGGCGATCTGCGCCCAGGGCACGGTCAAGGAGACCCCCGGCGACGTCCAGGTGCCCATCGTCGTCGCGGGCGTGCGGGTACGTCCCGGGGACGTGATCGTGGCCGACGACGACGGCGTGGTGGCCGTCCCCCGTGAGGACGCCGCGGCGGTACTGGAGAAGGCCCGCGCGCGCGAGGCGAACGAGGCCTCCAAGCGGGCCCGCCTCGCCGCCGGCGAGCTGGGGCTGGACATCTACGGCATGCGCGAGCGGCTCGCGGAGAAGGGGCTCCGCTACGTCGACGCCGCGGAGTCGACGTGAGGCAGGTCGCGGTCCCCTGCGACGTCATGCGCGGTGGGACGTCGAAGGGCCTGGTGTTCAGCGAGCAGGACCTCCCCACTGACCGCGCGACCCGCGACGCCGTGCTCCTCGCCGCGATGGGCTCACCCGACGAGCGCGAGATCGACGGGATGGGCGGTGCGCACCCCCTCACCTCCAAGGTGGCGGTGGTGAGCCGCTCCGCGCACGACGGCGCCGACGTCGACTACCTGTTCCTGCAGGTGTGGCCCGACCGGCCCGAGGTCTCCGACTCCCAGAACTGCGGCAACATGCTTGCCGCGGTCGGGCCCTTCGCCGTCGAGCACGGCCTCGTCCCGGCGCGTCCCGACGTGACCCCGGTCCGGATCTGGATGGTCAACACCGAGACGCTCGCGACGGCGTACGTGCAGACGCCGGGCGGTGAGGTCCGCTACGACGGCGACGCCCGCATCGACGGCGTGCCGGGCACGCACGCACCCATCCCTCTCGAGTTCGCCGACATCGCCGGCTCCTCCTGCGGAGCCCTGCTGCCGACCGGGAACGTCGTCGACGAGATCGCCGGCCTGCGTGTCACCTGCATCGACAACGGTATGCCGGTCGTCTGCCTCGACGCCTCCGACGTCGGGCTCAGCGGCCGCGAGACGCCGGCCGAGATCGAGGCGATGGCCGCGGTCAAGGAGCGCATCGAGCAGGCCCGGCTGGCGGCCGGCCCGATGATGAACCTGGGCGACGTGACACGGCAGACGGTGCCGAAGATGAGCCTGCTCTCCGCACCCGACGCCGGGGGCACCGTCTCGACGCGCACGCTCATCCCGCACCGGGTGCACGAGGCGATCGGGGTGCTGGGCGCCGTCTCGGTGGCCACCGCGTGCCTGCTGCCCGGGTCGGTCGCCGCGTCGGTCGCGAAGGTCCCCGACGGCGACGGCCCGCTCGACGTGGTGGTCGAGCACCCGACCGGGTTCTTCACCGTCTCCCTGGACGTGGACCGCACCGGCGAGGCCCCCGTGGTGCACCGGGCGGCGCTGCTGCGAACGGCCCGCCTGCTCATGCGTGGCGAGGTCATGGTGCCCGGGCGCGTGTGGGAGCGGTCGTGACCCGGGTGGCCCTGGTGGGGCTCGGCGAGGTCGGCCGCACCTTCGCCGAGGACCTTCGAGCCGCGGGGGTCGTGCACCTCACCGCGTGGGACACGGCCTTCGCCGATCCGGCCAGCCCGGCCTCGCGCAACGCGCTCGAGCTGGGCCTCACCCCCTCGGTGTCGGCGCCGGCCACGGTGGCCGACGCGGACCTCGTGGTCAGCGCGGTCACCGCCGCGCAGTGCGTGGCCGCCGCGGCCTCGGTGGTCCCCGGCATCCGTGCCGGCACCTGGTTCTTCGACCTGAACTCGAGCTCGCCCGGCCACAAGAGCACAGCGGCCGACCTGGTCGACGCGGCCGGCGGACGCTATGTCGAAGCGGCGTTGATGTCGCCCATCGGGCCGCGACGGCTCGACTCGCCGTTCCTGCTCGGCGGACCGCACGCGAAGGAGTTCGCGACGGTCGCGGCGACGTACCAGCTGTCGGACGTCACGCCGGTCTCCGACGTCGTCGGCCGGGCGGCGGCCACGAAGCTGTGCCGGTCGGTCGTCGTCAAGGGCCTGGAGTCGCTGCTCACCGAGTCCCTCCTCGCGGCCCGGGTCTTCGGCGTCGAGCGCGAAGTCCTCGACTCGCTGCCGAACATCCTCCCGCCGGCGGACTGGGAGGCGGTGGCCGGGTACTTCATCTCGAGGTCCCTGCAGCACGGACAGCGCCGATCGGAGGAGATGCAGGAGGCCGCGGCCACCGTCGCCGAGGCCGGCGTGGAGCCGGTCATGTCACTGGCCGCCGTACGGCGCCAGGCGTGGGCTGCCGGCTTCCCCGACGCGAGGTCGGCCGGCACCACGATCGGGATGGTCGACGCCGTCCTCGAGGCGATGCGGGCGCAGCGTGCCGAGGAGGTGGCGGGTCCGTGATCATCGACTGCCACGGCCACTACACGACGGCGCCCGCGGCGCACAGCGAGTGGCGTGAGGGGCAGCTGGCCGCGTTCCTCGCCGGCGCTCCCGCGCCGACCTATCCCGCGATCTCGGACGAGGAGATCCGCGAGACCATCGAGGCCAACCAGCTGCGCCTGCTGCGCGAGCGCGGCGCCGACATGACGATCTTCTCCCCGCGTGCCTCCGCCATGGGCCACCACGAGGGCGACCTCGAGGTCGGTGTCGCCTGGGCCCGCGCCTGCAACGACCTCATCGCGCGGGTCGTGGACCTCTTCCCCGACGCCTTCATCGGCGTCTGCCAGCTGCCGCAGGTCGCGGGTCAGCCGTTGGACGCCGCCGTCGCCGAGCTGCGGCGCTGCGTCGACATGGGCTTCGTCGGCCTGAACCTGAACCCCGATCCCAGCGGCGGGCGCTGGAGCTCCCCGCCGCTCACCGACCGGTACTGGTACCCGGTCTACGAGGCGATGGCCGAGCTCGACGTACCCGCGATGGTGCACGTGTCCGCGAGCTGCACGCCGGTCTTCCACGCGACCGGCGCGCACTACATCAACGCCGACACCACGGCCTTCATGCAGCTCGTCCAGGGCGACCTGTTCGCCGACTTCCCCGACCTGCGCCTGGTGATCCCGCACGGCGGCGGCGCCGTGCCCTACCACTGGGGCCGCTACCGCGGCCTCGCCGACATGCTGGGCAAGCCGTCGCTTGACACCCACGTCATGCGCAACGTCTTCTTCGACACCTGCGTCTACCACCAGGCCGGCATCGATCTCCTCTTCGAGGTGATCGACGTCGACAACATCCTTTTCGGCTCCGAGATGGTCGGCGCCGTGCGCGGAGTCGACCCGACGACAGGGCACTACTTCGACGACACCCTGCGCTACGTCGACGTGCTCGACCTCGGCCCCGCCGAGCGCGAGCAGGTGCTCAGCGGGAACGCCCGACGGGTCTACCCGCGCCTCGACGCGGCGTTGCGGAGGAGGGGGCTGCCGTGAGCTTCACTCCGGACGCCGACTGGCTCGCCTACTGCGCCGCGCCGACGAAGCCGGCGTACGTTCCTCCGCCCGGCGCCGTCGACGCGCACTGCCACGTGTTCGGGCCGGGCGAGGTCTTCCCCTACGCTCCCGAGCGCAAGTACACGCCCATCGACGCGGGCAAAGCCGAGTTGTTCGCCCTAAGGGACTTCCTCGGCTTCGACCGCAACGTCGTCGTGCAGGCGACCTGTCACGGCGCGGACAACTCCGCGATGGTGGACGCCCTGCGCAGCTCGGGAGGGCGTGCTCGCGGCGTTGCCACCATCCGTCCGGGCGTCGCCGAGGCGGAGCTGGCGGACATGCACGACGCCGGCGTCCGAGGCGTCCGGTTCAACTTCGTCAAGCGGCTCGTCGACCCGAAGCCTGATGCCTACTACCGGGAGCTGGTCGAGCGCATCGCGCCGTACGGCTGGCACGTCGTCGTCTACTTCGAGGCCGCCGACCTGGCCGAGCGCTGGGCGCTGTTCACTTCCCTGCCGGTCACGCTCGTCGTCGACCACATGGGCCGGCCCGACGTGACCCAGCCCGTGGACGGCGAGCAGTTCGCCATCTTCCTGCGGTTCATGGACGAGAACCCCAACGTCTGGAGCAAGGTGAGTGGGGCCGAGCGGCTGTCCGTGGAGGGACCGCCGGCCTACTCCGACGTGTGGCCCTTCGCGCGCCGGGTGGTGGAGCGGTACCCGGACCGGGTCCTCTGGGGCACCGACTGGCCGCACCCGAACATGAAGAGCCACATGCCCGACGACGGTCACCTGGTGGACGTGATCCCCCACATCGCCACGACCGAGGAGCTGCAGCGCGCGCTCCTGGTCAACAACCCGACTCGGCTGTACTGGGAGGCCTGATGGTCGACAACTCAGCGCTGGACGACATCCCCGGAACGACGGTCTTCACCGCCGAGCGTTCGCGCAAGGGCTACCAGCTGAACCAGTTCTGCATGAGCCTCATGAAGGCGGAGAACCGCGAGCGTTTCCACGCCGACGAGCGGGCCTACCTCGATGAGTGGCCCATGTCCGAGGAGCAGAAGCAGGCCGTGCTGGATCGCGACTTCCAGCGCATGCTCGACCTCGGGGGCAACGTCTACTTCCTGTCCAAGATCTTCGCGAGCGACGGCCTCAGCTACGTGCAGGCGGTCAGCACGATGACGGACCTCACGGTCGAGCAGTACCAGGACATGATGCTGGCGGGCGGCCGCAGCCCCGAGGGCTGGCGCTCGAAGAGCGAGAGGGATTGACATGGCACGCATCACCGCCGGGCTCACTACGAGCCATGTCCCCGCGATCGGCATGGCCGTCGACCTCGGGAAGACCGAGCAGGACTACTGGAAGCCGGTCTTCGCCGGCTACGAGTGGACGAGGAGATGGGCAGCCGAGCAGCCGCCCGACGTCGTGATCCTCGTCTACAACGACCATGCATCCGCCTTCTCGCTGCAGATCATCCCGACCTTTGCGCTGGGTCTCGCGCCGTCGTTCAAGCCCTGCGACGAGGGGTACGGCCCCCGGCCGGTCCCGGTGGTGGAGGGTCACCCTGAGCTCGCCGCGCACCTCGCGCAGTCGCTCATCCTCGACGAGTTCGACATGACGCTACTGAACGAGCTGGACGTCGACCACGGGCTCACCGTCCCGCTGTCGCTGGTCTACGGCCGGCCGGACTCCTGGCCGACGAAGGTGATCCCGCTGGCCGTGAACGTCGTGCAGTTCCCGCCGCCGACCGGGCACCGCTGCCTGTCCCTCGGCCGGGCCATCCGCAGGGCGGTCGAGAGCTACCCCGAGGACCTCGACGTCCAGGTGTGGGGCACCGGTGGCATGAGCCACCAGATCCAGGGTGCACGGGCGGGTCTGATCAACAAGGAGTGGGACACCGCCTTCCTCGACCGGCTGGAGAGCGACCCCGACGGCCTCGCCAAGGTCTCGCACATCGAGTACCTGCGGGAGGCCGGCTCCGAGGGCATCGAGCTGGTGATGTGGCTGATCATGCGAGGAGCGCTGGGAGATCGCGTCAAGGAGCTCCATCGCTTCTATCACGTCCCCGCGAGCAACACGGCGGTCGGGCACCTCGTGCTCGAGCCGGCTCCCTGACCACCACCACCGAACCAGGAGACTGACGACACCATGCGCATCGCACTCGCCGGAGCCGGCGCGTTCGGCATCAAGCACCTCGATGCCCTCACGGCCATCGACGGGGTCACGGTCACCTCCGTGGTGAGCCGGCGGCTCGAGCAGGCCAAGGAGGTGGCGGAGAAGTACGGCGCGCCGCACGCCGGCACCGAGATCGACGAGGCGCTGGCTCGCGAGGACGTGGACGCGGTGATCCTCTGCACGCCGACGCAGCTGCACGCCGAGCAGGCGATCGCGGCGATGCGCGCCGGCAAGCATGTCCAGGTCGAGATCCCGCTCGCCGACTCCTGGACCGACGCGCTCGCCGTCGACCGGGTCCAGCGGGAGACCGGCCTGGTGTGCATGGTCGGCCACACCCGGCGCTTCAACCCGTCGCACCAGTGGATCCGGGGGCGCATCGAGAGCGGTGAGCTCACCATCCAGCAGATGGACGTGCAGACGTACTTCTTCCGGCGGTCGAACATGAACGCGCTGGGCCAGCCGCGGAGCTGGACCGACCACCTTCTCTGGCACCACGCGGCCCACACGGTCGACCTGTTCCAGTACCAGACCGGCGAGCGGGTGACGATCGCCAACGCCGTCCAGGGGCCGATCCACCCGGTCCTCGGGATCGCGATGGACATGTCCATCCAGCTGCGCACCGAGACCGGCACGATCTGCACGCTGTCCCTCAGCTTCAACAACGACGGCCCGCTGGGCACGTTCTTCCGCTACATCTGCGACAACGGCACCTACATCGCCCGCTACGACGACTTGGTCACCGGCAAGGAGGAGCCGATCGACGTCTCGCAGGTCGCGGTCTCGACCAACGGCATCGAGCTGCAGGACCGGGAGTTCGTCGCGGCGATCCGCGAGGGCCGGGAACCCAACGCCTCGGTCGCCTCCGTGCTGGCCTGCTACGAGACACTGGGGCGGCTGGAGCAGCAGCTCGCCACCCAGCAGTAGCGAAGGAGACGCATGCGCTTCGGCATCAAGACCCGCCCGGAACACGTCACCTGGCAGCAGGTGCGCGACGTCTGGGTGGCCGCCGACGACATCCCGATCTTCGAGAGCGCCTGGAACTGGGACCACTTCTATCCGCTGACCGGCGACCTCGACGGCCCGAACCTGGAGGCGTGGACCTCCCTCGCGGCGCTCGCGCAGGCCACTCGACGCATCCGCGTGGGCGTCCAGGTCACCGGGATGATCTACCGTCACCCGGCAGTGCTCGCGAACATGGCCGCGACGGTCGACATCGTGAGCAACGGACGGCTGGACATCGGTCTCGGCGCCGGCTGGAACCAGCTCGAGTGCGACGCGTACGGCATCCCGCTGCCCCCGCTGAAGGAGCGCTTCGACCGCTTCGACGAGGGTGTGCAGGTGATCATCGGGTTGCTCTCGCAGGAGTACACCGACTTCGCCGGTACCTACTACACGCTGACCCACGCCCGCTCGGAACCGAAGCCCGTGCAGCGACCGCACCCCCCGATCACGATCGGCGGCCGCGGCCCGAGACGCACGCTGCTGGCGGTGGCTCGATGGGCGCAGCAGTGGAACTCCCTGACCCAGAGCCCGGAGGAGTGGCTCGGACTCAAGCATGTCCTGCTCGAGCACTGCGCCGCGGTGGGGCGCGACGCGGCCGAGATCGAGTGCTCCGTGAACGTGATGCTGCCAACCGCTGGGGAGCTGGGACCCGCGTTCGAGAAGGCCGCGGGGTACCGGGACGCCGGCGTCGACATCGCCATCATGAACCTGCCGCACGGCGCGCCGCCGAGCCTGCTCGAGCCGCTGGCCGACGGCCTGGCCGCGATCTGACGCCCATGAAGCTCCTGACGTACCGCACCGGCACCGGGAGCCGGGCGGCGCTCGTCCTCGACGGATCGACCCTGCCGCTTCGCGAAGGGGTCACGGTCCTGGACGTGGTCCGCGCCGGCCTGCCCGTCCAGCCCGACCGCTGGGTCTCCGACGAGCCCGGGCTCGACCCGTCGAGCCTGGTCCTCGACGTCCCGTACCGCCCGCCGACCGTTCGTGACTTCGTCGCCTTCGAGGAGCACGTCGAGGGCGTGCGCAAGGCGGTCGACGGCGTCGGCGGCGTGGTGGACCAGTGGTACGAGTACCCCACCTTCTACTTCACGAACCCCTATGCCCTCGTCGCGACCGGCGATCCCGTGCCGGTCCCGCAGGCGAGCGCCCGCCTGGACTTCGAGCTCGAGGTCGGCATCGTGATCGGCCGGTCCGGCCACGACCTGGCCCCTGCCCGTGCCCACGAGAACGTGTTCGGCTTCACCATCTTCAACGACTGGTCGGCCCGTGACCTGCAGAGCCGTGAGATGAAGGTCAACCTCGGGCCGGCGAAGGGCAAGGACTTCGCGACCACGATCGGCCCCGTCATCGTCACAGCCGACGAGCTTCGAGACCACCTCGGCTCCGACGGGTTCCTCGACCTGGCGATGGTCGTGTCGGTGAACGGCAGCGAGGTCGGACGCGACCTCCTCTCCAACATGGGCTGGCCGATCGGTGACCTCGTCGCCTACGCCTCGCGCGACACCTGGGTGCACCCGGGGGACCTGCTCGGGACGGGGACCTGTGGCAACGGCGGATGCCTCGCCGAGCTGTGGGGCCGGTCGGGGTCGCTGGTACCGCCACCGCTGCAGCCCGGGGACGTCGTGACCATGACCGTCGAGGGCATCGGCACGATCACCAACGAGGTGGTCGCGGGCGTCGCGACCCCTGCGATCCCGCGGGCTCGGCAGCGACCACGCAACCGGCCCGACGACGCGCGGCTGGCCCGCGCGCGAGCGCAGTGACCGCACCGGCAGGGAGGAGGCCGGCGATGCCGGTCCGCGAGCCATGACCAGCGAAGACATGAGCAGCGAGGACACCACCATCAAGGACGTACCCGATCTGCCAGACACGTTGACGACCGATGTCCGAGGCGACGTCGCCGTCCTGACGCTGCGCCGGCCGGCCAAGCGCAACGCGATCGATGACGAGACCGTGCTCGGTCTCGAGGCGTTCTTCCTCGCGCCGCCGCCGGGCGTCCGCGTGGTGGTCCTCGACGGCGAGGGCGAGCACTTCTGTGCCGGTCTCGACCTGTCCTCGCTGTCGGCGACCTCCCTCGAGGAGGGCCTGCACCACTCGCGGATGTGGCACCGGGCCATGTCCGCCATCGAGTTCGGCCGGGTCCCGGTCGTGTCGGTTCTCAAGGGAGCGGTGATCGGGGGTGGCCTCGAGCTGGCCTCCGCCACCCACCTCAGGGTGGCCGAGAGCAGCGCGTTCTACGCATTGCCGGAGGGCCAGCGCGGCATCTACCTCGGCGGCGGAGGGTCGGTACGCCTGCCGCGTCTCATCGGCGTCTGGCGCATGGTCGACCTGATGCTCACCGGCCGGGTCTACGACGCCGCCGAAGGCCACACCGCCGGCCTCTCGCACTATCTGGTCGAGACCGGGCAGGGCCTGCCGGCGGCCCTCGAGCTGGCCGCCAAGGTCGCGACGATCGCCCCGATGACGGCGTACGCGGTCCTGCACGCGCTCCCGCGGATCGCGGACGCGGGGCCTCAGGAGGGCTATCTGATGGAGTCGCTCATGGCGGCCGTGGCGCAGAGCACCGACGAGGCCAAGGGCCGGCTGCAGGACTTCCTCGCGGGACGCGCCGCCAAGGTCACGGCCACGGAAGGGGACGCCCGATGAGCGAAGCCGTCGCCGAGGGAACGGTGCTGCGCCCGGTGCCGGCCGACGCGCGGGCGACCAGCGAGATCGGTCACTACCTCGACTGGCTCGAGAAGGAGCGGGGTCTGGCCTTCAGCGGCTACGACGACCTGTACCGCTGGTCCATCGAGGACCTCGACGCCTTCTGGCGCAGCATCTGGGACTACTACGACGTACGCGCGTCGACCCCACCGACCGCGGTGCTGGCCGACCGCAGGATGCCGGGCGCAGTCTGGTTCCCCGGCGCCACCTTGAACTACGCGGAGCACTCGCTCGGGACCTGGCGCGACCCGTCGGGTGTCGCGCTCATCGAGCACAACCAGACCAGACCGGCACGGACCACGACGCGCGGCGAGCTCGCCGACCAGGTCGCCCGAGCGCGAGCCGGTCTACGGCGCCTGGGCATCGGCAAGGGCGACCGCGTGGTCGCCTTCCTGCCGAACATCACAGAGACCGTCGTCGCCTTCCTCGCCACCGCGAGCCTCGGCGCGATCTGGGCGAGCTGCGCGCCGGAGTTCGGCACCCGCAGCATCGTCGACCGCTTCGCGCAGGTGGAGCCGAAGCTGCTGCTCGTCGTCCCGGGCTACGTCTACGGGGCCAAGCACATCGACAAGCGGGACGAGGTCGCGGAGATCCGAGCATCGCTGCCCACGGTCGAGCACGTGGTCACGGTGGCCTACGGGGAGGGGGAGATCCCGGACAGCACCTCCTGGGCCGAGCTGCTGAGCGAGCCTGCGCCCCTGGAGTTCGACCCGGTGCCCTTCGACCACCCGATGGTCGTGCTGTTCACGTCAGGGACGACGGGGAAGCCGAAACCCATCGTGCACTGCCAGGGCGGCCTGCTCGTCGAGCAGCTGAAGAGCCAGGGCCTGTCCTGGGACCTGCGCGAGGGCGACCGGCTGCTGTGGTTCACCACGACCGCGTGGATGCTCTGGACGACGGTCGTCGCGGCGCTGCTCCACGGCGCTGCCGCGGTCCTCGTCGACGGCAACCCGATGCACCCGGACCTCACCGCGCAGTGGCGGCTGGCCGAGGAGTCCGGCGCGACCCTCGTGGGCCTGAGCCCGGGGTATGTCATGGCGTGCCGCAAGGCCGGGCTCGAACCGGCCAAGGCCTTCGACCTATCCCGGGTCCGCCAGGTCGGTGTCGCAGGCGCCCCCCTCGCCACCGAGGGCTTCGTCTGGATCGTCGACCAGCTCGGCCAGGACGTCCTGCTCAACGTCGGCAGCGGGGGGACGGACGTCTGCACGGGGCTGGTCGCCGCCAGCCCCCTGCAGCCGGTCTACGCAGGACAGATGTCCGGGCCGGTGCTCGGCTGCGCCGTGTACGCCTTCGACCCGGACGGGAACCGCGTGGTCGACGAGCTCGGCGAGCTGGTCATCACCGAGCCGATGCCGTCCATGCCGGTGGGCTTCTGGGGTGACCCCGACGGCAGCCGCTACCGCTCCTCCTATTTCGACGTCTATCCCGGGGTCTGGCGCCAGGGCGACTGGGTCCGCTTCACCCCCCACGGCAGCTGCGTCATCACCGGCCGCTCCGACGCGACGCTCAACCGCGGCGGCGTACGCCTAGGCACCGCCGACTTCTACGGCGTCGTCGAGGAGCTCCCCGAGGTTCGGGAGAGCCTCGTCGTGCATCTCGAGGACCCCGAGGGCGGCCCGGGCGAACTGATCCTGTTCGTCGTGACCGCCGACGGAGATCTGTCCGACTCTCTTCGCGCGCGCATCGTGGACGCGCTGCGAACCAACCTGTCCCCTCGGCACGTCCCCGACGAGATCCGCGTGGTTCGCGCCGTCCCGCACAGCCGGACCGGCAAGAAGCTCGAGCTCCCCGTGAAGCGGATCCTGCTCGGCGAGGACCCCGATCACGTGGCCAGCCGGGACGCCCTCATGGACCCGACCACCCTCGACATCTTCGTCGAGGAGCGGGCCGCCAGGCAGGCGCGGACGTGAGCCAGGACGCGACGACGCCGGGCGACCCGGTGGCCGTCGTCGGGACCGGGGTCATCGGTTCGGCCTGGTGCGCGCTCTTCCTCGGTCGCGGTCTGCCCGTCCGCGCCCACGACCCGGCGCCCGGCGCGCGCGAGCGCCTCGAGCGTGACGTGCGCGCGGCGTGGCCGGCGCTGGCGGCGCTCGGCACTCCCGGCGAACCCGCGCTGGGGCGGCTCGAGTGGAGCGACACCGTGGCGGATGCGGTTCGCGGGGTGCGCTTCGTCCAGGAGAGCGGACCGGAACGTCTCGAGCAGAAGCGGCTGCTGCTCGCCGAGATCGACCGCTTCGCACCTGCCGTGACGGCGGTGGCGAGCAGCACCTCCGGACTGCGCCCGAGCGACATCCAGGCGAGCTGCACCGAGCACCCGGAGCGGGTTCTGGTCGGCCACCCGTTCCACCCGGCCCATCTCATCCCGCTCGTCGAGGTCGTCGGTGGAGCCCTCACCTCCGACGCTGCCATCGCGGCCGCCATGGCCTTCTACGCGGCGCTCGGCAAGCGGCCGGTGCACGTGCGGCTCGAGCTCGACGGCCACCTCGTCAACCGCCTGCAGGCGGCGCTGTGGCGCGAGGCGTACGACCTGGTCAGCCGGGGCGCGGCCAGCGTCGGCGACATCGACGCCGCCATCACCCACGGCCCAGGGCTGCGCTGGGCGGTGGTGGGGCCGTTCGCCGGCCAGCACCTCTCCGGTGGAGGCGGCGGCATCGCGCACACCCTCGAGCACCTCGGCCCGCCGATGGTCCGTTGGTGGGACGACCTGCGCACGCCGTCCTGGACGCCCGAGCTGGTGGCGACGGTGACCCGGCAGATGGCCGACGAGCTGGGCACGACGACGACGGAGGCACTGGCCGCGGCACGGGACCGGGTGGTCCTCGGATTGCTCGCGGCCAAGGCCGCAGAGACCGGGCTGCCATGAGCGCGGGAGAGGCGATGAGCACCGGCATCGACCTGGACGCGGTCGTCGCGATCGACGTCCACACCCACGCGGAGGTCTCCGAGGACGGCCATCTCAGCCTTCCCGACTCGCTGATGGCCGCCTCGGCTGCCTACTTCCGGACCGAGGACGGCCGGGCGCCGACGCTCGACCAGCTGGCCGAGTACTACCGCGCGCGGAACATGGCCGCCGTCGTCTTCACCGTGGACTCCGAGCACAACACGGGACACCCACCCGTCCCGAACGACGACGTCGCCCGAGCGGCGCGTCGCCATCCCGACGTGCTCATCCCCTTCGCCAGCATCGACCCGCACCGTGGTGCATGGGCTCTCGACGAGGCCCGCCGGCTGGTGGAGGAGATGGGGGTCCGCGGGTTCAAGTTCCATCCGACGCTGCAGGCCTTCTCCCCCGACGACGCGCTCGCCTACCCGCTCTACGCGGTGCTCGACGAGCTCGGCGTACCGGCGCTGTTCCACAGTGGCCAGACGGGGATCGGCGCGGGAACCCCGGGCGGACATGGCTTGCGGCTGCGCTACTCCAACCCGATGGCCCTCGATGACGTCGCAGCGGACTTCCCGGGGTTGACGCTGATCATCGCCCACCCGTCCTTCCCCTGGCAGGACGAGGCACTCGCCATCGCCACCCACAAGGCCAACGTCTACCTCGACCTGTCCGGATGGTCGCCGAAGTACTTCCCGCCCCAGCTGGTCCGCTACGCGGACTCTCTGCTCAGGCACAAGGTGCTGTTCGGCTCCGACTACCCGCTGATCAGCCCGGACCGCTGGCTGCGGGACTTCGCGGACCTGCCGCTGAAGGCCGAGGTGCGCCCGCTGATCCTCAAGGAGAACGCCATCGAGGCGCTACGGCTGCGCGGCTGACTCGGCGACGGTACCGGGTCCGCGGACCAGCACCACGCGCAGCAGCGGCCCGGCCAGCGCACAACCCGCGACCAGGAGGACGAAGGACCAGGCAGATCCGCCGGCTCCGGCCAGCGGTGCCACCAGACCGCCGAAGGCGAACTGGGCGATCCCGAACAGGCCTGCGGCCGAGCCTGCTCGACCGCGAGCGTGCGCCATGCCGAGCGCCATGGCGTTGGAGATGATCAGACCCATGCTGCTGACGGTCAGCAGCAGCCCGAGCAGCACGAGCGGGAGCGCGGACGCCGCGACGCCCGCCGCCACGACCGCGACCCCGACGAGCGTGAGCAGCTGTCCCGCCGAGAGCAGGGGGGCGGGGCCGGTGCGCTGTACCAGGCGGCGGCTGACGTTGGCGGCAACGAACAGCCCACTCGCGTTGAGCGCGAAGACGAAGCCGTACGACGTGGCCGACATCCCGAAGCGGACCTGCAGGAGGAACGACGACGCGGCGATGTAGGAGAACAGCACTCCTCCCGCCGCGGCAACGCAGGCGACGTAGGCGCCGAAGAGGCGCAGGCGCAGCAGCCCGGCCAGATCACCCATCGCCCGACCCACGTGGGCCGGCCGTCGCTCAGGGAGGGTCTCCTCCAGCGAGCGCAGCGCGGTGACGAGCACGAGGAACCCGGCACCGGCCAGCAGGACGAACATCATCCGCCAGCCCATGAACAGCGCGAGAACGCCGCCCACGGCCGGTGCGAGGACCGGGACGATGGTGACCGTCGCGGCCAGGGTCGCGTACGAGCGGGCCGCCTCACGATCCGGGTACACGTCGGCGACGATGGCGCGCGCGGTGACGAGACAGGCGGCGGTCGCGATCCCGGCGACGAAACGGATCACGACTAGCGACGCGATCCCCGGCGCCAGAGCGCTGCCCACAGCCGCCAGGACGAACATCGAGGCCCCCGCTACTGCCGGCCGTCTGCGCCCCCAGGCGTCGCTGAGAGAGCCGATGACCAGCTGGCCGATCGCGACGCCGATCAACACCGCGGCCACGGTGGCCTGAGCCGCCGACTGCGTGACCCCGAGGTCGCGTGCCATCGCCGGCATCACGGGCAGGTACAGGTCGGTGCACAGCGGCGCAAGCGCGGACAGGGCCGCGAGCAGCAGGATGAGGTGCGGGTGCCGGCGGGCGGTCGCCCCAGGCGTCGTCGTCATCCCGCTCGGCGGTCTTTCAGTGCGGGATCCCGCGCTCGACGGGCACGCCGTCCGACCCGGTGAAGGTGAAGCTGTTGTAGGCCACGCGGATGTCGCAGAACTTCCCGTCCCGGAGCCGGTACATGATGATGCCCCTGTAGTCGAGCTGGTCGCCCTTGCGGAGCGGACCGAAGAGCGACTCCTCGGCATCGACGAGTGCTTCGAAGTTCGCCCACAGCTGCACCGCCGCGGTGTGCTCGTCCGAGACGAATCGCTCGACGTGGAGGGTCTCCTTGAGGGTTCCCCAGATCCTCGCGTAGTGGTCCTTCATGCCTTGCACGCCGTGGTAGACGAGGGTGCCGTTCTGCATCCGCATGTCGTCGGTGAGGAAGTCGTCGAAGGCTGTCGGGTCCTCGGCGTTGAACCGGCGGACGTACTCGTCGTAGCGGTCGCGCTGCATGGCTCCTCCTGGTCCGGTCGGGTGCGATGGGCTCAGCGCAGGACGAGCCCGCCGTCGACGCAGAGGACCTGACCGGTCAGGGACTCGGCCGAGTCCCCGGCGAGGAACGCGACGGCCGCGGCGACATCGGCGGCGACGAGGCGTCGCGGCAGCGCCTGGTGGGACACGACGCTGTCGAACACGGTGTCGTCCATGGCCTCACGGGCGGCCGGGGTGTCCGTCAGACCGGGTGCGACGGCGCTCGCCGTCACACCGTGGCGTCCGAGAGCGGTGGCGAGCGCTCGGGTGAGGCCGACCAGCGCCGCCTTGCTCGTGACGTAGGCGAGCAGGTCTGCGGAGGGCGGCGACCACACGGTGTCGGACACCACCGCCACCAGGCGGCCGAACCCGCGAGCGGTCATCGCGGGGACGAATGCCTGCGCCAGCAGGAGGTAGGAGTCGACGTTGACGCGCTGCACCCGGTGGAACGTCGCCAGGTCCAGCGAGCCCAGCGTGGCGCGGTCGAACGCCGCCGCCGCATGGACCACGACGTCGCAACGGCCGTGCCGGGCGAGTACACCGGCTGCGGCCGTGCGAACTTCCGCCTCCTGACCGAGGTCGAGGACGACGGCTCCCACCGTTGGATCCTCCGGCGGTCGCATGTCGAAGGAGACGACCTCGTGTCCAGAGGCCAGCAGCGTCGTGCAGATCGCGCCGCCGATGGCCCCGGCTCCGCCGGTCACGACCGCGAGCCGACGGTTGCCGTCGCTCATGGGGCGAGCACGCTCATGCGGCGACCTTGGACGAGCCGGGCGCGGCGCCCACGACGGGCGCCGCGTCGCCGCTCGTTCGGGTGAACCGCCGGCCCACCCGCTCGATGAGGTTCGCCGGTCCCTTGCCGTTGGCGGTCGGGGTCGCGATCCCGTCCGGGTTCTGGATGGCGGTCAGGGTGAGCAGGATGCCCGCGATGACCGACTGGTAGCTGCCGAGGCCGAGGTACTTGTCCAGGGCGCTCACCACCAGGCCGGTGTTGGCGAGCATGATGCCCGCGACGGCCGCCCCGGCGATCCGTCCGATCCCGGCGACGTAGGCGATGGCCAGCAGGCCGAGGGACTGGAACACCGCGAAGCTCGCCGGGGAGATCGTGCCCTGCTGATAGGCGAGCAGGCAGCCGCCGAGGCCGGCGATGAAGCTGGAGATCCCGAAGGCGAGCAGCTTCGCACGAGGGACGTTGATGCCAGACGCCGCTGCTGCTCTCTCGTTGGACCGCACCGCAAGAAGCATGCGTCCGGTAGGGGAGTTGCGCAGCCGCGCGACGACATATCCGACGGCGATGACGACGACGAGCAGGAAGATGCCGAACACCGTCCGCGGATAGTCCTTGCCGCTGGAGATCCCGAGGTTGAAGCCGAGGATGCTGGGCGAGGGCACGTTGCGACCTCCGAGGCCGCCGCTGAAGTGCACGTTGTCGAACAGCAGGCCCTCGAGCGCGGCTCCCGCCGCGAGAGTGACGATGGCCAGGTTGACCCCTCGTACGCGAAGGGCGGGCAGGCCGATGAGCACGCCCAGCGGGACGGCCGCGAGCGACGCGAGGAGCAGCGACCACGGGAAGCCCAACCCGTGGGTCGTGGCGATGTGGCTGAGGATGAAGGCCGAGAACGCCGAGAAGGACAGCTGGGCGAGGGACACCTGTCCGACGTAGCCGGTGAGAACGACCAGGGACAGGGCGAGGCACGCCGTGCTGATCGAGGACATGAACGCGGACTTCAACGAGCCGTGCAGGAGCAGGAGGACCACGGTCCCGGCGACGAAGGTCAGCACCGAGGTGCGGAACGGGGCGCGGGGTCGGCCCACCGAGGGGTTGCGGGGCTGGATGAGGGTGCCGCGGGGGATCAGCGAGCGGCCTCGCCAGGTCATGATGAGCAGGATCACGATGAACGGCAGACCCTCGGCGATGCCCTGCTGCGGCAATGACTGGTGGTTCGCGAGGACTTGGATGATCTCCGACTCGGCCATCCCGAGGACGAGGCCGCCGGCCGCCGCGAGCATGAACGACGAGAAGCCCGCGATGAGCGCCACGCACAGCGCCGGGATGATGAACAGGGTGTACGACGTGGGGTCGAGGCTGGAGATCGGGGCGATGAGGATGCCCGATGCCCCGGCCAGGACCGTCGCGATGATCCAGTTCTGCATCGCCACACGCGTCGAGGAGATGCCGACGAGTGCGGCGCCGACCTCGTTCTCGGCACCGGCGCGCGTACGTAGCCCGAACAAGGTGCCTCGGTACAGGAACGCGAGAGCGGCCGCGATGACCAGGACGAGCACGGACAGCCAGAGTCGGTCCACCGGGACCGGGACACCCGCGATGGTGACCGAGCCGCTAGGCAGCACCGAACCGGTGGTACGGCCCGCTGTCCCGAAGTTGAGGACGGCTGTGGCCTGCAGGTAGAGCATGACACCGACCGAGGCGCATACCTTGGTCAGCGCGTTCGAGTGCTGTAGCGGCCGGTAGACGATGTAGTAGAGGACCGCGCCGAGCACTCCCGCGTAGACCAGGGTGGCGACGATGCTGGTCGCCAGCGGCACACCGGTGTCGGAGATGTTGATCGTGTGCGGGAGGACCGGCCACGGCAGCTGGAGGTTGCCGTCGTCGCGCAGCGAGACGAAGACGAAAGCGGAGATCATCGCGACGGCGCCGTGGGCGAAGTCGACCACGCCGGCAGCCCGGTACTTCAGGACGAGGCCGAGGGCGAGCAGGCCGTAGATCGCTCCTGCGCCGAGCCCGAGCAGGAGGAAGAGCATCGTGTCGCTCATGGGTCCTCCGAGGTTGGTGCCCTGCCTGTGCCGCGTTCAGCGGCACAGGCAGGGCAGGACGGACATCGTCGGCTCTCGGTCAGCTGCCCATGGCCGAGACGGGGTTCACGTAGCCGCCGAGGTAGGAAGCCTTGCCTCCGGACCACTGGATGATGTGCTGCCAGGCGTTGCAGACCGTCGTGCTGCCGGGTAGCTGCTTGCCGTCGCAGGTGTACGGGTGGCCCATGAAGTTCGGATGGTTCGACCCGGTACGGAACGCCGAGAGGATCGACGCGGTCGTCAGGTTGTCCGCGATGGAGTTGAGCGCCGCCTGGATGTTCATGACGCTCTGGAACCCGATGGCCGTGATGGAGTCGATGACGACGTCCTTGGGGGCGAACTTCTGCAGCGCCGCCATGTACAGCGTCGCGTCAGGAGTCGAGTTGGGCAGGTCGACCGGGGCGCCCCAGATCATGCCGTCCGCTCCGCCGCCGGCGGCAGCGATGACGCGCGGGTCGGTGCAGGGGTCGACGACGAACACCTTGGCCTTGCTGCCGAGCTGCTTGAGCGTCTTGAGCATGCTCGCGCAGCCGACCGGAGTGGTGACGTACACCATGTCCCGCTTGGCCTTCACCACGGTGGCGGCCTGGGTGCTCACGTCGGCCGCGGTCGGAGGAACCGGCACCCCGGAGACCGGGTTCATGCCGACCTTCTTCATGTTGCCCTGCACCGCCAGACCCGAGCGGGTCCCCTCCGTGTCGGAGGTGTAGACGACGATGCCGCTGTTGACGCCCTGGCTCTTCGCGTAGACGACGCCGGCCGCGTTGTCCGCGCCCGCGATCGCCGAGAAGATCACACCGTTGGTGTAGTTGAGCTCCGCGGGAGTGAAGGATCCACCACCGACGTAGGCCAGGTTGGCCCGCTGCCACACCGGCATGGATCCCGGGGCGCCGGTGTCAGCGCCGCCGATGATGAACGCGGGATGCTTGTCCAGGATCTGGTTGGCGCAGCGAGCCGAGGTTGCCGGCTGGCCGTCGGTCACGCAGGTCACCAGCTTGAGCGGGTGGCCGCCGAGGCCGCCCTTGTAGGCGTTGATGTAGGCGATGGCCGCCTGAACACCTTCACGCATCTCGGGGAAGGTCACCGGGCCCTGCTCGAGGTTGAGCATGCCGACGGTGATCGGGGTCCCGGTCGCCGCGTTCGGCGTCCCCAGGACGTCGGCGGATCCACCGGTGGAGCTCGACGTGGACGAGCCGGTCGAGGTTGCGGGTGCGGAGGACGAGCCGGACGTGGAGCCCGACGAGGAGTTGCTACAGGCGGCTAGCAGCGCGACGGCTGCGACACCCACTCCCCATCGCACGAGGAGCTTGCGCGTCATTCCTGGTCCCTTCGGTTGGTTGGGAACTGTCGTCCCGCACCGGGCGGGGCGTCTGTGCGGGGCTCGGGCCCCGTGTCGGTGGCGGCGACGGACCCCTGGTCCAGCTCACCCATGTAGCTGGCGCGAAGCAGCTCACGGTCCTGCCGCAGGCGTGCGGCCGGTCCGCTCAGGACCATCCGGCCGTGGCTGAGGACGTACGCCGTGTCGGCGACGGACAGGGCGAGCGCCACGTGCTGCTCGACGAACAGCACCGAGGAACCGAAGTCGTCCGCGACCCGGCGCAGCACGGGCAGCAGGCGCTCGACGATCACCGGCGCCAGGCCCATGCTCATCTCGTCGACCATGAGCAAGCGAGGCCGCGACATGAGCGCGCGTCCCACCGACAGCATCTGCTGCTCCCCGCCGGAGAGCAGCCCCGCCTTGCGGTCCAGGCACTTGGTCAGCTCGGGCAGGAGGTCGAGCAGCTCGGACTCGGAGACCCCGTCCTTGGCGCGGGCGAGACGCAGGTGCTCTCTCGTCGTCAGGCCGAAGAAGAGCGCGCGACCCTCGGGGACGAGGGAGATCCCGCGTCGTGCCATCACGTGGGCCGGGGTGCCCGAGGTGTCCTTGCCGTCGACCTTGACCGCACCGCTGATGGGGGGCAGCAGACCGGCGATGGTGTTGACCGTCGTCGTCTTGCCGGCGCCGTTGACCCCCAGCAGGGCGACGACCTCGCCCGGCCCGACCGTCAGGTCCAGGTCCCGGACGACGGGGTTGCCGAAGTAGCCGGCCGACAGTTGCTCCAGGGCGAGCACCGGCCCTGAGGTCCCCGAGGGCTCCCGCTGCTCCATCACGGCGCTCTCAGGCATGGGCGTCCTCCGTCCCGCTGCTGCCGAGGTAGGCGTCGACGACGGCGGGGTCCTCCCGGATCTGCTGCGGCGTCCCGCGCGCGATGATCCGGCCGAAGTCGAGGACGACCACCCGGTCGCAGACGCTCAGCACCAGGCCCATGTCGTGGTCGACGAGCAGGACGCTGACGCCGTGACCGGGCAACGCCCTGAGTCGCTCGCCGAACTCGAGGCTCTCCGCACTGTCCAACCCGGCGGCCGGCTCGTCCAGGAGCACCAGGCGCGGACGCTGAGCGAGCGCCCGACCCACGCTGACCAGCTTGCGCTGCCCGTGCGAGAGATCGGTGGGCATCCGGTGCGCGATCTGCTCGAGCCCCAGCGTCTTGGTCGCCCACGCCACTGCCTCGGTCCCGCGCCTGCGGTGCGGCAGGAACATGTCCGCGAAGGGCGTGAACGGGCCGACTGGTTCGGCCGCCACGAGCAGGTTCTCCTCGACGGTGAGGTCGTTGAACAGCTCCACGGACTGGAAGGTCCGGACCAGGCCCTTGCGCGAACGCCGGTCGGCCTTGACCCGGGTGACGTCCTCACCGGCGAAGAACACCGAACCGGCCGAGGGGCTGTGATAGCCCGTGAGAGCATCGATCATCGAGGTCTTGCCCGCGCCGTTCGGCCCGATGAGCCCCACGACCTGGCCCTCCTCGACGGTGAAGGTGGCGTCGTCGACGGCGACCACGCCCCCGTAGGTCACTCGCAGGCCGCGCACGTCGAGCAGCTGGTCGGCCATCAGTTCCCACCTCCCGCGCCGGCGAGCACCGGCATACCCAGCTGGTGGAGCAAGTCCTCGAGCAGGGACGCGGCGTCCTCCGGACGCTCCGCGGTCCCGAACAGGTAGAAGTCGGGGCGCACCAGCGCAGCGACGATGCCGGCACCGGCGAAGAGGGGGAGGTAGTGCCCGTCCACGTCGGCGACCTGACACAGTCCGCCCTCGTCGACGGGGTCGACGTGGCGCGGGACGACCTGCACGAGGCTGCCCCCGAGCCGGGCGAACGCATCGAGAGCCTCCGCCCCCAGGAAGGGGCGGACGTCGACCGGACCGCTCAGCACGAACCCGGTTCCGACGATCTCGTCATGCAACCCGACCCGTCCGTCAGCACCGCGCACCCGTCCCTGCGACGTGAACGGGGGACCGGACGCGGGCTGGGTCGCTCGTGCGATGCCGGGCCCGAGGGCGGGCGGCGGGACGGGCGGCAGCGCCCGCTCCGGACGGCCGCCCGCCGCGAGCATCGTCGCGTCGCGCGCGGCGACGGCGACAGGGTCGGTCAGGCAGATGACGCGGCCGAGCTCGACCGACATCCCGATCGCGTGCTGCACGTGCGCGGCGCGCTCCGTGGTGTAGGTGTCGAGGACGGACTCCTCGGCGCAGCCGCGCAGCACCACGTCGAGCTTCCAGGCCAGGTTCGCTGCATCGCGTACGCCCGAGCACATGCCCTGGCCGAAGAACGGCGGCATCAGGTGCGCGGCGTCCCCCGCGAGCAGGAGCCGTCCGGCCCGCCAGGTCCGGCAGCAGCGGGCCCGGAAGCGGTAGACGGCGGAGCGCTCCATGTCCGCGTTCTCCGAGGACACCCCCCACCTCTCGAGCAGCGACCACGCGACCTCGTCGGAGTCGAAGTCGTCGGGGTCCTCCCCGGGCAGGACCATGAACTCGAAGCGGCGACGCCCAGGACCGCCGGAGACGGCTGTGGTGGGTCTGGCCGGGTCGCAGAGCTGCAGGTTCTGCGGCTCCCAGACGCGCGACCGGTCGTGGGGCAGGACGTCGACGACGGCCCAGTCGTAGAAGAAGCCACGGTCGTCGACCACGGGATCGATGACGGAACGGACGATGCTGTTGGCGCCGTCGCAGCCGACCAGGTATGCGCTCCGCACCGTCTCGACCTCGCCGTCACGACCCTCGACGTCGACCTCAGCGGACTCACCGGCGTCGCGGACCGCCACGACCGTGCTCCCTCGACGGACGCTGACGGAGGGGAGCTGGGCGACCCGCTCGACGAGCCGAGCCTCGAGGCTCGGCTGGTGGAAGGTCGCGTTCACCGGCCATCCCGACCCCGGCTCGCAGCCGAAGTCGAAGTGCAGGAGCGTCTCGCCCGCGGCGTTTCGCCAGTCGTACTGCCAGGACGGCTCGCTGAACTCCGCGAAGAACGACCCGACGCCGGCTGCGGACAGGACCCGCATCACCTCGCTGTCGAGCACGACCGCCCGGGGCAGCGGATAGGGCTCGTCCTGGCGCTCCAGGACCAGTACCCGATGGCCGCGTCGTCCGAGCAGGGCGGCGAGGGTCTGTCCGACCGGCCCGAAGCCCACGACGACGACGTCCGCGTCGAGGCTTCGGTCCGCAGGCCCGGGCAGGGCGGCGTCAGCCATCGCCCGTCCTCAGGCCGAAGCCACCGAGTCGTGCCCGGCGACCGCGTCGTACCCGGCGACGAGGGGGGTCTCGAGCCGGCCGATGCCCTCGATCTCGGTGACCAGCGTCTCTCCCGGGCGCAGGAACCGCGGCGGGGTCCGCCCGGCCCCGACACCGGCGGGGGTCCCGGTGAAGATGAGGTCACCGGGCAGCAGGGGCAGGATGCCCGACAGGTAGGCCACCAGGGTCGGAACGGAGAAGATCAGCTCCTTGGTCCGGCTGTCCTGGAGCACCTCCTCGCCGATCCACGCCCGGATGGCGAGGTCGTCGGGGTCGGCGAGCTCGTCGACGGTGACCAGCGCGGGACCGGTGGGCGAGAAGCCGGGGAAGGACTTCGCGACGGAGAACTGCGGAGCCGGCCCGCGGCGCTGGATGGCCCGCTCGGAGAGGTCCTGGCCGACCATGAGGCCCGCGACGTGGTCCCAGCCGGCGGCCTCGGACACACCACGGGCCTCGCGGCCGATCACGGCCACCAGCTCGGCCTCGTAGTCCACCCCGCGCGACGGGAGGGCCACCGGCGTGGCCGGCCCGGTCAGGCTCGTCACGAACTTGGTGAACACCACGGGGTACTCCGGGGTGGGGTGCGACGCCTCGGCGGCGTGGTCGGCGTAGTTGAGCCCGATCGCGAACACCTGGCGGGGCTCGGGGACCGGAGCACCGAGGTCGGCCAGGGCGTAGGGCTCGGGCGGCACCGGGGCGGTGGCCAGCCGCTGCGACGCGACCTCCCGGAAGCTGGCCCAGCCGTCGAGCACCGAGCGAGCATCGGGGCCGAAGGCGCCGTCGGTCAGGCGCTCGACGTCCACGGCGCCACCGTCGACCAGGAGCACCGCTCGCCCGAAGAGATTGGCGAGGCGCATCGGGAACCACCCCACTCGAGTCGGCCAGATGTGTCGGCTGGGTGAACTCTGGACCGTTGGTAGCGAAAAGGCAAGAGAAAATCGAAAACCGACGCGAAAACGTGTCCGGAACGCGATCAGCACGCGTCGGGCGCGGGCAAGCCGCTGAAGCGGGCCGGTCAGGCCGTGACGGGCTCGACCCTGGTATCGGCGAGGTAGCGCAGCACGAGGTCGGTCGTGAGCTGGATGTGCGCGGTCATCAGCTCGGTCGCCAGCTCGCCGTCGCGGTCGAGCACGGCCTCGCAGATGCGGCGGTGCTCTGCCGCCGCGTCGCGTCCGGTGTCCACCCGCACCGCGAGTGCGCGGTAGAGCTCCGCCCGGTCGTAGAGCTCACCGCGGATGCGGTGCATGAGCGGGCTCGCGCACCCCGACGCGACGGCGGCGTGGAACTGCGAGTGCAGAACCCGCCAGGCCGGGTTGACCGCACCGGCCGACGTCCGGGCGGGCGTGCCCGCCAGAGCGTGGTGGGAGGCGACGACTGCCGACTCCCAGGCGAGGTCGCCCTCGACCACGGCGCGGCGGATCATCATGTTCTCGACCTCGATCCGCACCCAGGTGAGGTCCAGCAGGGCGTCCTCGGACAGCGGGGTCACGGTGAACCCCACCTGGGGGGTGGACTTGGCCAGGCCCTGCTCGGCGAGACGGGTCAGGGCCTCGCGGATCACCGACAGGCTCACCTTGAAGCGCTGCGAGAGCGGGTTGACGAGCAGCCGTTCGCCGGGTTCCAGGGTGCCGAGGAGGATCTCCTCGCGCAACTGCGCGTGGACGTCCTCGACCAGGGAGGACCCGACTCGCTGGCGTCTCATGCGTGCACTCTAGCCCCAAAATCGAAAATCAGCGAGATTTCGACCACGGGCGTTGGGCACTGACCCAGCGGAAGGTGTTGCGCATGACCACCCGCCCGTCCGGCCGCTGGAACGGCTCGAGCGCGCGAACCAGCGTGGCCCGGACCCGGTCCGCACCCGCGTCCCGGACCGCGCGTGCGCCTCCGGCCGAGCACAACAGTCCCGCCACGGCATCGGAGAGGTCGGCGTAGTCCCAGCGGCACTCCACGGTGCCGCTGCCGGTCGGCGCCAGCCCGGCCGCGCCCATGGCTGCCTCGAGGTTGCCGGCGGCCGACAGGGCGTACGGCGCGTGGTCGGCGGCACGGGCCGGCCGGTTCAGCGCGGCCATCGCCTCGTGGACCACGGTGGACTCGCACAGCTCCGCGGCGGCGAACAGGCTGGCGGCCACCGCGCCCCCGGGCCGGACCACGCGAGCGGCCTCGCGAAACGCGTGCACCGGGTCTGCCGCGAACTGGAAGGCGTTGACCCCGATGACCGCGTCGAAGCAGTCGTCCTCGAACGGCAACGCCTCCATCTCGGCCTCGCGCAGGTCAGCCATCGGCAGGCGCTCACGGGCGACACCGAGCAGGCCCGGGCTCACGTCGATGCCCGACACCTCGGCACCCCGCCCCGCAGCAAGCAGCAGCGCGAGCCCCGATCCGCACCCGACGTCGAGCAGCCGGCACCCCGGCCCGACGGCCGCCGCGTCGAGCACGGCTTCGAACAGCGGCCGGTTGTGCGGCTCGGCGAGATCCGCCCAGGTCCGCGGGTCTCGGCCCCACAGGTCCCGCTGCACCTGCGCGGCGGGGCTGAGGCTCACGCACCCAGGCTAGGGGTTCAGCGCAGGGCCAACGGGTTCACCGGCGAGCCCACCGCGCCGGTGACGGGCAGGGGCGCGGCCACGAGCAGGAACTCATAGACCCCGTCGCTCGCGCACGCCGCGGCGAGCTCGTCCGGTGCCCACATCTCGCCGATGAACAGCCCGATGTGCGGGATCGCGACCTGGTGCAGCGGCTGGAAAGCGACGTCGAACTCGTTCGGACGCACCTCGAACCCCCACGTGTCGGTGGCGACCGCGGCGATCTCGGTGTCGTGCAGCCAGTCGGCCGTGGTGAACGACAGCCCCGGCGCGGGACCGCCCGCGTAGTCCCCCCAGCCGTCGCGGCGGGTCCGCGCGTACTGCCCCGTGCGGACCACGACGACGTCGCCGCGCCGCACCTGTGCCGTCGGGCCCTGGTGGGCGATGGTCGCCTCGAGATGCTCGACCGTGATGGCGAAGCCGTCCGGCAGCTCACCGCCGTCGCCGAACGCCCTCCCGACGTCGAGGAGCACCCCGCGGGAGGCGATCCCGTCCGCCGCGGTCTCGATCCCGGTGACGAGGTCGCCCTTGCTGGTCACCACCTCGGCGGCGTTGCGGCCGTTCCAGGCCTTGCCGTGGTCGAAGATGTGGCCGAGCCCGTCCCACTGCGTGGAGCACTGCAGAGGCATGGCGATCACGTCGTCGGCCCCGCCGAGACCGTGCGGGAACTCACCGCTCAGCGCCTCGAGCCCGGTGTCGAGCATCGTGTGGACCGGGTTCGTCCGGCGCCGCCAGCCCTTCTGCGGGCCGTCCATATCGAAGCGCTGGGACAGCGAATAGGCGTCCCCCAGCCTCACCAGCCCGGCCGCCTCGACCCGCTTCGCGGCGTCGACGAAGTTCAAGGTGCCCCGTACGTCGTCCGCGCCCCAACGGCCCCAGTTGGAGACGCGCGCCGTCGTGGCGGCGATGGCGCCCTCGGGGTCGCCGCGGTCCGGCAGCTGCACGGCCATCAGGACGCCCCGCCCGCCAGGTCGCGGAAGGTGTCGTCGACCCAGTCGGCGATGAAGCTGCCGACGTAGGGCAGATGGTCCAGCCCGATGTGCTCGGCGCCGCCCTCGTCGTGGGTGAAGACGCGGAGGGTGCGCTTGGGGCTGTTCACGGCCTGCTCGTAGGAGCGGAAGGCGTACTCGAGCGGGATCTGGCGGTCGTTCTCGCCGTGCATGACGAGGAACGGCACCGTGATCTTCTCCACCACACCGTCGAGGTGGACGTGGTCGGCCATCGCGAGGAACTCGTCGAGGTCGTCGTATCCCCAGGTCCAGAGCACGTGCTCCCAGTAGTGCGGGACCGGGCGCTCCCCCTCGCGCTCGACCCGCCGGCGCTGCACGGCGCCCCAGTTGTGGTTGGCACCCCAGGCGACGACCAGCGCCAGCCGCTTCTCGAAGGCCGCGGCACGGGGTGCGTAGTACCCGCCCAGGGACCAGCCGACCAGCCCGATACGCGCCGGGTCGATGTCATCGCGCTGCTCGAGGAAGTCGACGCAGGCGGCGGCCCAGACCTCGGTGTCGATCTGCGCCTTGAGTCCGCGAAAGCGCAGGGCCTCCCCGCTGCCGGGGCAGTCGACCATCAGCGTCGAGATCCCGCGCGCCGCCAGCTCGTGGGCGAAGCCCGAGGTGTACATGTGCTCCTTGGTCGAGTCCAGGCCGTTCCACATGATCATCACCGGCCGCAGCACGCCATCGATCTCCGGCGCCTTCGTGAAGTAGGCCGGGAGCGAGGTGTCGCCGTAGGGGACCTCCACCCGCGTCGTCGCGAAGTCGAGGTTGTCGAAGACGGCCTCGGTGAGGTCGAGGCAGCGCTGGTAGGTCGCCATACGCTCGGGGGACCCGGCGGACTGCATGCGTTCGGCGTTGACGAGGTAGTTCGCGGCTCGGAAGAACTTCTGCCCGGCTGAACGGTGGTGGCCGGCCTGGACATCCGCCCTCGCCGACGCTTCGAGCTGGTCGACGACCCGGGTCCAGGACGCCAGCAGCTCGGCGGTGCCGGCGTCCTCTCCTCGGCTCGCGGCCTCCCGCAGGGGCCGGACCGCGCGGTCGACCTCATCGATGAGTCCGCCGCTGTTCAGCACCGCGACCACGCCCAGGTTCCACACGTAGTTGCCGGGGAAGTACTCGAACACGAGGTCATCTCCTCTGGCTGATGGGTGGTTCGTACGTCGGCCGCATGGCGTCCGACACCTGCTTGGCGCCCGCGTGGGCGAAGGCTCCCCCGTCCACCGCGATCTCCGCGCCGCTCACGAACGACGCATCCTCGCTCAGCAGGAAGGCCACGACGGCCGCCACCTCGCGAGGGTGTCCCGTCCGCCCGAGGGGGGTGTCGGCGATCGAGGCGTCGCGGAAGGCGGCCGGGGCGCTGGCCGTCATCGGTGTCTCGACGAAGCCAGGGTTGACCAGGTTGACTCGTACGCCCCTCGGCCCGAGCTCCATGCTGGCGGTGCGGACCAGCCCGCGGACCGCCCACTTGCTGGTCGTGTACGCGAGTGGGTAGTGGCCATTGGTCGACGCCAGGGAACCGACCACCACGACCGAGCCGCCTGCGCGCATGAGCGGGAGGAGCGCCTGGATGGCGAGCAGCGATCCGGCGACGTTGACCGCATGCACCCTGGCGAGGTCCTCGGCACGCACGTCCCCGAGCCGGGCGCGCCAGGTGATGCCCGCGCAGCAGACCAGCCCGTCGACGACGACGCCCGACGACGCGAGCCCGCGGGCGAGGGCGGTCCAGCCGTCCTCGTCGGTGACGTCGAGACGGTGCTGCACGTCCGCCGCCGATGCCTCGACGTCCACGCCGTGCACGGTGGCACCACGCTCGTGAACGAGGTCGACGACCGCAGCCCCGATCCCGGAGGAGGCTCCCGTCACGAGGACGGTCCTCCCGTCGAGGCGGCTCACACCGGAGGAGCGTCGAACAGACCCGGGTCCGGGTCGTTGAACGACTTCCTGGCGACGAACTCGTTCATCTGGTTTGCCGTCCCCCACTGGTCGGCGACGTTCGGCTCGGTGAAGTCGTACAGGTGGGGGTGCCAGGTGTCCTCGTCGAGGGTCTGCATCGCGGTCGTGTACTCGATGGTGTTGCCGTGCGGGTCCAGGAAGTAGGAGAAGGTGTTGTTGCCGGCGAGATGACGGCCGGGCCCCCAGACCTTCTCGACGCCGAGCCGCAGCAGCCGTCCCGTCCCGCGCATGTACTCGTCGAGGCCGCGCATCTCGAACGACGCGTGGTGCAGCGAGTGGTGCGGGCAACGGGCCACGGCGATGCTGTGGTGCTGCGGGTTCATCCGCAGGAACCACATGAGGTTGCCCATGTGGGGGGACATCAGCGTGTCGCTGACCGCGAAGCCGAGGTGGTCCACGTACCACTGCACCGTGGCCTCGGGGTTCGCCGAGTTGAACACCACATGCGAGAGGGCGACCGGGATCGACTCCCCCTCCTCGATGCGTCGGTGCTGGCGGACGGCGACCTCGGCCGAGACCTCCACCGTGCGACCGTCGCCGTCGAAGAAGCGGAAGCCGTAGCCCCCGCCCGGCGTGGCCAGGGCCGCGGGCTCGGTGACGAGCTTCGCGCCCGCGGTGCCGAGTCGCTCGGCGAGGGCGTCGACCGACGCGCGGTCCGGGGCGCCGAACGCCACGAGGTCGACGCGCTTGTCACCCTGGCGCAGCCGCACGGCGTACTGCTCCGGCGACCCCTCGGCCGCGAGGAAGGCGATCCCGGTGTCGCCGGCCACCTGGGTCAGCCCCCACGTTCCCGTGTAGAACCCGAGCTGGGCGTCGAAGTCGGGTACGGCCAGGTCGATGTGGCGCAGGTGGGTGATGAGTCGGTCGGTCATCGGGTCTCCAGGTCGGCGTGACGGGACGTGCTCAGGCGGGTTGCGACACGAGGCCGAGGACGCGACCGAAGAGTCCGGGCAGGTCGCCCTGCTCGTGGGCCAGCTGCCACTCGGCCACCTGCACCGAGCCCTCGACGACCGTGCGCGCCCGCGGGATCCGGCGGTCCGTGAACGCCGTCCACAGCTCGTCGTCGAGCTTGTCGCGGGCGACGAGCAGCTCGGCGAGGACGGCCGCGTCCTCGAAGGCCATGGCGGCACCCTGGGCGATGGTGGGCGGGCAGGTGTGCGCCGCGTCGCCGATGAGCACGACCCGTCCCCTGTTCCAGGGAGCCTCGAGCAGGTGGTGCTCGAACCACGTGTAGTTGATCTGGTCGGGGTCGCTGAGCGACTCGCGGATCTCCACCCACGGGCCGCCGTACGACGCCGCGAGGTCGCGGACCACCTCGAGGCTCTCCTGCGGCGACAGCGTGCTGCGGTCCTGGGCGTCCTCGACGAGATAGGCGTAGAGCGAGTCCTCCGAGGTGGGGCAGTAGCCGGCGATGTAGCACCTCCCGCCGTAGGTCAGGTCCGTTCGCGTCACCGACGCCGGGCGCGGTGCGAACACTCGCCAGATCCCCATGCCCAACGACCTGGTCTCCAGCGGGATCCCGAGCAGCCGCCGCGTCCACGAACGGATGCCGTCCGCGCCGACGACCAGGTCGTAGCGGCCGGTCTGGCCGTCGGAGAAGTGCACGTCCACGCCGCCCTCGTCCTGCACGAGCTCGTTCACGGTCGTGTTGAACCGGAAGGTCGCACCCAGGGAGGTGGCCCGCCGGACCAGGATGCGTGCCAGCTCCGGCCGGAACATCCCCATGGTGGCGGGGTACTTCGGGCCTCCGGTCTTGGCGTCGACGATCTCGGCGAGGATCGTCCCCTGCGGGTCGGGAGCCCGGATGCCCGTGACGTCGAAGCCGTAGCCGTGCGTCGCGCACTCGTCGTACACCCCCAGCTGGTCGAGCACCCGCAGCGCGTTGCCCTGCAGCGTGATCCCCGACCCGAGGGCGGCGACGTCGGGCTTGATCTCGGCGACGTCGACGGCCACCCCCGACTCTGCGAGCAGGATCGCGACGGCACTCCCCGCCGCACCGGCGCCGACGACGAGGACGTTCTGCACTGCGGGCATGGGCTGGCTCCCGGGATGGAGGCGGGCGTGGCGACGTACGTCCGCTGTCGGCGCACCACTGTGCCGAGGCTCGT
>Ga0335071_10000942_pt1 | contig 31351 bp, 30 predicted proteins | sample Lox_Sample_15_FD_206724 | JGI IMG/M metagenome (GOLD analysis project Ga0335071, IMG submission 206724) | Soil microbial communities from Loxahatchee National Wildlife Refuge, Florida, United States - Lox_Sample_1.5 | ecosystem: Environmental > Terrestrial > Soil > Wetlands | place: USA...
ACCCTTGATCTTTCTTCCGGTCACCACCGCGGAATTCGTGTAGTGCAGGACCTCAAGCGTTTCGTGCCCCAGCGACTTGGCCAGATCAAGCACGGTGACAACCGGAAAACCTCCGCATAGCTGGGCTTTTTCCTCGCGCAAGCCATAGTATAATCCCAATACGTCCATATTCCTTAAATACACCAGGGTCTGCCTGTCCGCGGCCTCCGCGGCCTCATAGTCGTAACCGTGATACATATCGCTGGAAGCGACCACCAGCACATCTTCGCGCGTGCCTATCGCCTCCTTCAAGAGACTGGCAAGCTTACGGCAGACGGCAAGAGTACAGTCCCCCATAACTATCGGCACGACCTTGAATTCGGAAAGCGACCGCTGAAGAAATGGCAGCTGTACCTCCACGGAATGCTCCTGCTCAAATGCCGCCGGCAGAAAGGTAATCGCGCCGTCCTGATTAAGGAGCCTCTGGGCAAATTGCGCATCGACTTCGACATCGCCCAGGGGCGTCCGGAATGCCCCCTGGGGATATACAGACACCGCATCAAACCCAAAACGATGGCTTGGGCCGATCACCACGACTGTCCGGTACGGCTTGCCCTTGATCAGCTTGTACGCGTATGCAGCGGTCTGGCCGGAATATCCGTATCCGGCATGCGGACAGACCAACGCAATGACCGGGCCGGACATCGGTTTAGGCTGCGCTGCCGCAAGGAACCCGTCGACCATCGAACGCAGCTGCTGGGGGTTATCAGGATAGAACGCGCCGGCGACGTTCGGCTCTTTGATATCGGACGCAGCGCAATTCCCCTGCGCCAAGGAACCAAAGAGCATAGCGACAGTTACGATGATTACTTTAATTCCAGACGCCTGCGATCTTTTCTCCGCAAAATTTACATTTTCCATCGACAATATTCACCTCCAGCACAATATACCCCGAACGCCTGATCAAGACCTTGTTGCAGGCAGGACAATACGTCTGCTCCGCCGGATGAGGGGATATATTTCCTATATACACGTACTTGAGCCCGCAGTCAAGCGCAATATCCCTGGCCTTTTCCAGGGCGCTTACCGGCGTCGGGTTCAACGCAGCCAGTTTATACAAAGGGAAAAAGCGGGAAAAGTGCAACGGCGTATCCGCGCCCAGGTTATCCTTGATCCAGCGGCACATGGCGATGAGTGTCTGACTGTCATCGTTAAACCCCGGGACGATCAGGTTGGTAACCTCCAGGTGCACCCCGGCTTTTTTTATGGCTTTTAACGTCTCCAGGACCGGCCCAAGCGTAGCGTCGGAAAACCGGGCGTAGTAATCATCGCTGAATCCCTTCAGGTCGATGTTCGCCGCATCCAGATACGGAAGGAGCTGCTCCAGCGGCTCTTTGTTGATATAACCGGCGGAGTGCATCATGTTGCGTATCCCCTGCTTCTTGGCCAGCTTCGCAGTCTCCAGCATATATTCATAAAATATGGTCGGCTCAGTGTAGGTATAGGCGATGGTCGGGCTGCCCGCCTCCTTGACCCTGCGCACCAGTTCTTCGGGCGATACGTCCAGAGAACTGACCTCCTCGGGCTTGCGCTGGGAGATCTCCCAGTTTTGGCAAAATTTACAGCGCAGGTTGCACCCCGCCGTGGCGATGGAATAGGCGGCGGTGCCGGGCAGAAAATGAAACAGGGGCTTTTTTTCGATCGGATCGATGTGCACGGCGACGGGCCGGGAGTATACAAGCGTATACAGCGTGCCGTTACGGTTCTCCCTTACACCGCAGAAACCGCGCCTGCCTTCGGTAATCAGGCAGTTGCGCGGACACAAATGGCACTGGACGGCCCTGTCTTTAAGTTTCTCATAAAAAAGGGCTTCTTTGAGGGTCGTTGCGGCGGTTAACCGAGGAAGCGCAATGCAGGCCCCCAAGAGGACCCAAAGGAAGGCAAAAAGGCAAGCCGCTCTTATGGCATGCTTCATGGGCAGGGATAAAAGTGGAGCAGATGGGATTCGAACCCACGGCCTTCGCGATGCGAACGCGACGCTCTCCCAGCTGAGCTACTGCCCCAAAAGGTTGTTGTCTAGCTGTATCTTTTGGGACGTCCCCGTAGGGGGCTGCCCGAAAATATTATCCACTTTACCACACTTTTCTGATTTTCGCAAATCAAAAGGCGGGGTTAGTTTGCCGACACCGATGGCATGCGAATGCGCGAAAAAAGCCTGATGCTCGGATTTTTGGGGCTACCGCACGCATCAGGGTTACCGTCCGGATCCCAGCAGGCGGTTACCTGTATTTCCAGCGTATCCGCAGACGGATTCAAAACATATGTCGGCTGAGCCGGATCGTTGCCAAAATCAGGGCTGATCTTTTTTTGAGTAATCACCTCATATACGCCCGGGGCGGTAGTAAGGTCCGGATAATACCAGACTTCGTAATTCGGCGCGGACCGGTAACGATAGGCGATCTGCCTGTCGGCAGGAGAGGCATCCCTGCGGCCATTACCGTTATAATCGATCCATACGGTCATCGTCGTGTCTCCGCCGATGGTGGTCATTGCTATCGGAGGGTTGATCGTATCCCCTATCGCTCCGCCCCTGTCGCTTGAACCTACGATACTGCGGGTTATGTGCCCTACCAAAAATGAAGCCTCCTGCTGCACCTGGGCGCGCCGCATCGAAATGAGCAGATGACCGTAGCAAAAGCTATCGATCATCGCAAAAGCGCCGACAATGATCGACATCAGAACCAGACTTATGATAAGCTCGATAAGCGTAAGGGATTTAAGGTGTCGGAGGGGGCTCATTCCACGTAATGGTAACTTTTACTTTTTTCAAGTGGGAATTCCCGACCCAGGCGCTCACATCAGCCGTACTGTATGCCGGGGTATAGGTAATGGGGGGCACCTGCAGGGCGCCCGGGCATCCGGTACCTGCGGTGAGGCAATTACTGCCCCAGGTAGCCTGATTGACGTCTGCCTGCAAAGGGTCCAGAAAATACCTTCCCAGCTCTCCGCCGGCGCTACGGCTGCGGCTATGGAGCAGGCTGCGCCTGCCGGTTATGAAAACGCTGGACATCCCGGCGAGCACCAGCGCAAGCAATATTGCCGCTACCAATACCTCAATCAAGCTCACGGCCCTTTTACTCATACAGAAACTTAAAAGAAGCCCTTACCATGACCCGTCGCAGGCATACGGCTCTTCCGTGGAAGCGCTTTGATTCGTGCACCAGACATGGTTGGTTTTCGTAACGCGCTGCGCCTTACCGATAAAGGCGTTAGGGGAAGTAGTAACGTTATCGACTTTATAATTCCATCGCGATCCCGCCTGCGGCAACATAAGGTTAAGCAGGGAGTTGACCGTAGTGTTGTCGGCGGCGGCGACATAAGCCCCGATTTCCATTTTGTAGATTCTTTCAGCCGACTGGATAAGCTTCAAATTGGCGATGGCCTCTTTATCCAAGACAGCTTCTCGGTGCGCGGTATATTGGGCTACGCCGATAGTAGCCAAGACACCGATAATGACAAGCACTACCATTGTTTCCATTAAGGTGAAGCCCTTAATCTTCATATAAAAAAATGACAGTCCTTATTGCGTGCCTACGCACGCAATAAGGACTGTCTCCGAGCTTGCACAAAACAATTAATAACCGCCAGATCCTCCCCACGTATCAACACCCGTGCTCAGGACCGATGTCAACTGGACGTCTCCAGCAGTTGATGCCTGCGGGAGTTTTCCACCAGCTGTACAACGTGTTGCTACGCCGGTAACGTTTGTTGCAGCCGAAGTTACCGAATAGCTGAACCAATGCGAGGCGCGGCAAGCGCTGGGAATCTGATCGGCATTGGTACCGATATGGGCAGTAGAAGCCCCGGTTCCAAAACTGGCGGTGCTACCGAATTCCAAATAATATCCCGCCGATAGCTTCCTGATGTCGCCCAAAATAGCCTTGGCTTCTGCACCACGAGATTTCTCGATCATTCTGGCATATTGCGTGAAACCGAGGATCGCCAACACGCCCAAAATGATAATAACTACGATCAACTCGAGCAACGTAAAACCTTTTTTCATGTTGTCTCCTCCTTTTTTATTATTAAACCTGTGATTCATTTGATTCATTTTTTGTTTCTCGGAAAATTTTGATTTCGGTTATAGATGTGCTGCCTGTATCTATAGAGCCTGCCTTTACCACCCCCTTTCATGCTTCTGTTCAAACTATATCACAAAATACCAATGCTGTCAACAAGTTAGCAAAGAATTACTATGACCCTCCGATCTTGGAAATCTGGAAGATAGGCAAGAACATCCCAACGACCATAACGCCGATAACCAGACCCATGAAAATAAGCATGAGCGGTTCGAACATCGCGGTAAACCTCGTCAAGAACGTCTCGACGTACTCTTGATAAAACGTATTTACTTTTTTGAACATCTGCGATAGCTCGCCGATCTCTTCTCCGATCGAAACCATCTGGACGAACATCGGCTCGAAAAAACCGCTTTTCTCCAGCGGCTGGCTCAGGGGTTTGCCTTCCCGCACGTCGTCTTTTATTTTGCGGATGATGTCTCCGACGATCAGATTACCGACGCTGCGTTCGGCGATCTCAAGAGAATAAAGGATAGGCACGCCGCTTTCAACCAGCGTAGACATCTCTGATGAGAACCTTTCCAGTATGAGCGCATGAAAAAATTCACCCAACACCGGCATGTCGAACTTAAAACGCTCCCACTGACGCCGCCCGTCGCCGCTGCGCGTGTATCTCCGGAAAAGAAAGAACAGGACCACAGAGCCTCCTATGCCGACCAACAAATAGTGCCTGAGAAAACTACTCACCGAAAGAAGTATCTTGGTGAGCGCAGGCAGCTCGACGTTGAACCCTTTGAATAATTCGGCAAACGTAGGAATAATTTTGACCGATAAAAACAAAAGCGCCCCTAAACCGGCAACGGTAAGTATGACAGGATAGACTAACGCGGAAACCACCTTCCGCCTAAAGGCTTCCATCCTCTCCAGGTAATTTGCGAGGCGGCTCAATATGATTGCCAAGTTTCCGGAAGCCTCACCGCTCTCTACGAGGTTAACCCATAATTCGTTAAACACCTTAGGGTGTTTTGCCATCGTTTCATGAAGGCTGATACCGGCCTCCATGTTGCGCTGTAGGTCTCTCATTACCACCTGGAGCTTGCGGCTGGAAACCTGCTGCGAAATAATATCGAGGCTCTTTAAGATCGTCACGCCCGCGCCGAGCAATGTCGCCAATTGGCGGCAAAAAAGCGTCAGGTCCTCATCCTTGATCCCTGAATGCTGCGGCCTGAATTTCTCCTTCTGCTGCCCGGGCTCTTTAAAGGCCGGCGCGCCTTCTTTGGGCTCCGAAAGAATGCTGACGACTATCAGATCCTTTGCCTGAAGCCTGCCGACGACCTCTTCCTGCGATGAGGCTTCTTCTACGCCGGTTATTTTCTTACCGGTGACATCCCTGGCGGTATAAAAGAATCTTGGCATTAATCGGACCCCAACGTAACCGAGAGGGCCTCTTCCAATGAGGTGAGGCCGTCTTCGACCTTTTTAATTGCCGATTCATACAGTGTTTGCATCCCGTTGTCCCGGGCAACATCCCTGACCCGCTGGAAAGAAGCCCTTTGGTTGATCAGGTCCCGTATGGTGTCATTGACTATCATGACCTCGGAGATACAGGCCCTGCCTTTATACCCGAGTTGATTGCACTTGGCGCACCCTTTCGAGCGGTATATTAATTCGGTCTTGAGTTTTATGCTCTTGAGCTGTTCGGTAGTAGGCTCATAGGCTTCTTTGCAGTCCGGGCAAAGTTTGCGCAGTAATCTCTGGGCCACGACCAACAGCAGCGAAGGGGCAATCAGATACGACTCGATACCGATGTCCATAAGGCGCGTTACCGCAGAAGCGGCGTCATTGGTATGCAGAGTGCTTAATACCAAATGCCCGGTTAACGCCGAACGGATACAGATCTGTGCGGTCTCTAAGTCCCTGACCTCCCCCACCAGCATGATATCCGGGTCCTGGCGTAAAAAACTTCGCAGGGCGCTGGCAAAAGTCAGGCCTATCTCCGGCTTGACTTGAACCTGGTTGATGCCATCCAGCTTATATTCAACGGGGTCTTCGATGGTGATGATGTTTTTCGTGGGGCTCTTTATTTCATTAAGGATCGCATAAAGGGTAGTGGTCTTGCCGCTTCCCGTAGGGCCGGTCAGAAAGATCAGCCCGTAGGGCATATTTATCTCCCGGCGTATCTTATCGAGCTGCTTGGAATCAAAACCCATCTGCCCTAGATCCAGGACCACGGAACTGCGGTCCAGTATTCTTAAGACCGCCTTTTCTCCGTAGATCGTCGGGACGGTAGAAACTCTCAAGTCAATCGGCCGGTCCTCCACCTTGACGAGGAACGCCCCGTCCTGCGGCAGGCGTTTTTCGGCGATATCCAGCTTACTGAGGATCTTGATACGGGAAACGATCGGTAAATGCAGGTGCCGGGCAGGAGGAGGTATTTCGTACAGCTTGCCATCGATGCGGTAACGCAGGGATATCTTGTCTTTGAAGGGTTCGATATGTATGTCGGACGCCCTTTCATCGATCGCCTGCCTGATGATCAGATCCACCAATTTTACGACCGGCGCCTCTTCGGCGCGCGCGATGAGCTTGTCCAGGCTCAGCTCTTGGTCCGGCGGCTCGCCGCTATCCTCTATTTCCTGCGCCGAAGGCAGATCATAGGAGGCCTCGACCGCCTGTTCCAGCATCTTTGACTTACCGTAAAATTCTTCAATTGCCCGGGTCAGGTCGGATTTAGTAGCGATTACCGGGTTGATCTCGCAGCCGGTAAGTTTTTTCAAGTTGTCGATAAGGATGAGGTCGAGCGGATCGGCCATGGCCACCGTCAGCGACCGGAGCGTGCGCGATAGGGGAAGCACCAGGTTCTTGAGGGCAAAATCCTGCGGGATAAAATGCTCCAGGTCCTGATCCGTTGCCGGGCGCAGCATACCGGTGCCCAGAGAAAAATAAGGTATGCCCAGCTGCTTTCCGAGCACCGCCACGAGCTTGTCTTCCTTGACGATGCCCAGTTTTATGAGAAGCTCTCCCAGGCGGCCGCCCTCCTGCCTCTGGACGCTGATCGCCTTCTCAAGCTGCGCCTCGGAGACGATGCCTTCCTTTACTAAAAGCTCGCCTAGTTTTAAATATTTCTCTTTGTTATGCGGCATGTGTCCTTAGGGATTACTGCCACTTTTCGATATTATCCAGGCTCGAATTTATAAGCGACCGGCGGTCGCCCCGTGCCCCCGTGCCCTGCTCTCTTTCGGGAAGCGCAATCTCCCCTGCCTTGACAAGCTCCATGTTGGAATCCTTGATGATGTGGGGCGTGATAAACACCAGAAGTTCCCTATCCAAATCGATAGACTGATTCTTGTGCCGGAATAATGCGCCCATGATGGGGATATCCCCCAGGAAAGGCACTTTTTTACTGACTATCTCCTTATCCGTATGGATCAAGCCTCCGACCACCACCGTGTCTCCGTCCTTGACCTTAACGATGGATTTGCTGGCCCTGACCTCGGCATCTGCCTGCGTGGCGGCCAAGGGGCTGACGGAAGTAACGCTCGACTTGGGGTTGATCACCATGGTGATCTCGCCGGTTTCCGGGTTGACCTGGGGAGTGACTCTTAAATAAATACCCACCCCTTCGGGGGTAAGCTTAAGGTCTGTCGACCGTATATATTCGGTAGCGGTCGATTGGCCGGCGCTCGTAGAGTTGGTAGTCTCCTTCTTGCCCACCACCTCGTCTCGGGTGATGGAGATCTCCGCGGTTTCGTTGTTCAAAGTCAACAGCTTCGGCCGGGCCAAATATTTCACGTCGTTCTGCGTATGCAGAAGGTCCATGACTATCTGGTATGATGCGCTCGTGCCGTCTAGCTTAGATGTGTTAAGGCTTATGGATCCGGCCCCGCTTGTCGTGCTGCCGCCGGTGCCGGTTCCGGTTGAGCTGTCGAAATTACTCCATTTTCCGAAAGGAAACGGGAACCGCGTAGGGGCGGTGGCACCGGTCAATACCATCGTAAACGGCGACTGGCTGTATTCAAACCCCATCTTATCAACCACGTTCTTGGAGACATCCAGGATCTCGACTTCAATGAGTACCTGAGAAACGGGGACATCCAATAAAGCAATGGTCTTCTCGATCAAAGGCATGCGGCTGGGTACCTCGGTAACTACCAGGCTGTTCGTGCGGTAATCCTCGATCACCGAGCCCTGAGCAGAAAGAAGTTTCTGGATGGTATTGGTAAGGCAGGCGGTATCTTTTTCTTTGTTGGCGGCGCCGGCATTCATGCCCGTCACGCTGACCTGCGACATTTCCTGCCTGACTGCGGATGTCACCACCGAAGCATGCTTCAGAGGGAACACCTTGGTGACCGTGTCTGCCTGAGGCTTACCCCAGTCCTTGACTACGATGATATTTGATTCCTCATACAAGTCATAGGAAAGGTTATTGGCTTTAAAGAGCTTATCTACCACCTCCTTGAGCGGCACATTATCCAGGAAAAGGGTGATCTTGCGGTCCTGGACCGCTTCGGAAGCGATGAAATTAAAGCCCGACTGAACGGAAAGTATCTTAAGCACATCCTTCAGGCTGGCGTTCTGAAAATCCATGGACACGTTTATCGCGGACACGTCGGAGAACGCGTCTACCGCCGCCTCCAGCCGCGGAAACGCTATCATCGTAAAAAGAGCCGCTGCTATTGCCACGCTCCTAATGTTCTTTCTCATCAGTTCCTCCTTTTGCTTTACGCGCTATATGTGCTAAGCTTGCCTGAGTAGGAGAAAGCACGTCATAGGTACGATTATTAAATGATACGGTTATGCCGTCTTTATTGATCGTTTCGACCCGGACCTTGTCCTCGGCGTTGGGCCCTCCTACCACTATGGTGTCCCCCGCCTTGGCTACCTGTCCGTTGACGATTACCTGAGGAAATTTGCCGCCCCACATAATGCCTTCAATGGTCACGTTCGGCAAAGGCTTATCGACTTTCTCGTCTTTCTTTGTTTCGACGACCGGCTGCTCGTTCTTGCGGATACGCGCCCGAAAAGGATCCTTGAGGCCTTCTGCCTTATACGTCAGCGCTGCCTGGTCGGCTGCCGGGGGAGCCGGGTTGGCGGCAGTTTTTTCCGCTGGCAAGAAACGTTTGGTGTCTTGCGCAAACGATTCCGCCCCTGCCCCCGTAACGATCACCGGGACAGCCACGCAACACACCGCCAATAGCGTCTTAAGCCGGTTATGCATCGTCAATTCTGAAAGAGTAGGGTGGAAATGGTCATTTTCACGGTCAGTTTTTCGACCAGTTTTTCTCCCTGCAAAAATTCCTGGGGCTTCATCTCCAGCAGATCGACCGAAAACACGCTCGGGTGGCTTTCAAGCTTACTGATGAACTTGCCGAGGGCGTGGTAGCTGTCGACCGACACCATGAGCTCAAAAGGGTATTTCGTATAGAGATTAAAGGTGGCCTGTTCCGCCGGCCTGATGGAAATAATACGTACGGAGTTCTCCTTGGCCACGGCGGCAATCGTATTGAGGGACGTATTCATATCCTTGCCGTTGACGGTTTTCTTCAAAGCGCTTATTTTCTGGTCGATGGCAGTGATCTCTTCAAGGACGACGTTCTTTTTCTCTTCGCTTGTTGCTTTTTCCTTTAGGGCGGCTATTTTCTTGTTTTGCGCATCATAAATCCGGAAGGAAAGGAATAGCGCAAGCACCACCAGCGCCACATTGATGATGGTGTTTTTATACTTCGTAATCTGATCGAGCCCTTCTATCATGCGTACCCCTTAGTTGGGAGAGAACCCCGTACACGAGATCGCGAATTTTGTCGCCGGGACCTCTTCCATTTCTTCGCGGACGATAGACGTGATGCTGATATCCTTAAAATATTTGCTGAATGCCGGATTAGCCCTTAAGGCGGCAATAAAAATGTTAACTGCTTCAAATTCCTTTTCGCCATCCTTCAGGTAGGCCTCTCCTTCCAGCACGACGGAAACCTTGTTCTCTTCTTTCGTAAAAGCGAAATTTGTCAGCCAGACCCCATCCGGAAGCAGGCTGGGGATAATCTGGAGCTGATCGGTCAGATAGAGCCGTTTACGCACGAGGCTGTCCATGGCATCCAGCCTCTTTTTAAACTCCGTGCTTACGCCCTTTAAGTCTTCATAGGGGATATTGGGATTTACCGCCGACACCTGCGGCCGGGCATTCAGGATCCTGTTGAGCTGCTGCTGCAACGGCTGTAGCTGGTAGTAGCCGTAACCGAACACTCCCATGCACAGCAGGATACATCCGATGACGACGCGGGAATCGAGCTTAAAATCAGCTAGGGAGGCAAGCGAAAATTTCTCCGCCGGGGCAGGAACGCCGGGCTCCTTGGCGGTCCTGGTCTTTGCCCTGGCTGCCAACAGGTCGATTTTGGGGGCGATCTTGACTTTCTTTGCCAAAGAGCAGCCGTAACTTTTCAGGAAGCTCATGCTAAACGCTATATCCCGTCCGGTAAAGGGAGCGGTTTCCGCGAACCTGACCGCCAATCCTATTTCCTTGATCAAGGCCTCCAGGTCTGCCCGGGAATCTTCGCTGGCGATGACAAAGGTCTTCTCGATATTTTTCGTCGGAAATTTCCGGTCATAATAATCCAAAGAAATGCGGATCTCCGTCTTGAGCTTCTCCAAAATGGTAGCTAGGTCTATCTTTTCGGTCTGCCCCAGCTCATCCGGCCTGCCGATAAGAGTGATATCGCGGCTGAACAACGGAAAACCGTTATCCAAAACTACGAAATTAACTTCGTTTTCCTCCTGGAAATCCATACTCATGATCCCGATGGTCCCCTTGTTGCTCATCCTTCCCAGGTCGGTCACTTGCAAAAAACGCAATATGCTGAACATCGAATACTCAATAGTATTGATTTTGATATCCAGTTGGCTCAAGATCGCTAGGTACTTGCTCAGGACTTCCTTCTTTATGCCGACAAAGAGGATCAGGTTCTTATGGCTGCTGCGGTCAAATTGAATCTGGTAGGCCGCGACCAGGTCTTCGACCTTGAATGGTATATATTTCTTCGCCTCGAACATCACGGCCCCGCCCATTTCTTCGGAAGGCAATGCCGGCAGTTCAAAAGTACGTATGATCAAGTCCCTGCCGGAAAGGGCGATGGAGGCCTCTTGACTGTCGATCTTATGCGCGCGCAAGGCGTCTTTAAAAAGCGCTACCATCTTAAGTTCGTCAGGCACCTTCTCTTCAAATTCGGGGCCCGAGACGGAAGCGCGGGGTACCTGAATGTTATTCAAGACCTTCTTGCCGTCAGACTCCAGGATCGTGATGATCTTCGGGCCAAAATAGATTCCAAGCGAATTTTTCATTGTCCTTCCCCGGGTTGCGACAGACGCCTGCGGCTCTTAAGCCAGGCATCTATATCCCGCCTGTCAAATCTCCATACTCCGCCTACTTTGATACCGGAAATTTTGCGCTGGGAAAGCCAGTTGTAGATAGTCTGCTTGCGTAACCGCAGATAATCTGCCAACTCATCGATATCCATCAATCTCGACATGAAGCTTTACCTTTCTTTACGTAAAACACAACCGTGTTAATTAGAACATAAAAGTTTACTTTTGTCAACTATTTTTTTACTTAAACTTACTTAAACTTACTTAGATTTAAATTTCGTTATTATAACTAATTGCAACTATAGATGTTAGATAGAGGCTTTTAAGGAAGGGGAAGGTTTAAATATTAAAGTTGAAACTGGTAGTTGATATCGACAGTGATGACTTTGGCGTTCGGCACGCCGGAGACGGGGGTACCAATAGCGGGAGCATCGGCAATATTAATGTCTACGCGATAGGGGATATCGCTGTCATTAGCGGTACAGCCGGAAGCGCAGAGAGTACGATTGCCTGTGCCCCAGTTCAAATACCGCAACCCATCGATTGCCAGATTTATACCGGCAATCCCTGCGTAATAGGCACGCGCTCTTTCTATGCGATGGCTGGTAATCCGGGATTGGTTGGAAACAAGGTTGGCAACAATGAATGCCAGAGTTAACACCGTTATAAGCATGGCTATTACAACCGTTAACGCCGCAGCCTTGCGAGTACGCATATGTCAGACGTACCTTCTCAGGCTTACCTTATAATCGGCTTCGGTTTGCTGCAGCACCACATGCCCTTCCCTGGCAAGCCACCCCAAGCTCATCAATACGGTGTCGCGCGGTTTTTCAATCCCCGAAACCAACGCTGAAAGCGTAACCTCACCGTGCTGGTCTAAAAAGTGCCAGATATCGCCTGCAACAATACCTATCTCTGTAATCATCGTTATCCCTCCCTATAATTATTTTATAGATAACCCTATGTGCTGTCAACTGTTTTTATAGGCTGCCCCCCGGCTAGGCTATTTTTTGTTGTAACTGCCGCAGCGGGGACAGACCGAAATAACGTCTTCCTTTGTGTTTACGTACGTATACGTACAGACGGAACAAAACCAAATAAAGCGGGAATCCAGGGACAGGTCTTTGTCTTTCTGCTTTTTTTCGAACAACCACGCCAGGAACACGCACACTAAGAATAAGAGCGTTGACAACGCGATAGCCACGGAAAAATCGATGCTGATCATACGATTATTTCTGAGGAGACAGCTCTATTTTGACCGTCTGCCACGCATCCAGGGGAAGGTTTCTTTGCTGCATAAAAAGGTAACGGCCCAGATATCGCATGGTCAACAGGTCCGCTTCCAGATTGCCGGATGATATCTTTCTCTTGACGATCAATGCGTTGGTCTTCGAATCGGCAGGGGATGCCTTCCTAAACATAAGTTCGATATGCACCGCTTGTCGATCCTTGAAATAAAGCGAAAAATTATGCGGCAGAGGCGGATAAAACATGAGTACCGCGCCTTTTTTGACGGGAGGCGCAGAAGACGCAAGGGACTCGACATATGAAATTTTATCAGCGTTTAAAGACGCCGGCATTGCGTGCGGCTTGACGTAATAATCGTACGCGCCGGCCATCCGTTGATCAGGCTGACGCAAAAGCCTGGTGTCCGGCTCTGGCGACGGCAATAGCATCTTTAGCGAAGATGGTTTTACCCGGGGGGCGCGCAGAAAATCAGCGGGTAACCATGACCCCCAGAAAGAAACAGCGGTATAGTTTGCCTTGGGCAGGACGGGATTGAAGGACAGGTTAAAAACTCCCAGGAGGGTGATATGGCTTAACAAGGAAATAAAAACGCTTTTTTTAAAAAGTTGGCTCATTGCTCTTGATTGGTCGCTATGTTGACGTGGCTGACGTTGAGCTGGCGGCACATATCCCAGACCTGCACCGCTGCCCCCAGTGATGTGCGTTTATCCGCTTTGATGAGGACGGACACATCCCGCTTAGCCACCTGCCGCAAGAGGCCCTCCAGTTCCTGGGCAGTCATGGCTTTGCCGTTGACATAGATGACGTTCTCGGCGGAGATGGCGATATCGATATTATCATATTTGACGACTTCGCTGGTGACCGCCTTAGGCAAATGTATCGCAATGCCCGGCTGCATGACAAAACTGGAAGTAAGCATGAAAAAAATCAACAGCAGGAATACCATATCGATGAGCGGGGCAATGTCTATTTGTTTGAGACCATGCTCAAGCTCCACATGCCGCTTGAAACGCATGTATCCTCCTACTCCGTAAGGAAGTTGACCAATTCTGTCGCTGCTTTTTCCATTTCCAGGATCAGGGTATTGATCCGGCTCACCAAATAATTATAGGCTACAAACGTGGGTATCGCCACGATCAAGCCGGCTACGGTCGTCAGTAGCGCCTCCCAGATACCCCCTGCCAGGTCGCCGGGAGAAACGGGGTGAAAACTGGTAGCCTTAGCCTGAATGACCTGGAAACACCTGACCATCCCGGTCACTGTCCCCAATAAGCCGAGCAGCGGCGATATGTGCGCAATGGTAGCCAGGGCGGTAAGGTTCTTCTCAAGCTTCGGCACCTCATACAGGGAGGCATCTTCGATCGCCTCCTTTATCTGGGGACGAGGCCTGTCGTATTTGAGGATACCTGCCTTGAGTATGTGCGAGATCGGACTTTTGGTCTTATCGCAGGTTGCCAGCGCCTCTTTTATCTGGTGATGTTTCATCTTATCCAGGATCGTCGCCAGAAACTCAGCCGTATCTATCCTTATCTTGTGCAGGTACCAGAACTTATCCAAGATTATCGCCATGGCAAAGATCGAACAAAACAGTATCGGCCACATTACCGGCCCGCCTGCAAGAAACGTCTGCCACAACCCCATCTTGTACAAATCCATCTTATCCGCCTCCCTTGAGTTTCTGCGCGCCTATCGAATCTATCCGCTCCTGGGCGTATTTCGATTCCGGAGCGCCCATCGCAACGATCTTCTGGTAAATCGTAAGTGCCTCCGGGAAATTCCCCTTGCTTTCGTAGATCGAAGCCACCCTCAATAAGGACCTAACGTTCAAATCGCCGTTATCGGGATACAGGTAGGTCACCTGCAGATATTCCTGGATCGCTTCATCCGTTTTGCCCTGGGCCTCTCTGGTCTCGGCGATCTTGAACTGAAGGTGCGCCATTTCCTTCACCGGAACCAGATCCAGGCTTTTACGGTAAAACGCCACTGCATCGTCGTATTTTCCGATTTTGCGGTAAGACTCGGCGATCTTGGGATAAATCAGGTGCGCAAGGTTCGCATACTCCTTCAGGACGTCTTGATAGGTACCCAGCGCCAGTTCCATCTGGTTCTGTTTCGCATAGATATCGGCGACGGCAATCAAGGCGGTAGCGGCAAGATCGGATTTGGCCTGCTCCCTGACCTTATTGAAGTTGTCCAGCGCCGCCTGGTAGTCGGATTCCTCTTCGTAGATAGAGCCAAGCGCATAGCGGGCATCCGGCAGAAGGCTGCTATCGGGGAAATCTTTTATCAAAGATAAGAAATACTGCTTTGCCTGTTCTGCATCGTTGTGCCGGTAATAATACTCTCCTAGCCACCAGATAACCTCCGGGGTAAGCGTTGAAGAAGGATACTTGTCCCGCAGGAGCTTGAACCTTGCCATCGCCTCTTTTTCGTTGCCTGTCTGGTAATAGCAGTCGGCAATTTCATATTCCGATTTCTGCACCAATTCTGTGTCATTCGGATAGTTCTTGATGATCTCTTTGAAGACCTCGATCGCAGCGGGGAAATCCCCCAGATTGAAAAGACTGGTCCCGCACAGGTATGCGGCCTGAGACTTAAGCTTGCTATCCTTGAATTCCCGGGGGAATCTTTCGAAGACTTCCCGACTGGCTTTGTAATCTTCGCTTTGAAAATAGCTTAAGCCCAAAGCATAGGAAGCCTCATCAAGAAGTTTCGACTGAGGGAAATTGGTTTTCAAGCTCTGGAATGCGAGGATCGCGCCCGGATAGTTGCCTGATTTTAGCATCGTCAGCCCCAGCTGATATTGCACGTAATCGCCATACAGGCTGTCTGAATAATCTTTTAGTATCCCATCGTAGGTCTCGATGGCCTTGGGATAGTCGCCGGCATCCTGATAGGCATCCCCTATTTGGCAGAGGGTGGTGATCTTAATAATCTTGTCTTCGGTGCGCTGGGCCAGTTTTTGAAATTCTTCTATCGCTTTTTTGAACTCCCCCTCCTTTAGAAAAACCCAGGCCAGACCGTAATGCATCTTATCCACTATCTCGCGGGGCACTGTGCCGGGAGTCTTCTCCAGCGCCAGGGTATAAATATCTACGGCCTCTTTGTAGTTTCCCGCGTTGTAGAGTACATCGGCTTTGCCCAGATACGCCTGGCTTAAGACCACCGGATCCGAGGTCGCCGTGATGAGTTCCTCATACAAGGACTTTGCCGCCTCAAGCTGCTTGGTCTCAACCGCCAATATCGCCTTACCCAGAAGCAGCACCTCGCGGCTTGCCTTTTCCAAGGAGTCGGGGACAACGCCGGCAAACTCAGTCTCGCTTTCCTGGTAGCGCTTGAGCTTCAAGTAAGCCCACCCCTTCCCCAGCTGCGAAAGGGAGTGCATCCGTTCATCCTTGGTGCTCAGGATGGCCTTGGCATACTCGTCTATCGACTCATTGAAATTATTCATGTAGTAATCTGCTTCGGCCAGGTAAAAATACAGGTAGGAAACTTTAGCGGTATCCTTGACATACGTCTTCAGGTACGCCACCGCACTCTCTTTCAACGCCGCATATTCCTTGAGATTATAAAGACACTCGATGATCTTGAATTGCGCGTCCTGCACCAGGGCGTCTTTAGGAAAGCGGTTTTCTACGTTTTTGAAATTCGCCAGGGCGTCCGCAAAAGACTGTTCCTGGAACAGGCACCAGCCAAGGGAATAATATGCGGCCGCCAGATACGAAGACTGCGGAAAATTATCGATGATCTTCTTGTAGTATTCGGCGGCCTTGGAAAAGTTGTTGCCCCGGAAGTGCACCTCGGCGATCCAATAGTCAACCGCATCCTGAATATCCTTGGCAGCCGGCTGATTCTGAAGCCCTTCGAACTTGGCCAGGGCCTCCAGGAATTTCCCCTGATGGAAATAGCACTGCCCGGTAAGCAGGCTCGCCTGAGCTGCTAATGTCGAAGCCGGATAATTGCTCATAAACCGGTCCAACAACTGCAGGCTCACATCGTAGAAGCCGTCGGCAAAGGCCTTGCGGGCGACAAAAAATGCCTCCTGCTCCTTGGATTCCTGAGCATACGAGGCACCCATGATCAGTGTTGCGCAAATAATAAGAAGGGAAATGATTCTAACCAGCATAATCAGTGTATCCTACCACAGGGTATCTAGCCGTTCAATACCTTTTTCAGGAACACGGCGGTATAGGAATCACGGTTATCGAGTATTTCTTCGGGAGCCCCGCTTGCCACCACCTGCCCGCCCCTGTCTCCGCCCTCCGGCCCCAAGTCAATGAGATAGTCGGCGCATTTGACCACCTCCAGGTTATGCTCGATGACCACAACGGTATTGCCTTTATCCACCAGCCTCTGGAGTACCGACAAAAGCTTTTCCACATCGGCAAAATGCAAACCCGTGGTCGGTTCGTCTAAAATATAAAGCGTCTTGCCGGTGGCGCGCTTGCTCAGCTCCGCGGAAAGCTTGACCCGCTGGGCCTCGCCGCCGGAAAGAGTAGTGGCGGATTGCCCCAATTGCATATACCCCAGCCCTACGTCATAAAGCGTCATCAGCGTATTCCTGATGCCGGGGATGTTACTGAATAAACCCATCGCCTCTTCGATGGTCATCTCAAGAACGTCGGCGATGGACTTGCCTTTATAACAGACCTCAAGCGTCGCCTCGTTAAAGCGCCTGCCCTTGCAGATATCGCACTTGACGTAGACATCCGGCAGGAAATGCATCTCTATTTTTTTAATCCCGTCCCCGCCGCAGGCTTCGCAACGCCCGCCTTTGACATTGAAGGAAAACCTCCCCGGCTTGTAGCCGTGCATCCGCGCTTCCGGTATCTTGCTGAAGAGGTCCCTGATATGGCTGTATATGCCCGTGTAGGTAGCAGGGTTGGAGCGAGGGGTCCTGCCGATGGGAGATTGATCAACTTCAATGACCTTATCGATATATTCGGCGCCGACCAGCTTCTGGTAAAGGCCGGGCTTCTCTTTTGCTTTATACAATCTCTGCATAAGGCTGCGATACAGAATCTCATCGACCAGGGTGGATTTTCCCGACCCCGAGACTCCCGTCACGCATACGAATACCCCCAGGGGAAACTTGACGTCGATATTCTTAAGATTATGTTCCCGCGCCCCCTTGATCTCCAGAACCTTCTTCTGGTCATGCGGCCTTCTCTGTGCCGGCACCGGGATACGCAATTGTTTCCTCAGGTACCGGGCAGTAAGCGACTGCTGATTCTGCAGCAGGTCCGCCCGGGAGCCCGCAAAGACCACTTCTCCGCCGTGCCTGCCGGCGCCAGGGCCTAAATCCACGATGAAATCCGCGGTCATGATGGTTGATTCATCGTGCTCCACTATGATCAACGTATTACCGAGGTCCCGCAGGGTCTTTAAAGTCTGGATAAGCTTGACGTTATCCCGGGGGTGCAGGCCGATACTAGGCTCATCGAGGATATACAGCACCCCTACCAACCCGGACCCCACCTGCGTAGCCAGGCGTATCCGCTGCGCCTCTCCTCCGGAAAGCGTCGAGCTTCTCCTGTCGAGCGTCAAATAATCAAGCCCGACGTCGATACAGAATTGCAGGCGCTGTAAGATCTCCTTGAGCACCTGATGCGCGATGAGCTTCTGTTTCTCGGATAATGAAAGGCGGCCGAAAAAATCACGCGCTTGTTTTATCGGCATCCGAGATGCCTCGTGGATATTCTTGCCGTTGACGGTCACGGCAAGGCTTTCTTTTTTGAGCCGCGCGCCGCCGCAGGTAGGGCAAGGAAGGCTCGACATGAACCTGGATATCTCTTCTTTCAGGTAATCGCTGTCGGTCTGGCGGAAGAGCCTTTCCAGGTGCGGTAGCACTCCTTCAAAAGGCTTACCCCCTACCTCAACGTCGGTACCGTACAGAATGGCCTTTTGCACCTGACGGCTCAGCTTTTTAAAAGGAGTATCCAGGTCAAAGCCCATCTGGTGCGCAAGCTCGCGGATAAGCCAGCGATAATACAGGATGTAGCCCTTACCTCCGCGCTTCCAGGCTTCGATCGCCCCCTCATTGATCGTCTTATTCTTATCCGGCACGATGAAATCCGGATCGAATTCAAGCTTAGTCCCCAAGCCGTGGCAGTCGGGGCAGGCCCCGTAGGGGGAATTGAACGAGAATATGCGGGGTTCGACTTCCGGGTAGCTGATGCCGCACTGGGCGCAGGCATATTGTTCGCTAAAAACCAGATCGCGCTCCCGGACGTGGACAATGACGATGCCCTTGCCTGTTTTTAGCGCCGTCTCAACGGAATCGGTAAGGCGCTTCTTGATCTCGGGTTTAATGCTTAAACGGTCGACAACGACCTCGATATTGTGGACCTTGTATTTCTGGAGCTTTATCTTATCCGGCAGCTCATATATGCGGCCATCGATGCGGCAGCGCACAAAGCCTGCCTTCTGGATCTGGTTCAATATATCCCGGTACTCCCCTTTCCTGCCCCGGACCAGCGGCGCCAAAACCTGGATATCGCTTGCCGGCGGTAATGCCATGATCCGTTCAACGATCTCCTGCACGCTCTGCCGCTCTATGGGCTGGCCGCACCGGTAGCAGGCGATACTCCCAACGCGGGCGTAAAGGAGCCGCAGGTAATCGTAGATCTCCGTCTGCGTGGCCACGGTAGAGCGGGGATTGCCTCCGGCCGTCCTCTGCTCGATGGCGATTGCCGGCGACAGGCCCTCGATGTATTCGACGTCAGGCTTCTGCAGCTGCTCTAAAAACTGGCGCGCGTACGCCGACAGGCTTTCCACATAGCGCCTCTGCCCTTCGGCATAAATAGTATCAAAGGCAAGGCTGGATTTGCCGGAGCCGGAAAGTCCGGTAACGACAATAAGCTTATTACGGGGCAGCTTCAGATTTATATTTTTGAGGTTGTGTTCTTTGGCGCCTTTTATGACTATATATTCTTCCATGTGCAAAGGATTTATGGTACGGCGTTCAATGCCTGCCAGGCCTTATCGGCGTTATCGTATTGTTTGAGCTTTTCATAGATCACCGCCAGGTTGTAGAGCGCCCGTCGGTCAGACGGGTCCAGCGCACGCGCAGCCTTCAACGCCCGCACTGCCTGAGGATAGACCTGTAATTTTCCGAAGGAGATGCCCGCAAGTATGTACATCTGGGGCGTAGGGCCGGCGGCGAGTTCCTTACCGATTATTCCCAGCGCCTGGCTGAATTCGCCTAAGCGCATGAGCGCAATGATCTCTTTCTCCTTCGGAGAGAATGCGGGGTCAAGCTCATCCTTGAAGACCTGCCCCTGTTCCTGCGCCAGAAGTTTCAGGCGGCGGTTGGCCTGCCAGTAAAAATAATCCCGCTCCAGCGCTGCCGCATAAGCCCGACGGGCCCGATCATACTGTTTCATCGCCCGATAAATATCCCCAAGCTGTATATAGGTGACCAGGTTTTCCGGTTCGCGCCGCGCCGACTGCCTGGCTTCGGCCAAGGCTTGCGCATAGAAGCCCCGCTGGGCCAAGGCAGATATTAAGAACGACCGGGTAATAAAGCTTACGGAGGGCTCCATCAGGGCCAGATTACGGCGATAGAACGGAAGCTCCTGCCTCCAGCCACCGGCGTTGGCGAAGGTAGAAAACCCATACCCGCATACAAGGGCAGCCGACAGTATGAGCAGGACGGTCATGCTGCGTATCCGCAGGAGCAGGTATGCGGCTACCAGGAAAACCCCCCATGATGCCAGGTACACCCAATGCTCTTCGGCCGCCAGTGACCCCGGGAATTTATACATAAATCTTATTAGATACGACAGCATCAGGATGAACCAGGTGATCCCGGTAAAGACCGCATACTTTCTTTTTTTAAAAGCGAAAATGGTTATCGCCGTCAGCGCTACCGCTAGGACTACTGCCGCAAAGGCCCCAGCTGACCAGTATCCCGATACCGGCTTGATCATGCGCAATACATGCAGCCCCTGCGGAGCGATCAGGAGGCTGAGGTATTCGCGGATAACGCTCCAAAAATTAAGTACGTCTCGCCCGATCCCGTAGCCGCCCTGCGGGGCTATCCAGACGGGGACAAGCACGGTAAGCCGCAAGGTAATATAGAGGGCGAAAAGGCTGGCAAAGGATATGCAATGAGACACTAGCGACCCCCTCGGGACTTTCGCTTTCATCCCGATACAGGCGATATACAAAGGAATAAGCGCAAGGAAGCCCGCCTCCCGGGATAATAGCGCACAGGCAAAACTGGCCAGAGAAAGCAAGTAATATGTTTTCTTCGAAGAAGCCGCATATGCGCTATAGGATAGCAGGCTCAGCAAGACCCATACCGCCAACAGCAGTTCGCCGCGGTCGGCGATATAACAGACTGTCTCGGTATGCAGGGGGTGTACGCAGAACAAAAGCGCGCTCAATAATGCCAGCGAAAAACTTGAAAACACGCGATACACAAGGGCAAACCCCAGGAACGTGACCAAGGCATGAATAAGGACGTTCGTCAGATGGTAGCCTGCCGGATTCAGCTTCCAGATGTGGTATTCCAAGGCGTACGACAGGCTCATCAGGGGCCGGTAATATTTGTACCCTTCGTCGAATACGGAAAATTTGAACAGGTCGGTGGAAAAAAGCAGCGGCGCCTTATGCCAGTCTTTGATGAGCTCGTTCTGGACTATCAGGAATTTATCGTCGGCGACAAAGTCTCCGCGCAACACCTGGCAATACAGGACGACGGCGAGGAACAAAAAAAACAAAAAAATATAAATACCGGGTATGTTCTTTTTCATCTGTGTTAAAAACACTGCCCTCTAACGATGAACCGCAGTACACAATTAGAGGGCAGGATTTTCTACCTTACTGTCTTATCTCTTTTTCTTTTTGCCGCCTCTTTTCATCTTGGCGCAGGACACGTCGCCTTTTTTGTCGATGAAATAGAGATAGCCCTCTTTCCTCTTGATGCCTAACTTCACGAGTTTTTTAGGGCTGCCGCCTTTTTTGCCGGCTCTGGCCATCTTGGCGCAGGACACGTCGCCCTGCTTATCAAGATAGTAAAGATACCCCTTTTCTCTCTTGACACCTGCCTTCGCTACTTTCTCTGCCATGTTATTCTTCACCTCCTTCCCTCACTTGTTTAGTGACACGTCTATGTTCCGATATGCAACGGATACGCAATCTGCCTGACGCAGGCGATTGCCGATAAAACCGCCAGATAACTGGTTTTAGGATTAGCGGGATGAATGACATTTTCAGTCCGTACCGTCATCGTGCCGGCATCGGATTCTATATCTATCTGGTGGGTATTTTTAGATACCCTCGGCGAAGCAACGATGCGCACCCTGGTCTTGGCCGGCCCGATACCGGCGATACTCAAAATCGCAGCCACGTTGATATTCTGCGGGAAAGCTTTTATGGCGGCGTTGGCGCTGCCCTCGAAGAGCACGGCATCTTTCTTGATAGCTGCCAGGTCGATACGGGCACTGTGCACATAGGCTACGCCGCGGAATGCCCGCGGCGGTTTTGTCGTAGTCAGGGTGACCTTTTTTATCTTGCCGCAGGCGCAGGCCTTCAGGCCGTCAAGGCCGCATACCGCCCCCGAAGGGATAAAGATGCGGCATCCGCGCTCCTGCGCTAAGGCAATCAGTTCTTTATAGCCCTCGATGATCCCGCCGACGCTCATGATCATGATATCGCGCGATGCGCGCAGCGTTTTTTCGGCAATGGCATACGCCGCACCGGCAGCAGCTGCTTCAATGATCAGATCCGAACGCGCAATCAGCGCCTCCAGGCTTGCTACCGCAAGCCTGCTCCTGCCGCAGGCCTTCGCCAGGAGAGCGGCCCTTGCGTTGTCCGTATCGTACACACCGCATAGCGCCCCTCGCGCAGGAAAGTATTCGGCGATATATTTTGCCAGCGAAGAACCGATAGCGCCGCATCCTGCTATTCCTATCTTTATTGTGCAGGCTCCCCTCACGTATCTATCCTTTCAACTGGGCATTGTCGATGAGTCTGGTCTTGCCGATCCAGACCGCCAGGGCAAGCAGCGCCCCGCCTCTTATTTTCTTGACCGGTACCAGTCCGGAGGCATCAACCAGCGTAATATAATCTATTTTTGACGGCTTGGCCGCCGCTACTATGTGCCGCACGCGCCTGAGGATGACATCGGCATCCCTGACCCCGGCATTGACCAGCGCCTTCGCTTCGCCAATCCCCTGCGAAAGCGCAACCGCGCTCTTTCTTTCTCGCAAGTTAAGATACCGGTTCCGGGAACTTAATGCCAGGCCGTCCTTTTCGCGCACGATCGGCATCACCCTGATCTTGACGGCCAGATTCAGATCCGCGGCGATCCTGCGGATAATGAGCGCCTGCTGGGCATCTTTCTGCCCGAAATAGGCCACCGTCGGCCGCACGATGTTGAACAACTTGGTAACGACAGTTGCCACGCCCCGGAAATGCCCGGGCCGGAATGCTCCGCAAAGCCGCTGGCCAAGGTCCGCAGCCTCCACAAACGTCCCGTAACCTGCCGGGTACATCTGTTGCGCCGAAGGCAAAAAAATGAAATCGACGCCTGCCTTGCGGCATAGCCGGGCGTCGGCCGCCAGATCGCGGGGGTAACGGCTGAAATCCTCGTGCGCGCCGAATTGGGTCGGATTGACGAAGATGCTGACCACCACCCGCTCGTTTTCCCGGCGTGCCCGGCGGATAAGGCTCATGTGCCCCTCATGAAGCGCACCCATCGTCGGCACGAATCCCGTCGTACGAGCCTGGCGTAAAAGCTTCTCCGAAATGGCCGACATATGCCTGACGCTGCGGATGATCTTCATATGACCTCTAGAAGCGGCTTAAGCACAAACGGCCGCTCAAACATCCTCGGGTGAGGGATGGTCAGCTGCGCGGCAGTAATGACCCTGGCGTCATAGAGCAAAATATCCAGATCAATGACCCGGGGCCCCCAACGGACGGTCTTGACCCTGCCTATTTTTTTCTCGATCGCCTTCAACTTCTTAAGCAGCGCAAAAGGAGAAAAACAAGTCTGAATCTTCAGCGCGGCATTCAAAAAATCCCCCTGAAGCAAGGGCCCGCCCACGGCTTTGGTCCTGATGGGGCGCGACATCTTTATAATACGGGTGCCTGCCAAAGCGTTTATTTTTTGCACTGCCGCTACGATATGCCGGCGCCGATCCCCCAGGTTAGAACCGATGCTCAAATAACAAATAGCCATCAAAGAATTTTCCGTAAACGCTCAGTCGCTTCTTTGATCCTTTCCTTAGATACGGTCAGCGCCATGCGTATGTAGTTTTTGCCGTATGCTCCGAAACCCACGCCGGGAGTAACCACGATATTCGCCCTTTCAAGCAATAGCGAAGCGAATGTGAGGGAATTCGTCTTTTTGGGGGTCTTGAGCCAGAGATAAAAGGTGGCTTTGGGCGTATTGACGCAGAAACCCAACGAGTGCAGCCCCGTCACCAGCACATCCCGGCGCTCCTGATACAGCGCGCACATGTTCCGGATGTGCTCCTGAGGCCCCTGGAGGGCGGCAAGGCCGGCAATCTGCACCGCGGAAAATATCCCCGAATCGATATTGGACTTTACCTTGGCGAGTGCTGCGACCAATTGTCCGTTACCGCAGGCCCAGCCGACGCGCCAACCGGTCATATTATATGTTTTGGACAGCGAATGGAATTCGATCACGGTATCCCTGGCGCCCTCCAGCTCCAGGAGGCTGGATGGACGGTATCCGTCATATGCTATTTCGGAATATGCCAGATCCGAAATAATAATGAGCTTGTGCTTTTTCGCAAACGCGATAAGCTGGCAGTAAAAATCATTTTCCGCGACCGCGGAGGTAGGATTATTGGGGTAATTGACGTAGATAAGCCTGGCCTTCCTGCAGACAGCCGTAGGTATTTTTTTCAGGTCAGGCAAAAAACCGTTTTCTTCCCGCAGGCCCATTAGATACGGTTTCCCCCCGGCAAAAATGGTCCCGCCTTTATAGGGCGGATAGCACGGATCAGGCACGAGAGCATAATCGCCTGCGTTGAGCAACGCCAGCGGCAGGTGGGCAATGCCTTCTTTGGAGCCGATAAGCGGAATGATTTCGGTGTCCGGATTCAACGTCACCCCGAAACGGTTTTTATACCAGGCGGCCATCGCCTGGCGCAATGCGGGCATGCCTTGATCCAGGGCATAGCGATGGTGCGCGGGGTCGCGGGCCGCCCCACAGAGGCTTTCGACAATATGGGCGGGCGTAGGCTGATCAGGATCCCCGATACCCAGGTCAATAATATCCCTGCCTTCCTGCCTGGCTTTTCTTTTGGCCTTATCGATCTCGACGAATAAATACGGCGGTAAGCTCTGTAATCTTCCAGAAACCTTAAACATACGTTAACCTCGCTATGGTTTTGTGAGCACGTCCTGCATGGAATACAACCCCGCAGGTTTTCCAAAAAGCCATTTTGCCGCCCTCAGGGCGCCTAGGGCGAACAAGTCGCGCGAATGCGCCTGATGCTTGATCTCGATGCGCTCGGAGTTCCCGCAAAAAATAATCGTGTGATCCCCGACGATATCGCCCAGGCGTATGGCATGTACCGGGATCTGCCTTTTTGTGGCTTCGGTCAAGACCTCGCCGAACTTCCTGGCCGTGCCCGAGGGAGAATCCTTCTTGGCCTGGTGATGCGCCTCTACGATCTCGATGCGATAGTCGGGACCGAGCCTTTTCGCCAGCTCCGGCAGCATTGAGAATAAAACATTGACGCCGACCGACATATTGGGAGAGAATACAACCGGAACCGCATGCGAGGCCTCTTCTACTTTTTTGAGTTGCTGATCGTTAAGGCTGGTGGTCCCCAGCACAAGAGCCTTCTTGTACCTGGCCACATAGTCAAGGTTGGCTTCCGTTGCTTCAGGGACGGTGAAATCCACAAAGACATCCACCAGAAACAGCCCGTCCGAATTAGAGGATATCTTGATCTTGCCCAAGTCCTTGCCGATCGCCGGGGTCCCTTTCTTCTCCAATGCCAAGGCAATTTCGAAGTCCTTATCCTGAGAAGCCAGTTCAAAAATACGCCTGCCCATTCGACCGCATACGCCGCTGATCCCTAGCTTGATCATTTCCGCTGCTCCTGTGTTGAGTTACCCCAGTTAATTTTATATAAGTAAATCGTGGTATGCCCCGGCTCCTGCTGACGCGCGTCTAATTGGAAATACTTCAGGCCCCTGCCCTGTAAAAAATACAACTTGAAAAAGAGAGTTTCCGTCAGAGGGGCGGTGCAGAGCGTCGCCTTATAGTTATCCGCCTCCTGGAAGAACAAAACCGCATAGTCCGCATTGCCCTGGCTATTGATCGTTTCCTTGAGGGTTTTTTCCGTTGCCCAGATGACTTTTCCCGCGGTTATCCAGCTGCCCGTTGTTTCGTCTCGGAAATAGGCGGCTGTTTTTTCCCGGTCTACAACTATGCCGTTATCGAACAGGATGATCTTACGGTTATCCTGAGGGACGGGCTGCTGCGCGTAGTTTGTATAGAAGCGGTACACCGAGGTAGTCAGGAGCCCGGCGGCTTCGCTGGTATCGGTAAAAAGGAACCGGCGGTACAGCGTTTCGGCATCCTTGACGGAATAACCGAAATTCTGTTGCGCGTATTGCAGGAACGGGGCTTTCTGCCGACGCAGGCGAGAGAACTCCTGCCACAATGCACCCAGGGAAAAATCGCGGTTGGCCATCCAGCTCAAAGCCCAAAGGTAGCCGATCATGTCGTTGTTAAGCATCAGGTATGCGTTCCGGGGAGACGCATAGAGAAAACCTGCGATCTGATCGCGCCTGTCTTTATCCTGGACATAACGGGCCAGAAGGCCCATGCCCTCTTCTTTTTTGCAGGCCACCAGACGGTTAAGCAGCTCCAGGGTCTTCAGCTTGTCGTTACCCATGGCGCGGCACAGTTCTTCGAATGCCTTATTGCCGGCCAGGTCTATCATGCGCAGTATGCCTTGAGCCTCTTCTTCGCTGCGCGCAAACAGCGCCCGAGAGAACCAGTAGGGAACGGCGTGGCTCTGCCAATGCGGGTCCTCGATGGTGGCGCGCCTGCCAAGGGTCATGATCCAATCGCCCTCCCACCAGTATGCGTTGATAATGGAATCAGCGGGGGTTTCCTGGCGCATATGAAGGAACATCTTCTCCCAGGTATCGTTTATCGACGCATGGTAATGCATGGTATATGCCCGGGACACCGGTATCGCCGTCAATGCCAGAAAGGCCAAGCCCAGCGCCATCCGGTATGCTCGCCTGCCCTGGCACAGGCGCGCATATACTATATCCAGGCAGGCGCATAACGACAACACCAGAGGTGCGGCCAAAAACAAAAGGAACCTGTGCCCGAAATGGGACAACGCCAGCGACGCCAATAGCCAAACGAACACCACGGAGAATATACACTGCCTCTGCCTAAAATCGTGGAATATCCGCTGGTAATGCGTCAGAAAGAGGATACCGACTATCCCTCCATACAGCACAACCGACCCTCCTGAAGTAGCCAGCATATCTATGACGCTGGCGCGCTTTAATTCCGCAACGGTAAACAAAGGATAAGGCCAAAAATTATCCAGCGATAAGCCTTGGCGCAGGGCCAAATATACGAAAGGCTCTTGTACCGCCCGATGCAGCACTGCGCGCCCGGAAATGGCCCATACGGAAACCAGGGATACAGCCAAAAACAGGCCAACCTCCCAGAGTGCATGGGTAATCCGCGCAACAAGCGGCTCCTTTTTGTCGTAGCTGACGACACCGAGCTTATAGAACAGAAAACCCGCGCACAGGATATAAAACCAAAGCCACCAGCTCGACCACAGGGAGGAATATATCCCGATCAGGATGCCCGCCAGGGCCAAAAGGAGAAACCGGGGCCGGCCCTTTTCTTTAAAGGCGTGCGCCAGGACCGCGGTAGTAAGCAGCGGCATACATAGATTATAGATATCGGTATCAAACCAGCCGTAACCGGACCTGGCCATGACAATGGGGGCAAGGCCGAAAAAGATACTGGCGATGAAACTTCCCATGCAGGAAAGCCCGAACAGGCCGCACAGATAAAAGAAAGAGACGATCAATACGGGAGAAAGCACCACTGGCGCAAGCCCCAGGGCGCCTATAAGCGACAATTTATCGTTCAAAAAATGCATCGCCTTGTAAAGATAGACGCTGATATAGAAATGCAGCCTTATGGATTCGACGGCATCCCCCCGCGGGGCAAACTCCAAGTCATCATACTCCCGGTTCTGTCTGATCGAGGTACCGAATCTGCCCGTGTCCAGATACGTCTGCGCACGGCGCGCCCAGCGGTACGCATCGGTTTCCAGGAGATAGGGCCAGCCGTCCTTATCCCGCAGGTAGTCCTTCATTTCCTGGCTCTTATTGCGGATGGCCTGTTCTATTTTCGCGGAGTTGCTCTGGGCATACGCATCGAATGCGCTCTTCTTGATTCTTTGCACGGCAGGCTCGGTAGGGCGTTGCGGGTAGTCGGCGGATATCTGTTGGTCCAAGGCAGACTGGAGATCGGCATATACCCATTGCCGCGCGGCCCTGTCGATATCCCGCAGAAAAAAATTATTCAGACGGAAATAGGCATTGACGGCTATGGACGCTGCCAGCAAAACCACGCATATCGGGATCGCGTATTTCTGATTAGTCATCCGGAACGCCTTATAATAAGCCGTAATCTTTCAAGGATTTCTTCAGCTTCTCCGTATTTTCTTCTGACATCGCGGACATCGGCAGCCTTAATTCGGGCGCGCACAAACCCAGTATCCCCATTGCGGTCTTAACGGGTATGGGGTTTGTCTCGATAAACATGGCCCTTATCAAAGGCAGGAGCCGGTAATGTATCTGCTGGGCCTTGGCGATATTGCCTCTCTCAAACTCTGCCACCAGCTCTGCAGTGTCTTTGGGCACGATATTCGCTACGACCGAAATCACGCCGGTGCCTCCGATAGCAAGCACGGGCAGGGTCAGGCCGTCATCCCCCGACAAAAGATCAAACCCCGGCACAGACAAGGCTTTAACCCGGGACATCTGCTCAAGGTTCCCGGATGCCTCTTTGATGCCCACGATATTCTTACACTCCCTGGCCAGGCGGGCTACGGTTTCCGGCTCGATGTTGACGCCGGTACGCGAAGCAATGTTATAGAGTACCAACGGTATATCTGCGGCTTCGGCAATGGCCTTAAAATGTTCATAGAGGCCTTTCTGGGTGGGCCGGTTATAATACGGGGCCACCTGCAAAGAGGCATCGGCTCCGGATGCGGCCGCATGCTTCGTAAGCATGACTGCCTCTGCGGTAGAATTTGAGCCGGTCCCGGCGATAACCGGCACTCTTTTACGGGTCTGCTCGATAGTAATCTCGATTACGCGATCGTGCTCTTCAAACGATAACGTAGCCGACTCTCCGGTCGTACCGCAGGGGACAATGCCGGCAGTGCCGTTTTTTATCTGAAAATCTATCAATTCGCGTAGCTTTTTTTCGTCTATTTTTTCGTTTTTGAAAGGCGTAACCAGTGCCACCAGGGAACCTTTAAACATCTTCTTCCTCCGCTCTATAACGTAAATACCCCTTTAAAAGCAACCGCGGCTTTTCCTTCAAGCCACACATTGCGTAACGTACCGTTGATCCGGTCGAAATAAACTTTGAGGATCTCTCCGCTTTTGGTATGGACGCTGACGGTATTGGCGTAGCTGCCTTTAAGCGCAAAGATAAGCGCCGAGGCAACCGAACCCGTACCGCAGGCCAATGTCTCATCTTCCACCCCGCGTTCATAGGTGCGGATCTTAAGCGAACCCCTGCTCAGGACTTCGATAAAATTGACATTTGTGCCTCTGGGCGCAAACGCTGCGTGAAAACGTATCAATTTGCCCAGGCTCAACACAGAGACCTCATCGAGCCCTTCGGTGAATACGACCACATGCGGCACGCCGGTGTTGATGTAGTTGACATGCAAGGTCCTGCCGCAGATGTTGACGGGCACATCCAGCTTTATGCCGGTCGGGTCTGTCAGGCGTATGCGCACCAGGCCCCGATTGACCTGGGAACGGATGATGCCGGCAGCCGTCCGAATGGTCGCCTCCTTGCGCCCAAGATAGAAGGCGACACAACGGGCTCCGTTGCCGCACATTTCTGCCTCTGAACCGTCGGCGTTAAATATGCGCATGCGGATATCCGCGCCTCTGGTCTTCTCCAGCAAAAGCATCCCATCGGCCCCTATGCCGGATGTACGGTCGCACATCGCCCTGGCGATACGGGGCAGATTACCGGAAGGCTTACGATCGATAACCACAAAATCGTTGCCGGAACCGACCATTTTGGTAAAGGCGATCGTCTGCATGCTATAATCCCAGGAGGAATGCCGGTATGGCCTCATTGCGAAACAGGTCCTCGTACTGCTCGCGCCTGCGAATAACAAAGCCCTGGTCTTTGACGACCATGACTTCCTCGGCCCGGGGCCGCGAATTGTAATTCGAAGACATGCTGAAGCCGTACGCACCGGCGCTCATTACCGCCAGGTACTCCCCTTCTTTTACCCGGGGGACCTTGCGTTCTTTGGCGAAATAATCTCCGCTTTCGCAGATGGGGCCGACTACGTCGACCCTTTCTGACGGCCTGCCTGTATTCTTTTTCAATGGCACGATCTGATGGTACGCCTCATACAGGGCCGGCCGGATCAGATCATTCATACCGCCGTCTACAATAACGAATTTCTTTTTCGGGGTGGATTTGATATACAGGACTTTCGTTACCAGGACGCCGGCGTTGCCCACGATAAACCTGCCGGGTTCAAGGATGATCTTCAGCCCTGTTTTTTTCAATAGGGGTATTGCTTTTTTGGCGTAATCCCCTGCGGTCTGCGGGGCCTCTTTGTCATAGACGATCCCCAGGCCTCCGCCGATATTCAAATACCCGATGCGTACGCCTTTTGTCTTGAGCCTGGCGATAAAATCGACCATCTTGCCGATCGCTGCCACAAAAGGAGCGCTCTCGGTTATCTGCGAGCCGATATGGATATGCAGCCCTCTGATCGCAACGTTGGAAAAGCTGCGGCTGCGGACCAGTATCTTTTCGGCGGTTTCAAAATCAATGCCGAATTTATTGGTAAGCTTTCCCGTAGTGATGAATTTATGCGTCTTGGGCTCTACGTCCGGGTTAATGCGCACCGCAACGCTGGCAGTCTTGCGTAGCCTCCGGGCAACGCGGTTGATGGCTTCCAGTTCCGGGAACGATTCTACGTTAAAAAACAGGATCCCGATATTAACGGCCTCTTCGATCTCCCGCTCGGTTTTTCCTACCGAGGCATACACGATCTTGGCGGCGGGGCAGCCGATCTTCCTGGCCCGGAACAGTTCCCCTCCGGAGACGATATCCAGGCCCGCGCCCTTGTTAACCAGCGCTTTTAAGAGCGCCAGGTTAGAGTTGGCTTTTACCGAATAGCAGATGAGTGCATCGACAGAGGCGAAGGCGTTTTTCAGCTTCATGAAGTGATCGATGAGGGTATGGTAACTATAGACGTACAGGGGCGTGCCGTAGGTACGCGCCAAGTCCTCTAGCCTTGCCTGCTCACAGTACAGTTGATTATTGCGGTATTTAAATTCGTGCATATGCCCTATGGCTATCTTTTGATGGATCTTTTTGACCTCACCGAGAACAACGGATCAAAGAGCTTATGAATCTCTTTTTTGACGAATTT